>Ga0181526_10001184_pt1 | contig 25535 bp, 19 predicted proteins | sample PEATcosm2014_Bin_35_FD_119750 | JGI IMG/M metagenome (GOLD analysis project Ga0181526, IMG submission 119750) | Peatland microbial communities from MTU Mesocosm Facility, Houghton, MI, USA - PEATcosm2014_Bin06_30_metaG | ecosystem: Environmental > Terrestrial > Soil > Wetlands > Peat | place...
AGAGGTTCCACTATCGTTGGGATGACGAGACGCTCGACATAGGCGCGCGGTGTGTAGTGTGCACCAAGCGCATGGCGCTCATCAGCGTCAAGGGCGCGTTCCAGCAAAGTACCAAAGATGGCCGGCTCAACATCGCGCCAGCGCGAGTCAGCGGCCTCGATCAACAGGCCGAGCTGATCACGCGTTAGCGGAAGAGCCTTTGTGGACTCGAAGAGCCCACCGTTGAATTTAAGGATGTGCGCCCGGAGGATGGGAGAAAACCCGCCGTCGTTCATGGTCTGCCAGAGGGCTTCGGCCATGGGAGGGAAGTTGTCAACATCTTTCCGAAGGCTCTCAAGCAGGTTGAGCCAACTGCGCTCGGGAAGCAGATTCACATCCTCGGCAAATGAGGTGAAGATGCAGCGGGTCAAGAATTCGGCAACCTGCTTCGGAGGGTAGTGCGATTCAAGATTGCGCGCGAGGACGGCCAGCTTGCCGGCAACTTCGCGGGTAACCTTGGCGGTCTCGCGCGATGGATCCAACGAGAGAGGATCAAGCCAGACGGCGCGAAGGCGGTCCCGGACCTCTGCTTTGTCCACGTTCTCGAAGAGAATCCGGAAGGTCCGCGGGTCAGGAAAGGGCAGATAGGCTTTACCGGTTAAGGAGAAGTCAGCGAAGAGCTCTATGGAGTGGCCAACATCGACAACTACGAGAAAGGGCGGCCAACCTTCGGAGACAGGCAACGCCTTGGCGTACCGCTCTGCCTGCCCGCGAGCGGCCAACATTGCCTCATCCCAGCCATGCGTCCCACGGACGGCCGTTCCCTTCTTCATCCGGTGAGGCTCTTTGGGGGAAGAGAGGCGGATAGGGGAATTTGTCAATGGATTGCTGCCTTGCTTGGCTTCGAGGACGAAACAACCGCGCTTGTACAGATCGATGTAGTTTGGCGTCGTGGAGCCGTCTAGGTTCTGAAGAAAGACAGCCTTGTCGATCACATACTTGTTGGCGCTCTCGTCGGCCTGGCTAGGTTCTGGTCGGGGCATGTCCAGGTAGTCGCAGAGTTCAGACAGAAACAGCGCATAGTTCGCGCGCTCCGCGGCGGAGGACTGCTGCCAACGAGCTATGAAGTCTAAAGCTTTCAAAGACAAGGCATTTTCCCGTTCATGATCAGGTAAGCGTATTTTAGTCCGTAGACAGAGGGAGTTGCACTCTACCGGCCAGGAGGAACCAGAATAGCCATTTATGGAGACACCAAGGGGACGTTTGCACCCGGTCGCAAATATTGCATTGCTCGGGCCAAACACTTGCGCTTTGGACTTGTTCCGCACCAGATGACTCGGGTTCCCTGATCGTGGGTCTTGCCTTTGCCACGGTGACCGCGGCACTGGTAAATCGCGGCATAGATGCGCAAAAGATGACACCCGAGAACGAGCAATGAGCCCGAAAGGTTTATGTTGGAATGAGTTCAAAGGACTGAGCAATGGTGCCGACCAGCAAAACGACAAATGGCTTGTTCGCCCGGTCAAGTAATCGGTGTGCGTTCCCTGATTGCTACATTCCTCTTGTTGAGGAGAACGACATCGTTACAGGACATGTCTGTCACATTAAAGCCCGTAGTGCGGGCGGACCGCGTTTCGATGCGAGTCAAACTGATGCGGAAAGGAATGAACCAGCAAACCTGATTCTACTTTGCGCCCGTCATCACAAAATTGTCGACGACGCTCCGGCGACCTATTCTGTACAGGTTCTGTGGGCGATGAAAAAGGAACGCGAATTAGTTGGCCAGATCGCAATTACCCCTGCCATCGAAAGACGGGCTGAATTACTGCGTCAGAACCTCATTATCAAAGTTGAAGGCGACCTTTCTGTCACAGCGATTCATGCGCAGAATGTCACGATAAAGAGCTCTGGGCGTCCTAAGCTTAAGGCGGTCTTCCCTCCTGATGTCATCGGCGGAAGCTCCGACCACCGAGCCTACCTCAGATACCTTATCGACAGATATCAAGATTTTGCAAAGGCACAGCAGGATCGTGAATTCAGTTTCCCTGTGGTTTACATGTCAATCAAGCGCCAGTTCAAAGCAAATTGGGACAGGATTCCCTTGTCTCGGTTCCAAGATGCTGCGCACTTTGTGCAAGCCAAGATTGATTGCACTCTTGTTGGTCGTCAACAAAAGAAACGGGGAAAGGCATCCTATGAGAACTTCGATAGCTTTTTGACTAACAACCGACGACCCGTGCGCGGTGTTGGCGGCGCAAGATGAACGGGTTCTTCAAGAATGGAGAACCTGCGAGATATCTTTGCGCAGGAGCCGCACTCTATTTGGATCTGAGTGATCGAGGCAATTCACCGCGCAATTTTTCAACGACTTCCTGCAAGTCTTCGATGGACGGAACTTCGTCCTGCACGGGTTCGGGCAGCTCACGAGTGACCCGGTAGGTGGAAATCCCAATCGGCTTGGCCACGTCTCTCAGCGCGTACTCTACAATCGAGCCGCTGCGGCTCTCGCACAAAAGCAGCCCGAGTGTGGGAGCGTCCGAGGGCGTTCGTAGCAGATCGTCCACTGCTGAAAGGTAGAAATTCAGCTTCCCAGCGTACTCAGGTTTGAATGGACCTACTTTGAGTTCAATTACAAAGTAGGAATGCAGGCGGACGTGATAAAAGAGCAGGTCGATATAGAAGGGCTGCCCGTCCACTTCGAGCGGCACCTGACTGCCAATGAACGCAAATCCTCTACCAAGCTCCAACAGCAGGTCGCGAAGATGGTTGAGCAACCCCCGTTCCAATTCTCGCTCCTTGGCGCTGGCGGCCAGGGTCAGGAAGTCGAACTGGTAGGGATCTTTGAGAATTTGCTCGGCAAGATCTGAGCCTTCTGGCGGAAGCGCTCGGGAGAAATTCGTCAGAGCCTTGCCCTGCCGCTCGTGCAGCCGCGTCGAGATCTGGTGGACAAGGACATTTTGACTCCACCCATTCTCGATTGCTGCCTTCAAGTACCATTCCCGTGTGGGACGATCCTTGATCCGATCCAAAAGGCGCGTCTGGTGTCCCCATGGCAATTTTGCAATAAGCTGTTGCAAAATCTCCGGCTCAGGCCAAGCCTCTGCGAATGACCGCATATAGCGAAGATTGCGCGGGCTGAATCCTTCCACCCCAGGGAATTCTGTCCCAAGATCCTTCGCGAGACGGTCGATGACCTTTGTGCCCCAGCCTTCAGAATTAAACCGTGAGGAGATGTCCTGGCCAATGGACCAGTAGAGGAGGATGAGCTCGCGATTGACCGCAAGTGCGGCGCGCACCTGCGCCGTGCGAACACGCTCCTTGATTCCAGTGAGAAGCGTGGCATAACCGGACGGCAACTGAAGTTCCTTAGTCATCGTCTTCTAGGCTACGACATCCGAGCGATTTCCGAGCTGAATCGGACATCCGCTCTGTCCACGACCAGGTTTCCAGAAGCGGTTGGATCAGATGACCGAAGGCCATTTGCCGAGTTTTTTACCTCACGCGCAAAACTTCGCCGAGTTCTTCGCCGAATTGCGCACTGAAATTGTTCCAAAAAACGTCCTTGTTGTCCTCTGTATTCCATTGATAATACATGCACTCCACGGTTCACTACTGGCGTCAATTGGGGCGGTTCAATCGCCTTTCGTTACGTACCAGCTTCGAGGGCTGCCCCTGTGCAAAAACTGGATGGACGAAGGTTGCGAATCGGCTCTATTTTTATGAAAGCAAGTCTTTGGAATTGCCTACGCAATTCGGATCCCCAGGAGGTGCTTGTGCACGCTGACCCGGAAGATCGCATTCATTTAAAGACCGACCAAGATTCCACACAACCCCGCTTGGTCAGTCGTTTCACACAGGAAGATTCCCGAGCCACGGAAGCCACGACGAAGACTCTCTCATTTAGGCTCGTTGCCGACATTAGTGTTCAAGCCAATACCGCAGGCGCGTTTCTTGAGCAGCCGGACGTAACCCCACAACAGCGCAACTTTTTCGCGATCGTCCTTGCCAATCCGGAAGCATTCAATCGAATGTGTCGGCTCGCAATCGTAAGCGACCTTGAAGCGCATTCGGAAGAGTGGTTTGAAACCGAGTTTGAAGGACCCGAAGCCGAGGACATCCTCAACTGCGCTTTGCCCTATCTATCCGCAGATGACCAAGACTATTGGAATCGCATAAAGCAGGAATCAGGCGAGCTTCTGAGCTACTTCTTGATGCCGATCTTTTTGGAGTTTGCCGGTTCGTTGAATAGCGTCGCGATCCTTGACTTGACCACGGGCGAAACGATTCCAAACCGAGTTTGCAGTCGGCATAATTCCGGCGGTTAACGGCCAACAGTCATAGGTGTTGAATGAGCGGAGAGGCATAAGGCAGCACAGTCGGCGCCAATTGCAGATTCTGGAAGAACGGGTTGATAAAGCTGGGTCAGTTTGAGGCGCTTTACGAACGTTCGGACTAACTCGCTGAGTAGCTTAGAAAAATTATCTTCGCGAACCACAAGATGCGAAGTCAAGAGAATGTCTTGTTCGTCAAGGGAACAAAGAATCACTCCGTCTTTCGCGACCTGCACAGCGCCGTGAAGAGGAAGGAACGCCGCACCGCCAATCGCGCGCACCATCTCGTAAGCTTCTTCTGCATCCGCGATGTGGTGGATGCATTCCAGCCCTACACCAAGTTCCTGGGCACGATGTCGAAGGGTATCGTAATGCGCGAAATGAACGTTCCGGTCAATCAGAATCCATGGCGTGGATGCCAGGTCTTTCAGCATGACCTCTTTCTTGTTCGCGCACTTGTGCTCTTCAGGCAGCACAACGGTGAATGGCGTGCACCGAAGGGGTGTGAAAGAAAGCAGTACGTCCTTAGGCGGGTTGGTAATCACTGCAAGGTTGAATTCGCCGGAGCGAACGCTAGCCAGGAGTTCGTCTGCAGATTTCGTCCGGAAATCAACTCGCAACTTCGGATACAGAGGAAGCTCGATCGAGCGAAGGACGGCGACCAAACGCAGATCAGCGAATTGCGTTTTCCCTGCCAAAATTAGGTTTTCAACACCATTCAGAGTTTCGCGGGCAGCAACGTCAGCGTTTTCCCAATGAGCAATAGCTACTCTGACACGTTCGACGTAGCAACGGCCAGCATCGGTCAATGTAACGCTCTGGCGTTTGCTGTGACTTCGTTCAAAGAGGCAAGCGCGAACTTGTCGTTCGACTCTCGCAATAACGCGGGTTAATCCGGACTGGGTCAAATCAACTTTACGCGCAGCACGATGAAAGTTCAGCTCTTCGGCGAGAGCAACCACGGCGCGGAGATCGTCGAGTTCCAATGATGAGTGACGTGACGAGTGGCGGCGCATAGGAAGAATGCCTCAACATGAATTGAGCGATTCCCCAAGGCTTCAAAAGTCGTCCATATTCGTCCAGAGATGACCAAGTTTTCCACACAACTGGCCTCATTTCCACAATTGTGCAAGGGCTCTAATCTGTTGTCAAGCTTGATTCCGGGTGGAATTGAGTCTCTTCCGCTGCTGTGTGATGCGTCTCAGTCATCACATCCCATCGGCATGTCATTGGACAAATGCCCCTCAAGAAAAGCAGAGTTGCGAAAAGGCTCTTCCAAGGAGCTGAATGGAGATACAGCTATGCGAAACCCAAGCAGGCCCCACCCCAACGTCGACCGGTCCGCCGCAGCGAAGTTTCCTGCCGTCCCCACCAGTTTCTCCGGCGATGCGCTGCCGGATGCGCCCGAGATGTTCAACATTCTTCTCGCTCTCGAATCGGCCCGTGGCCTGCTCACGGTTCGAGACGTAGCGAAGTTTCTTCACAAGTCGACATATTCGATCTACCGGATGGCGGAAAAGCGGCAAATTCCGTCATTGGTAATCGGCGGGTCCCGATTCTTCGATCCGTCAGTGCTGGCGCTATGGCTCTCGAAGAAGGAACCGTCGCTGGCTGCGGCTGCGAGACGCTTCAAGGCAGCATAATTATAGGTTGGCGCATCTCAAGCGGTAGTTGAGCTCGTAAGGCCCGTATCACCGGCAGCATAATTCATGGTCCAAAAACGCTCAAAAGAAGCAACCCGCATCCGGCGCATGAAGTGCCGCGTCAGGGAGCAGTCTGCCGTGGCAGAGAAAGTTGCCAGTGCTATCGATGAGTTATTGGATGCCGAGAGCGTGATCGAGCAATTTGAGAACCTTGAAGTACTCCTTGCTTGCATGGAGTACGTAGGCCGGAAATCTCGCTGGCCAACAACGGAAGAAATCGCCGCAATGTGCGGATTAGATTTAACTCAGGTATTGGCCCTTGAAAAACGCCTCAGAGGGACATACGAGTTTGCGTTGCGCGCTGGGCTAATAGAGGACTTTAGTTGAAGCGAACGGCACCGGCGCCATGGCGTCAGATTACAGCGTTGTACTGCCACTTCCCACAATGGAATCCTGCAACTGACAATCTAAACCGAGAGTCAGCATCCTTCCCGCCGGATGCGAGTTTGGATTTTACCCAACCGGTAATGTCAACATAGCCCGTCGGAACGAAGCCGCAGGCGCCGCGGCCTCTGCAAGTGACTTGCCCATGGGGTTGATCCTGTACTTCCTCATGAGTGCGCGCTTTGTCGCAATTGTTGGTACTCCGCCGACTCGACAGGTCAATTGCTTGTCATTCGAAACGATCGTCTCTCTCGATATCCATCATCCGGTCCGTCTTTCTCTCTTCCTCAACTACATTGGAGAGCCGTTCTCGTTGTTGGGCTATGCACTCATTGAGCGCCTCATCCTGGAATTGACGCAGATCGTCGAGCAGCTTACCGCTCGCTTCGATCACGTCCGCGCGCGATCCCCACGTACTGATTGGGCTGAAGTTCGCAATTAGCTGTTCAGCCACCGCAACCCGGTCGGGCGCGCTTTCTAGAAGTCGCAGGGCGGTTGGGTTCCAGGTTCTCGGCATTTTACCCGTGTCGAGTTCGAAGGGAGCAATGCCGGAAGCCGCAAGTGGAAAACGTGCGGAAGGATCCACTTCACACCAGCGGATCAGCGAGTCCGGCTCAACGAAGTCAAATGGCCTGACTCGGAAAAATCCCAGATCGCTGGAGCGACCACGAGGTCGCTTCTTTGATCGAGGTTCTCCAACAAAGAGCCCATCGAGGGCAGCTTTCGGTTGGACGGTCAAGAGAGCCGAGAGTAGGTCGTTGTATTGATCGACAAGGGCTTCATAGTTGGCCACCGATTCCCGGAGCTTGAAGCACATCTCCCGGACAATCTCCGCATCCGATTCTGCGATCAGACAATGCCGTGCGACTCGGCCCAATTCGAAGTCTTCTAGATCGTGAACATGGTGGAATCTGTAGCGACGAAGTAGCTCTCGGCCGGCATCAAAGATCTCGACCTCACTGTCTTGTCCACGGTTACTTCCGTGTTCCAACCGCATCAAAAGTATGTCTACAGCTTCGTTATGTCCACCCGGTTTCGACGCAATGGCCAAGATCAGCTGCTTGAATTCTGCTGCCGATAGGTCATCCGAAGCCCGAATATATGTAAGGGCTGAGTATTGTTCGATTGCAGTCTTACCCAGCTCCAGCGAGCGCATGAGCCGCTGGAAGCCACGACTATCAATCCCGACCGAGGTCTGCAAAGCCGGAAAACAGGATAACAACGATTCCTCATCAAGAGCCAATTCCAGCAGAGCGTTGGTTAAGTCGGCGTCGCTCAGACCAAGGGAATGAAGGAACCCGCGAAGAACGGCAGGGCGACGATCCTTCTGGTCGGTCTGTGAGAATTGTTCGACGAGCCGCTGCCATGTCCCTGTCTTATCCATGCTGCCCTCGGCGAGGCCTGCACCGAAGGAGAAGATGCGCTCCTCGCCGATCATCACTTCGGGAAGCAAATCCTCGAAGCCCGCCGCATCCTGAGCGATCGCCACCCCAAGGGTTCTCGCCAGATCCTCCATCTGTTCATTTGTCTCCTCATGACTTCGGCCCTGTGCACCATCCAAGCTAAGATTGAGCCACACGAATTCTTTTTCCAAGACCACGGCTCGGACTTGCTGAACGATGTCTTGCGGACGGAGCAAGGTTTCTAAGGCAGCGAGGCGCGCGGCAAAATCCGACGGCATTCCCGTTCCGTCGAAGTGCTGAATGGCTCGCACTGCGGCCCATCCCTTCGGCCAGAAGCCACGAGCCGCAACAGCGCTGCAGAATCCTTCCACTTCGTCGATGGCCCCCGCGACGGTCCAAAGGCCGCGCAGATGATCCGCCGCTATATCAAGTGCCGCCTCCGCAAGGGGCGATCGAGAGGCCACTAGGGAATCGACGAAATCGAGCGCCGCGCCATACCAGGCGAGAACCTCCTCTCGCGTCTTCGGCATATACCCAAAATCGCGCGCGCGCGCACCGAATTCGAAGCTGTTGGTCGAGAGGAAATCTTGCGTTTTGAGGACCGCATTGAGTGCAGTAAGGCCGAGTTTGCGCTCTCTATCACTTGGCGAATAGAGAAGGTCTCGCAGGAGTCTCAACCGCTGCTCTGGCGTGGCCCGTGTACCGGACAAGAATGGCGAGAAAAGAGAGGCAAAGGCACGGGTTACTTCTTCGGTCCCGGCCTGCCCATCGCCGGTTTCAACGACGACCTTATTCATGATACGGACCGATCGTTCAAACAATGAGGCTTCATAGGCAAGGGCACGAAGAAGCGGGAAAAGCCCCACGATTACATAGGGCACTTTCGCTCCTCCACCCGCGGCAATGGTGCGTTCGATGGCGCAAAGCGCATCCTCGGGGAGAACTGGCGCAATATTTCTGAACATCCTTACGCCGACTTCGTTCAGCTTGCCAACGGCCCCTAAGAGACCATCTGGAGACAGCCATTCCCGGACGATAGTCGTGGCCTCGGTACTTTCATGCAGATACCCCAACCTGCGCGAGAAGGACTGGCAAAGATGTTCGGGCGCATCGTGGATAAGCTCGGTCTTGATGGAGTCGAAGGGGATGCTCGCGAGCGCACGAGCTGCGAGACGGTTGGCAATCGCATGGGGAAGCACAGCTCTCCATGTGCTGCGGCGCTGGGCAAGATCACGCTTCAGAAGTTCCGAAGCACTCCGGAACATCTCGTTGCTGCTCAGGCCGACCAGACGCCCCAGGCGCGCGAGGTGAGAGTCATCGGCGACATCGACTCCGTTGAAGGAATAGGCCAGAGCCAACGCTTCCGCCGCGCGAAGAAGATTCGGGTCGGCGGGATTCCGTTGTTCAAAGAGTCGATGGAACAGGTCCTCATCTCCGAGAGAGGCCAGCGACCCGCCGCGGCTTACGGTGCTGGCCAGGGCGATGGCGATGCGCGCGTTGCCGCCGGAGAACTCGGCGATTCTCTGCCGATCGACTTGCGTCACGTGAGCATATCGGGACGCGAGCAGCGACTCGATCAGGTCTTCGGAGGCAGCCTTCAATTCAATGACATCGGTCTCCTCCGGCAGGTCTTCTCGAATATCGTATTCGATGGTGAGCAGACTCACATTGCAGGTGTCAGGAGCCGACTGGCACTGCTGGGCCAGGCGTTTGTGGAGATCGGAGGGACAATTGTCGACGATGAGTATGGCCGGCGATTTGAACGCGATCAACTGAGAAAGCATGGTGCCCGGCTGAGGGTCAGGTACTTCCGCGACGTTCGTGTAATGGGCCAGAGCCGGATCGAGCGCCGCATTCCCAATACGATCGTCGAACAGCACTTCTGCGAAGCGCGTCTTGCCGACTCCGGACAGTCCCACCAGACGCACCATCCCCCGAGAGGCACGCAACCGGATGCGCATCCGCTGAATGCCCTCCCGAATTGAATGATCTTTATCGGTGATCTCGGTCCGGACTCGGATTCGGGCTTTCTCGTCAACCAGGTATTCGTCCGAGGCGCCGGCCGGTGCCCCCGACCAGTTGCTATAGGATTGCCAGCCCTGCAGGGGGCGCCCGATCTTGTTTCTGACCCAATGAATGAGGCCCGAATGGCTTCGGACCCACGTCGCCACCTTGTTGCGATCATAAAAATCGACGCTGAGTCGTTCTGGATTTGGCAAGCCGGCGAGGGCCGCGCGCATTTTCTTCCGTCGATTCCGCAAGGCGGTGTCGGCGACTGAGCCCTGGGAGCTGACGATGACGTACGCTCCCGATTGTTCCGCGAGGCGGGCGATGGACGCCCTGAGTACATCGTTCGGTCGCATTTCATCCCAGATCTCACTGGGAAGCATGTCCATTGCCTTCACTTGAAACCCGGTGTTGGGGCGCGGAATGAATCCATCGATTGCTTTACCCGAGGGCAACTCCACCCGGACGTCAACTCCGCCGTCACTAGCGTTCTGATTGCCTCCCCAGGTGACAAACGCGGCCGAGATTTCGGCCGCCCTCAACTCGGCTTCGCACAGCAGACCGACAAGCGTGCGCAAGTCCTCATCACTCAAAAGCGCAATGTGATCCGCAGTAATTTCCAGCATGACAACATCATAGTTCGATCTCAGCGAACGGAGATCGAGAACGCGATCAGTTGAGCTGGACCAAGACTTGAGCACGCGCAAACGGTGACATTCTCAGCCAACCTTACTATCCATTTACTATCCACGGCTGCTCTTCAGTGCGGCAAAATTCTAAGGGTGGACTATGACATTCTCGCCCAAACTTTACTATCCATTTTTACTATCCAAGCCCGCAAAAATGGCCCAAAAGTGACACTTTTGGTGCAATTTTGATGAAATTTGCGAAACGGGAGTCATGGGTCTAAGTCGCATATTTTGATGGAATTATCTGATTTTTTTGGGTTTATGGCTGCTGGGAGAACGTGAATCTCACGTCCTAACCCCTAGACGATAGCGCCTTTACAATCAATTACTTAAGTGAAAAACGGTGGACTGAATAGTACTAGTAAGTCTGCTAATAATCCCGCATTCTGCTCGGCCCAATGCCAAATGCGCGATTTCCGTTTGCACTCAAGATGCTCATCAGAGTCTTGAGTCAAGTAACATATCATCAGTCACTTGGATACATCTTGCAGGCAAATGGCTTCCAGTTTTGGCCAAGAACAGTATCGCTGAATTGAGTGAAAAAGGCAATTCGTCGTGAGATTTGAAGTTTAGGGGGAGGTCATAACGTTCTAATCCTTAGAGAAGAAATTAGTCAAGAATTGGCATGTCGAAATGGAGCTTTGTCTAACATTCGAAACTCGAGATGGTGGTTCTAGTTCTTGCCCCGAGATGAGCTCGCCTAGCGAACCGGGGATCTTTCGACAAAAGAGCACCCGTTGACTACATCGTCGCTTTTTCATCACAAGATAACATTTCCGTTCCAGCTACTAAGTCGCCTGGCCAAAAGCACGCGCCTGCGCTATCGAACTGCGGTCGGTAGCGATCGTTCAATTCGACATCCGCCTAAGCGAAGGTAAGCTATGCTGCAAACGACGCGAAGGCGAATTTGAGAAGCTGACAGACGATGAAGTGGAATTCATTGAGGCCATCGTCCATGAAGCTTTCGACGGCTTCGAAAACTAAACCTACTTCCGCGACATCGGACTTGCGCAGAATATTTTGAACAAGATTTAGGCGCGAAACTGTGGGCCGAGAGCAAGGCGTCTGCTATCGGCTTTGGCATGAGTGGTTCGCGGCAGATTGCGATGATTTGCCGACCTCCCCTACAGATTCGTCTTTGCCAGTTGTCGCAGGAAGGCGCCCTTGGCGGCATGTGTTCCTCGAAGCTCCTCCATTGTCAACTGGAAGCCGGTTTCCTGGCACAATTTACCAGCAAAGCCTGCAAAAGTGGTCGAAGAGCAGCATTTTCTGTGTATTCGAGGCAAAAAATGATTGTAACCATTTCTCGGCATAAGTCGCTTATTTTAAGGAAAATGGATGATTTTAGAGGGTTTGTGGCCTCTTGCCGGAAGTCAATCTCACGTCCTAACCCCTAGACGATAGCGCCTTTAGAATCAGTCACTCTTCTAATAAATGAGAGTCAAAAGGATGACGGATAGCCCACCAGCTTTTCAACCTGTTCAATACCAATCCTCAGACATCCTCCGCCAGCCGAGATGCGGTTGCGTCCTTTTGAACAAGTCCAATTCTCTCAATTTCTTGTAGAGACAATCGGATGCAGAGATTCTCCCGGCTCGGCCAGAACCACTATTGCCGAATTGCGCGAAGATGGCAATTCACCCTGAGATGAATAGAAATATGAGAGACCTGCTGGAGGCCTGCCGCCGCAGATGAATCCCGGCGCACAGGTCGTGTAAACTCGGCTGCATGAGTACCTTTCACATTGCTGGAATCATACCGGCCCGGCTCAACTCCACGCGGCTCAGCCGCAAGGTGCTGCGTGTCATTGCCGGCCGGCCCATGGTCGAGTGGGTGTGGCTCGCTGCAACGGCCAGCGGGTTGATGGACTTTGTGGTTGTGGCTACCGACTCGGACGAGGTGGCATGGGCATGTCGTGAGCGCGGGATTCCCGCAGCGCTAACCTCGTCGGCATGTCCCAGCGGTTCAGATCGCGTAAGGGAAGTGGCCCGCGTGATTGAGGCCGAGATCTACGTTAACATCCAGGGCGACGAGCCAACGCTGACGCCGGAGTTCTTTCCGCCTATGATTGCGCTCCTGGACCGGCCGGAGGTCGATATCGCCACGCTGGCCGTTCGCTGCCAACCGTGCGACATCAACAATCCCAACGCAGTGAAGGTGGTGACGGATTTGAAGGGGCGTGCGCTCTACTTTTCGCGGGCGGCGATTCCCTTCGACCGTGACGGTAGTCTCGGGCGCGAGCCTGTCCTGGACAGTGCAGGCTTTACCGGCTATCGCAAGCACTTGGGGATCTATGCCTATCGCAAGGCAGCGCTGGAGAAGTTCGCCGGGCTGCCACCCTCGGCGCTGGAGCAAGTGGAGCGGCTGGAGCAACTAAGGATGCTCGAGAATGGAATGAATCTCTACGTGGCCGAGGCGCCGCGCGACACGATCGGAGTGGATACTCAAGAGGATTTGCTGCGGGCGGAGGCGTTGCTCAAGAGGCGCGAGGAACGAAGCGGGGAGTAGCGCGGGATCAACCTTCAGAAAATCGGAATTGCGCGCAAGAATCGGGTAGCATGCCAAGGCGCACATCGGCGACCATGGTCCTCGTGGACAAGAAGACACAACTCACACAGCAAGACGGCAGAGCCGCTGCCATCGACCCCAAGGACGCCTGGCGGCAGCTCCTGAGCCGCGATATTACGGCTGCGTTCTTTTATGCAGTGACGACCACCGGCGTCTTTTGCCGGCCCGGATGCGCAAGCCGTCAGCCACTGCGGAAGAACGTGCGATTCTTTGCATCGGCAGGCGAAGCGCACGCCGCCGGCTTTAAACCCTGCAAGCGCTGCAGGCCTGAGAACGCCTCCGATGGCAGCGCTCTCGAGAAGATTCGAGCACACATCGAGGCTCATCTCGACCGGCCGGTATCGCTCGCCGAGTTGGGACAGCTCGTCCATCTCAGTCCCTTCACTGTGCAGCGTCTCTTCAAACAATCAACGGGCGTAAGCCCGTTGCAATATCAGCGCGCTTTGCGGGCGGCAAGCTTGCGCGGAGAGCTCAAACGAGGAGGATCCGTGACCAACGCGATCTATAGCGCAGGGTTTGGTTCGTCGAGCCGTGGCTATGAAGGGGCGCAACTGGGCATGACGCCTTCCCGCTTCGCGAACGGGGGCAAAGGCGAAGAGATCGGCTGGGCTACCGCCCGCACGCCTTTTGGATGGATGGTCGTGGGAGCGACTGAGCGGGGCCTATGCTGGTTGGCGCTCGGGTCCACGGCGACGGAGGCCGAGGGCAGCCTCCGCGAGGAGTTTCCGTTGGCGACACTGCGCCGCGACCCATCGCTGTTGCGGCTTGTGGAGATGGCGCTCGAGAGCGTGCGTGACGGCTCGGATCTGGATCGAAGCCGCAGCGAGGCGGATAAGCTGGATCTGCGCGGAACGGTCTTCCAACTGCGCGTTTGGCAGGCTCTGAGGGCGATTCCTCGCGGCGAGACGAGGAGCTATAGCCAGTTGGCGCGCGAGCTGGGCAACCCCAACGCCACCCGCGCTGTGGCCCGCGCCTGCGCGATAAACCGAGTGGCATTGGTTGTGCCGTGCCATCGCGTGGTCGGCGCCAGCGGCTCGCTGACGGGCTATCGCTGGGGCGTGGAGCGCAAGCGGCAGTTGCTCGAAGCGGAGGGGGCACGAACCAAACCCGCCGCTTCGAGTTTCTGATATCGTCTCGAGCTTTCTGGTTTGTTCGGTCGAGAGAGCTGCGGATGTGGGTCGCTCCGCCAAAATAGGGGACCTCCTCGACCAGCAAGTTACAGGCGGGCTCCGCCGGAGGCTTGGATTGTCTGCCCGGTGAGCCAGTAAGATTCGTCCGAGGCGAGAAACGCGGCGACACCGGCAATGTCCTTGGGCTGACCGATCCGACCGAGCGGAGTTTCCGCCTCAGCTTGCTTCTGGAAATCGCTCCCAAAGAACCCCGCTGCGTGCACCCCTTCAGTTTCCACCATTCCAGGATTCAACGCGTTGACGCGAATCTTTCTCGGACCGAGTTCCTTTGAAAGCGAGACGGTTACCGAGTTCACCGCGCCTTTGGTGCCCGCGTAGACCGCTGCGGCAGCAATACCCGAGGCGACGACGGAACCGATATTGATGATGCTTCCACCCTCAGGGTGAAAGTGGCGCAGCGCAGACTGCGTCGTCAGGATCAGCCCAAGAACATTCAGATTGAACTGTTTGTGAAAGCTCTCGGGCGTTACGGTGTCGATGGGGCCGAACTCGTAGACACCGGCATTGTTGACCAGCACATTGATGGGGCCGAGTTCGCGCGCCACGGTCTCGATGAGCGGTTCAATGGACTTCGGGTCGGCCACGTTGGCTTTGACGGGGATGGCTTTACCGCCCGCGGCCTTGATCTCGCCAACGACCTTCTCAGCCTCAGCCTGGCTGCTTGAATAATTCACTGCTACAGCAGCGCCGTGCGCCGCCAGCTCACGGGCTATGGCCGCGCCAATGCCCTTGGATGCGCCGGTGACCAGCGCCACTTTGCCCTTAAGATTGCTCATTTTTCTGCTCCAGGTTCGAAATGTCCTCCTTTCGACAATTCGACGACTGTGGAGTTGATTTGCAAAGGGGCGGATTGGATTCAGGAGGAAGGCAAAAAAGCTCTCAGGAGACAGTAAAAAGAGCGCGGGAGAAAGCCTCACCAATGGAATCATTGAAAGCGCTCTGGAATTCAGCAAGCGCCTGTAGTCGTGCACACGTTCTCTATCGAGATGCAAAAGCTTCGAGCCCTAACTCTGCTTGTTGCCCACCGCCAGCAGGGTCTGGAACTGCGGAGTCTCCGGTTCTTTATGAACAACCGCCGTCTGCACCTCGGTGAAGCCAGCCTCTTCGAGCATCGATTCCAACTCCGATTCGCTGAAACCGAGCCACTCGTCGGCGTACAGTTCGCGCGCCTCTTCAAAGCGATGCTTGGCAAGGTCGAGAATGACAATGCGCCCGCCGGGGCGGAGAATTCTGTTCGCTTCGCCGACGGCGCGCTCAGGGTGAAGCGCGTGATGGAGCGACTGCGAGAAAAAGACCAGATCGACCCCTGCGTCGCGGATGGGCACTTCTTCCATGTCGCCAAGGCGGAATTCGATGTTTTTGATGCCATGGCGGAGGGCCTGCTCGCGACCGACCTCGATCATCTTGGCTGAGGTGTCAACGGCGATGACTTTTTTGGCGCGCTCGGCAAGCAACAGGGCAAAGCCGCCTTCGCCGGCTCCGAGATCGGCGATGACCATCGGCGGCAGCAGCCGCAGCAGAGCCTCGGCCAGGCCCTTCCATGATTTTCCTGGAACGTAGTCCTTGCCGAGACGGCCGGCGACGGAGTCAAAGAAGGCGCGCATCTTGTCTTGGCGTTTCTTAAGAACACTGTGCATGGCGGTCTGATCGGGACCGGCCTCGGGAATCTCTTTGCGCGCCTGCGCCAGCAGGCCCGCAACAACGGCGTCCTGCTTCACGAGGCGGTAGAGGTTGCTTTTGCCGGTGCGGCGATCTTCGACTAGCTTGGCCTGCTTCAGTTGAGAGAGATGTGTGGAGATGGTGCTTTGGCCCATCACCAGGATCTCCTGCAACTCGGCGACGGAGAGTTCCTCGCTTCCCAAAAGCAGCAGAATGCGGAGCCGGTTGGGATCGGCTAGGACGCGGAGGATCTTTACGATTGACGCCATATTCGTTTTCTGATACATATCAATATATCACGATTTGACGATATAAGGAGATTTGGAATGACAACCGCAACCGCCGAAATGAAGGACCTTGGCTACAAAGTCGCCGACATGGCGCTGGCCGGCTGGGGCCGCAAAGAGATCACCATCGCCGAGCAGGAGATGCCGGGACTGATGTCGATCCGCAACAAGTATGCGGCAGCCAAGCCATTGGCCGGGGTGCGGATCACCGGCTCGCTGCACATGACGATTCAGACGGCTGTGCTGATCGAGACGCTGGTCAGCCTGGGAGCCGATGTGCGGTGGGCAAGCTGCAACATCTTCTCGACGCAGGATCACGCGGCGGCGGCGATTGCGGCGACGGGGGTTCCGGTCTTTGCTTGGAAGGGCGAGTCGCTGGAGGATTACTGGGAGTGTACCTTGCAAGCGCTCAGCCATACAGGTGGCAAGGGCCCGCAGTTGGTGGTGGATGACGGCGGTGACGTGACGCTGCTGATCCACAAGGGATACGAGTTGGAAGACGGCGACCCGTGGGTGAATGGCGCCTCATCGAACCATGAAGAGCAAGTGATCAAGAACCTGCTGAAAAGAGTCCATGCCGAGGACCCGAAGCATTGGCACAAGGTTGCCGCCGAGTGGCGCGGCGTTTCGGAGGAGACCACGACCGGCGTGCATCGGCTCTACAAAATGATGGAGCAGGGCAAGCTGCTGGTGCCGGCGATTAATGTGAATGATTCGGTGACCAAATCGAAATTCGACAACTTGTATGGCTGCCGCGAGTCGCTGGCCGACGGCATCAAGCGTGCAACCGATGTGATGGTCGCGGGCAAGGTTGCGGTTGTCTGTGGATACGGAGATGTGGGCAAGGGCTGCGCGCACTCGCTGCGAGGCATGGGCGCGCGGGTGATCGCGACCGAAGTCGACCCCATCAATGCTCTACAGGCGGCGATGGAGGGCTTCGAGGTCACCACGGTTGAAGACACGCTTGGGCGCGGCGACATCTATGTGACTTGCACCGGCAACACCGACATCATCACTCTGGAACAGATGAAGAAGATGAAGGACCAGGCGATCGTCTGCAACATCGGCCACTTCGACAACGAGATCCAAATGGACCGGCTGAACATGGAGCCGGGCGTCGTGAAGCTCAACATCAAGCCGCAGGTGGACTACTACACCTTCCCCGGTGGCAATAGTATCTTCGTGCTGGCCGAGGGGCGGCTGGTCAATCTGGGCTGCGCGACGGGGCATCCGAGCTTTGTGATGAGCAATAGCTTCGCCAACCAGACACTGGCGCAGATCGACCTCTGGGAGAAAAAGGACAGTTACAAGGTTGGCGTCTATGTGCTGCCCAAGAAGCTCGACGAGGAGGTTGCCAGGCTGCATCTCGATAAGATCGGCGTGAAGCTGACGACGCTGACCGCGAAGCAGGCCGACTATCTCGGCGTGCCGGTCGAGGGGCCGTATAAGGCGGAGAACTACAGATACTGAACCCGGTGGAAAGTGGTCAGTTACAGACATCCAGGCCTCTTTATTGAGACCTGGATGTCCGGTTTTGAAAAGGATGTGAGATCGCATGAGCACCACGGCTTCGTGCGATAAACTGGGCTGCATGAAAAACAATGTTATTTCTGAACTGGTATCCGTGGTTGCTATTGGCGCGCTGTTTGGCTTTGGATCCAATGCAATCCATCAGAAATGGCACAGGCTTGGACGGGATGCCTTTCTGGCCCACGAATCTCAGAACTTCGACAAGCTCTATTCAAACTCATCGTCACTCATGCACTCAGTTTTGCTGTTTGTGATGTTGGCGGCACCTGTTTATCTCCTTTACAAAGGCATCTCAATTGTCGCGGCCAAGTTTCTTTCGAAATTTGCCGACAAGGACGAAGCAACTCAACAATGACAGGGGCACGCATGGCTTCGCCGCTTAGTTTTTCCTTCGAGTTATTTCCACCCCGCACACCCGAGGGCGTGGCGAAGCTGCCCGCCATTATCGGCCAACTCGCCGCAGTGCGTCCGGACTACTTTTCCATCACTTATGGCGCGGGTGGCTCCGATCAGGACGGGACTTACCAAACACTCATGACCGTGGTCAAGCACACCGGCGCGGAGACCGCACCGCACCTGACTTGCGTTGGCTCAACACGCGCTCACATCGCCGCGTTGCTCGAGCGTTACCAGAAAGCGGGAGCAACGCGCATCGTCGCTCTGCGCGGCGACCTGCCGGCGACTGCGATGAGTCCGGCCGCACCGGGCGATTTTCATTATGCCAGCGAACTGGTCCGCTTTATCCGCGAGACTCATGGCGATGCATTCAAGATCGAGGTGGCCGCTTACCCTGAGATGCACCCGCAGGCGCCCAAGCCCGGTGTGGACTTTGAGAACTTCCGCCGCAAGGTTGAAGCCGGTGCGGATGGCGCACTGACTCAGCTCTTTTATAACGCCGACGCCTACTTCGACTTCATGGAGCGCTGCGCAAAGGCCGGAATCGGCATTCCGGTCGTACCGGGGATCATGCCCATCACGGGCTTCGCAAACACCCTGCGCTTCTGCAATGGCTGCGGCGCCGACCTGCCGCGCTGGGTTCGGTTGCGCCTCGAAGAGCTCGAGGACGACAAGCCCGCGCTGCTGGACTTTGGCCTGGAGGTCGTGACGCGCCTCTGCGAGACTCTGCTGCGCAACGGCGCGCCCGGCCTGCACTTTTACACCGTGAATCAAGCAGGCCCGACGCTGCGTGTGTGGATGAATCTGGGGCTGCGGGAGCCTGTGTTGCGTTAAGCTTGTCCGTTCTTTTTGCGCCGGAAGAGCCGGCGCCAGAGCCGCCATGTGAAGCTATGCAGCAGGCGTGTCTGCTGGGCTTTGAGGGCGGCATAGGAGCGCTCCACATAGAGGTCGAACTCAGGCGGCCAGCCGATGGTGGAGCGGCGCTCAGAATAATCGCCCTCGGCCCAACGGGCCATCACCGCCTTGTAGCCCACCACATGGGTAACGAAATCCAGCAGGCACTGGGGCATCTGCTCCTCGACGATGAGATAAGCCTTCTTGATGATGATCTTCTCGCGCTCGTCATTGAGGGGCATGAAGATAGTAGTCATCCAAAGAATCCACTCCTTCACCTCGCTGTCTAGGATGGGAAAGCTCTGCGCCTTGCCCATCTTGTTGAGCAGCGAGCGGTAGGCGATGTTTCCCGCCTGGGAGGCGACATAGAGCGGGCCGTAGAATTCATTGAGGCGCCGGTTGACCAGATCCAGCTTGTCCTTGCGGCGGGCCAGCACCTGGGCGCTCATGAAGGTAGCCAGATAGCCTACGAGCGCGAGAAGGATGGTCAGTCCCGCTGCGTTTTGCACCAGACTGGAAGAAAGGAACGCCGAGAAGTCCATTGGTTAACCCTGGCAGCGAGTATAGCGCGCTGAGGGCGCTGAGCGGAGGGGATCGAACTCCGTCGCCTGACGATTATTCCCGTTCATACAGGCTTGGAGACTAACTGCTTCCCATATAGATAAAGCGGGCGAGAAAGAGCACGGCCAGCAGGTAGAGCAGCCAATCCTGCTTGCGGAGCTTGCCGGCAGCCAGATGGAGCGCGGCCCAGGCGATGATGCCGAAGCCGAGGCCGTTAGCGATCGAGTAAGTGAAGGGGATGAGCACCAACGTAAGAAAAGCCGGAACCGCGACGAGCGGGTTATGCCAGTGAATCTCGCCGATCGACGAAAGCATCATCGAGCCCACCAGGATCAGCGCCGGGGCAGTAGCGGCCGCGGGCACGATGCCGACAAAAGGAGCGGCGCCGATGGCGGCCAGAAAAAGCAACCCGGTGACGATGGCGGTCACTCCTGAGCGGCCTCCGGCGGCGACTCCGGCCGTGGATTCGACATAGCTCGTCACGGTTGAGGTTCCGGTGAGGGAGCCGAAGACAGTGGCTGTCGCGTCGGTGAAGAGGATGCGGTTGAGGCGCGGTATCGTGTGGTCGGCTTCGATCAGTCCGGCGCGCTTGGTGACGGCGACCAAGGTGCCGAGGTTGTCAAAGAGATCGACGAAGAAGAAGATGAAGACAATTTCGAGGATGCCCTTGTTGAGTGCGCCGCGGATGTCGAGTTGGAGGGCGGTCTTGGTCAACTCCTGAATGCCTCCGGCGGCGGGCGTCCAGTGAGTCACGCCCATCGCCCAGGCGACACCGGTGATCGAAAGTACGCCGATGAGGATGGCCCCGCGGACTTTCCTGACCTCCAAAGCCACCATGACAAGCAGGCCAACGAGAGCCAGCACTGTGGTTGGATTTCTGATGCTGCCCAAGCCGACAAGCGTGTTCGGGTCGCCCACGACCAGGCCGGCCTTTTGAAAGCCGATCAGCGCGATAAAAAGGCCGATGCCGCTGGCGACTGCCGCGTAGAGTTCATGCGGAATGGCTTGCAGAATCATCTGCCGGATGCCGGTGGCGGTGAGCGCGAGAAAGATTACGCCGGAGAGGAAGACTGCTCCGAGGGCCGTCTGCCAGGGAACGTGCATTTTGATGCAGACGGCGTATGCGAAATAGGCGTTGAGGCCCATGCCGGGCGCGAGCGCGATTGGATAGCGCGCCACAATGCCCATCATGATCGAAGCAAAACCAGCCGAGAGGCAGGTTGCCGCAGTGACGGCGGCCAGGGGCATTCCGGCTGCGGCGAGGATGGCCGGATTGACTAGCACGATATAGGCCATGGTCAGAAAGGTCGTTACGCCGGCCAGGATTTCGGTGCGCCAGTTGGTCTTGAGGCGCGTGAATTCAAAGTAGCCTTCGAGTCGGTTGAGCATAGGCGGGTGTCTCTAGGAGAGCACACCGGGGCGGGGATGCAAAATCATTTGTGCCGTGAAGCGAAAAGACCGCGAAAGACCGGGTGTCATTGCATCTTAAGCCTTTGCGGCGCATCTCAACTCCTGGACAAAGAAGGTATAGGCTGACTCGCGATTGAGGTTTCCGCAAGTGCCGGTACCAAAGACGCTTATCTTTCCGACTCCCGGCCTAACCCCGGCGAGCGGGACTCCCAATTCAAAATCAGGAGGTTTTCATGCCCACGATCACAGTGCAAGACGGTACGCAGATTTATTACAAGGACTGGGGTGCGGGCCAACCCGTGGTCTTCAGTCATGGCTGGCCTTTGAGCGCCGATGCCTGGGAGGACCAGATGGTCTTTCTAGCGTCGCACGGCTATCGCACGATTGCGCACGACCGGAGGGGGCATGGCCGCTCAAGTCAACCCTGGAGCGGCAATGAGATGGACACCTATGCCGACGATCTGGCGGCGCTGACCGAGGTGCTCGACCTGAAAGGCGCGGTCCACGTGGGCCACTCGACCGGCGGAGGCGAGGTGGCGCGGTATATCGGCCGGCACGGGACAAAGCGCGTGGCCAAGGCTGTGCTGATCGGTGCTGTTCCGCCATTGATGGTGAAGACAGAGGCCAATCCTCTGGGGTTGCCGATCAAGGTCTTCGACGACATCCGGGCCGGCGTTCAGGCGGACCGCTCGCAGTTTTTCAAGGACTTGTCGACGCCCTTTTATGGGGCCAACCGGCCGGGCTCGGCGGTCTCGCAGGGGCTGCGGGACTCTTTCTGGCTGCAGGGGATGATGGCTGGGTTGAAGGCCTGCTACGACTGCATCAAGGCGTTCTCAGAGACTGACTTTACAGAGGACTTGAAAAAATTCGACGTGCCCACGCTGGTTCTTCACGGTGACGACGATCAGATGGTTCCCATCAACGACTCGGCGCTGCTTTCGGTGGCGCTGGTGAAGGGAGCGACGCTGAAGGTCTATCCCGGCGCGCCGCACGGGATGTGCTCGACCCTCAAGGACAAGGTGAATGCCGATCTGCTGGCCTTTATTCGGGGATAGGCGGGGAACGAGCGACCCCAGGGGTTCGTGGTCTCTCACATTTGGCGCGATAAGACTGCGCCAGATGTGGGGCACCCGGCTGGAATCTCAAACCGAGACGCCAGCGGAAGTGAAGCGGTCTGTGCACCGGGGCGGGCGGTGTGACACAATATAGTGTCCGGGAGAGATCGCCGCAATACGCCTGATCGAATGCAATTGACTAAAAAGCAGCCAACAAGAGACAATCTCCTCCGGGATTGAAGGCGTTCAGCCGGGCGGTTCATGCGCGAGATTTTTGATTTTTCAACGACAGGAGATTCGCAATGCTCGAAACAATGGTCGAGACAGTCTTTAGCTCTTTCGAAACGGTAAAGTACGAGGGGCCTTCAAGTGAGAAGGCGCTTGCCTACCGCTGGTACGACGCGGACCGGGTCGTACTTGGCAAACCCCTCAAAGATCATCTGCGCTTTGCGGTCGCTTACTGGCACTCGCTGGCGATGCGAGGAGGCGACCCCTTTGGCTCGGCCACTTTGCAGCGCCCGTGGTTTGCCGCCGGCGACCCGATCGCACAGGCCAAGGTGCAGGCCGATGCGGCATTCGAACTCTTCAGAGTGCTTGGCCTTCCCTTCTTTTGCTTCCATGATGCCGACATTGCGCCCGGCGGAGAGACTCTTGCCGAGACACTGAAAAACTTCCACACGATCGTGGATTACATTGAAGCGAAGTTGGCCAATTATCCCACCAAGCTGCTGTGGGGAACGGCGAATCTCTTCTCCCATCCGCGGTTTATGGCCGGCGCCTCTACCAATCCCGATCCCGATGTCTTCGCCTGGTGCGCGGCGACGGTGAAGAATTGCATGGATGCTACTAAGAGGCTCGGCGGCTCGAACTATGTGCTTTGGGGCGGACGCGAAGGCTACGAAACCCTGCTGAACACCGATATGAAGCAGGAACTCGATCAGATGGGGCGGTTCCTGACTCTGGTGGTGGAATACAAGCACAAGATCGGCTTTGACGGCCAGATCCTGATCGAACCCAAGCCGAAAGAGCCGACGACGCACCAGTACGACTTTGACGTCGCGACCGTGTATGGATTCCTGAAGCGCTTCGGCCTCGAAAAGGAAGTCAGGGTCAATATTGAAGCCAACCACGCGATGCTCGCCGGACACACCTTTGAGCATGAGATTTCGACTGCGGGCGGCCTGGGAATCCTGGGGTCGCTGGACATCAATCGCGGCGATGCGCTGCTGGGCTGGGACACCGACCAGTTCCCGAATGAGCTGTGGTCGATGACGATGAGCATGTACCACGTGATCAAGGCCGGCGGCCTCAACCAGGGTGGATGCAACTTTGACGCCAAGGTGCGGCGCCAGAGCTTTACCCCCGAAGACATGGTCCATGCACACGTGGGCGGCGCCGATCTCTGTGCCCGTGCATTCCTGACGGCTGCCAAGATCATCGAAGACGGCCAGTACGATGCGATCCTCAAGCAGCGCTATGCGGGCTGGAAGACGCCCGAAGCGGCCGCGATGCTCGAGGGCAAGGTCTCGCTCGATCAGATCGAGGCACTGGCCCTGAAAAACGGCATCAATCCTCAACCGCGGTCTGGCAAGCAGGAGCAGATCGAAAATCTGCTGGCCCGCCTGATCTATTCAGATCATTTCTAAAATCGGCGGTTTCAACCGAAGCCTTCTTGCGAGCGTCCGAGAGTTCACTCTCAGACGCTCGTTCTGCATAATGCCCCAATATAAAGGCGGCTCAAAAATCCGGGCGTTCACGCCAGCAGTTTGGCGGCTTCCTTGGCGAAGTAGGTGACGATAAAGTCCGCGCCGGCTCGGCGGATGCTTACCAGCGACTCGAGGATGGCGCGCTCGCGTTCGAGCCAGCCACGCTGGAAAGCCGCCTGGAGCATCGAGTATTCGCCGGAGACCTGGTAGGCGCCGATGGGCACGCCGACGCGTTCGCGAGCTGCGCGGATGACGTCGAGGTAGGGCATGGCGGGCTTCATCAGAATCATGTCTGCGCCTTCGGCTAGGTCGAGGTCGATCTCGCGCATTGCCTCGCGAAGGTTTGCGCCATCCATCTGATAGGTCTTGCGGTCGCCAAACTGCGGGGCGGAGTCGGCGGCTTCGCGGAAGGGTCCGTAAAAGGCCGACGCGAATTTTGAGGCATAGCTTAGGATGGGGGTCTGTGCGAATCCCAAGGCGTCAAGCAGTCGGCGGATGGCAGCGACACGGCCGTCCATCATATCGCTGGGTGCGACGACATCGGCTCCGGCGCGGGCCAGGCTGACGGCTGTGTGAGCGAGCAGATCGAGGGTAGGGTCGTTGTCGACTTCAAAGCCGTCGTTGGTTTCAACCACCAGACCGCAGTGGCCATGGCTGGTGTATTCGCAGAGGCAGACGTCGGCGATGAGCACCAGCTTTTTGGCGGCGGGCGAGGCCTTGAGGGCGCGCAGGCCCTGCTGCACGATGCCGTCGTCATCGCGCGCGCCGGAGCCTTGCTCGTCTTTGGATTCAGGCAGGCCGAAGAGGAGAAGCCCACCGAGGCCGAGGCGTGCGGCTTCTTCGGCTTCGCGCACGGCTTCGTCGACGGAGAGGTTGAAGACGCCCGGCATGGAGGTAACTTCGCGGCGAATGCCCTTGCCGGGGCAGAGGAAGAGCGGGTAGATCAGGTCGCCGGGCTCGACGGCTGTCTCGCGCACCAGCGCCCGCAGAGAGTCAGTGCGGCGAAGACGGCGCATTCGCGTAGCAGGAAAACTCATGGTGTCGATTGTACTTGAGTCTTGCCTGGGTAGAGAGAGGTTTACTGCGCCTGGATAAACCGCGTGGCTAGGGCAATTCCTCTACTGCTAAGATCTCTAGGATGAAGCCAACTAAGGTTGGGGCAATGCCCGAGGAAAACCGCGCCGAAACCTCCGGAGCGCGGGACAGCCATACCGAAACGCAGCGCACGCGTCGCATTCAATGGGCCCAGGCGCTTGTTCTGGTTGTGCTTTTTACGGCCCCGGCACTGGTTTGCGCGAGGATGGGAACGATTGGGGATCCAGATGTCTGGTGGCACCTGCGCTCGGCAGAGTGGATCGTCGAGCATCGCGCTGTTCCGCACACGGATCCATTTTCGGCATTCGGCGCGGGGAAGCCGTGGGCGGCCTATAGTTGGCTCTATGAATTGGTGATCTTCCGGTTGTTTCAGCGGCTGGGCCTCATGGGCATCGTTGTGTATTGCACTGGGATGGTCGTGGCTATTGCGATTGCCCTGCATCGCTTGATCCGGAATCTTCAGGTTGACTTCAGCTTTACCGTTCTGCTGACCGCTGTCGCGGGCGTCACCATCTGCCGCCTTTATATGCCGCGCCCATGGCTGTTCACAATCTTGTTCTTTGCACTTGAGATCGATCTGCTGATGCAGGCCCGCAAGAACGGAAAGCAGAAGGGGCTGTTGTGGCTGCCGCTCATCTTTGCGTTGTGGGCCAATCTGCACATTCAATTTGTGGATGGTTTGCCGATA
>Ga0181526_10001187_pt1 | contig 25530 bp, 21 predicted proteins | sample PEATcosm2014_Bin_35_FD_119750 | JGI IMG/M metagenome (GOLD analysis project Ga0181526, IMG submission 119750) | Peatland microbial communities from MTU Mesocosm Facility, Houghton, MI, USA - PEATcosm2014_Bin06_30_metaG | ecosystem: Environmental > Terrestrial > Soil > Wetlands > Peat | place...
CCGGCGGCGCGCTCGGCTTCGAGCGGCCGGCGGCCACGGAAGTCGCCTTTGTTCCAGCCGACGACCCACCCGAGGCCGGCTTGCAACGACGTGATGCCGGGGCCGAGCTCGTGGCCGTGCAGCGGGAGCCCCGACTCGAGGCGAAGGGTGTCGCGGGCGCCGAGGCCAGCCGGCTGCGCACCCGTGCCGAGGACGGCCCGCCAGAACTCGGGGGCGACGTCGGCTGGCACGGCGACCTCGATGCCGTCCTCGCCCGTGTAGCCGGTTCCGGCGGCGACGCATTCGACGCCGCCCCAGCGAAACGTCGTCACGTGGAAGTGACCGACGGCGGCCGCCTCCGGCGCCACTGAGGCGACGAGGGAACGCGCCGCCGGCCCCTGCACGGCGATGATGGCGCGCTCGTGGGTGACGTCGTCGCCGCCGATGGCGGCGCGCACGCGGGCGGTGTTGGAGGCGTTCGGCATGACGTCGAAGCGCTCCGGCGACACCCACCACACGATGATGTCGTCCAGGACGGAGGCGTCGTCGGGATCGAGCAGGTGCGTGTACTGCGCCCGGCCGGGACCCACCTTCATGAGGTCGTTCGTCAGGTTGGACTGCAGGAGCTCGAGGGCACCGTCGCTCACGATGCGCACGGTGCCGAGATGGCTGACGTCGAAGATGGCAGCCTTCGTTCGGCAGGCCATGTGCTCGGCGATCGTGCCGCTCGGGTATTGCAGCGGCATCTCCCACCCGCCGAAGTCGACGAGGCGGGCGCCGAGGGCCTCGTGCTCGGCTCGAAGGGGGGAATTCCGCAGGGGTGTGTCGTTGGTGGAGCCGGGTGTTTCAGCCGTGTCGCTCACCTGGCCAATCTAGGACTGTACGAATCACCCGGCCAGTCTCGGGGTGGAATCCAAGTGGTATTTGTCGATGAGCGCCACGATGTCGCGGCGGTAGAGCATCTTCACCTGCACGTCGGGATACAGCTCGGTGAGCTGGCGCACCTTGCGGTTCTTCGCCGTGACGAGATCCTGGCGGAGGGTCGTGAGCTCGAGGAAGATGCCGTGCTCGGGAAGGTAGAAGTCGGGACGGAAGGCCTGCAGGGGCGAGCCGTCGGGCCGCCAGGCGAGCACGAACTCGACGGGCTCGTACTCCCAGGCGACTTCGTAGAAGTCGAGGAGCTCGGCGAAGAGGCGTTCGGTCTCGTGGGCGAAGCGGACCGCCGGCACCTTCTGCGGCGTGGCGAGAAACGTCGCCGCGCCCCACCGGCGATCGTGCCGGTGGGGGCCCAAGCGAAGCGGGTGCCGAGCGATCGTGCGCCCCCTAGGCCAGGTTCGCCGGGCGGGCTGCCGGTGCCGACGAGTGCCCGGGTGGGCCGGAGGAGGCGGCCGAGCCAGTCGTGGGCTCAGCCGCCGAGCCGGCGCCGACGATCTGGACGATCGCAGAGTCCACGTCGCCCTTCACACCGGACAGCGCCACGACGTTGAAGACGCGCTGGCCGCCCCGCAACAGGTCGAGGAGCTCCTCGTCGTTGCGGGCGAGCACGGAGCCGGCGGCGCCGAGCACGAGGCTGGCGCTGGCGAGGTCGTCGCCCGACTCGCGCAGGAAGTCGATCGCCTTGCGCGCCCGCTGCAAGGTGACGCCGGCGTCGAGGAGCTGCTTGATGATGCGCAGCTCGACGACGTCCTGGTAGGAGTAGAGCCGCTGCGTGCCGCTCCCCTTCGCCTGCTCGAGCGAGGGCGACTTGAGGCCGGTGCGATCCCAGTGATCGAGCTGACGGTAGGTGATGCCGACGATCTTGCAGACCTGCGGACCGCGGTAACCCTGTTGCGCCATCTGCTGCCCCTGTCGTTTGAACCGCAGCCCGGACCGCAGCCCGGACGACAGCAACGTAACTACACGATCGTCATCCACGCTACGGGGCGCCCGGCTCCACGTCAACCACCACTTGAGGGCTGCACTGGCTCCCCCCGCCTCTCGACATCAACCACAGCTCAACCCCGCTCGACCGCTCGCCGGCGACGCGAGGGTCGGAGCGAGCATCACGAGCGCACTCAGAGGACCGAGCTCGCCGGCAGACGTGGAGGACGTGCAGGGCGGCATCGATGGTGGGCCAGGTGAGGTCCCGGTTTGGGACCGAACCGGCGCACGATCGATGCAAGCAGCAGCTACGGAGCGAAGTCCTCCGGCGTGATCGTGTCGAGGAACTTCTGGAACTCGTCCACGAGCTCCTCAGGCGTACCGGCCTCGCTGACGTCGTCGTCGTCCGGCTCGACGACGAGCCCCTCGGCGTCCATCAACTCGTCGGCCACGTAGAGGGGCGAGTGGGTGCGGGCGGCAAGGGCGATCCCGTCCGAGGGCCGGCAGGAGACGGTGACGTCCCGCTCCCCGGCACGGATCTGCAGCTCGGCGTAGAAGGTCGACTCCCGCAGCTCGGTGACGACGACACGCAGCAGGCGAGCCCCCAGGGAGTCGAGCAGGACGCTCATGAGGTCATGGGTCATGGGCCGCGGCAGCTCGACGCCTTGGAGAGCGAGGGCGATGGCCGCGGCCTCGGGCGGGCCGATGAAGATGGGAAGGGAGCGACGAGTCCCTTCGGTCTCCTGCAGAAGGACGACGGGCGTGCTCGACGTCAGGTCGACTCGAACGCGGGAGAGCCGTACTTCCACCATGCCAACAAAAGTTAGTGGCCCGGGAAGCTCTTCACACTCGCGAGTCCCCCTCATCTTCGTCGGGGTCGTCCGGGCCGCCATCGGCGGCACGAAGCGTGTCCGGCTCCACGACGACGAGCATGGGGAGGTTGCGGTACCGCTCCTGGAAGTCGAGCCCGTACCCCACGACGTACTCGTCGCCGATCTCGAGGCCGACGTATCGCAGGTCGACGGGCAACAACCGCCGCGGCCTGCGGTCGAGCATCGTGCAGACGTCGGTGGAGCGTGCACCCCGCTCGTTCATGAGGCGGCGGACGTAGCTCACCGTGAGGCCGCTGTCCACGATGTCGACCGCCACGACGACGTCCCGCCCGGCGACGTCAGCCTCGAGGTCCTTCGACAGCTTGATGCGCGCCCCGCCGGCGCCGTAGGCCGAGAGGGCAAGGAAGTCGACGGCGCAGGGGACGGAGATCTCCCGCGCAAGGTCGGCGATGAGGCACACGCTGCCCTTCAGGATGCCGACGAGGACGATGCCGTCAGGGTGGTCCGCCGAGATGGCCTGACCGAACCTCCGCACGATCGAGGACAGCTCGTCTGCTTCGAGCAGGGTGCGCCCGGCAACGCCGGGAACGGTCATCCCCGCGTGAGGTCGCGCAACACCGCTTTGGCGAAGCACGCCTGCATCGACGCTCCCAGCTCGGAGAGCCGCACGAGGTCGTCGTGGGCGCGTCTGCGGGCGTCGGGATTGCGCTGGCGCAGCAGCGGCATGACGATCTGGGAGTACATGGATGCCTGCCGCTCGGCCGCGTGCTTGAACATGCGCAAGTGCCGGGCCTCGACCCCGAAGCGTGCGAAACCCGCCGCCAGTCCCGCCACCACGAGGGCGTCCTCGTCGAAGCAGTGGACGCCGGCGACAAGGTGGCTCTCGATGAGACCGTAGGACTCGAGCTCCTCGACTTGCTTGACGTCCAGTCCGCTCGCTTGCGCCAACTCCCCTGCCGTCAGGCTCGCACCGGCGAGCGATCCGGAGTCGGGGTGGGCCGCCGTCTCGGTCGGACCGTGCTGGGATGCCGGGGGCGATGCGGCCGTGGCGACTTTGCCGCTCGCCGGCCCCGCCGGCGTGCTCGTGGCGCCAGGCGGCGCCCCGGAGGAAGACGATGCTTTGGCGCCGAGGTCACCGCCGGTCCCCCCGTGCGGCCCTCTCGCCGCCACGGCGCCAGCGCTGCCGGCGCTCCCTGTGCTCGACCCGCCAGCGTGCACGACCCGGCCCGCGGCCGCCACGGCGGCAGCAGGGCGAGCGGCGGCGGGCTGCTGCGCACGTGCTGGCTCGACAGCCGACTCCGCCGGTCGCGTGGTGGGGTCGGCTCCGTTCGGCGGCGGCGCCTCGCCACCGGGGCCGTCGGCGGCCGGGCGCGGCGTGATCGATCCGGTGCCTGCTCCGACACGCCCCGTCCGGCCGGCGGCGACACTGGCTGCCGCCTTCGTCGCAGAGGCGACACCGGCGAGGGCTCCCTCGGGATCGCGCAGCTGCGGCCCGCGGACTTCCGCCTCGCCACCGTGCACCTCGCGACCCTCCCGCTCGCGGCTTTGCACCTCGCGCCCGTGCGACTCCCGCCCGGCGGCCGGCGCCGAGGCGTGGGCGACGACTTCGTCGCCATGGCTGTAGGCCCCGTTCGGTTGCTGGGCGGCGAAGACCGGCTCGAGGGGCACGTCCTCGTGCGTGCCGGCGACCTCGAAGAGCGGCGTCGGCTCGGAGCTCGGCTCCTGGCCGTCGAGGCGTCCTTTGATGACCTTGAGCGGGAGGAAGTTCTCCCGCTGCTGGCGGAGGATCCAGCGCAGACGGTCGACGTCGTGGTCGTAGAACTTCCGGTATCCCGACGGCGTCCGCTCGGGGACGAGGAGGCCGCGACTTTCGAGGAAGCGAATCTTCGAGATCGTGATGTCGGGGAATTCAGCTCGCAAGAGCGTGAGCACGTCGCCAATGGACAGGTAGGCCCGCTCGTTCACCCAGGCCTCAGTTCGCGCCGGTGGAAAGAAACAGCAGCTTGAATTTCCCGATCTGCACCTCGTCGCCGCTCGAGAGGCTCGCCTCGTCGATGCGCTCGCGGTTGACATAGGTGCCGTTCAGGGAGCCGACATCCTTCACGCGGTAGGTCGTCCCGCTGCGGACGAACTCGGCGTGCCGGCGCGAGACGGTGATGTCGTCGAGGAAGATCTCGCTCTCGGGGTGGCGACCGACGTGAGTGACGTCGGGATCGAGGACGTACTTGGCGCCGACGTCGGGACCGCGCTTCACGACGAGGACTCCGGTGCCGTCCGCCAGCTCCGCCACGCCGACGTTGACCTCGTCTTCTCCCTGCTCACCGGAGGGATCCTGCGGCACGAACGACACCGTGGTGTCCGGTCCGGGAGACAATGGGCTGCCGCACGACGAACAGAAGTTCGCATCGACCGGGTTGCGATGACCGCAGTTGTTGCAGAACACACCGGCAACGCTAGTGCCGGGATCGTCGATCTGCATCCTGAACCTGTGGGTTTCTTGGGCGGTGGAGCCACGTCGTCGCCTCCCGAGTCGAGGGTTGCAGAGGCGGCGGCGAACCGTCTGTGCGGCACCCGTACCAAAGGTTGAGGTTGAGGGTTGCAGCAGGCCGGAACCGCTCACGCGTCCGTGGCGGTGCGGTACTCCTCCGGCCCGAGCAGCGTCTCGAGCTCACCCGGGTCGCTCGCCTCGATGGCACAGATCCAGCCCTCGCCGTACGGCTCCGAGTTCACGAGTTCCGGCGCCCCGCGCAGCTGCTCGTTCGTCTCCACGACCGTTCCGGACACCGGTGCGTAGATCTGGGAGACAGATTTCGTGGATTCGACTTCGCTGAGCGGCCCACCCTTGCTGACGACGGTGCCGACGGCCGGCAGCTCCACGAAGACGACGTCGCCGAGGGCATCCTGGGCGAAGTCGGTCAGGCCGACTCGCAACGCCGCTTCGGCCGGCCGGATCCACTCGTGGTCGCTCGTGTAACGAAGATCATCGGGGACGTTCATCGGGCTCCTTCGTCATCGCGGTTGTGTGATCGGAGACCCGAACGCTGAAAGAGCGCCAGGGGTACCGAGCCGGATCGTAGTCAGGTTGCAGCCGCAACGATGGCGGCGATCTCGTCCGCCATCGCCTGGGCGCGCACGCCCGCTTCCACGTCGGAATCGGCCTCTGCCGTCACGAGGGTGATCGGGTCCTCCGGATCGGGCAGCACGAGGGTCCACCCGGATTCGTCGACGACCTTGACGCCGTCGATCAGCAAACGGCCGGCCGGGGCGCGCTCGAGAAGGACGCGCATCACGAGCCCCTTGTGCTCGAACGGGGTCGGCACCTTGAGTCGGGCGATGGAAGGCATGCGGAGGGCACCGACGACCTCGGAGAGACGGCTCCCGCTGCGGGCGAGGAGAGCCAGGAGGTTGACGAAGCTGGCCACGGAGTCGAAGGCGGGCAGGAAGTCCGGGAAGACGAAACCGCCCTCGGTGTTCCCGGCGAAGGTGACGCCGGGGCCGCCTGCCGCATCCATCAGGTCGGCCGGCCCGAGCTTGGTCCATTGCAGCTTGCAGGACGTCTCCCGGCAGAGGCGCTCGACCTCGCGAGGGGCGTCCACAGGCACCGCCACGGTGCTGCCGGGGGCGTCCCCGACGACAAGGCGGACCATGACGCAGAGGGCTTCGTCGTCCGAGAGCACCCTCCCCGTGTCGTCCACGATCGTCAGCTGCTCGCCGTCCGGTTCGAAGAGGGCCCCGAGGTGGGCTCCGGAGGATCTCACGAGCTCGCCCATGCGGGCGGCGTGCGCCGAACGCTCGAAGCTCAGCACCCCGGGCGTCGAGACGTGCGGGTTGATGACGAGGACGTCCGCCCCGAGCTTGGCGAGGACGTTCGGCATGACGAAGCTCGCCGTCCCAAAGGCGTAGTCGAGGACGAGCTTGAAGTGGGCACCGCGGATCGCCGGCAGGTCGACCGAGCCCGTGAGGTCGAGCGTGTAGGACTCGAGCGTGCGGGAGGGAAAGTCGATGTCGCCGATCTCGGCCGCCAGCACGCGGCGTGACTCCTCGCGGTCGTGCAGACGCTCGATCTTGCGCTGGGCCGCCTCGTCGAGGTCGACCCCGTCAGCATCGAGAAACCTGAGATTGACCGACTGCGGGTCGCCCGCCACGAGCCGGACCGTCACGCCCCCGCTCGAGCCGCTCGTGCGGATCTGAAAGCGCGTGACCGGCACCGTGGCGGCTTCGAGGTCGTCGACGCTGCAGCCGGCAGCCGTGATCCCCACCATGACAGCCCGCTTGAGGACGCGGGCGGCCCGGCTCGAGTCGCGCGAGGTCGTGATGATGGAGCCCTTCGGCAGGACAGAGGCGTACGCCATGGCGACACGCATGGCCAGCTCGGGTGAGAGGTCGACGTTGGCCAGGCCGGAGACGCCGTAACGACCGAAGAGCGCCCTCGACCCCTTCGACTCCCACACGATCGAGGAGCTCACGACGGCGGCAGGCTCGATCGTCTTGTTCGGGTAGACCTTCACGCCGGCCCGCAGGACGGCGTCGCGGCCGATGCGGCAGCCGTCGCCCACGACGACGCCCTCCTCGAGGTGGCTGCCCTGGCGGATGTCGCACGAACGCGAGATGACCGCCCCGCGGGCCGTCACCCCGGAGGCGAGGTAGGAGTTCTCGTGCACGACGGTGCGCTCGATGAGGGAGTTGTCCCCCACGCGGACGTTGGCGCCGAGCACGCTGTGGTCGCGCACGAGCGACTCGGGACCAACCCGGCAGTTGTCGCCGATGAGGGCCGGCCCGACGACCTCGGCCGTCGGATGGATCTCGACGCCTTCGCCGATCCAGACGCCCGGCCGCAAGGGGAAGCCGGGCACGTCGACTTCCACCTTGCCGTCGAGGATGTCGGCATGCGCCCGCACGTAGGCGTCGTGCGTGCCGACGTCCTCCCAGTAGCCGCCGGCTACGAACCCGTACATGGGGCGCCCGGCCGCCAGCATGGCCGGGAACACCTCAGCGGAGAAGTCGACCTGGCGACCCTCCGGAATCCACTCGAACACCTCGGGCTCGAGGACGTAGATGCCCGTGTTGATGGTGTCGGAGAAGACGTCTCCCCAGCCCGGCTTCTCGAGGAAGCGCTCGACGCGCCCGTCGGCGCCGGTGATGACGATCCCGAACTCGAGGGGGTTCTCCATCGCCTTCAGGGCGAGGGTGACCTTGGAGGCCTCCTTGTCGTGGAAGGCCACGAGCTCGGAGAGGTCGATGTCGGTGAGGACGTCTCCCGAGATGACGAGGAAGCGCTCGTCGAGCTCCTCACGGGCGTTGAGGACCGAGCCGGCCGTGCCGAGCGGCGTCTCCTCGGTGGCATACACCATGCGGACACCGAACTCCGAGCCGTCTCCGAAGTAGGTGCGGACGTGATTGGCGAGGAAGGCCACCGTGACGACGATGTCCTCGAAGCCGTGGCGGCGAAGGAGGTTCACGACGTGCTCGGCCATGGGGCGGTTGACCATGGGGAGCATGGGTTTTGGTTGGTTGGCGGTGAGGGGGCGAAGCCGCGTGCCTTCCCCACCGGCCATGATGACGGCCTTCACGTCACGATCTCCTCACGGTCATGGCTCCCCATCGTCGTGGCACCCCAGCGTCATGGCTGCCCGTGTCATGGCACGGCCGTGCCGGCCGCCGGCGGCCCGCTCCGCTCGGCGAGGGCCCGGCGGGCGATGGGCACGTAGGACACGGCGGCGGCGAAGCTGAACAGAAGGGCCGGCACGAGCGCCACCCAGGTGACGTCGCGCAGCACGCGGGCCCATTCGGCGTGGGTGTCACCGAGCAGGAACAGCGGGAAGCAGCACATGAGCCCGAACGTGCCCGCCTTGCCGACCCAGAGAACGTCGATCCGTCGCGTCCCCATCGCAGCCAGGGCGAGGACGGCCCCCGAGACGAGGAGCTCGCGGCCGAGCACGACGCCGGCCAACCACCAGGGAACGGCGCCGTAGGCGGCGATGGCGACCACCCCGGCTCCGAGCACGATCCGGTCGGCCGTCGGGTCGAGCACCTTGCCGAGCGTCGTGACCTGGTGAAGGCGCCGAGCGACATAACCGTCGAGGAAGTCCGTCGTGCCCGTGACCATGAGCACGATGGTGGCGGCGACGCGCTCGTGCTCGGCGAACAGCAGCCAGAGGAAGACGCCGACGAGGACGAGGCGGCCGACGGAGAGGAGGTTCGGGACGGTCCAGATGCGGTCGAGGCCCTCCTCGTCGAGGCTGTCCTGCGTGTCGCCCGTGGCGGCTGCACCCTCTGCCGCAATCTCCGACCCCACGTAGCCGAGTCTACGGCTACCTCGGCGGGACACGCCTGGGGAAGTTCCGCGCTCCTCGGTGGCGCCCGCCGTTCCTTCCGGCCGTTCGCCTGCAGCCCAATGAGGCAGCACCGAGCCGTAGCACCCTTGCCACGATTGGAACGGAGATGTGGGTCGACCCGATCGGGCGCCCTTGCGCACGGCGAAGGGCGGGCGTCACACCCGCCCTCGTCAGGGAGGGCAGCGCCAAACACGCTTTCCACTGCAGCCGGTTGGTCGGGTTGCGAACCGCTCTGAACCGCCAGAACGTTGGGAGTTCAGTCCTGGCAGCCTGGAATCCCTCAGAGCCTCCTGATCGCGATGCGTTGTCAATGTTGGCTTTGAAGCGAGCAGGCTCGCCAGAACTCGCCGTCGAAGGCGAGCAAGTTGTCTACGTGGGCACTCACAATCGCCTGCCGGCCGAAGGGATGGTCGAAGGGCAGCTCATACACCCATCCGGGGACGGCAGTCACCGAGCGAGGGCCGCCGACGTCGGCGCACCACTCCTCAACGGCGGCGTCGTTGTCCCAACGGACGGCCCGCACATTCGCCCCGGACAGATCGAGGTCGAGCGAGGCGTGGCCGACATGTCGGACGGCGGCGACCAGGTTGCCGTCAACCTGCAACTCGAGCGCGGCCTCAGGTGAAGTGGTCAACTCACCGAGCAGCCTTCGAGCCTCCGCCGCGAGGTCGTCGAACGGCGGCGGCGGCACGTGCCCCTCAGCCCATGTCGAGATTCGTTTGCCGAGCACGACCTTCTCTCTGGCGGCGTCTGGTGGCAGCGACAGCTCAACAGGCTCGGCCTTGCGGCAGCTCTCGACCGTGCGGCGAAGCTTCTCCCAGCGATCGCTCGGTAGTCGGCCGATAAAGCGCCCGACGGGCGATGGAGGCTGTGATGCCCTCGCGATGGTCCGCCACAATCGGTAGGAGCCGTCGTCGGTCACCGTCAGCACCTCGTGGTCTGGTGGCGGACTCCCCCCCTCGCGGCGAAAGGTGAGCGCCGGACGGGCGTCCTTCCGGGGCCAGGCAGTCACTAGTGATCCTGCACCGGATGCCACGATCCCCGACCGAGCACCGTCTGGACGTAGAGGGCGAAAGCCCGCACGTGGCGGGGCTCAACCGGGTGCGTGTGATCCGTCATCTCGCCCATTATCGAAGTGCTGGTGACCTGGAAACTACCCAGCACCTGCTCGCGCCATTTGTTGAACTCGTCGTTGTCGGTATCGATCCGATCCATGAAGTCGACGCTCATCTCGTGGCCATATTTGGCCTGGTACTGGATGGCCACTTCGCGTGTGAGTGGAGTTCGCGTCGACTGGTAGTTGGCGACGATGTGATTGTCGGCGAGCACCTCGTTGACCGCCTCCATGCGCTGCCGCTCGCGGGTACGGTGGAGGTTGTACCAATGCCGAGCCGACAGATACAGCCCGTCGTGGATGCCAGTGGCGATCGTCGTCGCCATCGCCAAGTCGCCGCTGCCGCTCGTGGGGGCCTCGCCCGTGACTCGCTGATAGTCGCCGACATCGCGCTCGTACTCATCCTCGAGGCCGATCAGGTGGCCGAATTCGTGTGATACGACCGATGACAGATCCGACGCACCGGTGTAGTAGTGGCCGGCATTGGCTCGGCCGTCACCGGACGAGACCTGAATGTCGTGGCCCGATCCTCGGTATGGGGCGAAATCGATCGCCAGCTTCTCACTGGGGTTCGCCTGATTCACTGCGCTGAAGTGATTCCAGGTGTGGCGGATGAAACCGAACCACTCGTCTGCTGGCACGCTGACACCGGAGTCGGGCGAGAAGTTCATGCCGACGCTGATGCGGACTGCCTCCGGCGTGATCGCGTACGTGTAACCGCCCCTTACCTCGTAGAGGCTTCCACCGACCTGCTCGTCTGCTCGTGTCTCGACTTCCACGCCTGCGACCCCGTTGACGAGGCGAGCCATCCGCCCGCCCCCAACCTTCGTATCCCCGGCCGCCGTCTTCATGTGCCGCAGTTGCTCGGGGGTAAGGCGGTTCAGCTTGGCGATGATGTCGGTGTCGTTGAATCCGTTGAGGTTGACGATTGCTGCATCCCAGGCACCAGCGGCGAGAGACGACTCGTAGTTGAAGCCGAGTAACCCAACACGGTCGGCTTCCGCGTCGAACTGGTGAACGTTCAACGTCACCCGTTGGAACGAGGTCGGCATGGCCATGCGGGCGCCGGTGTCAAGATCGACGAGCTGCTCGTGATTCAAGGCGTGGACTTTTGCGTAGATGTCGTCATCGTCGAACCCATTGAGGTCCAGCGCCGCCTGTCGCCAGTTGCCCGCTGCAACGGCCTTGTGATAGCTGGTTTCCAGCGCGGCCACCCGCACAGCCTCGACCTCAGCAGCCCGAGGTGCCGGCGGAGCGGTCGTGGCCGAATCACGCTGCGCGACGACCCTGGACCTGATGAGGGCCTTAGCTGCCCGGTTGCCCGCCAGGCGTTGGATGGACGTGAGGACGGCGGGTCCCAGCTGCGAGACCGTCGGGAGTCGCGGCGACCAGGGCAGGACGTCAGCGGCAGGTCGATGATGATCGCGACCCGGACGTCCTTCGACGTCGCGAAAGACTTGGTGCACGGTCCTCCCGGCACGGTCGGGAACCTCGTCGAAGGGGACGATAGCGCAGGACCACCGGCGACACGGGGCTCGCCGTGCCGTCTTCAGTGCAGTTCACACTGCCCGATTGGGCAACGTGCGTCCTGCGTGGCTCGGGCCTAGAAGATGCCCATCCCGAGCCCGGCCGCCATCGAGCCGCCGAGCTCGCGAGCCGCCTCGAGGTCGGCCGCCCCGACATCGCCGACGACCTCGAGGACCGGCAGGACGCGGCGCCACCGCAGTCCGGCCACGATCCGCTCCACGCTGCTCACACCACCGCTGACGTCGGTGTCACCCTTCACGAACAAGGCCCAGGGCAACCCGGCGGTGACCCCGAGGCAGGGGTGGTAGACGCGCTCGAGGAAGTCCTTCATGGCGCCGCTCATGTAGCCGAAACGGGCGGGCGTCCCGAGGATGACGCCGGCGGCGGCACGCACGTCGTCCGGGCCGGCCGCGAAGGCGTCGAGGGCGCGCACCTCAACCGTGCCGGCTGCGGCGACACCGGCCAGGACGGCGTCAGTCAGCAGCTGGGTCGTACCGGATCGTGAATGCGTGACGACGAGGAGCACGACGGCGGCCGCCCTTCAGGGCGAGACGGACGACGCCTTCGTGGCAGCGGACACGAAGGCCCGGAACAAGCCGAGGTCGTCCCCCGCCTCCGGGTGCCACTGCACGCCGAGGAGGAAGGGGAGCGAGCGATCCTCGACGGCCTCGATCGTGCCGTCGTCGGCCCAGGCCGTCGCCACGAGGCCGACGCCGACCCGCTCGATCGCCTGATGATGGTGCGTCGGCACGCCGGCACGGTCCCAACCGAGCGCGCCGGCGAGCCGGCTGCCGGCCTCCACCCGCACGTCGTGCAAACCGTGGCCGCCGGAGATGGGGGCGTGACCGGAGTGACCGACAGCGTCCGGCAGGTGCTGTACGAGCGTGCCGCCACGGGCGACGTTGAGGACCTGCATCCCCCGGCAGATGGCAAGCGTCGGGAGCGCCTCGCCGGCCGCCGCCTCCACGAGGACCGCCTCGAGTTCGTCGCGCTCGTCGCGCGGTTCGCTCGTGCTGGCGTGCGGCTCGGCCCCGTAGCGGACGGGATTGACGTCGGGGCCACCCGAGAGGATGACGCCGTCGAGGCGCGAGAGCAGTTTGCGGGCATCCTCCTCGCTCAGGTGCTGCACCGGGATGAGGAGGGGAAGCCCGCCGGCGGCCTCGACCGAACGGGCATAACGAGCCGGCAGCAGGCTGGCGCGCGCATGCCACTGGTTCCAGCTGGCCCGCTCCTCGTAGGCCGTGATCCCGATGACGGGCCGCGAGCTCACAGGGGCGTCGTGTAGGCGGCCGTGAGGCCGCCGTCGACGAGGAACGTCGAGGCCGTGATGAAGGAAGCATCGTCGGAGGCGAGAAAGGCGGCGGCGGCGGCGATCTCCTCCGGTTCCCCGAAGCGGCCCATCGGGACGTGCACGAGACGGCGCGCTGCCCGCTCGGGATCCTTGGCGAACAGCTCCTGCAGGAGCGGCGTGTTCACCGGACCGGGGCACAGGGCGTTGACCCGCACGCCCTGCCTGGCGAATTGCACGCCGAGCTCACGCGACATCGCGAGCACGCCACCCTTGGACGCCGTGTAGGAGATCTGAGAGGTGGCGGCCCCGAGGATGGCGACGAAGGAAGCCGTGTTGATGACACAGCCGCCGCCGTGCTCGAGCAGCCGCGAGATGCCGTACTTGCAACACAGGTAGACGCTGGTGAGGTTCACCTCCTGCACGCGCTTCCAGGCCTCGATGTCGGTCTCGAGGATGGAGTCGTCCTCCGGAGGGGAGATGCCGGCGTTGTTGAAGCAGACGTCGAGACCGCCGAAGCGCTCGATGGCGACGTCGTACATCGTCTCGACGTCGTTCGCGTCGGTGACGTCGGCGTGCACGAAGAGGCCCCCGATCTCGGTGGCGAGCGCTTCGCCTGCCTCGTCGGCGAGGTCGACGACGACGACGGTGGCGCCCTCGGCGGCAAAGCGCCGGGCACTTGCCTTCCCGATGCCGCTGGCAGCTCCGGTGATGACTGCGACCTTGTCCTCGAGGCGTCCCATCGTGAGTGGCTCCTTCACTTGTCCTGTTGTGATCGTTGCCCGTCGGGCGGGCGTCGCCGGAAGCGCCGCGTCGTCAGTCGGCGGTGGCGATGAAGACGTTCTTCAGCTCGGTGAAGCTCTCGAGAGCGTCCGGACCGAGCTCACGGCCGAGCCCAGACTGCTTGAAGCCGCCGAACGGTGTCCAGTAGCGCACGGAGGAGTGCGAGTTCACCGAGAGGGTCCCCGTTTCGATGGCGCGGGCGACGCGGAAGGCCTTGCCGAGATCTCTCGTCCAGATCGAGCCCGAGAGCCCGTAGGGCGTGTCGTTGGCAATGCGAATGGCATCGGCCTCGTCCTCGAAGGGCACGATCGTCAGCACGGGGCCGAAGATCTCCTCCCGGAAGGCCGCGGAGTCCGGTGACACCGGGGAGAGGACCGTCGGCGGGAACCAGTAACCGGGCCCCTCCGGGACCGTGCCGGCGAAGGCGACGGGGGCGTCCGCCGGCACGTAGGCAGCGACCGCCTCTCGCTGGCCCGCACTGATGAGCGGCCCCATCTCGCTCGTCTCGTCGTTCGGGTCAAGGACGCGAAAGCTTCGTACGGCCGGCTCGAGCAGCTCGAGGAAACGGTCGTGCACACTCGCCTCGATGAGCAGCCGCGAGCGCGAGCAGCAGTCCTGCCCGGCGTTGTCGAACACCGATGCCGGCGCCGTCGCCGCCGCCCGCTCGAGGTCGGAGTCGGCGAACACGACGTTGGCGCTCTTGCCCCCGAGCTCGAGCGTCACCCGTTTCACCTGCTCGGCACAGCCCGCCATGATCTGCTTGCCGACGTCGGTCGAGCCCGTGAAGCAAATCTTGCGGACGAGCGGGTGAGTGACGAACCGCCAGCCGACGACGCTCCCCCGCCCGGGCAGAACCTGGAACACCCCCTCGGGAATACCGGCCTCCAGCAGCAGCTCCCCGATGCGGATGGCCGTGAGCGGCGTCAAATCGGCCGGCTTGAGGACGACGGCGTTTCCTGCCGCCAGCGCCGGAGCAAAGCCCCAGGAGGCGATCGGCATCGGGAAGTTCCAGGGGACGATCACGCCGACGACGCCGAGCGGCTCCCGGAACGTGACGTTGACGCCGCCCCCCACGGGTATCTGGCGGCCGAAGAGGCGCTCGGGGGCGCCGGCGTAGTAGGCGAGCACGTCGCGAACATTGCCGGCCTCCCAACGGGCATTCGAGATCGTGTGGCCGGCGTTGGCGACCTCGAGGATGGCCAGCTCCTCGCGTGCCCCGTCGACGGCGGCGGCCGCCCGAGCCAGCAGCCGGGCGCGGTCGCCGGGCGCGAGAGCAGCCCAACCCCGCTGGGCGACGGCCGCCCACGCGATGGCTGCGTCGACCTCCTCGAGCTCGAAGAGCTCGATCTGCTTGATGACCTGCTCGTCGGAAGGGTTGACGACGTCCCGGGTGATGCTCACGCGCTCATCCTCACATCCGCTCGAAGGAGCGGAAGCGCTCCCAGTCCGTCACGCTCGAATAGAAGCTGCGCATCTCCACCGCAGCCATGTTCGTGTAGTGCTCCACGACCCGGTCGCCGAAGGCTTCGTGGGCAAGAGGACTGGAGGCGAAGCGGTCGGCCGAAGCCTGCATCGTCTTCGGCAGCCGGGGGGCTGTCGAGTTGTACGCATTGCCGACGAATTCAGGTTCGAGCACGAGCTCGTTATCGACTCCGTGCAAGCCACCGGCCACGAGGGCGGCGATGGCGAGATAGGGGTTGACGTCCCCCCCGGCGACGCGGCACTCGACACGTATCGAGTCGCCATGACCGACGATGCGGAAGGCGCAGGTCCGGTTGTCGCGGCCCCAGGCGATGGCAGTCGGGGCGAAGGAACCGTCGGCGAAGCGTTTGTAGCTGTTGATGTTGGGCGCCAGCAACAAGGTGAAGTCGCCTGTACAGGCGATCATGCCGGCGAGGAACTGCTCGAACAGCTCGGACATGCCGTGCTGGCGATCCCCGGCGAAGACGGGTACGCCGTTGGCGTCGCGCAGCGAGAGGTGGATGTGGCAGGAGTTGCCTTCGCGCTGGTCGTACTTGGCCATGAAGGTGATGGCGACGCCCTCCTGGGAAGCGATCTCCTTGGCGCCGGTCTTGAAGAGGGCGTGCTCGTCCGCCTTCGGGATGAGGTCGTCGTAGCGGAAGGCGATCTCGTGCTGACCGAGGTTGCACTCGCCCTTCACCGACTCCACCCACATGCCGGCGTCGCTCATCTCACGGCGGATTCGCCCGAGCAGCGGCTCGATCCGCGACGTCCCAAGGATCGAGTAGTCGACGTTGTACCGGTTCGCCGGCGTGAGGCCCCGGTAACCCATGTCCCAGGCGTCCTCGTAGGTGTTCTCGAACACCATGAACTCGAGCTCGGTCGCGACGAGGCCCGTCCAGCCGCGCTCTGCGAGCCGAGCGGCCTGCCCCTGCAGGATCTGCCTCGGGGCGGCCGCTACGGGCGCACCGTCTTCCCAGAGGAGATCGGCCTGGCAGACGACGGTCTTCGGGTGCCAGGGCATCATTCGCATCGTCTTCAGGTCAGGTTGCATGACGAAGTCGCCGTAGCCGGTATCCCAGGACGACATCCGGTAACCGCCCACCGTGTTCATGTCGACGTCGACGGCGAGCAGGTAGGCGCAACCTTCCGTGGCGTTCTCCACGACCTCGGCGAGGAAGTGACGGGCATCGAAGCGTTTGCCCTGCAAACGGCCTTGCATGTCGGTGAACACGACGAGAACCGTGTCGACCTCGTCTTCGGCCACGAGGCCCTCGAGGTTGTGAATGCTGAGACGAGCAGGTCCCTTTCTCAATCGATCTCCTCCGATCGGCGCTTCCCGGGACCGATCATGCCGCGTGTCGCACCACTTGCGGGGGAATCATGCTCGGGGACGGCCGGCGGCGACCAGCAGCGGGAGGCCGCCACCGCTTCCGGCTCCCCGGCGGCGAGGCGATTCCCGCCGTCGGCTGCTCTCGTCGGAGGGCACCCAGGGGGTCAGAGGGCGGCGGCGTCGGGCGCGGCGGGACGCGCCGGGGCGGCCGTGATGAGGAGGCCGGCAACGTCGGCCTCCTCGCCGGGGACGTGGACGGCACCACCGAGGTGGAAGGCCAGGGAAAACGGCCGCCCCGACGTGCGGTTGTACTCCAGCGCTTGCACGACGATCCGGTCGATAACGAGGCGAGCGGCATTGGCGTCGGCCCCGATGAGGAGGATCCCGAATTCATCGGATCCGATCCGACCGAGCAGGTCGGAGCCACGAACGGAGTGCTCGAGCAGCTGGGCGGCCTCCACGAGGGCGCGATCTCCCATGTCCGAGCCGTTCACTTGATTGATGTGGCCGAGGCCGACGACATCGGCCCGCAGCATGACCGAGGGCCGCCCCCGCCGGTCGCCGAACTCCAGCATGGCGGTGCCCACCCGCTCGAAGCTGCGCGGGTTCATCGCACCGGTGAGGGCGTCGGTCGTGACGTAGGGCAGCGGCGAGAGCTCGGTCTCGATGAGCTTCGCGAGGTCGGCGAGATCGGCGACCTCCGAGTCCGGGAACTCCCGCACCACGGTGTCGAAGACGGCGAGAGCACCGATGATCTCGCCGCCGGGAGCCCGCACGGGCACGCCGACGTAGGCGACGAGACCTGGTCGCGTCGTCACCGTGGCGAGGTCGCGGAAGCGCTCGTCCTCGCGGGCGTTGGCCACCACGAGCGGCCGCCCGGAGGCGACGACGTGGGCGCAGAACCAGTAGTCGCGCAGGGGCTGGCCGAGCTGGATGCCGATCTGCTTGGCTCCGTACGCCGACTTGAAGTACACGCGCCGCTCGGCGACGACGCTCATGATGCCGATGGGGGCGTCTCCGAGACGGGCGGCCAGCTGAACGACCCGGTCGAAGCGCGGCTCGGGGGGCGTGTCGAGCAGTCGCAGCTCCTGCAGGGCAAAGAGGCGCCCGGTCTCGTCAGGCGCGAACGGAGCCGCCTCCACGCAGCGAGGTTATCGCCGGCTCGCTGGCAGGCTTCCTCCGATCCGGCCCGACCGTGTCGGAGGTCTCGCGCCCCGGGGGGGTGCCGGCGGCGGCGCCAGAATGCGGCAGAGCCCGCGGCCCGTTACCGTTGCGGGGCACTCGCCCTCGGGTGTGCAGGTGGAAGGTGACAGGGAGATGAGAAAGCTGGAGCGGACGGAGCAGGGCGGCGGGTCTCGGCACCCGAGGTGGACGGTGCTCACAATTTCGGTTGTCGCTGCCGTCCAGTTCGCCCTCCTCCCGCAGCTGGCGACGGGTGCGGCGTCGGCGTCGCCGCGGGCGGGAACCGCCGTGATCGTCGGTGCCGACGCTGACGAGTCGGGCACGAACTGGTATCCGCACGCCGGCATCTCGCCGTCAGAGGTCAACAGCAAGGACTTCGGGCAGCTCTACGACATCACCCTTCCCCCGGTCGACGCCGTCTCCGCCGGCGAGATCTACGCCCAGCCGATCATCGCCGACGGCGTGCTCCTCGTCGTGACGGAGAACGACAACGCCTACGGCCTCGACCCCAGCACCGGAGCCGTCGAGTGGTCCCGCAATTTCGGTACGGCCTTCCCTGCCAGCACCATCAATTGCGGGGACATCGTCCCCTCCTTCGGCATCACGGGGACACCCGTCGTGGACGCCACCACCGGTATCGCCTACTTCACGACCGACATCGTGCCCGCCACGGCGCCGGCGATGTGGGAGATGCAGGCCGTCCACATCACGACGGGAACAGAGGTGCCAGCGTTCCCCGTGGCCATCGCGGGCCAGGCGACGAACCTGAAGGGCGACAGCTTCGACCCGACGTTCACCGCCGAGTACCAGGGCCAGCGGCCCGGGCTCGTCTACGTGAACGGAGAGATCTACGCCGCCTTCGGCTCCCACTGCGACGACTCGACCTGGTACGGCTGGATCGCCGGAGTGAGCTCGACGGGGGTCCTGGAGAACCTCTGGGTCGACGAGACGAGCAGCCTTTCCGATGGCGCCGGCATCTGGGGCCCCGGAGGCATCGTCGTCGACGGGTCCGGCAACCTCTACTTCGCCACCGGCAACGGCGGCACGGCACCGCCGGGGCCGGGTCTCGGAGCCCCGCAACCGAGCGGCCTCGGAGAGTGCGTCGTGAAGCTCTCCACCTCCCAGCCACAGCTGAGCGTGGCTGATTACTTCTGCCCGTCGGATGCCAAGACGCTCAACACCTACGACGGTGATCTCGGTTCGGGCTCCCCTCTGGCGCTGCCGCCGTCGTTCGGCACGTCAAAAGACCCTGACCTCCTCGTCGAGGCCGGCAAGTCGGGTGAGGTGTACCTGCTCGACCGGGACAACCTCGGCGGCGTCGACCAAGGCCTCGCTGGCACGGACGACGTCGTGAGCGAGACCGGCCCGCGAGGCGGTGTGTGGTCCCACCCGGCGGTGTGGCCAGGTGACGGCGGCTACGTCTACATCACGACCGCCAGCGCAGGCGCCACGAGTGCGGGGACATCGGGCGAGCTCGACGTCTACGAGCGGGTCGTGAGCGATGGCGAGGTCTCTCTCAACTGGGTCGGCGACGTGCCAAGCATGCACTACGGCAGCAGCGCGCCCATCGTGACCTCGACGGGTACGACAGCGGGCAGCGGTGTCGTGTGGGAGATCCAGCGCACAGGCGGAAGCAACGCCGCAAACATCGTCGCCTATGGAGCGGCGCCCGTCGCCGGCAGCAGCACGCACCCGAATGGCAGCCTGCCGGTCCTGTGGGAGGCAACTGTCGGCAACTCCACGAAGTTCAACCCTCCCCTGGCGGCCGGTGGACGGCTCTACGTAGGCAACTTCGACGGCCAGATCCTCGCCTTCGGTCCAGAAAAGGGGGTGCCTCCGCTGAGCGGCGCCGCCGTCGCCGCCCCCGACACGGTGCTCGGATCCTCCTCTCTCGTGACGGCGACCTTCACCGCCTCCGGGGCCGTGACGGTGAGGGGTGAGTCGATCAGCGTGTCGACGCCGGGCGCCGCCGGGGCCTTCTCGAGCCGGCTCCCGGCGCCCGTGAAGCTCACGGCGGGCAAGCAGCTCAGTCTCCCGGTGAGCTTCGACCCCAAGGTCGTCGGCGGCCAGCAGGGCAGCCTGACGCTGACGACGAATCTCGGCACGGTGACGGTGCCGCTCAGCGGGCGCGGTGTGCCCGAGGGCGTCCCGATCGCGGCGACGCCCACCTCGCTCAATTTCGGCATCCGGCCGATCGGGAGCGGTGTCGTGCAGGAGAGCGTGTCCTTCGAGAACACGACGAAGTCGCCCCTGACGGTCGGCTCGGTCGGCATTGAGTCCGGGGCGCCGGCGCCCTTCTCCGTCGGGACGGTCCCGAACCCACTGCCTACCCTTGCCCCGCGGGCATCGCTCAGTGTGCCGGTGGACTTCACGCCACCGACCACGTCGGGCGACTTCGTCCAGATGTTCAATGACCACCTCGTCATCACGACAGCAGCCGGCGAGGCTGTCGTTCCCCTGTCGGGAGGGGCGGCACCGCCACCGCAGATCGCCATCAGCTCGCTGTCGCCGAGCGTCGGTACGGTGGCGCTCGGGCAAAGCGGCATCGTGAGCTTCACGGTCGGGAACCGGGGAGGCACGCCCCTCACGATCACGAAGTCGAAGCCGCCCACGGCCGCCGGCTTCTCGGCCGTTACCTCCCTGGCGGAGGGCACGGTCATCCCCGCCCACGAGATGCTCGTCGAGACGGTGCGCTTCAGCCCGAGGCGAGCCGGCAAGGCCACGGCGACCTGGGTGATCAACGGCGACGACGGCTCGGGCGTGCAGACGGTGTCCGTCACCGGCACGGGCGCCAAGGAGCACCTCGTCCCATCCCCGCTGCAACCGGGCTGGCACCTGAGCGGCGCCGCCTCGCTCGCAACGCAGTACCTGAGCCTGACGCCGGCGGTGCCCGACAGCGCCGGGGCAGCCTTCTGGGGTGTGCCGGTCGCAACCGGCGGGCTGCGTGCGTCGTTCACCGCCGAGATGACCGGTGGCACCGGATGCAACGGCCTCACCTTCGCCCTCGTGGCGACGAGCACCGTGCCGACGCGGCCGGGGCGGGTGAGCTCCCGGCTCGGCCTCGCCGGCCTTCCCGCCGTGGGCGTCGGGCTTCAGACCTGCCCCAACGCCGTCAACCCGACGAATGACTCCGTTGGCGTCGTGACCTCGACGGCAGGCGCCAAGCTGCTCTCGTGGCGCAAGATCGTCGACGTTGGATCGTCGCTTCGCAACGTGCCGATCCAGCTCACCGTCATCGTCTCGGCAGGGGTCCTCACGGTCGAGATGGACGGCTTCACCGTCATCGACGTGACAATGAAGCTGCCGCAGCACGCCTATCTCGGCTTCACCGGGGCGACCGGCATCGCCACGGATCGTCATCTCGTCTCGGCCGTGCAGATCTCCTACTCGTGAGTTGCATCGACCGGGCGTCGAGACCCGGAGCGGATCCCCGCCGAGACCCGAGGACGGCCGTCGGCTCAGGTCGTCTCCTTGGCCAGCCCGATCGTGGCGGTAAGGGCCGTCACGGTGATCCGGAACGTCCCGTTTGAAGCCCGGAACCACGGAGCCGTGCTACCAACGAGCTCCAGCTCGAGGCTGTGGCCGGCGGCGACCGTGTAGAGGTTCGGTGCCAGCTCGAGCGTGACGGGCTGGCTTCCCTCACTCTTGGCGGAGCTCCCGGCACTCTCGTCGACGCTGAGGCGAAGGACACCGGCCTCGATGAGCTGCCGCTTGCCGTTGCGGTTGTCGAGGTCCCAGAGTCGGCCCACGAGCTCGGGATAGTCCCCTCTCACCTGCACCTCGGCGTGAACGAGCAACCCGCCGACGACCGTGGTGGCACGGGACAAGGCCAGTTGGTAGACGGCGGTCCCCCGCTCCCGTTTGCCTCGCAGCTCATGGCAGTAGGGCGAGCCAACGGCGGGATCCAGGGCGTTGGCGACGGCGTCCGATCCGCCCGACGACGTCACGGTCTGAGCCGCGGCTGATCCGAATGAGAGCGACCCGGCCTGCAGGGACGAGAACGTGGCGCCTTGCAAGGTCGGGCCGGAGGGGGCCGACGCCGGGCAGGTCGTCCCGATGGCGAGCACGCCCGAGGCCGGAGACGAATGGTGCAGCATGACGGCGTTCAAGAAGGCGATCGCCTTCGCCGTCTGCACGAGTACGTCGGCCGCCTTGTTCTGCGCCCACCCGTGACCGACGTCGTCGAAGATCATGAACAGCGGGCTGCGTGTCCCCGCTGCGACCAGCCGGTCGGCGTAGTGCAGGGCCTCCGAGACCGGGAACAACGTGTCCGTCCATCCGTTCTGGATCACCGTCGGCGGCGGGCCCCCGGCCGGAATCGGGATGCCGATGGGCGAGTGGTACTGCTGGATCTGCTCGAGGAAGGCGGTGTCCGAGGCGCCATACGGCTCCCCCTTCGAGATGTCGTCGAACCAGCCGGTGACGTCGGCCGACGGATCGCTGCCGACAGGCGCCAGGTGAAAGGCGGCGGAGCCGAAGTAGAGGAGGTCGTCCCAGGATTGCTTCTCCACCCCGACCGGCGCGATGTCATCAGCGGGCGGCGTGTACGTCGCCGTCAAGAGACGGCCGTTGGGTGCGAGGGCGTTCGCCAAGTCATCCCAGGGCCACTCGGCGTAGGCGGCCGCGACCTCCATCGGGATGTGCTTGCCCGGGCTCGTCCACGCTACGAGGGCCCCGCTGGGCTCTCGCACGCGATTCTTCAGCATCGCCAGCTCCAACGACTCGGCTGCGCCGTAGGAGATGCCGGTGACGGCGATGTCGGGTAGCGCCAGACCCTCGTCGACGAGCAGGCCGGCGAGGTACTGGGTGTCGTGGATCTCGTACCGCTGGTCGGCGAAGCGGATGTAGCCGTCGGCGCAGGCCGGCGTCCCTCTTCGTGATGCGGCCGTGCCACAGGAGTCGCCGAAACCCCTCGCCGTGTACATGAGCACGGCGTATCCCATGCTTGCGAAGGTGACGTCGTCCATGAGGCCGTCGTAGCGCTTGACCTCCCAGTCGGTCTTCGAGCCGCCGAGTCCGTGCAGCATGACGATGAGTGGGAAGGGGCCCTTGCCCGTGGCGGGGAGCGCCACGTCCGCATCGAGCGGCACACCGTCGAAGCTCGGTATGCGAAGGTCGTGCCCGCCCACCTGGCCGCCCACGCAGAGGCGGATGCCGTAGCGAGGTTCGCAGGAGAGCTTCCCGAACGGGTGAGGGACCGCAGGCGGCGGTGACGTCGCGGCCGGAGACGCCGAGTGCGTGCAGCCGGCAAGGCCGCCGACGAGGAGCAGGATGGCGAGCGCAGGGGCAGTCCGCCACCAGCGGCGAACGTGCAGACCGCCGGGATATCGGAGGGCGTCCGACCTCATGCCTGAGACAACCACGGCGCGCATGCTAGGACGGGGTTCCCGGTACCGCCTACAGGAGAACGAGATGCCCACTCATGACCAGATCGTCGAGGCGCTTCGCGAGCGGATGCTCGAGGCGATCACCTCGCGGAACATGACGTCCGAGACGCTCCTCACCCTCGCCGAGGCGTACGCCTGGCTGGTTGCGCCAGATCAGGGGCACGGCCCCCGGAAGGCGGCCAGCTAAGGCGTCGGCACGAACGGGGGCGCCGCGCCGCTCGGTCGTAGCTCCGCTCCTCACGTCGGAGGGGCAGAAAAATCAGCGTCGACCTGGGTTCGGCAGTTTCTTCTCAAGTCCGGCGCCGAGGCGCCGACAATATACGAAGCCTGTTCCATAGCGTTGCGACCGCCTCCGGCTCCCCCCTTCGCCGGAGGCGCTGTCGCGTCCAGGAGGCCTCAAACACCGAGGCTCGACTTGGCCGCCCTTTCGAAGAGCCGGTACGGGATGAGTCGTTTCGCGAAGGAGCCCGCCCGCTCCTCCAGCTTGCCGACGGTCCGGCGGCGGGGCATCCGCTCCCCCGACAGCACCTTCTCGATGGCGGCTGCGGCCTTCTCGGCCGAGGCGCCGTTCGCCTCGTCCCGCTCCATCAACCCGACGGCCTTTCGCACGGCGGCGGCGTAGGTCTCATCGCCCGCTGGCACGGACACGTCGCGGCGGTTGGCGGTGAATTCCGTGCGGATGTTGCCCGGCTCGATGAGGCACACCTCGATGCCGAAGGGGGCAACCTCATAAGCGAGCGCCTCCCCGTAGCCCTCCAGGGCGAACTTGCTGGCGCTGTAGAACGCTTGGAACGGGATGCCGATCAACCCGCCGATAGAGCTCACAAGGACGAGGCGGCCGCCACCTTGCGACCGCATCGTCGGCAGCGCCGCCTGCACGAGGCGGACGGCGCCCCAGAAGTTCGTCTCCAGCTGATCCTTCGCATCGCTGATGGCGGTCTGTTCGACCGCCCCTGCCAAACCCCAGCCTGCGTTGGCGACGACGGCGTCGAGGCGACCGTGCTGCTCAAGGACGGCAGCCACGCCAGACGACACGGAGTCCTCGCTGTCGACGTCCATGACCATCCCCGACCAGCCACCCGAGGCGGTGCCGCGACGGCTGGCGCCAATGACCTGCCAGCCTGATCGGTGCAATCTATCGGCGGTCGCCCTGCCGATACCGGCGGACGCTCCGGTGATGAGCACGACGCCTCCCACGGTGCTCACTCCCCCCGGCGGCTGAACCGGCCAATTCGACCGGCTGCCGGCACCCGGCACAGGATCTCGGATCTCACGGCTGCCTCCTCGGTGGCGTCACCCGCTCGGTGTGGATGCTCGGCGGCGAGGTTAGTCGGCCCCCGGCAGGCCGCTCCGGGCCTGCAACCGGTGGCGGCACCGGCGACGGCATCGTGAGATTGGGGGAATGGCGCGGGTAGCCTGAGACGTGAGTGGTCGGAAGGGACTGAGGGTGGAAACCTGTTCGGAGCAGCGAGTCACGTCAGCGACCTGCTCCGGCTCGAGACCCCCCCACCCCCGCCGTGCGCCTGCGCGGGAGATCGTGGACATGACGTTTCGCCCGCCACGATGACGGCGTCAACCCCGGAGGAGTTCCGCGCCCAGCTGTTGGCTAGCGGCTTGCTCGCCGCCACCGAGGAGGACGGCATCTACGCCCTCTCGGAAACCTTCGATCACCTCGTGCTCGCCTTCGATGCCCTCGTCGATCGGCACGGCACGGCACTTGGCGCCACACGGTGGCGCTTCCCACCCATCCAGTCCCGGAAGGGTTTCGAGCGCACGGGCTTTTTGACGTCGTTTCCGCATCTCGCGGGCTCCGTGCACGTGTTCACCGGCGGTGATCGCGAGCACGCCGAGCTTCTCCACCGCCTCGACTCCGGCGACGACTGGAGTCGGCAGCTCAGCACCGCCCCGTCGGTGCTCTGCTCGGCGTGCTGCCAACCCCTCTATCCGATGGTCTCCGGTCGGCTACCCGCCGAAGGCCTCCTCGTCGACCTCAGCGGTTGGTGCTTTCGCCATGAGCCCTCGCTCGATCCGCGCCGCATGCAGGCATTCCGACAACACGAGGTCGTCTACTTCGGGAACCCGGAGGGATCACGCCTCCATCTCGAGCGCTCCCTCGCCTACGCGTCCGACCTGCTCACCTCCCTTGGCCTCGCCATCGAGGACGTCGTCACGAACGACCCGTTCTTCGGGCGGATCGGGAGCATGCTGACCGAGAGCATGCTGAACGCAGAGCTCAAGCACGAGCTCGTTGCCGCCGTGGCCTCCGAGAGCGCCAGCACGGCCCTCTTCTCCGCCAATGAACACCGCGACCACTTCAGCAGCGCCTTCGGCATCCAACAGTCCGACGGGACGCTGGCAGACACCGCCTGTGCCGGTTTCGGTCTCGAGCGGGTCGTGCTGGCTCTGCTCGACTGCCATGGTCTCGATCCGGCGCGCTGGCCGGCGTCA
>Ga0181526_10001188_pt1 | contig 25528 bp, 29 predicted proteins | sample PEATcosm2014_Bin_35_FD_119750 | JGI IMG/M metagenome (GOLD analysis project Ga0181526, IMG submission 119750) | Peatland microbial communities from MTU Mesocosm Facility, Houghton, MI, USA - PEATcosm2014_Bin06_30_metaG | ecosystem: Environmental > Terrestrial > Soil > Wetlands > Peat | place...
CAGCCCTCGGGCGCGAGGTTGCCGCGCAGGATCGCCAGACCGCCGGACGCCTTGATCGGATTGGCGAGCGGGCGAATCACCTCCTGCCCCGGCGTCTCCCGGGCGCCGGCCGCGATCTCGCCGATCGTCTGGCCCGTCACGGTCGGCGCATCCTCGTGCAGCAGACCCGCCTGCGCCAGGCGCTGCGCCAGCAGCGCCACGCCGCCGGCGCGGTAGAGGTCGAGCGCGACGAAGCGCCCGCCGGGCTTGAGGTCGCAGAGCAGCGGCGTGCGCTCGCTGATCGTGTCGAAGTCGTCGATCTCGAGCCCGACTCCGGCCTCGCGCGCGAGCGCGAGCAGGTGCAGCACGCCGTTGGTCGAGCCGCCGCTCGCAGCGATCGCGGTGATCGCGTTCTCGATGCTCGCGCGCGTGATCAGCGCGCTGGGGCGCAGACCTCGGCGCAGCACGTCGACCACGAGCGCGCCCGACGCGCGGGCCACCGCCGGCTTGGTCGGCTCTTGCGCCGGCATCAGCGAGTCGCCGATCGGCGAGATGCCGAGCATCTCGTAGGCCATCGCCATCGTGTTGGCGGTGAACTGGCCGCCGCAGGCGCCGGCGCCGGGCGAGGCGACGCTCTCGAGCTCGGCGAGCTCCGCGTCGCTCATGCTGCCGGCGGCGTGGGCGCCAACGGCTTCGAAGACGTCCTGGATCGTCACGTCACGCCCCTGGAATCGGCCCGGCGGGATCGAGCCGCCGTAGAGCATCACGGCCGGTACGTCCAGGCGCGCCAGCGCCATAACCGTTCCCGGGATCGTCTTGTCACACCCCGACAGCGCGATCATCGCGTCGAAGTAGTGGCCGCGGCCGACCAGTTCGATCGAGTCCGCGATCACCTCACGCGAGACCAGTGACGTCTTCATCCCGGCGGTGCCCATCGTGATCCCGTCGGAGATCGCGATCGTGTTCAGCTCCATCGGCGTGCCGCCCGCCTCGCGAATGCCGTCCTTGACCTGCGCCGCGAGTGCGCGCAGGTGGAAGTTGCACGGCATCGTCTCGATCCAGGTGGAGGCGACACCCACGATCGGCTTGGCGAGCGCCTCGTCGTCGTAGCCGATGCCCTTCAGGTAGGCGCGGGCCGCAGCGCGTTCCGGCCCGTCGGTGAGCTGGCGACTGCGGTGCTTGAGATCGAATCCGGTCGCCGGGCTCACGTGGCGCGAAGACTACCGGCGTCACGCCGGCGCCGGCGCTCATGCTCCCAGCGCGACAGCGCGGCGATGTCCGAGCGCACGGCGTCCGGGTCGAGCTGGCGGCCCGCGAGATGGAGGTTCGCGTTCTCGATCAGGCGCCGCTCGTCGGCGGTCAGCGCCATCCACTTCGCGAGCACGTCGTCGGACGGCGGGAGTCGCACGCTGCCGAATGGGCGATCGGTGTCGGGAAAGTCGACGCAGTACTCGCTGAGCAGCCGCGAGCTGCGCGGGACGTAGGCGACGATCGGCTTGTGCGGGTAGATCAGGTAGGCGTACGGCGCCACGCCGTGACCCGCGCCGGTCCCGGATCCATCGCTGCCCCAGACGCGCAGGAAGCCGAGATCGCGGTACATCTCCCAGTCCTCCTCGTCGACGCACGAGCGCAGCAGCTCGCGTGCACGGTGCTCAGCGCGCCGTTCGCGCCCCGGGTCGTACGCCGCCACGTCCTCACCCCAGCCGGAGGCCATCCGCGCTCGCCAGTGGGCGAGCGCCGGTTTGAGCGACGCGGCGAGCACCTCCCAGGCGAGCACGACCGCCACGACCGCGCAGACGCCGAGGGCGATCAGCATCGGCGCGGCTCAGCGACCGCCGGCGGCGCGCGGGAAGAAGATCACGCGCTCGGCGTCGCGGGGAACCTCGTCGAAGTCGCGTACAAGCTCGGCCTGACGCCGGCCGTCGGGAGCGATCACCGGCACCGCCGCCCACATCCCCTGGTCGAGCTGCGCGCGGAACGCCTCGATCAGTGCGAGCTCCTCCTCGGCGACCTCCACATCACCCTCGGCGATGAGCACCTCGCCATGCCCGGGCTTCATCCGGAGCAGCCGCATCGCGCGATTATCGCAAACAGCGCAACCACCGCGAGCCCGACGTCGCCGGGATCGCCTCACGAGGCCACCACGGGACCGCTGCGCGCCCTGCCGGCACCGGAACGCCCACTCAGCAGCGCCGCCACGCCCGTCAGGCTGCGCAGGCCGGCGACCGCGACCGCGCCGGCGGCGCGCGCATCGCGCAGGTCGCCATCGGCGACGACCAGCCCCGCAAGACCGGCCGCGCCGGCCGCCTCTGCGACCGCCGCCGCCGATGTGCCGGGCCGCAGGTCGCCGCCCAAACCCAGCTCCGCGAACAGGCCGATCCGCGCGAGGCGACTCGCATCCAGCTGCTCCTGCACGGCCAGCACGCAGCACGCGAGCACGAGGTCGAAGCTGGCCCCGCCCCTCGGTGCCGCCCCGGTGGCCAGGTTGGCCGTCAGGCGTTTGCGCGGGAAGCCGAAGCCGCTGTTGAGTACCGCGGCCTGCACGCGCTCGCGCGCGTCGCGCGCCGCGCCGGCACCGAGACCGATCACGCAGAAGCCGGGCAGGCCGCCACGCGCGTCGAGCTCCACCTGCACGTGCTCGGCGATCCCGCGGTTGACCGCGAAGCCGTGAGCGTGGACGAGCATGGCGACATCACAGCAGGCGACGGCGTAGGAACTCCTCGATCGGCGACCCGGCTGCGCGCACTCGGCGTTCGTCTCGATTTCGTCTCACTTCTTCATAAAGGGAGGGATTTCGTGCAGTTAGCGTCACCGCGTGGCCGAAAACGCCCGCCAGATCCTCGGCCGCCTCGGCGAGCGGCTCGCGCTCGAGCACTACGAACGGCTTGGCTTTCGGCTGCTCGAGCGCAACTTCCGCACCCGTGCCGGCGAGATCGACCTGATCGTCAGCGACGGTGCCACCACCGTCTTCGCCGAGGTCAAGACGCGGCACGCCGGCGGCTTTGACCCGCTGCTCGCGATCAACGCCGTCAAACGACGCCGGATGCGCTCGCTGGCCGCGGGGTGGCTCGCCACGCATCCGCTGCGCCCGTACACGCCGGCGCTGCGGATCGACGCGGTGGCGGTGATCGTGGACGCGCGCGGCACGCTCGTGTCGCTCGAGCAGGTCGAGGACGTGGCGTGAGGAGCCGTGGCAACGCCCGCGGCGCGCGGCCGCGTCGCGCGGCGCTACGGATCGGGTTCGACGGCGATGCCGAGCGCCGATGCAAGCGCGGCGGTCGAGCCGACGAGATCCTCCCAGGGCATCGTCAGGCCCCCCAGGGACTCGACACCGATGACGCCCTCGAGCGACGAGCCGCGGATCACGCAGTCGCTCAGCCGCGCGCCGCGGAAGTCCGCGCCCGCGAGCTCGCAGGCGACGAATTCGACCGCGGCGAGGGTCGCTTCGAGGAACGACGCCTCGCGCAGGATCACGCGCTCGAACAAGACGCGCCGAAGCTGCGAATGAGCGAAGGACGCGTAGGCCAGGGTGGTGTCGAGCACGTGCAGGTCCGCCAGCTTGCCCTCGTTGAGCGCGAAGCCGACGAGCCTCGAGTCGCGGATCTCGCCGCGCCGGATCGACCCCTCGCCGGCGTGGACGTTGGAGAGGTCGCAGCCGCGCAGGATGACGTCGCTCAGAACCAGGCCGGGCACCTTCCCGGCTTCGAGCGCCAGGCCGTGCAGCTCCGACTCCTCGACGTGCAGCCGCGCCAGCGCGAGCGCTTCGCCCGCGTCGGCGTGCAGCCGCGCGCCGGAGAGGTTCAGCGCGCCGTGCCCGTCGCTCCCCGGCGGCGCCGCCGTGGCGAGCTCCGCCGGCAGGTCGGGCGGCCTGGGCGCCTCGCGTGGGCTCACGGGCGAACTGTGGTCCGGCGCCCGCTACTGCGCCAGCTGCTCGTAGGCGCTCGACTGGAAAGACAGCCGGTGCAGCGGCGAGACGCCGTGGCGCGCGATCGCGGCGCGGTGCTCGGGCGTCGAGTAGCCGACGTGGGTCGCGAACTGCCAGCCCGGGTGGCGTTCGTCGGCGCGGCACATGAAACGGTCGCGGGTCACCTTGGCGACGATCGACGCCGCCGCGATCGCGGCGCTGGTCGCGTCGCCGTTGACGATCGCGCGCTGTTCGAAGCCGAACTCGGGAACCGCGAAGCCGTCGATCAGGCACAGCGCCCCGGGCCTCGCAACGGAGCTGAGGGCGTCGCGAAGGGCCTGCAGGTTCATCACGTGCAGGCCGCGGCTGTCGATGCTGCGCACCGAGCGCGACACGACGACGACCCGTCTCGCGCACGCCAGCACGCGCGGGTAGAGCTCCTCGCGCGCGGCGTGGTCGTGCTGCTTGGAGTCGTTCAGCGCGCTGAGCGAGCGCAGTTCGCGGGTCGTCAGCGAGTCGTAGTCGAACAGCACGGCGGCGGCGACGAGCGGCCCGGCCAGGCAGCCGCGTCCGGCCTCGTCGGCTCCGGCCACCAGCCGCACCCCGAGTGCGCGGTCGAAGGCGAACAGGCGGTGGCCGCTCGTTCGCCGCCGCGCGCTCCGCCGTGCCCGCGCGCTCGAGGACCGCGAGCCGGCCCGCCGCGTCGCGGTGGCGCTCGCTGGTGCGGACCCGGCGGGCTCGTCCACGGACGCCCTGGCCAGGCTCGGCACGCCCGGGTCACCGGTGGGTGGAGAGGAGCCCTCCGATGATCCGGCGTCGCGGGGCGGGTCCCCAGAACCGGCTGTCGTCGGAGTGCTCACGGTTGGCGCCCATCATGAACCAGCAACCGGCCGGAACCGTGACCGGCGCGGCGTCGCCGGCGCGCGGTCGTGCTTATGGAGGACGCGCGCGCCGCGTCCCGGGGGCCGCCCGTCGCGCCGCGCCCGCGGTTTCGGGCTAGAGAAACCCGATCCGGTCGGGCGGCCAGTAGGTGAAGAAGGCCTCGCCGATGATCCAGCTGCGGGGGACCGGCCCCCAGAAGCGGCTGTCGTCGGAGCCGTCGCGGTTGTCGCCCATCATGAAGTAGTAGCCGCGGGGGATCGTGATCGGCGTGGGGTAGTTGCAATCCGGGTTGGTCGGGGTGCAGCCGGCGAAGCTCGCGAACTTCTCGCGCTGGCGCTTGCCGTTGAGGTAGACGTGACCGTCGATGATCTTCAGCGTGTCACCGGGACCGGCGACGACACGCTTGATGTAGTTCTGGGTCGACGGCTGGGCGGTTGGGCGATCGCACGCCTGTCCGGGCTTCTCGTGGGTGTCGCCGCAGATCTGTGCGGCGGCGTCAGCCGGCGGGTGAAACACGACGATGTCGCCGACCGACGGTCCGAAGAAGTCGTTGCCGATGCGGTCGACCAGCACGCGCTGGCCGATCTTGAGCGTCGGCTCCATCGAGCCGCTGGGGATCTTGTAGGGCTTGACGACGAAGGCCTGCAGTCCAAACGCGAGCGCCAGGGCGATCAGGACGATCAGGACGAACTCGACGACCTGACTGCCGCGCGCGAGTCGCCGGAGGCTCACGCCGGATCGTCGGGCACGCCGGCCACCGGTTCTGCCGGATCGCCGTCCTCGCTTGGCTCCGCGGCGGTTTCCTCGACGGCCTCGTCCGAGCCGCCCTGCGGCTCGTCGACCCCGTCGTCCGGCGCGAGCCCGACGTCATCACCGGCGGCGCTCGCCTGGTCGGCGTCCGCCTGCTGGGCCTCGGGCTCGACGGGGTCATCGCTCGCGGACGCCTCCGCCGCCGGCTCGGCGCTGTTCGCCGCTTCGGCCTCCGGCTGCTCGGCCTCGGCCGTGTCGGTGTCGGTCGTCTCTGCCACCGCCTCGGTCTCGGGCGCCTCCTCCGGCGGAAGCTCCGCGTCGAGCTCGGGCGGCGGTTCGGCGTCATCCGGGCGGGTGTGGAGCAACCCGGGCTCGATCGTCTCCTCCGGTCCGACGTAGCCGCGCTCGCGCACCCGCGCCGCCTTGCCGACACGGTCGCGGAGGTAGTAGAGCTTGGCGCGGCGCACATCGCCGCGCGCGGCAACCTCGATCCGCTCGATCTTCGGTGAATGCAGCGGGAACGTGCGCTCGACGCCGACGCCGAAGGACTGCTTGCGCACGGTGAAGGTTTCACGCGCGCCCTGGCCCTGGCGCTTGATCGCGACGCCCTCGAAGACCTGCGTGCGCCGGCGCGTGCCCTCGATCACGATGAAGTGCACGCGCAGGCGGTCACCCGCCCGGAACTCGGGGACCCGGCGCAGCTGGGCGCGCTCGATGGTGTCGATGACGGTGCTCATGGCAAAGAGAAGGCGCGCACAGCGAAGGGGCCGGCGCGCCCGGGAATCCTAGCGCGCTCGCTGCGCCGTCGCGCGCAGCGCGGCGCCGGCGGATCGCTCAGCCGCGCTCGCGGGCGCGATCGAGGCGCCAGCGGCGGATCTCCTCGTGGTGGCCCGAGAGCAGCACGTCGGGCACGCGCCAGCCGCGAAACTCGGCGGGGCGCGTGTACTGCGGATACTCCGGCAACCCCTCGAGCGCCTCGCTGAAGGACTCCTCGAGCACCGAGTCGGGGTGACCGAGCGCCCCGGGCAGCTTGCGCAGCACCGCGTCGGCGCAGACCATCGCGGCGAGCTCGCCGCCGGCGAGCACGTAGCGCCCGACCGACACGACGTCGCTGGCGAAGTGCTCGACGATCCGCTCGTCGAAGCCCTCGTAGCGCCCGCACAGGAACGTCAGCGCGCCCTCCGCGGCCAGTTCCCCGGCCAGCGCGTCGTCGAGCAGGCGACCCGCGGGACTGAGCGCGATGACGCGGCGGCGCCCGCGCAGCGTCGTCGCGTCGCAGCCGTAGTGGCCGCTCAGCGCGGCGTCCATCACGTCGACGCGCAGGACCATGCCGGCGCCGCCGCCGAACGGCGCATCGTCCACCTGCCCGCCGCCCAGCGGCGTGTGGTCGCGCGGATTGATCAGCGTCAGCGTGCTGCCGGCGGCGAGCGCGTTCGCGACGTGGCGCTGGCTGCGAAACCAGTCGAACCACTCCGGGAAGAGCGTGACGACGTCGAGCTTCACGGCGCCTCCCCGAGGAAGCGCAGGTCGACGTCGATCCGCCGCGCCGCGACGTCGACGCCGCGGATCGCGTCGCGAACCAGCGGCACCAGCAGATCTTCCCCGCCCTGCGCGCGCTCCACCTCCAGGCACTCGCAGGACGGCAGCGCGAGCAGCCGGCGCACCACGCCGAGCTCGCGCTCGCCGTCGAACACGCGCGCGCCCTCGAGCTCCTCGGCCCACCACTCGTCGGGCCCGAGCGGCGCCCGCTCCGGCGGCGGCACGCGCAGCTCCTGACCGCGCAGCGCCTCCGCGCCGTCGCGGTCCTCGCACCCCGCCAGGCGTAGGATCGGCCGCCGGTCCGTCCCGGCACGCCGCACGATCGAGCGCTCCACCCCACCGACCGTGACGGTCACACCGAGTGCGAGCAGCGTCGCCTCCGGCGCACCGACGTAGAAGCTGCCGTCGAGGCCGTGGGGGCGCCCGACGACCCCGGCGACCGTCAGGGCGTTCGAGCTTTCCGTGGGGGGCACCGGGGTGTCGCCGCCGGCGCTAGTCGACGATGTCGACAACCACACGCTGCCCGTCGCTCGCCGCCATCGCGCCGATCACGGTGCGCAGCGCCGCAGCGGTGCGTCCACCGCGCCCGATCACCTTGCCGTAGTCGTCGGGGCCGACCGCGAGCTCGAGCACGATCGTGCCGTCGCGCTCCTCGAAGCGCTCGACCTCGACCTGCTCGGGGTCGTCGACCAGGCCCTCAGCCAGGTACTCGAGCAACTCGGTTGGATCCATGGCGCGCCGAGCCGCTCAGCTGGCGATGCCGTGGATGCGCAGGAGCTTGCGCACCGTCTGCGAAGGCTGCGCGCCGCGCGCCAGCCAGTCACGCACGCGCTCCTCGTCGAGCGTGATCGTCGACGGGTTGGTCTGCGGGTTGTAGTGCCCGACGGTCTCGATCACACGCCCGTCACGCTTCGAGCGCTGGTCGGCGACGACGACGCGCCACACCGGATCCTTGCGTCCGCCGACACGGGTCAGCCTGAGTCTTACAGCCACGATGTCCCTTCGATCATTGGAAAGCGGTCCATCACTTTAGCTGACCGGCCCGCGCAGACGGCTCCCCGAAGCACGACGGCCGGGCGCGCGGATCCGCACCGCTCAGCGCTGCTGGCGCATCAGCGCGCCGAGATCGGGCATCCGGCCTCGCCCCACCTGGCGCATCAGCTTGCGCACCGTCGCGAACTGCTTGACGATCTGGTTGACGGCCTGAACGTTGGTGCCGGAGCCGCGTGCGATGCGCAGGCGCCGGGAGCCCTTGATCAGGTCGGGGTGACGACGCTCCTCCGGCGTCATCGAGAGGATGATCGCCTCGACGCGGTCGAACTCGCGTTCGTCGAGCTGCATCCCGCGCAGCTGTGCCCCGGCGCCTGGGAGCATGCCCAGGAGGCCCTGCAGGGGACCCATCTTCCGCATCGTGCGCAGCTGCCCGAGGAAGTCCTCGAGGTCGAACTCGCCGGACTTCAGCCGCCGTTCGAGCTGCTTGGCGTCGCGTTCGTCGACCTCGCGCCCGGCCTTCTCGATCAGCGTCAGCACGTCGCCCATGCCGAGGATGCGCTGCGCCATGCGGTCGGGGTGGAAGCGTTCGAACTGGTCGAGCTTCTCGCCGGTCGAGGCGAACAGGATCGGCTTGCCGGTGACGGCGCGCACCGACAGCGCCGCGCCGCCGCGGGCATCGCCGTCGAGCTTCGTCAGCACGACGCCATCGAAGGCGACCGCCTGCGCAAACTGCTCTGCCACGTTGACGGCGTCCTGGCCGGTCATCGCGTCGACCACGAGCAGCACCTGGTGCGGCGAGGTGGCGTCGCGGATCGCCACCAGCTCGGCCATCAGCTCGACGTCGACGTGCAGGCGCCCGGCCGTGTCGACGATCAGCACATCCTTGCCGTCGGTGCGGGCGCGCTCCAGCGCCCAGGCGGCGATCTCGACCGCCGAGCGCTCGGCGCCCTGCTGGTAGACCGTGGCGCCCGCCTGCTCGCCGACGAGCACCAGCTGCTCGACCGCCGCCGGCCGGTGGACGTCGCACGCCGCGAGCGCGACGGAGCTGTGATGCTCGACCCGCAGCATGCGGGCGAGCTTGGCGGCCGCCGTGGTCTTGCCGGATCCCTGCAGACCGGCCATCAGGATCACCGTCGGCGGACGCGAGGCGAAACTCACACCGGCGCTCTGGCCGCCCATCATCGCGGTCAGCTCCTCGGCCACGATCGCGACGACCTGCTGGCCGGGGTTGAGCCGGCCGATCACCTCGGCGCCAAGGCAGCGCTCGCGGACTGCGTCGGTGAACTGCTTGACGACCTTGAAGTTGACGTCGGCTTCGAGTAGCGCGAGGCGAATCTCGCGCAGCGCGCGGGTGACGTCCTCCTCGCTGAGGACGCCACGCCCGCGCAGTCCCGAGAGGGTCGCCTGAAGCTTCTCCGAAAGCGAGTCGAACACGCCTGCGAGCTCCGCCGCCGCGCTCAGCGTGCGCGCGTGTGCGCGCGCGCCGCTGACCGGGACGGCCCCCGCCGCGGCGGCGGCCAGGAGAGCGTCGTCACTTCTCCTCGGGCTTCGCGGCGGGCAGCACGCGGCTCAGCGAGTCGCCGATCCCGGCGAAGGCCTGGGTGAACTCGGACGGGATCACGAACACCTTGTTGGCCTCGCCCTTGGCCAGCTGCGGCAGCATCTGCAGGTACTGGTAGCTGAGCAGCTGCTGGTCGGGCTTGCCGGCATGGATCGCGGCGAACACGGTGGCGATCGCCTTCGCCTCGCCCTCGGCCCGCAGGATCGCCGCCTGCCGTGCGCCCTCGGCCGTGAGCACGGCCGCCTGCTGCTCGCCCTCGGCGGTCAGGATCGCCGCCTGCTTGGTGCCCTCGGCGGTCAGGATCGCGGCGCGCCGGTCACGCTCGGCACGCATCTGCTTCTCCATCGCGGCCTTGATGTCGGCCGGCGGATCGACCGACTTGATCTCGACCCGGTTGATGCGAATGCCCCACTTGCCGGTGGCCTCGTCGAGCACTGCGCGCAGCTCCGTGTTGACGCCCTCGCGACTGGTCAGCGTCTGCTCGAGCGTCAAGCCGCCGATCACGTTGCGCAGCGTCGTCACGGTGAGCTGCTCGATCGCCTGCAGCGGGCTCGCGATCTCATAGGTCGCGGCGCGGGCGTCGTTGATCGTGAAATACAGGACCGTCTCGATGTTGACGACGACGTTGTCCTGGGTGATCACCGGCTGGGGAGAGAAGTTCACGACCTGCTCGCGCAGGTCGATCAGCGGCCGCACGCGGTCGATGAACGGTGTCACGAAGGTGAGCCCCGGCTCGAGCGTGCGGTGGTAGCGGCCGAGCCGCTCGAGCACCGCGGCGCGCGCCTGCGGGATCACACGAATCGTCTTCGCAGCGAGCGCGAGCGCGACGACCACGACTACTGCAACGACGATCAATCCGACCACGTGGGACTCCTCGCTAAGGCATGACGAGCGCCGTGGCGCCCCTGATCTCGACCACTTCGACGTGTTCCCCCGCGGGGATCACCTGCTGCTCGTCGTAAGCCCGCGCGGTCCAAACCTCGCCGCCGATCTTCACCGTGCCGACACCCTCGTTGTTCGCGATCCGCTCGAGCACGAGCGCCGGCTGGCCGATCAGCGCCGCCGCACCGGTGCGGATCGCCGGCACCCCCTTGCGGTGGCGAACGGCGACCGGGCGCAGCAGGAGGAGGAACAGCATCGCAGCGGCGAGGAATGCGACGGCCGCAACCAGACCGCCGGCGCCGAGCGCGGCGAGCACCGCGGCGATCGCTCCCCCAACCGCGAATGGCGCCAGGTAGAACGAGTTCGTGTGCAGCTCGCCCAGCGTGAAGGCAGCGGCCACGATCGTCCACAGCACCCATGAGCCCATGCATCGATTATGGCGCGTCCGCACCTCCGGCGCGAGAACTGAGGCGCCCGACAGGGCGCGGATGCAGCGACGACGCGCGCGAAGGCCCGCCGGTGGGCGCGCAACGACGCGCGTGTCACTCGAGCCCGACGAGCGCCCTGGCGAACTCCTCGGCGTCAAACGGTCGCAGATCGTCGATCTGCTCGCCGACGCCGATCAGCTTGACCGGGATCCCCAGCTCCCGGGCGATCGCGATTGCCACCCCGCCCTTCGCGCTGCCGTCGAGCTTGGTCAGCACGATGCCGTCGACCGCCACGGCGCGCGCGAACAGCTCGGCCTGACGCACGCCGTTGTGGCCCGTCGTCGCGTCGATCGCGAGCAGCGTCTCGTGCGGGGCGCCGTCGAGCTGGCGGGCGATCACCCGGCGCACCTTCTCGAGCTCCCCCATCAGCGGCTCCTGGTTGTGCAGGCGCCCGGCGGTGTCGATCAGGACCACGTCGTGCCCGCCGGCGCGAGCCGCCGCCAGCGCCTCGAAGGCGACCGCGCCCGGGTCGGCGCGCGGTTCGCCGGTGACGATCTCGCATCCGGCGCGTTGCGCCCACTGCTCGAGCTGCTCGGTCGCGGCCGCCCGGTAGGTGTCGGCGGCGGCGAGCAGCACCGACAGGCCGAAGTGCTCGCGCAGCTGCCAGGCGAGCTTGCCGAGCGTCGTCGTCTTGCCGGTCCCGTTCACGCCCACCATCAGCACGACGGTGGGCAGCGGGCGCAGGTCGAGCGTGGCGTCGGCGGCGCCCTCGCCGCCACGCGCGCTGTCGGCGAGGATCACGGCGAGGCGCTCGCGCAGGGCGTCGCCGTCGAGGCGCTCGCGGCGCGCGAGCGCGGAGAGCTCATCGACGACGGCGGTGGTGTTCGCGACACCCACGTCGGCGGCGATCAGCGCCTCCTCGAGCGCCTCCCAGTCACCATCCGCCAGCGTCTGCGCGAAGCTCGCGCCGAGCGCCTCGCGGGTCGCCCGCAGGCTCGCCCGCAGCCGCCGGACGAAGCCGCGCCGCTGCGCCGTTGTCTGCTCGTCCTCCTGCTCAGAAGCCGGCGCGAGCTCGCGCAGCACCAGCAGATCGGACCATTCGCGCGCCATCAGGCGGCGTCGGCGTCAACCTCGGCGAGGCCCTCGCGGCCGAGCCGCCGCGAGACCACCTTGGAGGTGCCGTCGCCGCCCATCGAAACGCCGTAGAGCCAGTCGGCGGCCTCCATCGTCCGCTTCTGGTGGGTCACGACGATGAACTGGGCCCGCGAGCTGTGCCGGCGCAGCAGCGTGAGGAAGCGGTCGATGTTGAGGTCGTCGAGCGCGGCCTCGACCTCGTCGAGGATGTAGAAGGGGCACGGCCGGGCGAGGAAGACCGCGAAGAGGAAGGCGATCGCGGTCATCGACTTCTCGCCGCCGGAGAGCAGCGACAGGCCCTTCATCGACTTGCCGGCGGGCGTGACCTCGATCTCGACGCCGAGCAGCTCGTCCGGCCCCAGCCCCTCGGCCGCGGCCTCCTCGGCCTGCGCCTCAAGCTCCGCGGCGTCCTCCGCGCTGGGCTGCGGCAGCGGCTCGCCGCCCAGCACCGCGCGCGGACCGCCCTGGTCGCGCACCAGCCGCAGGCGCCCGCGGCCACCCGGGAAGACGTCGGCGATAAGCGCCTCGAAGTTGTCGGCGGCCGCGGCGAAGGTCTGCTGGAAGCTCTCCGCGATCTCGCGGTCGGTGTTGCGGATCAACGCGCGCAGCTCGCGCAGCGCGCTCTCCAGGTCGCTGCGCTGGGCCTCGAGCTCCTCGACGCGTTCGAGCGCCTCGCGGTACTCCTCCGCCGCGAGCGGGTTGACCGGGCCGAGCGCTTCGCGCCGGCGTGCGAGGCGCTCGACGCGATCGCGGAGCGCCGCCAGCTCACCCTCCGGGAGCTCCTGCTCCGCCGCCGTCGCCTCCAGGCCGAGCCGCTCCGCCAATGTGCCGAGCTCGCCCTCCGCTTCGGCGGTCTGATCGCGGGCCTGCTGCGCTCCGACCTCGGCGCTCGTCACGGCGTCGGCCAGCTCGCGCAGGCGGGCCTGCAGCCCGCTCTCCTCGCCGGCGCACTCGCGCAGCGTCCCGGCGAGCGCCTCGCCGGCCGCGCTGTCGGCGCGCAGCTCCTCCTCGAACCCGGCGAGCACGCCCTCGAGCGCGGCGCCGAGCCCCTCGAGCGCCCCGCCGAGGCGCGCCGCCGCCGGCCGCAGCTCCTGATCGTCGCGTGCCTGCGCTTCGAGCACCGCGAGGCGGTGCTCGCGTGCGCTGCGTTCGCGTTCGATGCGCTCCACCGCGCGGCGCTCCGCCGCCCGCTCGCCCTCGAGCTGGGCGCGAAGCACCGCCGTCTCGCCCCGATCGGGGGCGGCGCGGCGCTGTTCGATCAGCCAGGCGGCGCGCCGCTGCACCTCGAGCGCCTCCGCGTGCTCGCGATCGGCGGCACGCGCGCGCGCGTCGGCGGCCTCACGCTCGTCGAGCGCCCGGGTCAGCGCGGCCGCGGCGGCCTGGGCGGCCGTCAGCGCCGCCTGCTCGCTCTGCGCCGCGCGCTCGGCCTCCACGAGCAGCGATTCGCGCCGGTTGCGATGCTCGAGCGCGCGCTCACGCCCGCCGCTCGGCGCCTGGCGCAGCTCGCCGTGGCCGGCGCTCCAGACGCGCCCCGCGCGGGTCACGGCGGTGCCGGCGAAGTCGTCGGGCAGGGCGGCCAGGTCGTCGACGACCCAGGTGTCGGCGAGCAGCCGCGCAGCCAGCGCGAGCACCGCCTGCTCGCCGCTCACCAGCTCGATCAGCGCACGCGCGCCGGGCGCCGGCGGCGGACCCGGGGCGCGCGGCGCCGGGCCGCGGTCCAGCACGAGCGCGCGCGCACCCTCCTCGCCGGCGCGTTCGACGACCGCCTGCGCCTGCGCGCGATCGGCGACGACCGCGGCGGTGAGCGAGCCGCCGAGCGTCGCCGCGAGCGCCAGCTCGTAGCCGGCGGCCACGCCGAGCGCGCCCTCCAGCGCGTCGGCGGGCGCACCCGCCGCCGCGTGGCTGCGCAGGAACTGGTTGACGCCGGCGAGCTGCGCACCGACCGCCGCCGCTTCGCGCCGGGCCTCCTCGACGGCGCGCTCCGCCTCGCGCAGAGCCTCGCGCGCCGCCGCCACGCCCGCCTCGGCGACGCCGCTCTCGCTTGTGCGCGCCTCACGCTCGCGCGCCAGGGCGTCGAGCATGCTCGCCGCGGCGGCGCGCTGCGCCTCGAGCTCCTCCAGCTCGCCGGCGAGCTCCTGCTCGCGGCGGCGGTCCAGCAGCAGGAGCTCCGCGTCGAGCTGTTCGATCCGGGCGCTGCCGGCGCCCTCCTCCACCCCGCTGCGGGCGCGCAGCTCCTCGAGCTCCGCGTCGCGCCGCTGGCCGCGCCCCTCGAGCGTCGCCGCAAGCGCACGCGCCTGCTCGAGCCGCATCGCGATCCGGTCGCGCGCGGAGCGCGTCGCGAACGCGCGGCCGGCGATCGCGTCGTGGCGCTCGCTGCGCTGGGCGAGCGCGTGTTCGGCCTGCTCGCGGCGAGCGGCGACCTGTTCGATCTCGCTCTCCAGCGCCGCCCGCGTGGCGCGCACCGCGGCGACCGCAGCCTCCGTCTGCGTGAGCCGCTCGCGCCTGACCCGCAGCTCCTCGCGGGTGATCGCCCAACGCGCCTGCAGCGCCTGGCGCTCCAGGCGCTCGTGCAGCTCGGCCGCCTCCGCCTGGCGCTTGAGCGGGCGCAGCCGGGCGCGCGCCTCGCGCTCCACGTCGAGCGCGCGGTCGAGGTTCTCCTCGGTGCGCTCGAGCTTGAGCTGGGCGCGGCGGCGGCGCTTGCGGTGCTTGCCCAGGCCGGCCGCCTCCTCGATCAGCAGGCGGCGGTCGCGCGGCTTGGAGGTCACGATCGCCTCGACGCGGCCCTGCGAGATCACCGAGTGAGCCTCCTTGCCGAGACCCGTGTCGGAGAGCAGCTCGAGCACGTCGACGAGGCGGCAGTGCGCGCCGTTCAGGCGGTACTCCCCCTCGCCGGCGCGGTTGTAGCGGCGCAGGATCGACACCTCGCTGGCCCCGTCGGCGATCGTCGCATCGGTGTTGTCGAGCACCAGCTCCACCTCGGCCTCGCTGCGCGCCTGGATGCCGCGCCCGCCGGCGAAGATGACGTCCTGCATCGAGTGGCCGCGGACCGCGAGCGGCGACTGCTCACCGAGCGCCCACAGCACCGCGTCGGTGATGTTCGACTTGCCCGAGCCGTTGGGGCCGACGATCACGCTGACCCCCTCGCCGAACTCGAGCCGCGTGCGGTCGGGGAAGGACTTGAAGCCCCTGATCGTGATCGACTTCAGATGCACGGCGTCCTCAGCGTGCCTCGGGCGCCGACGCCGGAGGCGGCGCGGCCAGCTCGTCGAGCGCCCGCCGCGCGGCGTCCTGCTCGGCGAGCTTCTTGCTGCGACCCGAGCCGCGCGCCACCACGCTCGCGCCGACCATCGCCACCACCGCGAAGGTCCGGTCGTGGGGCGGCCCCGACTGCTCGGTGACCTCGTAGAGCACCGTCTCGCCGCCCTGGGCGAGCCGCTCCTGCAGCGCCGACTTGAAGTCGACCGGGCGCTCCAGCGCCTCGTCGATCTGTTCGGCGAAGGCCTCCGCGACCGCCGCCGACGTTCGCTCGAAGCCGGCGCTCAGATAGCAGGCGCCGATCACGGCCTCGATCACCGACGCCAGCACCCGTTCGGTCTCGACCACCGCGGTCGCGGAGGCGGGCGTCCCCGGTGGGGCGGCCGCGCGCAGCAGATCCGCAACCCCGAGCTGTTCCGCCACGGCGCGGCAGGCCGGTCCCGAGACCGCCTGGGCGCGGATCTTCGTCAGGCGCCCGGCGCCGAACTGCTCGGCCTCGAGCCGCGGGTAGAGGTGCGCGGTGACCGACAGCGCGAGCACGCTGTCGCCGAGGAACGCGAGCCGGGCGTAGGAGTCGCTGCGCCGCGCCGTCCACGAGGCGTGCGTGAAGACCTGCCGGTAGAGGTCTTCCGGCAGCTCCTCGAGCAGTTCGCGTAGACGCTTCAGCGGTCAGCGGCGTGTGAGAGGACGAAGTCGATGGCCGACTCGACGGTCAGGAGCATCGCCGCCTGCTCGTCGGAGATCTTGACGCCGTAGGTGTCGTCGAGCTCCTGCACGAGCGTGTAGAGATCGAGCGAGTCCGCCGAGAGGTCCTCGCGAAAGCGGGTCGCCGGCGTGATCGTCGCCGGGTCGAGCTCGAGCTCGTCGGCGAGATGCGCACGGATCATGTCGAGCACCTGTTCGCGGGTCATGGATCTCCGTTCAGCACCGTATCGTCCGACACGGACAGGAGATCGTGGCGGCGCAGCGCCCCGGCGGCCTCGAGCGCCCGGTGCGTGCGCCCGACCAGATCCTCCTCGGCGCCGCGCCGCGCCCGCAGGATCGCCCGCGCGATGCCGTGGCGGGTGAAGCTCCCGTGGGCCAGGACGCCGAGCTGGCGCAGGCCGAGCAGGTAGGCGCCGCCCTGGCGCTCGGGATCGATCTCCTCGCGGAACGAGCGCAGGCCGCTGCGCAGCAGCATCCCGCCGAGGCGTCCGCGCGCGGAGTGCACCGCGACGTCGCGAATCGCCCCGAGCGTGGCCTGCGAGACGCCCTCGATCAGCTTCAGCGCGACGTTGCCGGTGAAGCCGTCGGTGACGACGACGTCGGCGACGCCCTGGGTCAGCCCGCTGCCCTCGACGTTGCCGATGAAGACCAGCGCGTCGCTGCCGGCGCACTGCGCGAGCAGGCGCGCGTGCGTCTCCAGCACGAGCTGGCTGCCGCGCTCCGCCTCCGAGCCGTTCGAGAGCAGACCGACGCGCGGGCGCGTCACCCCCAGCATCGCGCTGGCGTAGGCGGCGCCCATGAACGCGAACTGCACGAGGATCTCGGGTCGCACGTCGGCGTTGGCGCCCACGTCGAGCAGCGTCACCGGCCGGCCGGGGACCGGCAGCGTCAGCGCCAGCGCGGGCCGGTGCACGCCCGGCGCGCGCCTGATCTGCAGCTGGCCGGCGACCAGCGCCGCGCCGGTCGACCCGTTGCAGACCAGGGCCTGCGCGCGGCCCTCCGCGACGGCGCGGGCGGCCGCGACGATCGACGCCTCGGGCGTGCCGCGCACCGCGCGGACCGGGTCGGGATCCTTCGCGATCGAGACCGGCGCGTCGACGATCTCGATCCCGCCACCGCCCTCGCCGAGCTCGGCGGCGGGGCCGAACAGGAGGATCCCGACGCCCTGCTGCGCGGCGATCCTGGCCCCCGCCGCGACCTCACCCGGCCCGAGATCGGCGCCGTTGGCGTCGACCGCGACGACCGTCATGCCCCTAGTGGGTCGTCCAGGAACGTTTGGCCTGAAACCCAGCCTGTGGCGAGGTCCCGGGGTCGGCTGGCGAGGACGCAGGGAGCAGGCAAGGCTGGTTGCCTTGCCGCGACCGAGGACGCTGCCAGACGGCATCCGGGAGCCGCCATTTCGGGTCGAACGTGCCTGGACGACCCACTAGTGTTCGTGCTCGTGGTCGTGTTCCGCCGGCGCCAGCACCTCACGCCCGGCGTAGGTGCCGCAAACCGCGCACACGCGATGCGGCCGCCGCGGGCTGTGGCACCGCGGGCAGGCGTTCAGCGTCGGCGCGACGATCTTGTGCTGGGAGCGCCGTTTCGCGGTGCGGCTGTGCGACTGCTTCTGCTTGGGAGCCTGCATAGGCGCGCAAGCCTACCAGCCGGCGCAGCTCAGAACGGGTCGGCGCAGCGCTTGCGCTCCTGGCGCTCCTCGGTGACGACCACGAGATCCCACGCCAGTCCGACCCTGGCGAGGCCGTTGATGACGAGCCCGGAGAGGTCGAGCTGGCGGCGGCCGAGGCCGTGCACGGCCGAGCGCGGGAAGGCGTGGTGGTTGTTGTGCCAGGACTCCCCGAAGGAGAGCGGCGCCAGCCAGGCGAGGTTGGTCGAGTGGTCGGTGGTGTCGAAGTCCCGGCGGCCGAAGTAGTGGCAGAGCGAGTTGATCGAGAAGGTGACGTGATGGAGCACGAGCACCCGCACGGCCCCGCCCCACAGAAGCCCGGTCAGCGCGCCGTCGATCGTCCCGCCGCTGAGCGCCCAGCCGAGGCCGAACGGGATCGCGAGGCCCGCGAGGACCCAGAGGAAGAAGGTGCGGTCGACGAAGCGAACGACCGGGTCGGCGAGCAGGTCCGGGGCGTAGCGCGCCTCGTTGGCCATGCCGCCGCCGAAGACCCAGCCGAGGTGGGCGTGCCAGAGGCCGCGCAGCGACCCCGCCAGGCCGCCCGAGAAGTTGACGTGCGGGCTGTGCGGGTCACCCTCCTCGTCGGAGTAGGTGTGGTGCTTGCGGTGGTTGGCGACCCATTCGATCGGCGGGCCCTCGATCGCCATGCAGCCGAGGATCACGAACAGTGCCCGGATCGCCGGGGTCGTCTCGAACGCCCTGTGCGTCAGCAGCCGGTGAAAGCCGACCGTGATCCCCAGGCCGGTCGGCACGTAGCAGAGCGCGAACACGACCACGTCGTAGAAGTGCAGCACGCCGCCCCAGGCCAGCGGCACGACGATCGCCAGCGCCACAACCGGCGCCAGCGTGACGATCGCGGTCGCGATCCGGTCGGCCCGGTCGTGGCTGCTCGGCGGTTGGAACTCGCCGGGCGGCGCCGCGGGCGCGGCCTGCGGCCGGCGAATCGTTATGGGTCGGGGTTCGGTGACGGCCAACTGTGTTCCACGCGGGCCACCAACCCCACACGGCGGGCCTGTGGCTTCGGCGGACTCCTGTGCGAAGCGCAGACGCCGGGCGGCGTGGACGCAAACGCACAGCAATCATCACACACTCGGCGGCGGTGGTGCGGGGGTGTGCGGGACAAATACCGAGGAGCTGTTCGTGGTGGGTGCATGCACCCACCCGCGAGTCGGCGCATGCGCCGACTCGAAAAGCATCATTTAGGGGAGGTCGAGTTCCCGCAGCTTCGCCCAGCGCGGATCGGGTTCGCGCTCGTGGTGGTGATCGGGGCCGGCGGTTGCGAGCGGCACGGCGCAGACGGGGCAGAGCCCGGGGCAGTCCGGCTCGCACAGCACCTGGTCGGGGGCGGCGAGCGCGACCGCGTCGTGCACCCAGGAGCGCAGGTCGAGCAGCTCGCCCTGCACGTAGGGGCTGTCCAGCTGCTCGCCGGCGCCGGGCAGCTCGACCTCGCGCGCGTCCACCGACAGGCGCGGCTGCGCGTCGACGAGGCAGCGCATGCAGGGGCCCGCCAGCATGGCCTCCAGGCGCAGACGCAGCGCGTAGCCGCCGCCGGTGGTGCGCGAAACGTCGACGGTCACCGGCACGAGCTCCGGCAGCACGCGGTAGGAGGCCCCGGCCAGCTCGAGCGGCTCCTGCTCCACGTCGAGCTGGAGCCGGCGCCCCTCGCCCGAGCTCAGGCGCAGGCCGCCGAGATCGAACAGGTCGGTCTTGGGGTTCATCGCCGGGCGCGCGGCTCCCGCCTGCTCACCTTGCGCGCAGCTCCCGCTTGAGGACCTTGCCGGTCGCGTTGCGCGGCAGCACGTCGACGAACACGACGTCGCGCGGAACCTTGAAGCGGGCCAGGTTGTCGCGCACGTGGTCGCGCACGTCGTCCTCGCTCAGCTGCGCGTCCGCGGCCGGCACGACGAACGCCCGCAGGCGCTGGCCGAAGTGGTCGTCGGGGACGCCGATCACCGCCACGTCCTCGACGCCGGGGTGCTCGGCGAGCACGTCCTCGACCTCGCGCGGGAAGACGTTCTCACCGCCGGAGACGATCATGTCGTCGTCGCGGCCGGAGACGAACAGGCGGCCCTGGGTGTCGAAGTAGCCGACGTCACCGGTCGCGATCAGACCGCCGATCATCGCCTTGCCGTCGCCCGAGGTGTAGCCGTCCATCACCATCTCGTTGCGGGCGAAGATCCGCCCGGTCTCGCCGGGTGTCGTGACCGGCGCGTCGTGTTCGTCGAACAGGCGGACCTGCGTTCCAAACGGCGGCGTTCCCGCGGTCCCGGGGGCGTCGCGCAGCTGCTTCGGCGAGGCGATCGTCGCCCACGCGACCTCGGTCGTGCCGTAGAGGTTGTAGAGCACGTCGCCGAAGGTGTCCATCACGTGCAGCGCGAGCTCGCCCGGCAGGGCCGACCCGCTGACGGCGATCACGCGCAGCGAGCTGTGGTCGTAGCGGCCGATCACCTCCGGTCCGAGCTCGAGGATCCGCGTCAGCATCACCGGCACGACGACCAGCGCACTCGGGCGCCACGTCGCGATCGAGGCGAGCGTGGCCTCGGGGTCGAAGCGGCGCTGCAGCACCAGCGTCGAGGAGAGCGGCAGGCCCATCGTGAAATGGCCGTAGCCCCAGGAGTGAAACAGCGGCGCCGCGATCAGCGTCGTCTCACGCGCGCGCAGCGGGATGCGCGAGAAGAAACGCGCCGCCGGGTCGAGGCTGCGGGGCTGGTGGCGCGACGCGCCCCTCGGCGTGCCGGTCGTGCCGGAGGTCAGGATCACCACGCGGCCGCGGTCGCGCGGCGGCGCCAGGCGCGCCGTCGAGTTGGCGGCGATCAGGTCGTCCATCGTCGGGTGCGGCAGCTGCGGCGAGTCCTGCCACGCGATCACGCTCGTGCGCCCGGCCGCCGCGGGAGCGCACAGCTCGCTGAACTCCTCGTCGTAGATCAGCACGCGCGGCTGCTCGTTCTCGCAGACCTCGGCGATCTGGCGTCCGGCGAACGAGGTGTTCAACAGCAGCAGCGTCGCACCCAGCTTGCCCGACGCGATCGAGGCCTCGATGAAGCCGCGGTGGTCGCGGCAGAAGATCGCGATCGAGTCGCCCTCGCCCACGCCCAGCCCGCGCAGCCCGCGCGCGAGCGCGTTGGTCTGCGCCTCGAGCTCGGCGAAGGTGATCGTGCCGCGGTCGTCGTGGATCGCCGGCCGGTTGGGTGTGCGCACGGCCGAGACGGCGTAGGCCGACGCCGGCGTCGGCCCCCAGCGCAGCAGCGTCGCCCCGACGCGCAGGAGCCGGTCCGGGCGCTCGGGGCGTAGCACGCCGACCCGGGTGAGCGTGACGGCGGTGTGCAGCGAACCGGTGATCCGTTCGAGGTTCATGACGCTATCCAAGCAGGTCGGCGCGGCGGCGGGCACGGCACAGGCGCCCGGCATCGATCATGGCCGAGGCCGGTCCGGCGAGGCGGCCTCCGCTAGGCTGCCGCTTCGTCGCGCCCGGCGAGGCGGTCGCGACCGCGCTGCACGGCGGCGATGAACTTCGAGAGGTTGATCTCCAGCGTGTTGAGAATCTCGTCGGCGTAGTCCTCCGCTCCGAGGCGGATCTCGCGCTCGCGCGCCTGGGCCTCCTCGACGATGTCCTCGGCGGCCCGCTCAGCCGCCTTGGTGACCTCCTCGTTGGAGATCAGGTGCTCCTGGCGCTCGCGCGCCTCCTTGACGATCCGCTCGGCCTCGCGCTTGGCCTCCGCCAGCATCTCCTGGCGTTCCTTGACGATCCAGCGCGCCTGCTTGATCTCCTCGGGGATCGTGGCACGCATCTGATCGAGCAGATCGTAGATCTCCTCCTTGTCGACGCGCACCTGATCGGTCAGCGGGACCTGCTTGGCGTTGTGCACCAAGTCGTCGAGCTTGTCGATGAGAACGAGAACGTCCATGGCTACAGGGTAACGCGCGCCCCAAACGGCGCGTTGTCGTCACGACTTTCGCGTTCGCCCCAGCTCTTCCTGCAAACGAGCGGCCACATCGGGGTGCACGAGACCCTCGATCCGCCCGCCGAAGGTCGCGAGCTCCTTGACGCCGCTCGAGGAGACGAAACTGAACTCGGGGCTCGCCATGATGTAGACCGACTCGATCTCCGGCGCCTGGCGACGGTTGAGCTGGTTCATCTCGAGCTCGTACTCGAAGTCGGAGATCGCGCGCAGCCCCTTGACGATCGCGACGGCGCCGACGCGCCGGGCGAACTCGACGACCAGTGTGTCGAAGGGCTCGGCGCGGACGCCGTCCAGATGGGCGGTCGCGGCGGCGATGAACTCCAGGCGCTCCGGCAGCTCGAACAGGCTCGTCGCCGACTTGCGCACCGAGTGGGCGACGACCGCCACCACAACCTCGTCGAACAGCGCCCGGGCGCGCGTGATGACGTCGACGTGCCCGTTCGTGATCGGGTCGTAGGAGCCGGGACAGACGGCTATCCGGTGGGCGTGACTGTCGCTCAAGGCTCGGTGGATTCGTGGATTCGGATCATCGTGTCGCCGTAACGCCGCTCGCGCAGCAGGGTCAGCTCCGGCAGCTCCAGCGGGGCGCGGCGGTCGCATTCGCTGACCACGCGCGCACCGGCGCGCAGCACGCCCGGCAGCTCGCGCGACAGCGCGCCCGCCAGCGCCGGCGCCATCGCGTATGGGGGGTCGAGGAAGACCAGATCGTATTTGTCATCCGCGCGCAGTGCCGCGAGCGCGTCGGAGCCGAGCACGCGGGCACGCCCGGTCAGCGCCAGCGAATCGAGGTTGGCCCGCAGCGCCGCCAGCGCGCGAGGGGCACGCTCGACGAAGGTCGCGTGCGCCGCGCCGCGTGAGAGCGCTTCGATCCCCAGCGCGCCGGAGCCCGCGAAGAGGTCGAGCACGATCGCGCCTTCCAGCTCGCCCAGCATCGAGAACAGCGCTTCGCGAACACGTCCGGCGGTCGGCCGCGTCGCGAGCCCGCGCGGGCTCTGCAGGCGCCGCCCGCCGAGCTCGCCGGCGATCACGCGCATCGCGGCGGGCACCCCGGAGACGTTCGGCGCGCGCGCACCTCACGCCGCGATCGGGTGCGCGGCGATCTCCCCGTAGAGCTCCGCGAGGCGGTCCGCGAGCAGCGCGTGCTCCGGCTGGCGCAGCTGCGGATCGGCGGCGATCAGCGCCTCCGCGCAGCTGCGCGCCGCGAGCAGCAGCGTCTCGTCCTCAGGCATCTGCGCGAGCGCGAACTGCCCCACGCCCGACTGCTTCGTGCCGACCAGCTCGCCCTCCTTGCGCAGGCGCAGGTCGATCTCCGCAAGCTCGAAGCCATCGTCGTGGCGCTCGAGCGCGGCGAGCCTGGGCGACCCCTTCGGCCCGCACAGCAGGCACAGCGAGTCGTGCTCGCCGCGCCCCACGCGCCCACGGAGCTGGTGCAGCTGCGAGATGCCGAAACGCTCGGCGTTCTCGATCAGCATCACCGTCGCGTTCGGCACGTCGATGCCCACCTCGATCACCGTCGTCGCCACCAGCACGTCGGCGTCGCCGCCGGCGAACGCCGCCATCGCCGCCTGCTTCTCGCGGTGGCCGAGCTGCCCGTGCAGCAGCACCAGGCGGAAGTCGCGCAGCTCGCCGGCGCGCAGCCGCTCGAACTCCTCGGTCGCGGCAACCGCCTGCGCCGCCGCGCCGGCGCCGTCCTCCAGCTCGCCCGCCTCGACCAGCGGGCAGACGACGAAGGCCTGGCGGCCGGCGCGTACCTCCTCGGCGATCCGCTCGTAGGCGCGCTGCCGCTCGCGCTCGCCGGAAACGATGTGCGTCGCCGTTGCCCGGCGCCCGAGCGGGCGTTCGTGCAGCCGCGTCTGGTCGAGATCGCCGTATTCGCAGAGCGCCAGGGTGCGCGGAATCGGCGTCGCGGTCATGTGCAGCACGTGCGGCGCGCGGCCGTCCGGCGCCTTGCTGTGCAGCGCCGTGCGCTGGCGCACACCGAAGCGGTGCTGTTCATCGACGACCGCCACCGCCAGGGCCGCGAAGCGCACCGGATCCTCGATCAGCGCGTGCGTGCCGACGACCAGCGAGCACTCGCCGCTGGCGAGCCGCGAGAGGATCTCGGCGCGCCGCGCCGCGGGCGTGGATCCCGTCAGCAGCGCGAGCGTGACCGACTGCTCGCCCAGCAGGCGCTGGATCGTCGCGAAGTGCTGCTCGGCGAGCGTCTCGGTCGGCGCCATCAGCGCGGCCTGGAAGCCGTGCTCGACGGCTCGCAGCATCGCGAACAGCGCCACCACCGTCTTCCCGCTGCCGACCTCGCCCATCAGCAGCCGCTGGGTCGGACGCTCACCCGCAAGCTCGCTGCGCAGCGTCGCGATCGCCGCGAGCTGGTCGGCGGTCAGCGTGAACGGCAGCTCCTGCTCCAGCCAGCGCGCGGTCAGGCTCGGCTCGTCGCCCAGCGCGAGCGCGGCCGCGCCGGAGTCCTCGCGGGCGCGCCGGGCGAGCAGCGCGAGCTGCACGAGCAGCAGCTCCTCGAAGGCAAGGCGCCGGCGGCCGCGCTCGACCTCCTCGGGGCTCGCGCCGAAGTGCATCGCCTCGAGCGCGGCACCCCGTTCGGCGAAGGCGTGGCTGGCGCGCAGGCGCCCCGGGAGCGGCTCGACGACCTCGCGCAGCGCCGCCCGGTTGGCCGCAACCAGCGAGAGGATCTGCGTGCTGGACAGCCCCTCGCTCGCCGCGTAGTGCGACACCTCCTCGGTGCCGGCGGCCGCCTCGTCGGTGGTCGCGTGGTTGGCAACGCGAAAACGACCCCTCCCCTCGTACTTGCCGTGGAGCACCAGCCGCGTACCCGGCTCGTAACGCTTGGCGAGCCACGGCTGGTTGAAGAAGGTCGCCTGCATCGGGCCTGTCGCGTCGGCGACGGTCGCCTCGACCAGCGGCCGCATCCCCCGCCGGCGCACCGGCCGCGCCGCGATCGTGCGCACCTCGACCAGCACCGTCGCCGTCTCGCCGGGCGCAAGCGCCGCGACCGTGCGCGCCTCGCGCCGCGCGCGCGGCACGTGCTCGAGCAGCTCACCGACCGTGTTCAGCCCGAGCGCGGCGGCGCCCTCGGCGGCCTTCGGCGGGAGCTCGAGCGCCCGCCGCAGGATCGACGGGCGCGGCGTGCGCACCGGCGCGGCGAGCAGGGCGGAGCGCGGCGGCGAGGCCATTGCGGCAAACCCGCGCGGCGCCGGTCTGGCCGCGGTTGCAGACGAGCTCATCGCGCAATGATGATCGCCGGCGCGGTCGCTATTCGGCCGAGAGCAGCCACCAATAGCTCGGCTGTCCGCCGTGGCGGTGCTCCAGCTCGACCGCCTCCGGCGCGAGCGCGGCGATCCGCTCGGCGCTGAGCGGCGCGCCCGCGCCGGCGATGCAGGTGATCAGCTCGCTGCCGTCGCCGAGGCTCGCCAGCACATGCGCGAGCGTCGCCTCCGGTTCGCCCCACGCCACAAGCGACTCGCCGACGAAGCCCACCGCCTCACCGACGGCGAACCGCCCCTCCACGTCGTCGCGAGCCGCCGGCGCCACGGAGCCGCTGCGCACGCGCGCCAGCGCCGACGCGATCGCCGCCGCGTTCTCGACCGCCCCCAGCGCCGGTGAGAGCGCCACCAGCGCGGCGAGCGCGGTCTGCTGGCTGCGCGACGGCACGACGACGACCTGCTTCTCCGACAGCTCGGCGGCGCGCTCGGCGGCCATGATCACGTTGGGGCTGTTCGGGAGCACGACGACCTCCTCGGCGGCCACGGCGTGGATCCCCGCGAGCAGCTCGTAGGTCGACGGGTTGAGCGTCGGGCCGCCGTCCAGCACGTGCGCGCCGAGGCTCTGGAAGAGGCTTGCGATGCCAGGGCTCGCGACGACCGCCAGCACGCCGCA
>Ga0181526_10001191_pt1 | contig 25516 bp, 24 predicted proteins | sample PEATcosm2014_Bin_35_FD_119750 | JGI IMG/M metagenome (GOLD analysis project Ga0181526, IMG submission 119750) | Peatland microbial communities from MTU Mesocosm Facility, Houghton, MI, USA - PEATcosm2014_Bin06_30_metaG | ecosystem: Environmental > Terrestrial > Soil > Wetlands > Peat | place...
AACCGCCACCGCCGAATCCGCCCCCACCGAATCCGCCGCCCGTCACGAGATATCCGCCGCGGGTGCCTTTCATCACGATTGCGACGATCGCGAAGAAAAAGATCAGCCCGAGGATGACGAGCACGAAAGCGTCTTTGTCGGTCATCGTTACCGGCTGCTCCTCCGCTGGAGCCGAAACGCCACTGTACGATGGCGTAATCGTTTTCAGCATCGCCGCGACGCCATCGCTGACCGCGCCGTCCACGTCGTTGGCCCGCATCTTTGGTCGGATGACCTGCGTGATGATCCGGTACGAGTCGGCGTCGGTCAGCGTGCCCTCTAACCCGTAGCCGACTTCGATGCGCGCCTTGTGGTCTTTCATGAACACAAAGAGCACCGCGCCGTCGTCTTTGCCTCGTCGCCCGATCTTCCAATGGTCGGCCGTCTCGCCGGTCCACGTCTCCAGCGGAACGTCGCCGGTCGTCTGCCCGATCCACACGACGATCTGATGGCTCGTCGCGCCCTCGTAGGAGCGCAGTTCGTTCTCGAGCGACGCGCGTGCGCTCTCTGAAAGCGCGTTTGCGTTGTCGGTGACGTACTGCGTTGGCGTCGGGGGAATCGTGAACCCCGCGCCCGCCGCCATCGCCGGGACCGCGTAGAGCAGCGCCACGAACGCCAGTGCGAATCGCGCAACACTCACGCGGCGCATCCTACCAGCTCCCCGAAGCGCCGCCGCCGCCGAAATCGCCGCCGCCGGACGAGAAGTCGTCGTCGCTGCTACTGGAATCGTCGCTGCCGCCCGAGGATGACGAGCCGCCACCGCCATCCCAGAACGCAAAGCCCTTCATCTCCTTCTTCGCCGTGGGTGCGCCTTTGCGCATCACGAGATACCCATAACGGATGCTGCCGATGATTCGCATCGTGACCACAAACGCGATAAACAGCATGAACACGCCGAAGAGACCAAACATCGAAATGACGGCGCCCGAAACAAGCGGTGGTGCGACATTCTCCGCAGCCGGCGGCGGCGTGACGCCCGCATACGACGGCGTAATCGTTGTCAGCATCGCCGCGACGCCGCTGCTGACGGCGCCGTCGGTATCGTTTGCCTTCATCCGCGGCACGATGTCGTTGCGGATGATCTGCGACGAGTCGGCGTCGGTCAGGGAGCCTTCGAGCCCGTAGCCGACCTCGATGCGCACCTTGTGATCGTGCATGAACAAGAACAGAATCGCGCCGTCGTCCTTACCGCGCCGCCCGACATGCCATTGGTGCGCTGTCTCGCCGGTCCACGTCTCGAGCGGCACGTCGCCCGTCGTGTCGCCGATCCAGACGATCACTTGATGTCCGGTCGCCTTCTCGTAGGCTTTGAGCTCGGCGTCGACCGACGCTTGCGTCGCGCTCGAAAGCGCACCCGCGTTATCGGTAACGTAATGGGTGGGAGCCGGTGGTACGGTAAAATCGGCCGCGACGGCAGGCACGCGCAGCGCGCACGCCAGAACGATGCCGGCCAACAGATGTAGGCGAAGTCTCACCATCCGCCCGATGCACCACCGCCGCCGAAACTCCCGCCGCCCGCGGAAAAGCTTCCACCGCCGAAGCTACCGCCGATCCCCCAAAATGCCGAGCGCCGCATGTCGCGCCGGCCGCCGTGGCGCAACGCTTTGGCATGTCGGTTCGACAGGCCGCCACGCCCACGCGTGACGAAGCGTAGCACGTATGAAGTTCTCGCAGTTCAACGCCGCGGCCGCAACTTTCGTACTCGCGGTACTCGTCGGGCACGTCACCGATGCGACCACTGGTCAGCCCTTGGCCAACGTCACGATTTCGATCGGCTCACAGCACACCTCTACCGACAAGCATGGGGCGTACCGCCTGACCGGCTTAAGCCCCGGTCACTATACGCTGTCGGCCGGTTCCAACGACGTGCCTCCGCAACGGCGCAGCGCAGTCGTGAAACAGGATAGCGCCCAGACGACGCTCGATCTCGTGCTCTGCAGCACGACGCTCGACTACAGCTGCGCCGGCGCAGGCCCAGGGTAGAAGAACGCCGGCTGAGCCTGCCTCATGGGTGAAGCGGCTGCAGAAACAACCGGCCGTGCGGGTAGTCGAACGTAATGTTGAAATGACGCAAGAAGTCTAGCCCGACGAGAATATTGCGGCCCGACATTACGTCCGTTTTCCGCTCGCAAGCATCGATTCCGGTGTAAACGATCGGGCCCAGCGTGAGTTTGTCCAGCGTGCCACACGCGATCGATCCGTAGCCTCCGGCCGCTCCCTCAATCTTCGTACCCATCGACAGGTGATACTTGAAGATGAGGTCGGGACCAAAGATGACCTCGTCGGGATCCCCGCTATCAAAATAGGCCTTTACCGGGATCGAGCCGTTGAGCGTCATCGGAACCGATGGCGTCCCATCGGCGATATCGATCAGCAGCGGTAGCCCTTTTTCGCCGGAGGAGTCAAAGGAAGCCGGATCTTCAATCGCCATCGTGGCCGCACCAAGGTCGGCCCGAACAATCGCGCCTGCAAACAAACCATAACCAATGAGACCGTCGTAATTCTTACCGTCAAGGCCACGATAGTCCCTATCTGCAAAGGCGTTGTTAAAGTCGACGGCTTCAACGATCATATTCGAAAGGGTGTTACCACCCATTTCAATTTTGTCGACCCGCCGCAGCTCTATCGGGGTCGGCTCGTACAGCGTGAGCGTCTGATCGTGGACACGTAAATCTTTCGCACCGATCTTATTGGCGAAGGCCTCGTTGAGAATGATGCCTTCGCTCGCTCCCGTGTCGAGAATAAACGTTCCTTCCGTGCCGTCCACCGTCGCCTTCACGATGATTCGCGTCGGTGTCAGCTGGATCGGAAACGGCTTCGCGCTGGCGAATGCCCATGATGCGGTCGAAGTTGGAGGGTGAAGGTCGGCGCCCGAGATGACGACGTTCGGCTCGATCTTCGAATACGTAAAGGTTCCAGTTTCATCGCCGACGCGAAACGAGCCGATCACCTTCTTGGCCGCAATGGGCTCCGCATACGATACGATGTGGAATGTCGTTTCATAATCACCACCCGGGTCAATGACGGCTGTCACGATTGCGCCAGTTGCCGGGTCGATTGAGAGATTGACGGCGTCGGCCCCCGGCACCGTAACCTGCACGACGTCAACAGATTTCCCGTCTTCCGTGCCACTGCGGACGAGGGTCGCTCCAGTGCTCGGCAACCCTTCGTTAAGCAGCGCTGCCGACGAGAGCCGGTACTTGGCGAGATCGCCATAGATCGGAGTCGTGAATCCGTTAAGGTCCGATCGCCAGAAGACATTGCCAGTAAACCCGGTTTCGTTGGTTGTATTCGACCGCTTCAGATACGTGTACGTGTTGCGGTACAGCAATCCGATGCGCCGTTCCACGGACCGTTCCGTTACCACGCCTTTATCGTTTAGGTACTCGGCTTCGAGGCGCATCGTTTTGAAAGTACCGTCTGCCAACTGCCAACCTACGAACGCGCGATGCTTGGCGAGCAACGCCTGCGCCTCGTCGTCAGCTCGAACCGGTGCGGCCCAGAGAGCGACCATGGATATTGTGATCGCAGTTAAAAAAAGATGCGCGCGTATGCCCCACATGTTTAACGACTCCTCGACGTCACGTCCTCGGTCGGCAAAGGCGGTGTCCGCTCGCTTGCTGATTCCCTGCCCGGCGCGACGTCACCTACCGAGTTTTCCGCCCTCGTTACCAGCTGACGACGACCGACCACATGCGCACGCCGATTCTACGGGGACACAACATACACGGTTCCGAAGCCATACGACCCCGCACCGCCCTTATATGTCGTGCCATACAGCGTGCCGTTCACGTCGATCAGCCCGGCGACGGGATAGTTCCCGTCGCGGCCGGGCATAAACCTATAGACCACATTCTCCGCGCCGGTCGGGCTGATGCTGTAAACCGTTCCGCCGTCTTTGCTAGCCGCACCGCCGTTTTCCGTCGTCCCGTAAAGTGTGTCTTTAACGTACGTCAGGGGCGCTTGCGGATTGGCCCCATCGGGAGTACCGCTGAAGTCGTGCAGTATCTTATATTGAGCGCCGGTCGGACGCATGCTGAACACGGTTCCCTTATATTTTGACACGTCGCCGCCATACAAGGTAGTGCCGTACAGCATCCCTTTCACGTCGATCAGTGCTGCTTCGGGATTCCGCCCGTCACTGCCGGCGCCAAAGTTGTGCAGTATTTTCTTCACGCCCGCGGTGGTAATGCGGAAGACGGTTCCTTGGGCGTCCAGGCCGCCCGAGCTGGTCGTGCCATACAGCGCGCCATTTACCGCCATTAGTCCGGCCTGGGGATACTCGCCGTCGCTCTCGCTGGCAAAATTGTACACCACTTTTTCAGTGCCGCTCGTGGTGACGCTGAAGATCGTTCCGCAGCCGATCCGACGTCCTCCGGCGTCGCACTCCCCGCTGCCGCCGGAGACGGTCGTGCCGTAGAGCGTGCCATCCAGCTCGACGAGGCCGGCCGCCGGGTGCGCCCCATCGGCATAGCCGGCAAAAGTGTGGAGCACCTTTTCCGCGCCGGCCGTGCTGATGCTGTACACGGTGCCGTGAGAAGAGCGACCGCCGGCATACGTCGTGCCGTAGAGCGTTCCGTTGACGTCGATCAAGCCGGCCTGCGGTTTCTGCCCGTCGGCGCCGCCTTCGAAGTTGTGCAGAACCGTCATCACTCCGCCCGTGGTCACGCTGTAAACGATGCCGATGCCGGCCGAACCGCCGCCCGCCGTACCATAAAGCGTGCCGTCAACGCTGACGAGATTGCCTTGGGGAAAGTCGCCGTTCGAGCCACCTTCGAAGCGGTACAGCACCTTGTAAACTGACGTGGTTTGCGGCATCGCTCCCGGCAGCACGGAAGGATTATCGCGAACGGTGCAACCGGCGAGCATCGCCGCAGTTGCGCAGACGCTAACCGCGTGCCGGAAAAGATCTGAACGAATCATCATTGCATCGCCTGCTTTCTTCATACCGCTACCAATAAAAGACAATCACGCGTCGGACCGCCTTCCATCCCTTCCACATGCGCACGCCGGTGGCGGTCGGTTTGACGTACGACGATCCTCCGCCGCCGCCACCGCCGGCGGCGACCAGAATGCGATCGGAGAGTTTCCCGGAACCCGTACGCACATCCGACGCGCCGCCGCCTCCTCCGGCGCCCGCTCCACCGCTTCCGGAATAGATGGGCCCGGCACCACCACTACCACCACCGTTGAAGCCGCCGGTCGCTCCCGAGGCGTTGCCGCCGACGTAAACGATCAACGGCTCCAGCGGCGTGACGCTAAGCGTGGCGCTGACGCGGCCGCCGTAACCGCCTACCTGGTCCTTCCAGTCTCCGCCGTTGCCCCCAAGTGCAGCAACCTTGATAACCGTAACACCGTCCGGTACGGTGAACGTCTGCTTCGCACCGGTGTACTGAAACGTCTCGTGATGCGTGAGCGCGTTGCCGGCGCCAGTCGCTGCGGGGACGGCGCCGAGGTTACCACGCAGCGGCCGAAATTCAAGCTCTTCATCTGCCTCGCTCCTTGCTACTCGATCGCCGCTGAGACTTAGGCGTGACTGTCTTTTACCCCCTGCCGCGCTGGGCAAACTACAGCGTATGGCGTGAGTCAACGCGGCAAATTAACTTCGGTCGATTTAACTGAGTTCTGAGTTTCGCAAGGGAAATGGTTCGACGTTGTAATCTCAAGTATAAGTTCTAGAGAAAGGATCAACGATGAATAGGACGACACCCCGGCTGCAATCCTTGATAACCGTAGGCGTAATTGCGATAGGCGCAACGATCGCTTTATCCAGCTTCGGAGTCGTGCGGGCCGAGCACGCACGAACCAGCGGCTCCTGCTCCTCATCGGGTTACTGTCTCTCCTGGGAAAACACAGGTTCTGGCGGCGCCATCGAAGGCCGAGGCACAAGTGGCATCACCGGGGAGTCCAGCAAGGGCGGCGTTGCGGTCGTTGCCCGTTCGGACGACACGTCGACGGATATCTTCTCGGGGTTGGACTCCGCGAACGGCGATTACTGTACCATTGATCCAAGAGCGAATCTAAAGTGCACGGGGAAGATCACCGGCAAGAAAGCTCTGCGCGTGCAGCACCGGAGCAGCGAGGGCCAACAGGTTCTTACCTACGCATCGGAGTCGGCCTCGGCCACCATCGAGGACGTCGGAACCGCGCGAATGTTCGCCGGCATGGCGAACGTGGCAATCGACCCGCCCTTTGCATCCGTCATGGATCGTAGCAGCCCATACTACGTCTTCCTCACGCCGCTTGGTGACACGCGCGGACTCTATGTGAGCGTTAAGACGCCTTCCGGCTTCCAAGTTCGCGAGACCCAAGGCGGCCGTTCGAGGCTCGAGTTCGACTATCGCATCGTGGCGCGCCCGCTCGATGCTGCGCGCGACAGGTTGCCAATAGCTCCAGCAACGAGAGCGCTACCGGCGCGACCGCTACGCTAGCGAGCGAGGCGGCACGCCTACCGCACCCACGAAATCGCGCGCACGATCAAGCTCACCACGATCGCCGCAAAGACCAGCCACACCGCAGTATACATGAACCCGCGCCCAAAGGCGATCAGCGGCGTCGCTTTGGGCGCCGCGACGTTCGCGTATTGCGGTGCGATCGCGTGGATGATTGCGTCCACGCCGTAAGACGCCGCGCTGTCGGCATTCTCGCGCCGCATCCGCGGCAGCACGACGTCGTCGAGGATTTGCGCTATCTCCGCCTCGTTCAACTCGCCGCGTAGCCGCGAGCCTACTACGATGCTCGCATCGTGCCCGGGCAGCCAGAGGAACAACACCGCGCCGTCGTCTCCCGCGAAGTTCTCCGCCGGCGCCTCAGTGCTGCTGCGCGCGATTACCACAAAAACCGGATGCCCCGTCTGCTCTTGGAACGCTTGCAGATTCTGCGCGACCCATGCCGTCGTCGCATTCGTCAGCACGCCGGACTCGTCGATCACGTAGTGCTGCGGCGCAAGTGTCGGCGGCGTCCCTAGCGCGAGCAAAACGAACGCCGCCGCCACTACCATCCGCCCGACGCGCCTCCGCCCCCGAAACCGCCGCCGCCCGCCGAAAATCCACCGCCACCACCCCAACCGCCTCCGCCGCCGCTGGTTAGACCGCCGATGAAGCCGCCGCCCCAAAACGCCGAGCGCCGCATGTCGCGGTTGGCCTGCGCCGAGCCCTCGCGCATCACCAGATAGCCGTAGCGAATGCTGCGCACGATCCGCGCGATTACCAAGAACATGCCGAAGCCGAAAAACAGCACGCCGAAGATGATGTAGACGACGGGCACGTCGCTCGATTCGTCGCTCGAAGCGGCTTCCGGCGGCGGCGTCACGCCGGCGTAGCTCGGCGTGATCGTCGTCAGCATCGCGGCCACGCCGCTGCTTACCGCGCCGTCGACGTCATTCGCGCGCATCTTTGGCCGGATCACGTCGTTGATGATGCGGTAACTGTCGGCATCGGTCAGCGCGCTCTCCAAGCCGTAGCCGACCTCGATGCGAATCTTGCGGTCGTGCGTGAACAGAAAAAGCACCGCGCCATCGTCGTGTCCGCGCCGGCCGACCTTCCACTTAGCGGCGGTTTCACCGGTCCAGGTTTCCAGCGGCACGTTGCCGGTGCTCGAGCCGATCCAGACGATCACCTGGTGCCCCGTCGTACTTTCGTAGCTTTGCAGTTCGTTCTCGATCGACGCGCGCGCGTCGCTCGAGAGCGCGCCGGCGTTGTCGGTCACGAAGTGGTTGGGCGCCGGCGGGATCGCGAAGCCCTGCGCGAACGCCGCGAGCGGAAGCGCCGCCAGCACGAGCGCGCTGAGCGCTCGTTGCATTCTCACGCGGAGCCGGTGCTTGGCTCCGCAAAATGCGCGTGCAGCACCTCGCCCAGACGCGCGACGGCGTACAGAATGCCGGCCTCGGTATCGCCGCGCGCGAAAAACGGCTCGCTCTCCTTCACCAGATCGCTCCAGAACGCGTCGCCGACACGCTCGTGCAGCGCGCGATCGCCGATAATCGCAAAGCGGCGCGCCTGGGGGGCGATCAAGATCAGCGCTGCGTTGGCCGGTTCGTGCCGGTGCAAGCCGATGCGCCCAAACTCTCGCTTCGCGCGCTCAAACGCATCGACGCTGCGATCGGGAATCTCGCGAACCGCGATGCGGCCGGTCGTTCCATCTTCGGCCGAAGCAATCGCTGACGAGATCGTTGCCTGCTGCGCCTTGGTCACGGGCTGAAGTTCACGACTGGTGCCTGCTCGGCGCCGGCTTGCGCTTTGAAGTACGGCTTCTCGTTGAACTTGCTGCCGAAGAGACCCGCGAAGAAGACGGTCGGAATCGTGTCGCGCCGCGTATTGAACGCCTGGGCAACCTCGTTGTACTTCCGGCGCTCGAAGGCGATGCGGTTTTCGGTGCCCTCAAGCTGCGCTTGGAGCGTCTGGAAGTTCTCCGTCGCTTTGAGCTGCGGATAGTTTTCCACGACGGCCAACAATCGCGAGAGCGCCGAGCCGAGCTGGTCTTGCGCCGCGGCGTACTTCGCGAAATCCTGCGGATTGTTGACGGCGTTTTGCACGACCTCGGGCGAGATCTGCCCGACGCTCGCGCGCGCCTTCGCGACCGCTTCGTACGTGCTCGATTCGAAGTTCGCCGCGCCTTTGACGGTCGCGACGAGGTTGGGAATAAGGTCGGCGCGCCGCTGGTAGACGTTCTCTACTTGCCCCCATTGCGCGTCGACGGCTTGTCCGAGCGTCACCAGTGAGTTATAGGCGCTGCCCACGAAGAGCCCGATGACGACGACGATCCCGATGACCGCAAGGGGTCCGATGTACGAGCGTTGTTGCATAGCCAGGCAATGCGCCGCCCTGCCGCCTGCCCCTTCCTCCGACGGCGGGCCGGAACCATCCAGCGTGGACTCGAAATAGGGCTATCGCTCCTGGAGGGGATGTGTACCGGCTACCGTCGATTTGTCCTAGCATGCGCAACGGCGGCGCTACTTGCGGGCGGGCTCGGGGGTGCCTGCGGCAAATCCCGTACCGCAGACCTCAGCCTGCGGAATGCCGAAATGCTCACGCCTTTAGTCGCCTAATCTGACTGCCTGCGTTTTTGGGATACGGTGCTGAGCCGCAATCGTGGTATATTTTGATCTCCTGGGCTCCACGAAAGGATGTTAGCATGAGGCCAGTTGGATTGATCGTCGTCGCCTTCGTGTTCGCCGTGAGCGCGCCCGCATCGGCGACCGGAAACGTCCGGATCCAGCAACGAGACGGTTCCATACAAACCTATTCCGGCGTGACCTTCAAGATAGCGAACAAAACGCTAACGATGGAATCCGCCGACAAGTACTCGAAGGTCGTCCTGCGTGGGGCCGACTGTGCTCACCAAGGCGACATCGTTCGTTGTACGGGTGGAGCGTTCACGCTCTTCCAAGGCGGGGAGCCGCACACCGTCAAGTTTAAATCAGCCACTTTCTACTTCAATCTCACCGATCAGGATCAGCCCATGTCGCTCTCCACGATGAAGGTCGCCGCGCACTCGGTGCTCTTCGTTATGCAGACCGCAAAGGGTACATATGTAACCGGAAACGGCAAGCTCGACCAGGAGCCCACACCATGAGAATCTTATCGCTCGTCCTCATCGTCGCATTCGCAGCCACTCCATTGACGGCCTCGGCACAGCGCGGAGGTGGAGGCGGCGCCCGTGGTGGCGGCGGCGGCGCGTCCCGCTCCGCGCCGAACCAAGGTCGCGGCTTCAACATGAGCAACGACGTGCCGAACAAAGGCGCCGCAAGCGGAAAGAACGGATCCGCAGCCTATAATAAGAACACCGGAACCGCCGCGACGTACAACAAGAATACCGGAACCGCAACGACGTACAACAAGAACACGAACACGGCGACGCAATACAATCGGAACACGAACAACTCGAACACGTACCATAATAATAACGGCAACTACAACAGCGGCGCTTACAACGGCAAGAACTCCGCAGGGGCGTACAATAAGAACACGGGCAACGCCGCGGTCTACAACAAAAACACCGGCAACATGGCGGTGTACAACAAGAACACCAACAGCTACAGCACGTACCATTACAATAACAACGGCAGGAACGGCTACTATTACGGCGGCCGCGTTGTCGTGAATCCCAGGTACTACCCAGCCTGGGGCTGGAATCGCGGAGTCGCTTGGGCGCCGTACGGAGCGTATTGGGGCGGCGGATTTTGGGGAGCTTTCGCAATCGGGGCAGCGACGGCCGCGGCTATGGGTTCCGTCTACTATGCAAATCAGACCTACCAGTCCTATTCGGTCAGTACGGGCAGTCCAGGCGCGACCTTGTTGTCGAACTACGGTCTGCGGCAGGTTCCCTGCGGACCGTCGGGCCTGGTCGTGATCTACGGGCCCAACCTCGGCATTATTTGCGCAGAGCCGAATGGACTGGTCGCCGCCGGCAACTACGCAGTCAACGTCGACAACTTAACGCTTCAGTCTCAATAGTCAGGCTGATTAGGAGCCCGCCTCGTGCGGGCTCCTAATGGATGAAGCCTACAACGCAGAAGGCGCTGCCGATTGCGCCGATGAGCATGCTGAGGTACCAGATCGGCTTGACTCGGGTCAGCGCTGAAACGGCCCCAACCGCAATAGCAACCTGGAGAAGGGCAACGGAATATTCGAACGCGTGGTGTTTGCGCATTTCGTCTTCGGTTTCTCGTTCCAAATCCTTCGCCGAATCCGAGAGCGCGGTTTCCTTATGCGATTCGTCAGCGACCTTCGCGCGGTACTCCGCGATCCGCGCGGCCGCCGCTTTCGTCGCAGGCCTCGCCGCAGCGGCGTCGAGCAAACCGTTAAGCGCGATCGTGTAAACGTGGTCCTTTTGCCGGTCGGCTTGGTATTCGGCCCACGTATCCGACGCTTTGATCTGATGGATCAGCGCCTCGTTGACCAGATTACTTGACTGCAGAGCGGCGATCGCGGCGAAGACCGCGAGGATGGCCGTCGACAGGCCGATGAACCGCAGCCAGCCCGCCTCCTTTTCGGCGTTCTGACGCTCCGCTCGCTCGTCGTCCAGGCGCTCGATGCTCTCCTGCAGATCCTTGGTTTCTACTTCAATCTCATCGGGCACTTTGCTTACAGCTCCATCGGCGAGATGGGTTCGCATCGCCGCGAGGCGGCGCCTTTCGAAAGCTCACGCGCGAACGCGACGCGTTTTATGCGGGCCTTGTCTTCTTGAACTTCCTCCGGCCACCAGCAATGGTCTTCATCGCTTCCCGTGCTCCTACAACAGCGCTGATCTCTATTGCGTGGCCTTGGTCCGAGGAATAGCGCACCAAGAATTTCTTGATCCTCTCAAGTACCTCCTTAGGTAGGTCTGAGATCGCGGTATAACCGTCCGTGGCAAGCGGCGCCCCCGGACTGGGTAATGGAATGGAAATCAGACGATCGTTCTCAATCCCGTCCTTCGTCTCACGGATCGCACCGATGACGCGCGCCTGGATGAGGCAACCTGAAAACAGGCCGTCGCGATTCACAACCAGGATGTCCACCGGATCCTTATCGGGCGCGAGCGTTTGCGGAATGAAGCCATAATCGTAGGGCCACTCTAAATCCTTTGCAAGCACGTCATGAAACGCAATAATGCCGTATTCGGGCATTAACGCGTACTTATGCCGGCTTGCTTTTGGCGTCTCAATGATTGCATTTACGATGTGATCGCGTTTTCTCTTGGCTTTCGGACGCGAAGGGATATAGTCGTAGTGCGTTGCGTTTATGGCCATATGGCCTTTTACCCAGCCTTGGCATAGCGAAGCACCCGGCTACTACCGTTGAGTTGCAACTGCCCGCGGCGTTGACCGCCTTCTTCGCAATTGTCGTCAGCAGTTCGTCGGTCTCGACTTCCTGCTCGAGCGTTTCTTGCAAGAAACCCGGGGCTCCCGACAACCGCATTTCTTGGGCCCAGGCGATCAGCGTACCGTAGCGCGATACTCGACTAAGCCTTTCTCTTTGGTAGGTGGTTCGTAAACTGCTTCCGCCTTATGGCCCAGAGCTTGGGACACTAAACCTGGGCCTCCCATCCTTCCACGAGCCGCAGCGCGAAGCGCTCCTCTGGCGTCAACTCGGCGGGGCCGCGCTTGATGCTTTTTGATGCTTTCCGCGGCAGTCGCAGGTGCTCGACGTAGGTTTCGAGCACAGCGGGATGCACGTAGGCTTTTTTGCAGATTGCCGCCGTATTGCCGAGCCGCGCGGCGACGCGCTCGAGCGCCGCTGTAACGTTCGCCTTCGCTTCCACGAGATGCTCGGCGGGCGCCGTCAATGCCCCGATGCATTCGACCGTGCCGATCCACGTTCGAAAATCCTTGGCAGAAAAGTCGTCGCCCGCGATCTCTCGTATGTACACGTTGACGTCGTCAGAGCCGACGCCCTGCGCGGTACCGTCGTCGTCGAGATATTCAAAGAGCTCCTCGCCGGGAAGATCTCGGCAGCGTTTGATGACACGGGCCAGGCGTTTATCGTCGAGCAGAATGCGGTGCTGCTTTCCGGTCTTGCCGCGGAAGTTGAGCCGCACCTTGGAGCCTTCCAGCCGCACGTGGCGCGTACGCAAGGTCGTGAGGCCGTAGGAGTCATTTGCTTGCGCATACTCTTCGTTGCCGACGCGGATACCGGTAATGTCGAGCAGCGAAACGACCGCGGCGAGCACCTTGCGCCGGGAGAGCTCGGGGCCGCCGAGGTCGCGGTCTACGGCCTTACGTATCTCCGGAAGCGCGTGTCCGAAGGCGACGAGGCGATGGTACTTCGCTTCGTCGCGCACCTCGCGAAAGCGTTTATGGTAGCGGTACTGCTTGCGGCCGCGCGCGTCGCGTCCGGTGGCTTGGAGATGCCCGTTTGCCTTGGGCGAGATCCAGACGCGGGTGTAGGCGGGCGGGACCGCAAGCGCCTTGATGCGCCGCAGTTCTGCTTCATCGGTAATCGGCTTGCCGTTTGGATCGAAGTAGGCGAAATGCTGGGCGCGTTTTTCGCGCGTGATCCCTGCGTGGCGATCGTCGAAGTAGCGCAGCCCCGCTTCACGCGCCGCGCTTTGCGGATCAAGAGTTTCCGCAACCACCCTCGGCCCCATACCCAAATGCTGGGATTCCATCGCTCCCTTTTACCTCCACCGAGCCCAAGGCTAAACGCTTAACACTAGCGGTGCAAGCATTGCACGTTGGGTGCTGATAAAAAGGACGTTGCAGAGTGACGACGCAAATGCGCCGCCATGCGGCCTGCCCCTCCCTCGGGAGCCCTTGCGTTGCGAGCGCTGCTCGCCGCGATACCGTTGGTCGCACTCACCATTGCCGTGCCGCTGGCCAATCGGGCCGAGCCGCGGATCTTCGGCTTCCCCTTTCTTATGGTTTGGATCATGGCCTGGGTGCTCTCGATCCCGGCCTTCCTCTGGATGGTCGGACGCGTGGAGCGCCGCTGGTGATCTTCCACCCCAGCCTGGCGCTGGTCATCGCCGGCACGGTCGTTCTCGGAACGATCGCGTTCGCTCTGCTGGGCGTGCGCCACGTCAAGATGGATCCTGCGCAATATATCGTCGCGGGCCGTTCGTTCGGCACGCTCTTTCTCTGGGTGCTTCTCGCGGGCGAAATCTATACCACATTCACATTCCTGGGCGTGGCAGGGCTCGCCTATTCGAGCGGCGCGCCGGCCTTTTACGCGATGGCCTTCGGCGGCTGCGCGTACGTGATCGGCTACTTTCTTGCGCCGCTGATTTGGAAGGTCGGCAAAGAGCACGATCTGCTCACCGGACCCGACTTCTTCGAGACGCGCTATAACAGTCGCGCACTGGGCGTCGGCTGCGCGCTGCTCTACTTCGTAATGGTCGTGCCCTACGTCGCGTTGCAGCTCTCAGGCTTGCAGATTCTGCTACGTATCGCCGGCTACGGAGCGTACGACGCGACGCTCTCGGTCTGCATCGGTTTTCTCGTCCTCGCGCTCTTCGTCTTTAGCGCGGGCTTGCGCGGGACCGCCTGGGCGAGCGTCGTCAAAGACGTCTTCGTGCTGGGCGCCGTACTCTTCGCCGGCATCGCGATTCCAATGCGCTTTTTTGGATCGCCCGCGGCGATGTTCGATCGCGTCGCGCAGGTGCACCCGCAGATGCTCGTCGTTCCGCTCGGCGGCGTACCGCACGGCATCGTCTGGTTCGTCTCCTCGATTATGCTTTCGGCGATTGGTTTCTTCATGGGACCGCACTCCTTTAGCGCGATATTCAGCGCGCGCAGCGGCGACACGTTGCGCCGCAACGCCGTGCTTCTGCCCTTCTATCAAACCTTTTTGGCGCTGATGCTGCTCTCCGGCTTCACCGCGTCGCTGGTGACGCCGGGGCTCAAAGGCACCGAAGTCGACCAATCATTTCTCCTCGTCGTGCAGCATTTCTATCCGGGCTGGATTCTGGGCTTGGTCACCGCGGCGGGCGCGCTCGCCGCGCTCGTGCCGGCATCGGCGCTACTGCTCGCGGGCGCGAGCGTGATCACCAAGAACGTCGCGGGCGACGCCTTCAATCTCGCCACCAGCGACGCGTCGCGAACGCTGCTCACGCGCGTGCTCGTCATCGTCGTCGCGCTATTGGCGCTTGCCGTGTGGCTGGTTGCGCAGAAGACCGTCGTGGAGCTCCTGTTGCTCTACTATAACGGCGTCGCGCAGTTTGCGCCGGGCGCAATCGCGACGTTCGCCTGGCCGCGCCGCGCGACCTCCTGGGGCGTTGCCGCCGGCATTATTGTTGGGCTCTGCATCGCGATGCCACTTGCGTTGCTCAACATCGCGCCGTGGGGAATCAACGTTGGCCTCCTCGGCCTAGGCGCCAACGTGATCACCCTCATCGCAATATCGCTCGCTCTGCGTTCTACGGTTACGGCGTGAAGGCGAACACGCTTCCGCATGGGGCGCGGGCTCGAATATCGACTTGCAGCGCCGGCAGCTGTAAAGACGGCCTCGCATCGCTGCGAGGCCGTCTTTACTTTTGTCACCCTTCGTCCTTCGACACCGCTTCGGTAGCGCGGGGAGCGCGAAGCCCTACAAGTCTTCCGGGTTGATGCCCTTCAGACGATCGTATTGCGTTTTCGTCGGCGAGGCGTGCGGGTTTGCGGCCGGCTCGTACTCGCCTTCGTACTGCACGGTGAGCGGTTCGCGGTTGCGCTCGTAGGCGGTAACGAGCCGGCTCATGCCGTCGCCGTTAGCGCCCATCACTTCGGCTAGCGCCGCCTCGTCGGCCGTCATCGCAGCTTGTGCGAACGGGATTTCGAAGTCGTGGCGCGGGCGTCCGTCGTCGTCGATGTCCTGTCCCTCCGGAATGATCTCGACGTTGCGATACCGCGACATGCCCGTACCGGCCGGAATCAGTTTGCCGATGATCACGTTCTCTTTGAGCCCGAGCAGCGGGTCGTACTTACCCTTGATCGCTGCATCGGTGAGCACGCGCGTCGTCTCTTGGAAGCTCGCCGCGGAGAGGAACGACTCGGTCGCGAGCGATGCCTTCGTGACGCCGAGCAGCACCGGATTGGCCGTCGCCAGCTCCTTGCCGCTTGCCTTCATCTTCTCGTTGGCCTCGTGGAACGCCGCCGCTTCGATCAGCTGTCCGGGCAGCATCATCGTGTCGCCGCCTTCGACGATCTTCACCTTGCGCAGCATCGAGCGCACGATGACTTCGATGTGCTTGTCGTTGATGTCGACGCCTTGCGAACGATAGACCTTCTGCACCTCTTGAACGAGATAGTTCTGCAGAGCCGTCTCGCCTTTGACGCGCAGAATGTCGTGCGGGTTGAGCGAGCCTTCGTTGAGCTGCTCGCCCATCTCGATGTGCTGGCCATCCTGCACCAAGAGGTGGGTGCCCGGCGGAATCTCGTACTCGCGCTCTTCGCCGTGTGCGTCGGTAATATAGACGATGCGCTTGTTGCGCTCGTCGCCCAGCCGCACCGTCCCGGTGGCCTCCACGATCGTAGCTTGACCTTTGGGTTTGCGCGCTTCGAAGATTTCTTCAACGCGCGGCAGACCCGTGATGATGTCTTCGGTTGCGACACCGCCGGTGTGGAAGGTTCGCAGCGTGAGCTGCGTCCCCGGTTCGCCGATGGACTGGGCCGCGATGATGCCGACGGCCGTGCCGATGTCGGCACGGTTGCCCGCCGCCAAGTCGCGCCCGTAACACATCGAACAGACGCCGTACTTGGATTGACACGTGAGCACCGAGCGAATCTTTACTTCGGTGACCCCGGCATCCATGAGCGCCTTAGCCTTTTCTTCGTCGATCTCTTTGTCGCGCGTGATGATCGCCGTCGTCGGGCGCTTGGGATCCAGACGAATCTCCTCGGCGGCCCGGCGCCCGATGATGCGGTCGATGAGCGGCTCGATGATCTCTTTGCCGGTGCGGATGTCGGCGACGGTGATACCGTTGGCCGTGCCGCAATCTTCCTCGCGGATGATGACGTCTTGTGCCACGTCGACCAACCGGCGCGTAAGGTAGCCGGAGTCCGCCGTGCGCAGCGCGGTATCCGCCAGACCCTTGCGCGCGCCGTGCGTCGAGATGAAGTACTCGAGAACCGTGAGGCCTTCTTTGAGTGACGCCTTGACCGGGATTTCGAGAATTCGGCCCGACGGATCCGACATCAATCCGCGCATGCCGCCGAGCTGTTTCACCTGAGCGATCGAGCCGCGTGCGCCGGAGGTTGCCATCATGAAGACCGGGTTGAGCGGATTCTGCGCGGCCTGCATGGCGGTCGTCACCTCATCGGACGACTTCGACCAGATTTCGATCGTCTTGTTGTAGCGCTCGTCTTCGGAGATGAAGCCCTGCTCGTAGAGCCGGTGCAGCTCGTCCACTTCGTCTTGCGCCTTGCCGACGATCTCGTACTTGCTCTGTGGAACGATCACGTCGCTGATCGAGACGGTCGTACCGGAGAGGGTTGCATAATGGAAGCCGATGTCTTTGATCGCGTCCAAGAAGCGAGCCGTTTCCGCGTTGCCGTATTTGCGATAGCAGTCGGTAATCGTCTTCTTGAGGCTGCCCTTGTCGACGATGCGGTTGACGAACGCGTGCTTCCAGTGCTCGGGAAAGGCGAGATTGAAGATCACGCGCCCCACGGTCGTCTTGATCAGCTCGCCGTTCCAGCGCACGTAAATCCACTCTTGCAGATCGATCTGCTTGGTCTCGTAGGCCATCACGGCTTCTTTACCGTCGAGGAACGTCGGAATGGCGCCGGCCGCGTCGGCCGACGGCGCGTTCTTCTTGCCCGAGCGTTCGATGCGCTCGTACTCTTCGGTCACGACCGCTTTGGCCGGGCCGCTGTACTCGTCGCCCTGGAACGTGAGGTAGTAGAGGCCCAAAACCATGTCTTGGGTCGGAATCGAGACCGGATTGCCGTACGCCGGCAACAGAATGTTGTTCGAGGAGAGCATCAAGATGCGCGCCTCGGCCTGCGCTCCCGCCGAGAGCGGGAGATGCACGGCCATCTGGTCGCCGTCGAAGTCGGCGTTGTACGGCGTACAGACTAGCGGATGCAAATGGATCGCCTTGCCCTCGACGAGCACCGGCTCGAAGGCCTGAATGCCGAGACGATGCAGCGTCGGTGCGCGGTTGAGCAGGACGGGATGTTCCTTGATGACCTCTTCGAGAACGTCCCACACTTCCGGACGCACGCGCTCGACCATGCGCTTCGCGCTCTTGATGTTGTGCGCGAGCCCGCGATCGACCAGCTTCTTCATTACGAACGGCTTGAAGAGCTCGAGCGCCATCTCTTTGGGAAGGCCGCACTGGTGCAGCTTGAGCGACGGGCCAACGACGATGACGGAGCGTCCCGAGTAGTCGACGCGCTTGCCGAGCAGATTCTGGCGGAAGCGTCCCTGCTTGCCCTTGAGAATATCTGAAAGCGATTTGAGCGGCCGGTTGTTGGGCCCCGTGACGGGACGCCCGCGCCGGCCGTTGTCGATCAGCGCGTCAACCGCCTCTTGCAGCATGCGCTTCTCGTTCTTGATGATGATTTCGGGTGCGTTAAGCTCGAGCAGACGCTTCAACCGGTTGTTCCGGTTGATCACGCGCCGGTAGAGATCGTTGAGGTCGGACGTGGCAAAGCGGCCGCCGTCGAGCTGCACCATCGGGCGCAACTCGGGCGCGATCACCGGAACGGCGGCGAGCACCATCCACTCGGGACGGTTACCGCTGCTCAGAAACGCTTCGACGACTTCGAGCCGCTTGATGGCCTTGAGCCGCTTCTGTCCGCTGGTCTCCTTGAACTCTTTACGCAGATCTTCTTGCAGCTTGCGCAGGTTGAGATCGCGCAGCAGCTCGCGGATCGCTTCGGCGCCCATCCCGGCTTTGAACCGGTTGCCGAACTTCTCGCGCGCTTCGCGGTACTTCTGCTCGGAGAGCACCTCGCGTTTGGTCAGCGTGGTATCGCCCGGATCGATCACAACGTAGGCCGCAAAGTAGATGACCTTCTCGAGCTGCCGGGGCGACATGTCGAGCAGGATGCCGATGCGGCTTGGAACGCCTTTGAGATACCAGATATGGCTGACCGGAGTCGCCAGCTCGATGTGTCCCATCCGCTCGCGGCGCACCTTGGCGCGCGTGATCTCAACGCCGCAGCGATCGCAGATCATTCCCTTGAAGCGAATGCGCTTGTACTTTCCGCAGTGGCACTCCCAGTCTTTGGTCGGGCCGAAGATCTTCTCGCAGAAAAGGCCGTCGCGCTCGGGCTTGAGCGTGCGATAGTTAATCGTCTCTGGTTTTTTGACTTCGCCGAACGACCACGCCCGAATTTGCTCCGGAGACGCGAGGCCGATGCGCATTGCGTCGAAGTTGTTGACGTCGATGAGGTTCAAAGAGAGGGACTCCGTCCGGCCCACCGGCACCGGCGCTTACGCAGGGAAGGCCGAACCCACGTCGTCACGTAGGGGCTCCCACCGTCGCTCCTGGCGCGGGGCACGGAAAGGCATTTTATCACGCCGCCCCCGTGTTGTCACCTACCCGACCAGTGAGGGCCTATTGGCGGCGGGTCATCCAGATAAGAGAAGCAAGGAACCCCAGCAGAAATGTGCCACAGATCATTCCAGTTGCTATGACGATCGCGATCGGCAGGCTCATTGAGGGTCCTCCGTTTCAGCCTACCCTGCATACGGCCAGTCAGTCTTTCTAGTTTCGGGCTCCCTCGGCCAAACTGACCCGCTACCAGCAGCGAGGTTGTGGCCGCCGCTAAGCGCGCAGGGGGGAATCAGTCCTGGCCCTGCCGGCTCTCGTCGAAGCTTTCGTCTGGTTTGCTGCTCGTCGCCTGTAAGCTCAAGGTAACGAAGGCGGCCAAACCAGCCGATATAAGTAATAGGGCGAGCAGCCGTTTAGAGCGGCGGCCTCTTCGAGGTTCCTCTCACACTCAGCACTCCTACCATGCTTGTTAGGAACGAACGCTCGGGTCGCAGCCCTGGTGCAACGCGGCTGGCTCGCCGTTCAAATGTCCCAGGCGTCGGCCTGCAGTTAAGGGGTCCAAAGGCGACCACGGAGGCGGTCGCCTTTGACCCTAACCGTCTACTTCTTCGTACTTCCCGCTTGCTTGGGCGAGGGAACCTTGCCGCCGGCGCGCCGGGCCTCGCTCAGGCCGATGGCGATCGCCTGCTTGCGGCTGGTTACCTTTTTGCCCGACCGGCCGGATCTGAGCTCCCAGCGCTTCATCTCGTGCATGGCGCGCTGGAACCTTCTTCCCGGCCTTCGGCCCCTACTTACGGGCCGTCTTTTTGCGCGCCGTGGTCTTCTTGCGCGTCGGCGTTTTTTTGCGCACCGCCATGGACCTAAACCCTCGCCCCGCGTCCTGTCAGGAGGTTGACCACGACCAGCACGAGCACGACGAGCAAGAGAATGTGAATCAGGCCGCCGCCGATGTGCATCAAGAGGCCGATAACCCAGAGAGCAAACAGAATCGTGATGATCGTCCAGAGCAAGCCTACCATGTATTCTCCTTAGTAAGTGTGAGCAGTAACTGTGAGCATTTCCACTCTCTTTCCCCAAACGAGGCCAACGCACGCCTCCCCGGTTGAAAGAGGCGTTTACAATCGGCAAGAGCCTGGGAAAACGCTGCAGGGGCTTCTCGAATGGACTTGCTAAAATGGGGGCATACGGTCGAACCTGACGGATGAAGCGACTAACAAAACGTGAGCTCGGTCCTCCAGTTGCTGCTGAGCACGACCTGCAGTCCGTCCGAATGGTCGTTTCGCGAACTGCCGACGTCCTCTGGCAGGCCGATGCCTCAGGCGCCGTCACCGGGATCACGCTCTGCCGCCCGGCCCTGCCCGAGCGGACCGGCGAACTTGACGAAGCCGAGATCGCGCAAGTCGAACTGCTGTGGCGCAAGGCCGTTCTCTGCGCGAAGCGGTTCAGCGCCGTCTATCACGTCCGCGCGCCGGGCGGCGCGGCGTTGCGCAACTTCCTTATCCAAGCGATCCCGATCTTCTCCGGCAGCGACGAGGTGCTTCACTGGTCGGGGCACGCCACCGAAGTCGACCGCTTCGCCGATACCGGGACGCGGTTTATTTCGAAAGCGACCGACGTTCTCTCGTCGTCGCTCAACCGCTCCACGATCGTCAACCGTTTGATCGAGGCGTCGCTCGAAGAGTTTGCCGATCTTTGTGCCGTCCACACGCTCCAAGACGATGGTTCGCTTAGCCTAGAAGGCTTCGCCGATCGACGCGCTGACGTCAAGCTTCCACCCGAAACGCTCGCCCAACCCGTGGGCGATGCTCTACGCGCGCGTCAGCCGGCGCTGCTGCTTTCAGGCGAGTTCTCCAAGGTGCGCTCGGGGATCATCGTGCCGCTCTTCGTCGGTACGACTTGCATCGGCTCGTTGACCTTCCTGGAATCGGAGCGCCGCTCGAGCTTTGCGGCGCGCGAGTTAGACGTCGCCTTAGTGGTCGCTCGTCAACTGGCAATGGCTCTTGAAAACATCAGGACGTTCGAGCGCGAGCAGCACGCCACCAAGAGATTCCGGTTTCTGGCGCGGATAACCGAACGGCTCTTTACGACGCTCGATTCCAAGAAGACCGTCGCGCTTCTGCTCGATGGGCTTACCGAGGAGTTCGCCGATTATGCGCTTGCCGCTAAGCTGACCGACGGCCGTCTCCGCACGATCGCTGAAACCGGATCGAAGGCGGGCCTCCACGCGGAGAGCGAGCGGGAAATCATTGCCTCGCTTCTGGATCGGCGCTCGATTCTGCAGGGCGCGGCCCTCGAGTCGGTGAGCGGCCCGCGACTACGGGCCGGTCCGCTCGACGAAAGCTCGCGGCCACGTTCGTGGATAATGGTTCCACTCTTCTCCGGCGATTCCGTCTACGGCGCAATCGTCTGCTGCTCGAACGGCCGTCAATACGATCACGGAGATCTCGAGATGCTCGAAGAGATCGGGCGCCGTGCCTCGCTTGCGATCGCGCACGTGGAAAGCCTCGCGCGCGAGCGGCAGCTCATTCAAACAATTCAGGAGGCCACGCTCCCCGCGCAGCTCGCCAACGTTGCAGGCGCGACCCTGAGCGCCATTTATAGTCCCGCCGCCTCGGAAGTGCAAGTCGGAGGCGACTGGTACGATGCGTTCGACCTCGACGATCATCGCGTCTTGCTCACCGTGGGTGACGTCACCGGCCACGGCCTCGAAGCCTCGATCGTGATGGGCAAAATTCGTCACGCCATCAACGTTGTCGCGTTGTACGAAAACAATCCCGCGCGCATTCTCGATGCCGCCGAAGGAATTCTCTTGCGGCGCTATCCCGGTGCGGTCGCGACGGCCTTCGCCGCCATTTTTGACACCCGCAGCCGCTCAATTTCCTATGCCAACGCCGGTCATCCGTATCCGCTTCTGCGCCGTTACGATGGAACGATCGAGGAGCTGGAAGCCGAAGGCCTGCCGCTGGGATTGCGTTCCGCCGGCGCGCCGGCCTCGCCGCTCACCGCGCGCCTCGACGACGCCGCGCTCCTGACGTTCTACACCGACGGCTTGACCGAAGCGACGCGCGACCCGCTGGCCGGCGAGCTACTTCTGCGCGAAGCGATCGCCAGCGACGCCGTATTCTATGTTGAAAGTCCCGCGCGCTTCATCGAAACATACTGCTTACGCCGTCAAGCTCCCGACGACGTTGCAATCTTGGTCTTGAACTTCGTTCGATCGCAGCACTGGTCGTTCGAATCGGGAGACTGGCACGCAGCAAAACGTGCGCGGCGCGAGTTCGTCACCAGCTTGGAGGCCGCAGGCTGCGCGCCCAGCGACGTCAAGGCCTCCGAACTTATCTTCGGCGAGCTGACCGCCAACGTCGCACAACATGCCGTGGGAACGCTCGATATCGCGCTTCATTGGGCCGGCGGTAATGCCGTATTGCACGTCATCGATCGTGGCGAAGGCTATGCAGCCAGTGAACGAAGTGAGCCCGGCGAACTCCTCACCGAACACGGCCGGGGACTCTGGCTGGTTGGACGATTTGGCGCGCAGCTAAACGTCGAGTTACTTCCGGGCCTCGGCACGCACGTCCGCGCCACTCTCCCGCTATCGTAATTACGCTTGAGCGTGCTCCTGCGCTTTGGCAAGAATGTCGTCGGCGTAACGCGGCAGCGTACTGCGCAAACGTAGAATCATCTGTTCGGCACGCAGCGAATGCAAGCCGTCGCTGCGATTGCCCAGCACCTCGTCCATCGCGCGCCGCATCGCAATGTCGAAGCTGTGTGCCACGGCGGGAACGACGCGCGTATGGGAATCGAGCAGCGGGTGCACGCATGCGAGTTGAAACTCTTCACCGAGCACGTCGATCGGATAGCCGCAGAAAAGATCGAAGCCGACCGACGCGATCAGATCGTTCCACAAGGCCTCCAAAGCAATCGCCGCGGTAAACGATTTCCGCGACCACAGAATGCCGACCATTTCGCCGTAGGCGCGAAAACCGCCGTACTTTTCCGATAGCTCTCGCGCCAGCGCGCCGGCGCAGGCATCAAAAAGCACCGGATCGGGCCGGCCATCGCTGCCCAGAAGTTTGGCAAGCGTTTCGTTGCCGTCGAGGTAGACGGCTCGTTCTGAAGCCAGTTCGCGCCCGATGGCCTCGCATCGTGCCGGGCTCGCGACGACGAGCGCACCACCGCCATTGCACAGAGACTCATTGAGAAAACGAGCGACGTTGCGCCCGAGACGAGCGTCATCGCCGCCATAGAACTGCACGAGGTGCTCGTGACCTGCTTCCCGCGGCCTGGCGTTCACCCCACCAATGGTACGGTTCTTTTAGGCAGGAGTCAAACCGATGACGCCCTCGCCGGCGATCAACGCCTGTCGACAAGCGTCCCCACGCCCCATTTTCGCTCATCCCCTTCCGGCCGTTACTCAAGCCCCCAAATGGCAGCACACAAAAGAGCGATACCACGACGAATACGAACGCGCAGACTCACTAGGACGAAGGAGGATACATGGGACTTAGATGGGACCTAACCGCGAGGGCTCATTGTCCCTCAAAGCGAGACGTACCAGTACACCTCCCGTTAGCGCTTCAGGAGAAGAACAAAGTAAGCACGAGCATTTCAAACCTTAGACACTACGGCTCTGGTTTGTGCGTGGCCGCTGCACTGCTCGCCGGCTGCAGCACCGCGTCGCAGTCGCAACTCGGGCCCTCCGAAGCGGGCCGGCAGAACCTGCCCCTACTCGGCGTAGCGAGAAGTGGTGCCGTATTGCCGGCGCACGCGAATCATGGGCGGTCGTGGATGGCTCCCGGCGCCAAGAAAAAAGCGCTGCTCTATATCTCCAACTACGGCAGCTCACAGGTTTTGGTCTACTCGTATCCAGGGGCACAGTCCGTTGGATGGCTGACGTCCGATATCGACGGCCCGGACGGCCTATGCGCCGACACGAAGGGCAACGTTTGGATTGTGAACTATAACGGGAGCACTCTCGTCGAGTACGCGCATGGAGGCACAAGCCCGATCGCAACCCTCAGCGACCCAAATGAAAATCCCCTCGGCTGTTCCGTCGACCCCATTACCGGAAACCTTGCCGCCACAAATATGATAGGGCCTAGCGGCGGGCAAGGCGATGTCGTCATCTATCCCCGTGCGAAGGGCACCGCGAAGGTTTACGTAGCTACCGGCATTTACTACGTCTTTTTCTGCGGCTACGACGACAGCGGCAATCTCTACGTCGACGGTAGGACCCAAGGCGAAGCGTTCGCCTTCTCCGAACTTGCCAAAGGCAGCAGCACCTTTACGCCTATCACGCTGACAGGCGGTAAGATCTACCTCCCGGGCAACGTTCGCTGGGACGGCAAATATGTTGCAATCGGCGATCAGGAGTACCATGATTCCATTGACTCCGGCATATACCAAACCACGGGCTCGGGCGGAAAGATTGTCGGCTCGACGGCGCTAACCGGTTCCGAAGATGTCGTTGGGTTCTGGATCCAAGGCAAGACCGTGATCGGACCGGATGCCCTGTTGAACAACGTTGGATTCTACAGATACCCGAAGGGCGGCTCACCGACAAAGACTCTGACCAGCATTGACGAGACATTTGGTGCGGCTGTCAGCCTGTGATAGCCTTCCAGCCTGATGCGGTCCGCCGATCGCAGCTTACCTTGCCGACATCTATGAACGGCTTGCCGACCAAACGAAGTTTGGAGACGACGGTACTCCCGCGATGGCTATGTACCTGTTTGCCTTCCTCAACGAGAGGGAGCGCCAGACGATCCTTCGCACGGTCAAGTCCGAGCGCGCAAAAGCTTCCCAACCTGCAGATAATCTATCCGGGCGTTCCCTTTGTCAGCAAGAGATGGTGGCCGAACGCCGCCGCGGAGGCCCTTGCGGTGTTAGGCGCATAGCGCTTCAGACGTCATCATAGCAGGCGTTCCATGGCTATTACGTCCACGTACCGCCCCTCAAGCAAGCCGTGCTCCTTGAAGACTCCAACGTCTACGAACCCGAGCTTGCGATACAGCCGCTTGCCGTATTCGTTTCCATCTAGCGCGTGAAGCACGATCTTGTGGAAAGCACTTTTTCTAGCCTCGTGCACCAGCCTGGTCAGCAGGGAATTTCCGATGCCCTTATTGCGGTGCGTACGAGCCACATAGACGGAGAGGTCAGCGATCTCCGAATGCGCACAGCGGTGGGAGAAGCGGTTAAGCGATGCCCAAGCAAGCATTTCGCCTGGTTCGGTTGCGACGAGGATGACGTACCGTTCATCGTGCTGCGCCCACCATCGCATAATCGCTTCATTTGACTTCGGATCGGTATCAAGGGTCGCAACGCGATCCTCTATGCCCTCATTATAGATACGGCGAACGCTTCAAGGTCGCCTCTCGATGCTCGCCGGATCGCCAAGGATACATTCATCCCCGCGGTGAGTTGCAACTCAATTGTACCGTCGCTATCATGGCGCACCTCTCGGTCGGCTTGATGATCGGAAACCGCTTTCGTTAGCACGTCTACTCATTCCCGTAGCCCTCATGATACTTGAAGGTGACATCTCTTTCAGCCGTGGCAGAATCTTCACTGCCCACTC
>Ga0181526_10001193_pt1 | contig 25513 bp, 19 predicted proteins | sample PEATcosm2014_Bin_35_FD_119750 | JGI IMG/M metagenome (GOLD analysis project Ga0181526, IMG submission 119750) | Peatland microbial communities from MTU Mesocosm Facility, Houghton, MI, USA - PEATcosm2014_Bin06_30_metaG | ecosystem: Environmental > Terrestrial > Soil > Wetlands > Peat | place...
CCGCTTGTAGCGCAACAGCATGTAGCCGTAGACGCGCCACGCACCGGGGCGGCCGCCGTCGCGAGGCGGCTCGGAGGAGACGTCGCGCCCGAGGGCCGTCGCCTGGCTCACTCGACGAGGCTCCTCCCGGTGAGGCGCAGGAAGACATCCTCCAAGCTCGAGCGGCGTACGAGGGCGCTCTGCGGACGCCATCCGGCGGTGTGGACGGCGTGCATGACGGCGTCGCCGTCGTCGGCGTAGAGCAGCACGCGATCGGGCAGCACCTCGATGCGGGGGGCGAAGTCCTTCAGCTGCTCTCCGGCTGCGGCATTCTCGTCGGCACCAAAGCGCAACTCCACGACCTCGCGCGTCGACCATGCGGCGATGAGGGACAGCGGCGAGCCCTCTGCGGCGATGCGCCCGCCGTCCATCACGACAAGGCGGTCGCACAGCTGCTCAGCCTCGTCCATGTAGTGCGTCGTGATGATGAGCGTGACGCCTTGCTGCTTCAGGCGGTAGAGGCGGTCCCAGAGCAGGTGACGCGCTTGCGGGTCGAGGCCGGTCGTCGGCTCGTCGAGGATGACGAGCTCGGGCTCGGAGACGAGCGCCCGGGCGATGGTCAGGCGACGCTTCATGCCGCCGCTCAGCTTGTCCACCTCGTCGTCGCCCCGTTCGGTCAGCTGGGCGAAGTCGAGCAGCTCCTCCACACGGGCACGCACGAGCTTCTTGGGCAGGTCGAAGTACCGCCCGTAGAGGTAGAGGTTGTCCCGCACCGTCAGCTCGAGGTCGAGGGTGTCCTCCTGCGGGACGAGCCCGAGCCGGCCACGGATGCGGGCACCGTCTGTCACCGGGTCCATCCCGAGCACGCGCAACGAGCCCGATGTGACGGGGCTGAGACACGAGATCATGCGCATCGTCGACGTCTTCCCGGCCCCGTTCGGCCCGAGAAACCCGAATGCCTCTCCCCGCTCGATCTCGAAGCTCACGGCGTCGACGGCCGTGAAGGAGCCGAAGCGTTTCGTCAGCTCGTGAGCCGTCACGACCGGGTCTTGGCATCGACCCGACACCTCGGCAGCGACGGCGTCGTCGTTGACGCCATCAAGAGAGTGCATCGGAGCGAAACTACCGCCCCGCGGGGTCCTTCTTGGACAGCACGACCTCGGCGGCAGCCGTGATGGCGGCGATGTGGGCGTCCGGGCCGTGCAGGCCCGCACCCATCGTGTTGATCGACAGGTGGGTGGCTCCGGCTGCCCGCCAACGCTCGAGCTGCTTTGCCAGTTCGTCGGGGCCGGTTCCGGCATTGAGGCGCCCCTCCATGCCGAGGCTGGACGCGTCGCGGCCGGCCTCCTCTGCCCCCGCCCTCACCGCCTCCATGGCCTCCTCGAGCCCGTGGTTCGGGATCGCTTGCGGGAACCAGCCGTCGGCCAGGCGACCAGCACGACGCAAGGCCGGCAGGCTGGAGGCGCCCACCCAGATCGGGATGGGGCGCTGCAGCGGCATCGGGCACAGTCCCGCGCCGGTCACGCGCTCATAGCTGCCTTCGAAGGTGACGCTTGGCTCGGTGAACAGGCGGCGGAGCAACGCAATCTGCTCCTCGAGCCGTCGCCCCCGGTTGGAGAAATCCTTCCCGAGCGCCTCGTACTCGACGGCGTTCCATCCGATGCCGAGCCCGAGGCGAAGCTTGCCGCCCGTGAAGACGTCGACGGCAGCCGCCTGCTTGGCCACGAGCGCCGTCTGGCGCTGCGGGCCGATGAGAATGCCGGTCACGACCTCGAGGGACGTGAAGCCGGCCAGGAAGCCGAACAGCACGAACGGCTCGTGGAACGAGCTGTCGAGGTCGTAGGGACCGCGCCAGTCCCGGTGGACGTTCGTGTCGGCGCCGAGGACGTGGTCGTATGCGAGCACGTGCGAGTAGCCGAGGGCAGCGATCGCCTCGGCATAGGCCCGCACGCCTCCCGCATCGTGCCCGATCTCGGTCTGGGGAAAGACAGCTCCGATATTCACGTCCACGATTCTGTACGGTGTCGGCACCTCTCGGCGCGCCGAGGAGGCGGGGCCGGCTGCCCCGGGACCTCAGGCGCCGACGTGCGAAAGGAGCGAGTTGCCGGTTCTCGAGAGCGTGATCGACACGGCGAACGAGACGTATGCCGCCAATCGCGCCGCCTCGCTCGAGCTGCTCGCCGAGCACGACCGCCAGCTCGCCATCGCCCGTGCCGGTGGGGGTGAGCGCTACCGCGACCGCCACCGAGCCCGTGGCAAGCTGCTCGTGCGGGAGCGCATCGAGCTTCTGTTGGACCGCGACACGGCCTTTCTCGAGCTCTCACCCCTCGCCGCCTACGCGAGCGAGTTCCAAGTGGGCGCCAGCTGCGTCACCGGGATCGGAGTCGTCTCCGGCGTCGAGTGCGTGATCTCGGCAAGCGACCCGACGGTGCGGGGCGGTTCCTCCAACCCCTACACCCTCCGCAAGAGCTTGCGGGCGCTCGAGATCGCCATGGAGAACCGCCTCCCCGTGATCAACCTCGTCGAGTCAGGCGGGGCCGACCTCCCGACCCAGGCCGACATCTTCGTGCCGGGCGGCCAGAGCTTCCGGGACCTCACCCGTCTCTCCGCCGCCGGCATCCCGACGATCGCCCTCGTGTTCGGCAACTCGACGGCCGGCGGCGCCTACGTGCCGGGCATGTGCGACTACGCCGTCATGGTCGACAAGGCCGCCAAGGTCTTCCTCGGCGGCCCACCCCTCGTGAAGATGGCCACTGGCGAGGACTCACAGGACGAGGAGCTGGGCGGAGCCGAGATGCACTCGCGCATCTCGGGCCTTTCGGACTACCTCGCCGTCGACGAGCTCGACTGCATCCGCCTCGGGCGCCAGATCGTCGCCGACCTGAACTGGCGCAAGCGAGGACCGTCGCCGTCGAAGGCGCCCGATGCGCCGGCTTACGACCCCGATGAGCTGCTCGGCGTCGTCTCGTCCGACCTGCGGGTGCCCTTCGACCCCCTCGAGGTGATCGCCCGCATCGTGGACGGCTCCTGTTTCGACGAGTACAAGCCGACCTACGGGACGAGCCTCGTCACCGGCTGGGCATCGCTGCACGGCTATCCGATCGGCATCCTCGCCAACAGCCGGGGCGTGCTGTTCATGGACGAGTCGAAGAAGGCCACCGAGTTCATCCTGCTCGCCAACCAGATCGACACCCCCCTGCTCTTCCTGCACAACACGACCGGCTACATGGTCGGCAAGTCCTACGAGCAGGCGGGCATGGTGAAGGACGGCTCGAAGATGATCAACGCCGTCGCCAACAGCGGCGTGCCACACCTGAGCGTGATCATGGGGGCCAGCTACGGTGCGGGCAACTACGGGATGTGCGGGCGCGCCTTCGGCCCTCGTTTCCTGTTCGCCTGGCCGGGCGCCAAGGTGGCCGTCATGGGCCCGGCACAGTTGGCGGGCGTGCTGTCCATCGTCGCCCGCCAGGCGTCCGAGGCGGGCGGCAAGCCGTTCTCGGAGGAGGAAGACGCCATCCGGCGCCAGTTCGTGGAAGCACAGATCGAGCGCGAGCAGGCCGCCCTCTTCATGACGGGCAAGTGCTACGACGACGGCATCATCGATCCTCGGGACACCCGCACCGCCCTCGGGATCGCCCTCTCCGCCGTCCATTCGCAGGTGGTCGAGGGACGCCGTGGCTTCGGCGTGTTCCGGATGTAGGGGGCGACACCATGACCTCCATCGACCGTCTCCTCGTCGCCAACCGCGGCGAGATCGCCCGCCGCATCTTCCGCACGGCCCGGGCGCTCGGTATCTCGACCGTCGCCGTCTACTCCGACGCCGATGCCGACCTCCCCTTCGTCACGGAGGCCGACGTCGCCGTGCGGCTGCCGGGAAGCTCGGCCGCCGAGACCTATCTGAACGCCGGGGAGGTCCTGGCGGCGGCTCGCTCCACCTCGGCCGACGCCATCCATCCCGGCTACGGCTTCCTGTCGGAGAACGCCGGTTTCGCGAAGGCGTGCACCGAGGCCGGCATCATCTTCGTGGGACCGCCGCCGCACGCCATCGAGGCCATGGGATCCAAGCTCGCCGCCAAGGAGCTCATGGCCTCCCACGGTGTCCCCGTGCTGCCGGGCGGCACCGTCGCCACCGACTCGGACGTCCTTTCCATCGCGGCGGAGCTCGGATGGCCCTTGTTGCTGAAGGCGGCATTCGGCGGTGGCGGGCGGGGCATGCGGGCGATGCACGGCCCCGAGGACGTCCCGGCGGCCGTCGAGTCGACCCGGCGGGAGGCAGCGGCTGCCTTCGGTGACGGCACCTTGTTCGCCGAACGGCTCGTGGCGGCCCCTCGGCACGTCGAAGTGCAGGTGCTGGCGGACACCCACGGCACAGTGGTTCACCTCTTCGAACGCGAATGCTCCATCCAGCGTCGCTTCCAGAAGGTGATCGAGGAGAGCCCGTCGGTGGCCGTCAGCAGCGAGCTGCGGGCCGCCCTCGGCCAAGCGGCCGTGGCGGCTGCTCGGGCGATCGGCTACGAGGGCGCCGGGACGGTGGAGTTCGTCGTCGACGACGAGGGAGGTTTCTTCTTCCTCGAGGTCAACACGCGCCTGCAGGTGGAGCATCCCGTCACCGAGGCCGTCACCGGTCTCGATCTCGTCGCCCTGCAGCTGCTCGTGGCGGAGGGGCGGGCGCTGCCGCCCGAGGTGTTGCAAGCGGAGATGGGCGGCCATGCCATCGAGGCCCGCCTCTACGCCGAGGACGTGGCCGCCGGCTTCCTGCCAGTCGCCGGCCGTCTCTGGCGCTTCGAATTCGACGCCGCCGAAGGGGTGCGCGTCGACGCCGGCGTCGAGTCGGGCTCGATTGTGCCGCCCTACTACGACGCCATGCTGGCAAAGGTGATCGCCTGGGCACCGAGCCGGGAGGAGGCGGCGCGCCGGCTCGCCGCCGCTCTGCAGCGGGCGCGCATCCACGGCCTGGCGACGAACCGAGATCTCCTCGTGGGCGTGCTCCGCCACCCCGAGTTCCTCGCCGGTCGCACCGACACGGCGTTCCTCGCGCGAAACGACCCCGTCCTCCTCTCCGGGATCGGCAACGGGCCGGCGACGGCGGCGGAGCGATCAGCCGCCCACGCCGTTGCCGCCGCCCTCGCCGGCCAAGCCGAGAGGCGGGCGGCCGCCGGCGCGCATCCCGGACTCCCGTCAGGTTGGCGCAACGTCCACGACCTTCCCCAGCGCGTGACGTTCGCGGAGTCCGCCGAGGAGGTGACCGTCTCCTACCAGCTGACGGCGGAAGGGACGGCGACGGCGTGGGTGGCGGCTGCTGGCGGCGGTGGGTGGAGCTCGCAGCCCGCACCGGACGACACGGTCGTGACGGTCTCGATGGCGACACCGGAGGTCGTCGAGCTCGTCGTGTCAGGTCGCACCGTACGAGTGGCCGTTCATGCCTCGGCCGGCACCGTGTATGTCGACAGTGCCCTCGGTCACTCCGCCCTCTTCGAGGTGCCCCGCTTCCCGCCCCCGGGCGGCTTGATGGCGGAGGGCTCCCTCCTCTCGCCCATGCCCGGTGCCGTCATCCGGATACTGGCGGCCGCCGGCGACGACGTCGCCAGGGGCGCCGTCATCCTCATTCTCGAGGCGATGAAGATGGAGCACCCCGTGCGGAGCCCGGCCGACGGCGTCGTGCGCGAGATCCGCGTCGAGACCGGAGCCCAGGTGGCAGCCGGCGACGTGCTGGCCGTCATCGGATCCGCCGAGGACCACGACCGTGATGCCGACGCGGCGCCGGGCGCATCGCACCGCCCAGCCTCATGACCGAGCCGTCCCCGTCCACTCACCTGGCCGAACCGAAAGGAGCTCCCCGAGTGAACTCGCTCTCGCGACGAAACATGCTGCAGGGCACCGGCCTTGCCGCCCTTGCCACCCTCCTGCCTGCCGAGCTGCTCGCCGGCTGCACAACGGCGCCGGCGGGCCACCCCGCAGACACCGCCCTCGTGACGACCACCCTCGCCGTCGGCGCCCACGCCGGCGGCTATCTCGTCTTCGATGACCACGAGGCCGGCGTCGTGGAAGAGGCGACCGCACGCCTCATCCCCGGACCGCTCGACGACCCGAGCGAGGCTGGCCACCCAGGCGCCCGGGAGGCAAAGGTCGTCCGCTACATCGACACGATGCTCGGAGCGCTCAGCCTGTCGCCGCAGGCCGTCTTCGCCGGCGGCCCGTTCTCGAACCGAGCCGGCAACGCCAGCGACGACATGGCGCACTTCATCGGGCTCGGGCCGGCCGAAGCCAAGGCGTGGACGACACGGCTGGCCGGCTTGCGGGCCGACTACAAGCGCGGCATCCCGGCGCTCGACAAGGCGGCCGGCGGGGACTTCACCACGGCTTCCCTGACGCGCCGCGACGCCGCCCTCGTCAAGAACCCCGGCGGCTTCACGACGCTGCTCTTCGGCCATGCCATCGAGGCTATGTACTCGGCACCCGAGTACGGCGGAAACGCCGACCTCGTCGGATGGAAGGACATCGACTTCCCCGGGGACGTGCAGCCGCGCGGCTACACGCCCGCCGAGGTGACCGACTCGGACGGTCCCGACCCGTACGTGCCCGATGCCATCGCCAGCAAGCTGCTGTCGCTCATCGCCGTCTCCAACGAGAAGTGACGGTGCTCTCATGACGACCCGTACCGTCGTCGTCGGCAGCGGCGCCGGCGCCGCCACGGCCGCCATGGTGTTGGCGGGTGCCGGCCACGACGTCACGATCCTCGAGAAGGGCAGGAACTTCTTCACCGACCTGCAGGCGCAGCGGCCCGGGACGCTCTTCTCGAACGACGAGTTGAAGATGAACCGCAACTTCGCCGCTCCCGACCCCGTCACCGATCCTCGCGTCTTTCGGACCTCGGAGTCTGACACCTCGCCCTACATCGGGTCCGTACAACCGCTCGCCCAGACCGTCGGCGGTGGCACCGTTCACTGGGACGCCAAGACGCCGCGTTTCTGGGACATCGACTTCAAGAAGCGATCCCTCCTCGGCCCGATCGACGGCGCCGCCATCGAAGACTGGCCGTTCGAGTACAGCGAGATCGCCCCGTACTACGAGCAGGTCGAGCAGCTCATCGGCGTGCAGGGTGACGTCGCCCGGCTGCCGGAGCTCACGCTCTCGCACGCCCCCCGCTCGGGGCCGTTCCCGATGCCGCCCGGTCCGCCGCAGTACTCCTCCCTCGTGGTCGCGGGCGGCTGCACGAGAGTAGGCCTCCACCCCTTCCCGGCCGCCATGGCGATCACAAGCCAGCAGTACGACGGGCGGCCGGCGTGCAACAACTGCGGTTTCTGCACGGGCTACGGGTGCACGATCCAGGCGCGTGTCGGCGCGCTCGCCCCGTTGCGCCACGCGCTGGCGTCGGGAGCCGAGCTCATGGCGACCTCGAACGTCGTCCGCGTCGAGACGAGCGGCGGTCGGGCGACGGGGGTGACCTGGATCGATGCCTCCGGCGAGCGCCACACGATGGCCGCCGACCAGGTCGTGATCGGCGGCAACGCCGTCGAGTCCTCCCGATTGGCCCTCCTCTCCGGGCTTCCGGATCCCCATGGCGTCGCCGGCCGCTACATGCTGTTCCACTGGTTCACGGACGGCTCGGGCATTTTCCTGGAGGAGCGCCTGCACGCCCACCGAGGCCGCGATCACACCCACGACATCGACGATTTCGCCGATCCGGACTTCCCCGGCGCTCGTGCCGCCGCCCGCGCCGCCGGCCTTCCGTACTTCCGCGCCGGCAAGATCGAGCTCGGTGGCACGGACCGCCCGCTCGACGAAGCCGCCCAGTACCAGCAGATCCTCCAGATCGTCGCCCCCGAGAAACCCTTCGGCGCCGCCTTCAAGCGCCTCATGCGGGCCAGCCTGCTACGGGACCGCCTTCTCGGGCTCACGCTCATGGGAGAGGACCTTCCCTACGCCTCCAATCGGGTGGATCTCGACCCCTCCGTGCGCGACTGGCGCGGGCTGCCGGTCGCCCGCATCACCTATGCGCCCGGGCGCCACGAGCTCGCCGCCCAGGCGTTCTACATGCCATGGATCGTGCGCCTCTTGAAGGCATCGGGGGCGAGCGCCGCCATCGCCCTGCCGGAGGATCCATCGCAACGCTTCCCGATCGGGGCGGCCGTCACGGTCCAGACGGCGCACGTCATGGGGGGCATGCGGATGGGTCTCGATCCGAAGACCTCCGTCACCGACGGCACGGGGCGCCATCATTTCCTGGACAACGTCTTCGTGGCCGACGGAGGCGTCTTCCCGACCGCCGGCGGCCACAACCCCACGCTGACGATCATGGCGACGGCGCTGCGCAACGCCCAGCACTGGGTGTGAGGCTCCAGCTCGCCTCCACGACCGGCGGCCGGTCGGCTCTTCCCGTCGGCGCCTGACACGAACCCGGTGAGGGCGTAGAGTCACGGCTGGAGAGCCGGCGTGATCTCCGTTCGCTCGTGAGGAGAGGTCGAGTTCATGCCGGAACGTCCAGCTGTGCCCGCTGGGACGCATGCAGCCTCCACGATCGAGGTCGACTTCGGCTCGTTCGTTGCAGACTCTGCGGACGTGAACACGGTCGAGACGACCGAAGGTGTCTACCGTTACGTCTCTCGGGGATGCCAGCTCACCTATGGGTGGAGTCCGAGCGAGCTCGAAGGCCGCCTCGCAGATGACTTCGTCCACCCGGACGATCTCAATTCGGCGCAGACGGCGCGTCGCGAGCTGCTCACGTCGCGTTTCTCCACGACGACCTATCGCTTCCGCTGCCGGGACGGGTCCTACCGATGGACGGAGTCAACCGGGCGGCTCGTCGAGAAGCTCGGTCTGAGCATGGTCGTCTCGACCCTGCGTGACACCCATGCGCGCCGGGCTCGGGAGGAGATTCTCCTCCGGCAGGCACGTACCGACCCGCTCACGGGCCTGGCCAACCGATCCGTGCTGATGGATCGACTGCACCAGGGGCTTCGGCGCTTGCAGCGGACGGGCGGGGGCCTCGCTCTGCTCTACGTCGATGTCGACCGTTTCAAGGTGATCAACGACTCCTTGGGTCACCGAATCGGCGACCAGCTGCTGATGACGCTGGCGGGTCGCCTTGCCCATGCTCTCCGGCCGGCCGACACCATCGCCCGCCTCGGCGGCGACGAGTTCGCAATCGTTGCCGAGGACGTCGTTGACGAGGGGGCGGCACTCGAGCTGGCCGGCCGCATCATCGCCGCGGGCGGCCGCGCCTTTCAGATCGACGGTGAGGCATTCGAGTGCACCTTCAGCGTGGGGATCGCCTGGACGGGCGACGCCGACAGGGATCCCGGAGAGCTGCTGCGGGAGGCGGATCTCGCCCTTTACCGAGCCAAGGACCTTGGCCGTGACCGGGCTGAGCTGTTCGACGAACACCTCCAGGCCACGGCCGCCGGCCGCCTGATGACCGAGCAGCTGCTCGGGCGCGCCATAACCGAGCGGCGCATTGTCGTCGAGTACCAGCCGGTCCAAGACTTGAGAAGCGATATGACCGTCGGCGTCGAAGCGCTCGTGCGGGTGAGAGAGACCAACGGTCGCCTCTTGTACCCGGCATCCTTTATCGACGTGGCCGAAGAGACGGGCCAACTCATCGCCATTGACGAGATTGTGCTGACGGACGCCATCGAGCGCGCCCGCCGCTGGCATGCCGAGTTTCCACAGAGTGGATTCGCCGAAGTGGCGATCAACATCACAGCACGCCACCTGGCCGACTCGCTCTTCCCACAAGCGGTCATTGACAGGCTCGACGAAGCAGGGCTCCCGCACGACCACCTCCATATCGAACTCACCGAGCGCACCTTGATCGAAGCGTCCAGTTCCGCCATGCATGGCTTGCGGGCGCTGCGCGATGCCGAGCTGCGGGTGGGACTCGACGACTTCGGCACGGGTTTCTCGTCGCTTGCCTATCTCCGTCAGTTTCCTCTTGACTTCGTCAAGATCGACCGCGCCTTCGTTCAGGATCTCGAGCGCGATCCGCGTGAACGAGCCATCGTGCAAGCCGTGGTCGCCCTTGCCCACGCCCTGGACCTGACGGTGGTGGCCGAGGGTGTGGAGACGCCGAGCCAGCTTCGCGTCCTCAAGGAGCTCGAGTGCGACCGCGCTCAGGGTTTCTTGTTCAGCTCTTCGAAGAGCCCGGAACGGATCAGCGAAATGGTCGCCGGCGGTGCCTTTGCGGACTCCGGAGTGCCTCGCGATTGAGGTCCGCCCGAGGTGGCGGACGCTCCGCTGACCAGGTGGCGCCGCGGCACCCGTAGCCGTCGGCCCTCAGTCTCGCCGGCTACGAACCGACCCCCAGCATGAGGGCACTCGTCGGTACCCCCGTCCCCCCGGTGACGAGCACATGCTCGGCGCCGGCAACCTGATTCACCGCGCTCCCCCGCACCTGTCGGACACCTTCGGCAATGCCGTTCATGCCGTGCAGGTAGGCCTCTCCCAGCTGCCCACCGTGCGGGTTGATGGGTAGCCGTCCGCCGATCTCGATGTTCCCGTCGGCGATGAAGTGCCGCGCCTCGCCCCGCTCGCAGAAGCCGAACTCTTCGATCTGGGGAAGCACGAACGGCGTGAAGTGGTCGTAGAAGACAGCCGTCTTCACGTCGGCGGGGCCAAGACCCGACGTCTCCCAGATCTGGCGGGCACACGCACCCATCTCGGGCAAGCCCGTGAGGGACTCCCGGAAGTACGACCGCATCATCTGCTGGTCGTCGGCCATCCCCTGCGCTGCCGCTTCGATCACCACGGGCTTCTGCTTGAGATCACGGGCGCGTTCCAGGCTCGTCACGAGGATGGCTTGACCGCCGTCGGTTTCTTGGCAGCAGTCGAGCAGGTGGAGGGGCTCGACGATGTAACGGCTCGCTTGGTGCTCCTCGAGCGTGATGGGCTTGCCGTAGAAGTGCGCCGCCGGGTTCGTGGCGGCGTGGCGGCGGTCAGCCACGGCGACCCGGCCGAAGTCCTCGCTCGTGACGCCGTGCTCGTGCATGATGCGTCGCGCGAACATGGCCACCCAGGAAGCCGGCGTCAGCAAGCCGAACGGCGACGTCCAGGCGTACTGCGCCTCTTCCGCCGTGGCCGACGCCGGTCGCGTCTGCACGCCCGTGCCGAAGCGGTGACCGGAGCGCTCGTTGAAGGCCCGGTAACAGAGCACGTAGTCGGCCACACCCTCGTTTACCGCCATGGCCGCCATCTGCACCGTCGCGCAGGGCGCTCCGCCCCCGAAATGGATCCGGCTGAAATGGCGGAGCTCGGCGATGCCGAGTAGCCGCATCAGCTCGTTCTCCGGGTTGGTCTCCATCGTGAAGGTCGAGAGACCGTTCACCTTGCTCGCCGGCACTCCGGCGTCTTCGAGCGCCGCCACGCACGACTCCAGCGCCAGTCGCAGCTCGCTCCGCCCGGAGCGCTTGGAGAACTCCGTGGCGCCGATGCCGCAGACGGCCGTCCTGCCGGCGTAGGCGTGGCGGCTCACGACCGCCCTCCGGTAGGTAGCGACAGCTCCACGGTGGCGACGGCGTGATCGCCGAGCGAGTCACCGGCTCTCATGCCCACCGTCGTCGTTCCGTGCTCGGCATCCACTGCCGTCACACGGCCGGAGAACGTCAGCAGGTCACCCGGGAAACCGGGCGCCCCCAGGCGCACTCGGATGGAGCGGAAGATCGCCTCCGGGCCGGCCCAGTCGGACACGACACGCTGCAGCAGCCCGACGGACGTGTTGATGTTGAGGAACACGTCCTTCGACCCTTCACGCTCTGCCACGGCGCGGTCGTGGTGAACCGGCGTGTAGTCCCGAGTGGCGATGGCTCCGGCGACCACGAGCGTCGTCGTGATCGGCAGTGAGCACAACGGCACGGCGTCGCCGACGCTGAGATCCTGCAGCTGCAGGGTGGTGAGGGCACGCGTCGGCTTCGGCGCCCGGAACTGCGGCAGCGGCAGCATGCCGCCGTCCAGCCAGCACAACTCGAGGTGCATCCCGATGCTGACGTCGGTGTGCGGGTCGAGGCCGACGAGGTTGGCGACGACGCGGACGCCTTCGTCCAATTCGACGAGCCCGACGGTCAACGGATACGAGAAACCCGCCACTCTCGGGTGCTCGGGCACCGCGAAGCTGTAGAGCCGGCCGCCCCCAGAGGCCACGGCCCATCCCATCTCGAACGAGCCGCAGTGCGGGCAGCGCGGCCCGGGAGGCATGAGGAGGCGTCCGCAGCCGAGGCAGCGCTGGATGCGGAGCTCATGTCGTTGGGCGCCCTCCCAGAAGAACCGATTGTCGTCGTTGAGGGCGGGCTGGGGACGTAAGGCCGGGTCTGGGTCGGGCGCTGACCCTGCCCCCTGCGCCGCAGTCGCTCCTGTGCTGGAGTCCGCCGGCGCCGCCGGCGTGGCCGGCTCTCGCGCTTCTGGCTCTCGTGGCTCTGGACGGAACAGCAGGATGCGGAACATCAAGTCGCCGACGTGCTCGCCGTGCTGGTTCGTGAAGCGGTGACGGGTCGTGAGGAAGTGCCCAGGCCCTCTTGCCGTGCGCTTTCTCGGGGAGACGGCGTCGAGGACCTCGACGTTGGAGATCAGCTCTCCACACCGCAGATAGCGAGGAAACTCCAGCTCCGTGTTGACGGCCACGATCGAGTCGAAGCCCTGTGAGAACAGGCGCTCCATCACGCCGGTGCGCGGGCTTCCGGAGCCTCGCACGAAGGAAAGCCCGGCGCGATCCCAGACGTCGAGCATCGCCGGCGGCGCCACGATCCCGCCGTGCACAGAGGCGGCGGCGAAGTCCGGATCCGTGTACGACGGGTTGCCATCGCCCATGGCATCACACCAGTGGGCGATCATGGCCTCGTTGACGGCATGGCGAGCTCGAACCGGTGAACCGGACGTGCCGACGTATTCGCCGAATTCGTCCTCCCCCCGTGCCTCCGTTGACGTCATGACGGCTCAGGTCCCGTCACTCGGGCCGCCCGCAGCCCCGCCACGAGACGGGTGAGAAGGTCGGCCAGTCGCTTGCGGTCGGCGGCAGACATGTCGGAGAGGGCCGAGGCGAGCTGCGAGCGCATGAGGTCGAGGATTCGAGCTCGGGCGCGCATGCCCTCGTCCGTCAACACCATGAGGTTGACTCGCCCATCGGTATCGTCGGCATGGCGCCTCACAAACCCGGCAGCCTCAAGATGGCTGAGGGCTCGACTGGCAGCCGGCTGACTGACATCGGCCCACTCGGCCAGCTTGGAGACCGGAGTTGGGCCCCGCTCTGCCAGCCATCCGAGGAAGCTCAGCTGCGTGCGAGACAGCCGAAGCCCCGCCGCCCTCACTCGCGCCTCGTGGACCCGGATGGAACCCGTGAGGCGCAGGAGGTCTGCCAGGGTCCCCTCGATCCGGCTGATGTCGTGGGCCACGGCGCCGGAACGGGCCGGCGGCGGCGCCGGCGGGCTGAGGCGACCGGTGGAGGCCGGCGGCGAGGCTGCGCGAGCCGGCGGCGAGGCTGCGCGAGCCGGCATGGCCAACCGGGAGGCTGTCATCGGGGCATCGTCTCCATCTTACGGTTAGATGCATAACCGATGCAACTTTTTGCTCTGGCTCGAGCCGTGACACACCCCGCTGATAACCTACGAACACGTGTTCTGGTGCGGTCTCCGCCGGACAGGTTTCGCGCTTGGCGCCTTCGGTTTCGGGTCGGTTCTGAGTGAGGAGCGGACGTGCTCGTTGAAGAGCTGTCGAAGGCGACTACAGCGTTGAGCGGAGTCGTGCGCGATCTCGACGGGGATGCGTTGTCCGGCGCCGACGCCGCGCTTCTCGTCGAGCGCTTCTCGGTGATCTCGAGGCTCGCTGCGGCAGGCATCGCGCTGTGTGCCAAGCGCGTCAACGAGACGCGCTTCTTCGAACGTTGCGGACACAAGAGCGCCGAGTCGTGGCTCGGCGACCGGACCGGGGAACCGGCTGGATCGGCTCGCTCGGTCATTGCCACGGGCGGTCTGCTCTCCGACCTCCCCGAGCTCGAGGGGGCGTTCCGCGCCGGCGAGCTGTCCAGCGAGCAAGCCGCGCAGGTGGCTCGCGGTGGCGCTGCCGACCCGGCGTCCGCTCGCCAACTCCTCGACCACGCTAAGACGGGTTCCCTCCGAGAGCTGCGAGCCGAAGCGGACAAGCTCGAGGCGGCCGCGCGCTCCCGCGAGGAGGACGAGGCCCGTCACGCCCGCATCCGGGCAGGGCGCCACCTCCGCACATGGCTCGATGCCGATGGTTCCTTCAAGGGCCGCTTCTCGCTCACGGCCGACGACGGTGCTCTCTTGCTCTCGGGCATCGAGCGAGAGGCCAACCACCTCTTCGATCTGTCACGGCGGGCCGGCCTCCGCGAGGCGCGGGAGGCTTACCTGGCCGACGCCCTCGTGGCGGTCGTGAGCGGCCAGTCTGCCGGCGCAGCATCGCTCGAGGGCCAACGCCGGCCCTGGCCCGACTCCCCCGTCGGAACCCGGGCCAACACCATCGGTACCGCCGCAACGACGACCCCCACGGCTGCCAACAGCACTGACGGTGCGCCCATGACGGCGCCCCAGCACCCGCTGGCCGGCGAAGCAGGCGGCGGCGCAGGAGCCGACGTTGCATGCGCCGGCGGCGGCGCCGAAGGAGGCGAAGGAGGCGAGATCGCCGGCGATCGCCGGCCACTGCGGTCTCGTCGCCCCGACTGCACGATCCTGTTCCACGTCAGCCTCGAGGCACTCCGCCGTGGTGCCCTGGCACCGGGCGAGGAGTGCGTCGTCGACGGAGTCGGTCATGTTCCCCTCTCGGTCGTGCAGCGCTACCTGGACACCGCCAGAATCCGCCTCGTCGTCAAGAACGGCTATGACGTCGCCTCCGTCTTCTCGTGCACCCGCTCGATTCCCGCCGGCGTACAGACGGCGCTCATCGCTCGCGACCGCGTGTGCGTTGTGCCGGGATGCGCCAGCAGCTTCCAGCTCGAGATCGACCACATCGTCGAGTTCGCCAAGGGGGGAATGACGAAGCTCTCCAACCTCTGTCGCCTCTGTCGCCCGCACCACGCCATGAAGACGCAAGAGGGGTACCGAATCGAAGGTGGCCCGGGCAGCTGGCGATGGATACCACCTCCGGGGGCGGCACCGGAACGACGCCCGCCTACAGCGGAGGCGACTGCCGGCGGCGCGGGTACAGCGCCGGAACCTCGCGGAGGCGAATCGCCTGCCGTGCGGCGGATCCCGGTGGCACAGCAAGGATCCCTCCAGCTCGATTGAAGCGAGGGCGCACCCGGCAAACCGAACGCCGCCCTCTGCGAAGAAGGGCCACGACCGGCGTGCCGACGAGGCCTCAGTCGGATTCGGTCGCGGCACTCCCGCCGTTCAGGCGCTTGAACATCGACCGCTGGATCTTGTAGAGCTTCGGGAACTCGTCGTAGAGCCGTTCGTAGGTCGCCCGCGTCGACCGATCTGGCTCGAATCGACCGTCGACCTCGACGACGTCGCGCAACTCGGAGGCATCAACGGCGCCGAGCGACATCGACGCGAAGAGGGCGGCGCCTCTGATCCCGGCATGCAGTGGTTGAGCGACCCGTTCGATGGAGCGGTTCATGATGTCGGCGTGCATCTGGCACCACAGGTCGGACTGTGCTCCCCCGCCGATCATACGGATGGGCTCGAGGCGCCGCTTCGCGAAGTGCTCACAGGCGTCGAGGAGCCAGCGGTTGTTGAAGGCGACGCCTTCGAGCACGGCGCGCACGAGGTCGCTGCGGCCGGCGGCCAGCGAGAGATTGTGCCAACCGCCTCGCGCCCTGCGGTCGTCGACGGGCGAGCGCTCCCCGTTCAGCCACGGCGTGAAGAGCACGCCGCCGGCGCCGGGCGGTGACCCTTCGGCCTCGGCGATGATCTCCTCGAACGGTGCTGACGACGCCAGCACCTTGTCGCGCAGCCACTGCAGGCAGAGCCCGCCGGTCTCGTGGTTGTTGGCGATCAGGTAGCGGTCCGGCGAGAGGCCCGGCACGGAGGCGACCTGGCGAAGGGCGTCGGTCTTCTTGACAGGGATGGGCGCCCCGATCCAGGCGCTCGTCGAGATGGCGAGATGCGTGGCGTAGTCGGCCACGGCGCCCGCCCCACAGGCCGATGTGTGCAGGTCCGGTACGGCCGTCACGACTCGCACACCGCTCGGCAGCCCGAGATCGGCGGCCACGGCGGGCTGCACGGTGCCGATCACCGAGCCGGTGGCGTGCAGCGGGGGGAGTTTCGAGGAGATGGGCTGCAGCCCCGCCAGACCGAGCAGGATCGGGTCGTACTCCAGCAGATCGAGGCGGCGGTTGTCGGTCAGCCAGGCCGCCGTCATGGAGGCATGCGAGGCGGCGGCGAGGCCCGTGAAGCGCATCGACAGGTAGTCGATGGGCTCGAGGAACCAGCGGGCGCGGCGGACGACCTCCGGTTCCTCGTGCAAGAGATGGAGCATGTGCCCGATGGGGTCGGCACCGCTCGTCGAGGGAGCGCCGCCCGACCGCCGGATCCACTGCAAGGCGGGGCGGGGGGCGTAACCCGCCACGGGGCCGCCCACGATCTTCTTCGAGTAGCGGCCGCCCCGGCTGTCCATCCACAGCTGAGCATCGCCGACCGGCTCACCTGCGTCGTCGACCGGTACGGTGCTCGCCCACAGCCCTGTCACGCACACGGCGACAACCGCCTCGGCTGCAAGGGCGCCGGAGGCGAGCCCTCGCCGGATGGCGTCGCAGATGATCGTCCACCAGGCGGCGGCGTCCTGGACGGCACCGCCGGACCCGATCCACGACGTCTCGACCTTCAGGTGGTCCTGCCACGCCACCCGTCCGACGAGCGAGACGAAGCCAACCTTCGGTCCACCCGTCCCGAGGTCGATCCCGAGGACGTAGCGCTCGTTGCGAAGGGCCCGCAGGCCGGTCGTGCTGACGGCCTCGACGGCACTCACGACGCCGCAGCCGAACCGCCCGACGAACTCGACGAACCCGACGAACCTGACGAACCCGACGAACCCGAACTCGCCACCTCGGCGACGTCCGGCGCCGGCGCCGGCGCCTGCTGGCGGTCCATCATCTCGGCCATGATCATGCGGATGAACTGATCCGCCTCGTCGGTCATGCCACCGGCGACACCGCCGTAGATGGCACTCGAGGACGGGGCGACGCCGGCGGCGTGTTGTGCCCGGGCGTAGGCCACCGCCTCGTCGAGATCCGAGGCGAAGGCCGCCGCCACCCCAGGCGCCGTCTGCGGACGAGTCACCGCCATGTGGAGGGCGTTCGGGTACTGCTGGCCGTTGAAACGCCAGCCCCGCAAACGCATGAAGTCGTTCACGTGGTACACGTCGAACTCGTCGGAGGTAAAGCTGAACAGGAACGTCGGCTCACCGAGGAAGCGCAGCTCGGGATGGGATACGACGGCCGCCTTCATCTCCCCGGCCGTCTCGAAGATGGAGGCGGCGTAGCGCCGGTAGCCGGAGCGCCCTAGGTGAACCATGGAGGCCCAGGCAGCTGCCAGCAGGCCACCGGAACGGGAGCCCTCCATGCCCGGCGAGCAGTACTTCCCGCCGCTCCAGTCCGTCAGGTAGAAGTACTGGGACGAGCGCTGCTCCTTGTCCCGAAACAGCAGCGTCGACGTCCCCTTCAGCGAGTACCCGTACTTGTGGGTGTCCGCCGAGATGCTCGACACGCCCGGCACGCGGAAGTCGAAGGGCGCGATGTCGTAGCCGAGCTCCTCGCCGAAGGGCAGGATCCAGCCGCCGAGGCAGCCGTCCACGTGCAGCCCGATTTCGCGCTCGAGCGCCAGCTCACCCATGGCGGCGATGGGGTCGATCGTCCCGTAGCCGTAGTTGCAGGCGGATCCGACGAGGGCGACCGTCTGGTCGTCGATGTGGTCGGCGATCCAGTTGAGATCGGCCTGCGTCGTCACCGGGTCGACGGGGGCTCGGCGCAGCTCGACGCCGAAGAGGTGGCAGGCCTTGTCGAAGGCGGGATGAGCGGTTTCGGGTTTGATGAGGTTCGGCCGCGTCACGCCGCTCTTGGCCGCCGCCAGCTCGCGGTACGACAGCACGGCGTGCAGGATGCTGCCGGTGCCGCCGGTGGTGACAAGGCCGGCCGGCGTCGTGTCGGTGACGGCGGAGCCGTGCATGAGATCGAGCGCCATGGCGATGACCTCGCCCTCGAAACGAGTGGCGCTCGGGCACATGTCCCGCTGCAGCGCGTTCACGTGCGAGAAGAGGCCGAACGCCTCGTTCATGAAGTCGTAGTGCTCGTGGTCGCCGCAGTACATCGTGCCGGAGCATCGACCCGACTCCCACGTGCGGTCCTCCAGCTGCGACATCTCCCGCAGCTCGGCGAGCACCTCGGCCCGCGGACGGCCCTGCTCAGGAAGGACGCGATTCACGCCGAAGCGCTCGGCGTAGGGATACTCATTGCTCACGGCGGGTGCTCCTCAGCTCAGAACGACTGTCGGCGGTTCGGATCGGCGGATCAAGCATCCCAACTACCATGTCCGCGTGTCGAACGAGGGCGGATCGCAGCACGCCGCCTCGATCGGGAGCGCCCAGCTCGCCGCCCTCCACCTCGAGGCGGAACGCGGCCCGAGCGCTCCGACCAGCGCTACCCGCCGGCGCGACGCCTCCTCGTCGAAGCCCTCTCGACGGCCGCCCGCCCCTTGACGGTGCCCGACCTCGTGGCGCTGCACCCGGACGTGCCGCAGTCGAGCGCCCACCGCAACGTCACGGCGCTCATGGAGGTCGGCGTCGTGCGAGGGGTGGCCGGTGCCGACGACCCGGCCGCTTCGAGCTGACGGAGGACCTCTCCGGGCGCCACCACCATTTCGCCTGCCTCGTCTGCGGCAAGGTGGAGGATCTCGAATCGTCCGCCCGCCTGGAGCAGGCGCTGGCAGAGGCCACCCGTGTGGCTTCGGAGGAGCAGGACGTCGAGATCACCGAGCACCGTTTCGATTTCCTTGGGCGCTGCTCGGACTGCAAGGCGGCCGGGTCGCACTGAGCCCGGCGGGCGAGCTCAGCCCGTCGTGACCTCGGAGCCGATCTTCTGCGCAGAGCCCACGGCCGTGAAGTCGCTGCCGATCCGCCCCACCCCGTTGTAGCCGCCGCTTTCCGAGATCGCCTGAGTCGAGGTCGCCTTGCCGGACGACACCGTGACGATGGCGCCCCAGAAGGCGTCGGTCGATGGCGACGGCGGCAGCTCCTCGCCCACGGCCGTGCACGACGATCCCGCGCAGGCGATGGCGAAGAGGTCCGGCTTCACGTGTTGCGGAGAGCTCGCCTTCCCGCTGTTCAACGTCACGATGAGCCCTCCTGCTTGCGTGTAGCCGGCGGCGTAGCAGCGCGAGGCGCTCATGCAGGACACACCCTCCAGCGAGTCACCTGGGACGCTCTGCAGATGCCCCGGCTTCCCGTCGGTCGCCGTGACGACGTACCCGGTGACGGTGACGCCCTTCTCGAGGTAGCCGACGAGGTCGCAGGCGGCGCCCCAGCACGAGAGGCCCTCGACGGCCACGTCGGTCGTGCCCTTCGGCGGCGAGACGGCGTGCAGCTTCAGGATGCTGCCGTTCCACGAGCCGACTTCGATGGCGGTCGGGCTGAGGAAGATGTCCGTCCCCGCCACGGCGCACGCCGTGAGCTTCGTGCAAGCGATGCGTGAGAGCACGACGCCGGCGGGGACCGTGACGAGTCTCGAGGACGTGACGACGCCTGAGGCGTTGACTTCGACGAAGCGGACCCCGACGCCCGCCTGGTTGCCGATGGCGACGCAACCGGACGCCGACGGACAGCTCACCGAAACGACCCCTTGCAACGTGGCCACTGTGGAGACATGCCCGGGCACGCCGTTGTGCACGACGACGATGTCACCCACGCCGCCCGGGGTGTAGCCCGCCAGTACGCACAGCGTCCGGCTGAGACAGGAGGCGGCGAATTGGACACCCTTCACCGACTCGTTCCGGAGTCCGGCCGCCAGCGTCGTGCCGGTGCTCATCGCCAGAACGACGAGGATCAGCACACCGGCGACGGCTGCTCGGGCGGCGGAGGCGAGGACTCTCTTGCGGAGCACGTGCAGACTGTAGTGAGCGGGCGGTCGCCGCGTGTGGGCAATCCGCAGCGTCAGTGTGAAGCGGCCGCCGAGAGCCGTGCGCGTTTGGCCTGCGCCGTCGCCCGCCCGCGGGTCTGCTGGTCGAGCGTCGTCTTGCGCAGGCGCACCTGCAGCGGAGTCACCTCGACGCACTCGTCCTCACGGATGAACTCGAGCGCCTGCTCGAGGGACAGCTGGCGGGGCGGGATGAGACGCACGAGCTCCTCGGCCGTGGACGACCGCACATTTGTGACCTTGCGCTCCCGCGTGGGGTTGACGTCCATGTCCTCCGACCGGACGTTCTCGCCGATGATCATGCCCTCGTACACCTCGACGCCGGGGGCGACGAACAACGCCCCCCGGTCTTGCAGGTTGAACAACGAGTACATCGTCGTGATCCCGGAGCGGTCGGCGACGAGCGAGCCGGTGGGCCGCATGCGCAGGTCGCCGAACCATGGCTCGAAACCCTCGAACAGGTGATGCAGGATCCCCGTCCCACGCGTGTCGGTGAGGAACTCGGTCCGGAACCCGATGAGGGCGCGAGCCGGCACGAGGTACTCGAGGCGCGCCCAGCCCGTGCCGTGGTTCACCATCTGCTCGAGCCGGCCCTTGCGCACGGCGACGAGCTGCGTGACGACGCCGAGGTAGTCCTCCGGGACGTCGATCGAGACGTGCTCGACGGGCTCGTGGATCTTGCCGTCTATCACCCGCGTGACGACCTGAGGCTTGCCGACGGTGACCTCGAAGCCCTCCCGCCTCAACACCTCCACGAGGACCGCCAGCTGGAGCTCGCCGCGGCCCTGCACTTCCCAGGCGTCCGGTCGCTCGGTCGGGAAGACGCGCAGCGAGACGTTGCCGACGAGCTCGGCGTCGAGACGGTTCTTGAGGAGACGGGCCGTGAGCTTCGTCCCGTCGCGGCCCGCCAGGGGCGAGGTGTTGATCCCGATCGTCATCGACAGGCTCGGCTCGTCGACGGTCAGCACGGGGAGCGGCCGCGGGTCGTCCGGGTCGGCCAACGTCTCGCCGATCGTCACCTCGGCGAGACCGGCCACGGCGAAGATGTCGCCCGGCCCGACCTCGTCGGCGTCGATGCGCTCGAGACCCTCGGTGACATAGAGCTCGGTAATCCTGACGTTCTGGATGGTGCCGTCGTGGCGGCACCAGGCGACCTGGTCCCCGCGGCGAAGCGTCCCGTTCAGGGCGCGGCACAGTGCGAGGCGCCCCACGTAGGGCGACGCGTCGAGGTTCGTGACGAGCGCTTGGAACGGGTGGCCCGGCTCGTAGGTCGGAGCCGGGATGTGGGCCCGAATCGTCTCGAAGAGCGGCTCGAGATCGGTGCCGACCGTCTCGGCGGCAAGCGATGCCCGGCCGGCCTTGGCGTTGCAGTACACGATCGGGAATTCGATCTGGCTCTCGGTGGCATCGAGGTCCAGGAACAGCTCGTAGACCTCGTCGACGACCTCTTTGGGACGGGCGTCCGGCCGGTCGATCTTGTTGATGACGAGGACGACCGGCAGCTCGAGGGCGAGCGCCTTGCGCAGCACGAAGCGTGTCTGCGGCAGTGGCCCTTCGCTGGCGTCCACGAGCAGGAGCACACCGTCGACCATTGCGAGGGCCCGCTCGACCTCGCCGCCGAAATCGGCGTGGCCGGGGGTGTCGACGATGTTGAGCTTCATCCCGCCGTGTCGCACGGCCGTGTTCTTGGCGAGGATCGTGATGCCCTTCTCACGCTCGAGGTCCATCGAGTCCATGACGCGGACGTTGACCTCCTGGTTCGCACGGAACACGCCGGACTGCCAGAGCATGCCGTCGACGAGCGTGGTCTTGCCGTGGTCGACGTGGGCGACGATGGCGAGGTTGCGGAGATCCGAGCGCGAAATCATGTCAGTGAGAAACCCAAGGGAGAGATGAACAGCCGCAGATCGGCCGCTTCCGACCAGCTTACCGGCCCAACGGTGGTGCCAGAGCGAACCGGTCGCCACCTTCGCGCTTCGCCCGGTACATCGCAGCGTCGGCGGCATGGAAGACGTCGAGAGCGCTGTCGTCGGTGCGCCCGACAGCGACGCCGATGCTCGCCCTCGCCGAGGAGTCCACGATGTCGATGCCCTGGAGGGCGAGCAACATCCGTTGCGCGATCTCCTCCGCCGCACCGACGCCGGTGTCGAGGGCAAGGACGGCGAATTCGTCACCGCCGACGCGGGCGAGCACGTCGCCTCGCCGCATCACCCTGCTCAGGGTGCCCGCCACTTCCACGAGCAGGTTGTCGCCGGCGAGGTGCCCTTGGGAGTCGTTCACCTCCTTCAGGCCGTCGAGGTCGACGACGAGGACCGTGTAGGCATTGCGGCCGAGCGGGCGCGACATCAGCTGCTCGAAGGCGCGCCGGTTGGCGAGGCCCGTGAGGACGTCGGTCGTGGCCAGCCGGCGGAGGCTCTGGTGAGCAAGGGCGTTGCCAAGGGCAAGCTCGGTGAGGTGACCGATCGCCTTGCACTGTTCGAAGAGCTCCTCGGGGAGCTCGCCGCTTCGCATCGAGACGACGAGCACGCCGTCGACGGCTCCGGCGACATGCACGGGCACGTAGACGCTGTGGGTGAGACGCAGCGTGGCCATCCTCGCCTTGATGCCCGGCCCGACGGCTTCGAGATCGGGCGGCCCGTGGCTGGCCTGCCCGGTGATGAAGGCCCGCTCAAGCGCCGGGTGGTCGGCGAGGGCGAAGTTGCCCGGTATCTCGGTGCCCGTCTCGTCGTACTCGGCGGCGAGCTGCCCGATGCCGTCCTCGGTGCGGATGTATTGACCCCGGCGCAGGTCGCTCCCCGGTGGGCAAACGAGCAGAGCGGCGAGGCGGGAGGCTGCGGCGATGACGTCCTGTGGGTCGAGGTAGCCGGTGAGCTCCTCGGCCGCCAGTTCGAGGGCTTCGCTCTGCCGGAGGTGCTCGGTCTGGGCGGCGTACAGCTTCTCCCGGTCGGCGAACACGGCTTGCAGGCGGTCGCGCAGCGAGTGGATGGCGAAGGAGATCCCGAGGCCGAGAACGCCCCAGAACCCGACGCGCCGGAAGATCACGGCGCCCGCCCCGACCCGGGGGTCGAGCGAGATCACCAGCTCGACGGCGACGATGGCGGTGACCACGACGAGTGACTCCCAGCGGCGGTGGTACAGCGCCGTCCAGACGAGCGGGATGAGGATGATGACGCCGACCCCTGACGTCGACCCCCCGGCCGCCAGGATGAGCATCATGACCGAGCCGGTGTAGGCGAACGGCACGACGACGGTGCCCCAGCTCGGCATGCGGTCCCACGGAGCGACGATGAGCCCGCACGCGATGGCGAGCAGGACGACGCTGATGATCGTGTCGACCATGGAGGCCGGCCCGGGAGGCCACGCCAGGCTTGCCTCGGCTACGAGGGCGACGAGGGCGAAGATCCAGATGCGGCGGCCGAGCCCCGCTCGCCGGAACGGGCCAGTCGAGTCGAGCTCGTCGAGGACTCGTGGCACGGGTTCCGTCGTCACCATGGCCTGCCCTCGCCGACCTTAGACACCGCCACCGGGACGGCGTCGCTCGTCCCACCAGGATAGACGGTCAGGGTTTGGCGTCGACTGATGGTCCGTCGGCCGGCGCCGGCACGTGCCTCAGCGGTCCGCTACGTGTCCCATCTCGCCACGGCGGCCTCTCGGTCGGCCGTCCGCCTCTCCTTCTCGGCCATGCGCACGACCTCCGGCAGGCGCATGGCCAGGCGGTAGTAGGCCTCCATCGTCGAGATGGCCTCGGGCGGCGCCGGATAGCGACGCTTCGCACCCACCGGCGTGAGCTCTGGGCGGTACCCGTACTTGCGCAGCAGCTGGTTCACGCGTCCGAGCTCCTTGACGATGATCGGCTCGTAGGCGGGAGGCATCTTGTGGCCGGTCTCCTGCCACGTGCCGTAGTCGAGGTCCCCCATGATGTTGCCCGTGCCGTCACGTTCCAGGTTGACGTACAGATGCCGCCAAGCCGATCTGCGAAGGCCGGCGGCAATGCGCTCGGGCAGCTCGTCGCCCATCTGCGCCGCCTCCCCCATCAGCTGGCTGTAGGTACCGGCCGTCTCGAGGAGGCTCGTGCGATGGACGTCGGCGTAAGCAGCCGCTTGGACCGCTTCCCGGCACCACCGCTGTGCCCAGCTGCCGAGCATCTGCTCGAGAGAGGTCGCAGCGGCCGTCATGGCTGCAAGGTGCGCCTCGAGAGCACGCACTGCTTCGGTACTACCGGGTGTCCGCTCCGACATCTCTTCCTTCGCTTCAACTGACGGTGACCCGCCGTCACAGCACCAGCCTACGTCACGGCGCCGACGACGACTCTGCCGAGGAGGTGCCGGAGCGAGATCGCCCTTCCGAGCCGGAACTGCCAAACTGGGGCATGCAGCTACAGCGGTGGTACAACGCCGGGCAACCGCAAACGCTGCAGCTCGCACAGATCCTGCTGTACACCAATGCCGTCATCGAGTTGCTGAGCCTGTTGTTTTCCGGGGGTTTCCTGCCTTCGGGGGTCGCGGGCGGCTGGTTCCTCCTCATCACCGTTCTCTGGATCGCCGTGCTCCTCGGCCAGCTCGGTGGCGCCCTCGGCATCGCAAACTCGCGCAAGCTCGGGTACCGCGTAGCCCTCGTAGTCGCCTTCCTACCCGTGGTGCTGCAGGTGTTCGTGCTCGTGCGATACCGCGTCGTGCCCGTGAGCATCTTCACGCTCCTGTTCGAGGCAGCGCTGATTGCCGCTCTCGTACACCCGCAAAGCCGTCAATACCAGCGAATCTGGTTCAGGTAGGGCAGACTTCGCCCGGGGACGCCCGAGGCACCGGGCGGAGAACACCTGCGATGCGATGGCCTTCGGGCCCGATCGGCCACTGGCACCGGTGAGGTCAGCGCCGTCGTGTTGTGATGGCACACGGTTGATACGTCAACTACAGCGGTATGCTCGAGGGCACGAGGGGGATGAGGCAATGAGCGAGCTTGATGACGTCGATGGCCCCGGGACGAGCCCTGAGGCGCCCCAGTGGCTCGACGAGCGGGAGGACCGCGCCTGGCGGAGCTTCCTTTCCATGCAGTCGCACTTGCGCCGCGTGCTCGGCAGGGAGCTGCAGCAGCAAACCGGCCTGTCCGACGCCGACTACGCCGTGCTCGTCCACCTCTCCGAGGCGCCGTCGGGACGCCTCCGCCCGATGGAGCTCGGCGATGCAGCCGATTGGGAGAAGAGCCGGCTTTCGCACCATCTCACCAGGATGGAACGGCGCGGCCTCGTGGAACGACAGATCTGCCCCTCGGACAGCCGGGGCGCCTTCGTCGCCCTCACGCCGGCCGGTAGGACCGCCATCGAGGTGGCGGCGCCCTTCCACGTGGCACAAGTGCGCCGCTGGTTCGTCTCGGCGATGACGCCCGCACAGCTCGAGACGCTCACGGTCATCTCCGAGGAGTTGCTCGCCCGGCTCGAACCCCAACAGGCAGAAGCGGAAGCCTGCGACGCCG
>Ga0181526_10001194_pt1 | contig 25487 bp, 17 predicted proteins | sample PEATcosm2014_Bin_35_FD_119750 | JGI IMG/M metagenome (GOLD analysis project Ga0181526, IMG submission 119750) | Peatland microbial communities from MTU Mesocosm Facility, Houghton, MI, USA - PEATcosm2014_Bin06_30_metaG | ecosystem: Environmental > Terrestrial > Soil > Wetlands > Peat | place...
AATGCGGACTCCTGTGAGCGAGCAGGCCGACGACGGCCATGGGTGCAAGAAGGAGGACCTTCCTGGCCGAGCTGCGATAGTAGAACCTCAGCTTTGCTCCGGGTTCGCTCTGCTGGCGCTCGAGCATGCGCTTGTACTGGGAACGGCTGCGCAGCGGAAGCACGACCACGATCAACGCCGCGTAAGCAGACGCCGGCCCTGCCGCCACGGCCTGCATGCCGGCAAGGGTAGACGGAACCCCCTGCCGGGCGGCTGAGGTCGTCGGCCGCCAGCGAGGTGAGGCGGCGACCCGGAGTTCAGTCGCTGGGCGCGCGCAGCTTGAACTGGGCGCCGGCAGGGTCGCTCACGGTTGCCAGGCGGCCGTAGGGCGTGCTCTGCACGTCCGTCACGACCGACCCACCGAGGGCCTCGACCTTGGTGACTGTGGCGACGGGGTCTTCAACCGACCAGTAGACCGACCAGTGGGCGGGAACGCCCTCGGGCAGGAAGCTGGCAGCGTCCATGATGCCGGCGAACTCGCCCTCACCGTTGGGGTCGCGCATCATCGTGTAGCGGAACTCGTCACTATCGGCGACGGTGTCCGTGTCCCAGTGGAAGACAGCGCGGTAAAAAGCGACGGCGGCGGCGTGGTCCCGGGTGTGGAGCTCGAACCAGTCCGGCGAGCCCGGCTCGTTGAGGACCGTGAAGCCTGGGAAGGTTCCCGGCTGCCAGGCGCCGACGCGGGCACCCGTCGGGTCAGTGAGGATTGCCTGGCTCCCGAGGTCGGCGACCGGCATCACTCCTTGCAGGATGCTGGCGCCGGCCGCCTCTGCGGAATCGACGGTCTTGGCGATGTCGTCGGTGGCCAGGTAGATGCTCCACACGTTCTGGGCGGGCACATCCCCCATACCTCCCATGCCACCCGCCACCGGCACGCCCTCACGAGTGAACATGAAGTAGCCGCCGAACTCCGGGCTCGGCGCTTCGGCCTCCCAATCGAACAGCTCGCTGTAGAAACGGCGGCTGCCCTCGACGTCCGAGGTCCACAAGTCGGTCCAGCACGGTGATCCGTTGGGGGGTGTGTCACGGGCGGGCATGGTTGGCTCCTCCTGGTCTGATGGGTTCGGTCACGTTCATCGACGGTCCCGGCGACTGGAACTCATCGTTGCTGCACAACCAAGCCGGCGCAAGGGACAAGCCCACGCCCTCGCCTGGAGGGACGCTGCGGCTCGTCGCCGGCGACACCAAGGTGGTCCTGCCCGCACGACGGCGCCGATCAGGCACGGCGGACACGCAGCGTGAGGCGAAGCAGATACTCCGCAATGCCAACGGTCTTGCCGCCGTCGCCGGCGAGGCTCAGCCGCTGCACAACGTCGCGGCGCCACTTAGGATTGCCCACCGCCGAGGAAGAACTCGACGCTGCGAGGAGTTTGATGGCGCGCCTGCCTCCCTATCACATCGACCGACCGCGCCTCAGTGGGAGGTGCGTTGACGAACGCGTCGTCGTCGTGGAGGCGGGAGGCGGATACGGAAAGACGACACTCGGCGCCGAGCTCGTCGATCTCTGGCGGAGCGTCGGTATCGAAGTCCTCCTCCTTTCAGAAGGAGTGAGCGCTGCCCTCTTTGCCGCCAGGCTTCGGGCTGCCGTCGCCGACTCCGGCTTCAGCGAGGCGGCCGCCACCATGGCCGGCGCTGGCGACGATCCACAGGGCGCTGTCGATGCCGCCGTGCGCGCTCTCGCCGCCGAGCAGTGTGCTTTCGTCATCGACGACGCCCACCACGCCTCCCGTGGAGCCGCTCAGCTCATCGAGCACCTCGCCTCCAGCGTCACGTCGACTCAGCACGTCATCGTGCTCGCTCGCCAGCTCCCGCCGGGTTCCGAGCGGCTTCGCCGCGCCGAGTACTTGCACCTGAGCGCCACCGACCTGGCGCTCGATCCCGGCGAAACGCTGCAACTCTGCAGGGAGGGTTTCGGTCTCGATGTCGGCCCGGCCGATTCGGAGGCCGTCGATGAGGCGACGGGAGGCTGGACAGCCGCGGCCGTCCTCGCCGTCTCAAGGGCGAAGCGGACCGGGGAGCAGCTGCGCACCGTGGCCGAGACGGCGCGCACGAACCGGACTTCCGGCGCCGTCGCTGCCATCCTCGAGGGCGCCGTCACGAGCCTCTCGCCCGCCGACCGCACGAAGCTGGCCCAGGTAGCGCGGCTCCCCTATCTCGACGAGGCCGTCGTCGACACCGCCGCCGGCAGCGACGGCTTCTTCGCCCGCTGCTTGGAGATCGGCGTCCCCCTCACGCGCGGTGCCGGTGGGTGGTGGGACATTCCCGGCCCCGCCAGGGAGCATCTCGCCACCCTGGCACCGCCTGACCCCGTCGCCCTCCGCTCGGCGGCTGCGAGCTACGAGCAGCGGGGCGAGATCAGCGCCGCCCTCCAGCTCCTCCTCGGATTCGGCGACGTCATGGCAGCCGCCGATCTCTTTGCCAACGCCGCCCCCGCCGACCTCGAGGCCATGGACGTCCTCGAGGTTCAGGCGGTCGTGGGCGCCCTCGGCGAGGAGGCGCTCAAGGCACATCCCATCGTGTTCCTGCATCTTGCCCGCAGCCTCAGTACCGCCACCCTCATGAGCCGTCGGGAGACCGCCTTGCGGCGCGTCGAAGCCCTCGCCGCCGACGTCGACTCGCCATCGCTACAGCGCGCCATCGCCAGCGAGCGGGCAAAGGACCTCGTTCGCGACGGCGAATTCGAGAAAGCAGCCGCCCTGGCGGCCGACGTGCTCGGCTCGACGCCGCCCGACGAGCTTCTCTCTCGTGCGGGCGCTCTCGCTGCCTTGGGCCGGGCGCTCGTCTGGCGCTTCGACCCGCAGGGGCGGCGCGACGAGACCAGTCTCAACGAGGCCGACGAGCGCCTCGGCCAGGCGATGGACCTCTACCAGCAGCTCGGCATGCGCGCCTCTGCCGCCGTCCTCGTGCTCTACCGGGCGATGTGGATCGAATTCGCCCGTGGGCATCCCTACGGCGCCCTCGAGCGGCTGCGAGACGGGCTCAGCCTCGTCGTCGACCGCCCGAGGACGTGGGCGCTCCTTCTCATCCAGCGAGCAGAGGTGGAGCTCGAGCTCGGCCTCTTCGACGAGTCCGAGGCCACGATGGCCGAGACCCTCCGCCTCGCTGAGGTCTACGACGACGAGGTGCTGCGCGCCTACACGTTCTGGGAGCAGTCCATCGTCGCTTCCCACCGGGGCGACCGGGAGGCCGTGCTGGCATCCGTGCGGCTCACCCAGCAGCACAAAGGGGACTGGTGGGACTACGCCTCGGCCGACTTCCTCGCGAGCGCCGCTGAGTCGCTCGCCCGCGTCGGCGAGACGGCCCTTGCTTGGGACTGCCTCGCCCGTGGGAGGGAGGACCCGCAGGACGCCCTCCCGCTGCTTGCCTTGGCCGAAGGAGTCCTGAACGCCCGCTTCGGCGACCCGGAGCTGGCTGAACGACAGCTCCGCGACGCACCCAACAAGGGTGTCGACCCGCGGGAGTACTGGCGGATGACGCTGTTCAGAGCGCTCGCCGCCTTCCGCCGCGATGACCGCAGCGCCGGAGCGCTCGCCGCCCGCGCCTTCGAGGAGGCGTCCGGCCTGGGCCTCGGTCACCTCCCCCTCACGAAGGAGCGCGCCGCCACCGAACAGGTGCTCGGCCTCGCCGTCGAGACGGGCCAGCCGGCCGCTCTTGCCCTCGAGGCTGCCGCCCTCCCGACAGCCATCCGTGTGCTCGGCACGTTCAGCGTCACGAGCGGCGGACGCGAGGTCGCCGTGTCCCCGGGGCAGGGGCGCCGCCTCCTGCAGATGCTTGCGGTCTCCGCCGGACGTGTCGTCACCGACCAGGCGATGGAGGCGCTCTGGCCGGATGCCGATCCCGACGCCGCCCGCAACCGCCTCCGCACCGTCCTCAACCGCCTCCGCTCGGAGGCCGGCGACGTCGTCGTTCGCTCAGGCGAGACACTCGAGCTCCGCTCCGGCGTCTCGGTCGACCTCGCCCTCTTCGAAGCAGACGCCCGCCGATCCCTCGCCCTCGGAGCGGGAGAGCCCACGCTTGCGGTTGCCCTCGCCCGCTCCGCCATGACCCGATACCGGGGGGAGCTTCTCCCCGAAGAGCCCTACGAGGACTGGGCGGCGCGGCCGAGAGAACGAGCCCGCCGCACGATGCTGCAACTGCTCGACCTCTGCGCGGATGTGGCCGCCACCCGCGGTGACCTCGACGACATGCGTCGCGTCGTCGAGATGACGATCGACCTCGCCCCCTACGACGACGATCGCTACCTGCGTGCTGCCTCCCTCCTCCTGCAGCAGGGACGTCGCGGGGCCGCCCTCATGGTCGTCCGCCGCGCCCGCCGCACCCTCGCTGAAATCGGCCTCGAGCCACCCGCCCACCTCCTCCGCCTCGAGGAGGAGATCACCGCCTGAAGCCTGCCCCGCACGCGGCGCTGCCGGGCCCCTCCCGAGGGAAGGACCCGGCGCACCGCGCATCCTCTAACTCTCTCGAGCGAGCCGGAGGCTTCTTGACCGGAGGACCCGTCGGTTGATGGCTGCCACGGCTCCCCTGGCGCTCAGCGGCGCCTTGCCGTCACACCTTGACGAGGCTGAAGGTCCCCTTGTACGGCGTGGGCGCCTTCGCTCCATTGCCGCTTCCGGTCGCAGCCACACCGGAGGCTCCGATGGCGAGCCCTTCGTTGCTGTCGAAGTAGAGGGGCTTCCCTCCGTAGGTGACCTGCTCGGTGCCGTCACCTCGGGCGACGGTCCCGAACTTGCCAGCACTCAGTCCGGCGGTGATGCCGGCCGTGCCCTGGCTGATGACCGGCGGCCAGGTGTCTGAGCAGATCGACTGGCAGGCGCTGCCACCCGAGTAGGTGTACACGGGGAAGAGCACGTAACCGCCCCCAGCCGTCATGTAGGCGGCAAGCACGGACTTGCCTTTGATCGTGACGGTGCCAAAGAGCGCCGTGCGGGGCAGGAACGCTCCCTTGGCATTCACGAGGTACCAGTTGCCGTGCCACGGCGGGAGCGTGGGCTCGTCCCAGTTCTCGCCCGTGATGATGCCGGCGATTTCGTCGAAGAGGTAGAGCGGATGCCCGTTGTAGGTCACCTGCGTACCGAGACCGGGGATGTTGACGGTGCCGAGAAGCTTCTGGCTGACGCCGGCGCCGGCAACCGGCTTGCCGGTCGTGAGGTACGCCGGCCACTCCGTCGTCGAGGCGCTCAACGAGCCGGTGCAGGACATGCTGGAGCCCACGACTTTCACGATCTTCGTCGTGCAGCCGATATGGGACCCGTAGTCGGCGGTGATGGAGTAGAGCGCTGTTCCGGCACCTTGGCCGGAGCCGGCCACGAGCATCGTGCCGAACTCCCCCTTGACGGCGGCCACGACCGAGCCGCTCGCCGCCTTCTGTGCCGAGGCGATACCGGCGGGGACGGTGGCGGCGCAGACTGCCGCCAAAACGCCGACGGAGACGGCAGCTGCGCGGGCTCGCCGCCGGCCGAACAGCGCGCTGAGACGCGCGGTGCTGTGCATGTGTTTGGTCCTTCCTGTCTCTTCAGCCGAGCGCGGTACCCGGCTGGGAGACAAGCTGCCGGTGCAGCGTCACACCAGAGTCACACGGGGCAATTCTGCTGAATTATTTCCCGGACTCAGCCACGACCTGCATCGCTGACAGCCCCGTCGACGGAGGGTTCTGATGGGGGAACCTGGACCCGCACGTTGGTGATCGGCGCGATGAACGCCTCGCCCAGTTCGGCGCGCCGGGGCGAGATGTCCGCCGGGATCGCCGCGCGGGGGCAGCTGGCCGGGAACGCCTTCACCACGAGCTCTTGCACCTGCGAGGGGCCGACCGGCGTCAGGTGGATCATGCAGAGCAGCTCGCCGCTTCGACCTGGGATGGACCAGGTCACGTCGGCCGGTGTCACGGCAGAGACGACGTCAGAAGGCGGTGGGGAGTCGAGCAGGGGTCCGATCTCAGCGACGAGGCGCTCGATCTCGGCCCGCCGTTCTGGCAACGGGCGGTCGAAGTCCACGTTGTCGGCCAGGGTGCGAGACGCCAGCTCGTCGTCCCAGTGGCGGATCAGCTGCTCGACCTGTGCGCGCAGCGCCACGGTCTCCGGCCAGAGCGCCACTGTCGACGCCGGCACTCGGTGCCTCGACAGGGCGCGACCAAGCGCTTCGCTGCACAGGGTGATCGGATCCCCGCGGTGGCTGTTGGTGAGGACGATCGCACCATGGCCCGACTCCGGGTGCCAGGTCATGAACAGCTTGAAGCCCGGAAGGCCTCCGGCATGTGAGATGAGCGTGCCGCGATGGAAGTCGGTCGCCACACGGAGCCCGAGGGCGTACCCGCCCGTCATCACCTGGATGGCGCCACCCGCGCCGACGACGAGCGCCGGCGGGGCGGCGATGTGAATCCGCTGGAGCTCGCGGCGGGATGCCCGACTCAGGATCCCGGTGCGGTCGCTGCCCGGCGGCCGAAAGGCGGAGCCGAGCCACGTGATCCACGTCGCCAGGTCTCCGACGGTGCTCACGATCCCGCCGGCGGCAGCGAAGGCGTCCGACGCCTGCGGCGGAAACGGCACCCACGTGCCGCTCGAGTCCAGGGAGTACCCGACGGCGCGCGGGACGTCTCGTGGCACGGCACTGTCGAAGTATGTGGACGTGAGGCCGAGCGGCACCAAGAGGGTGTCCCGTACGAAGTCCTCGAGAGGGCGGCCGACGGCGCGGCTGACCGCCAAGCCCGCCAGGGCGAACCCGAGATTGGAGTACTCGAACTCCGCACCGGGGAAACGGCTGAGGCGCACGCCCCTTCCGATTTGAGCGAGAAGCCTCTCGGTCGGGAGGTCGATGAACGGGTCGACCCAGGAGTTGTCCTCTGTCAGGCCGCCGCACATGCTGAACAGCATCCCGACGGTGGGCGGTCCCTCGGTCTCGCTGGCCTCTCCGCCGACGACGAACTCGGGCACGTGCGCCGTGATCGGATCGTCGAGCGACAAGAAGCCCGCATCGCGGGCCACCAAGGCGGCGCAGGCGACGAAGCTCTTGGACATGGATGCGATCGGGAAGACCGTGTCGGCGTCCGGTACTAGCCCATCGTCGTTGGCGACGCCGAAACCGGCACAGTGCGAGAGACCCTCCGGCGTCGTGAGCCCGTAGACCAAGCCGCGCGACTGTCCCGCCGCCGTGTACTGGCCGAAGAAGGCGTCGAGCTCGGCCTCGAGCGGGACAAGAATGGTCTCTTCAGACATCGGTCCTCCTGCCTCCCTTGCCCGCGATGTTCTCGGCCGGCGTGGCGCCAACGATAGGGCGATGGCGGCGAACTCGGTATGAGGACGGGGATACGACCCCGGTCTGGCCGAGGCGATGGGGCGCCTTGCCTTGGTTGAACGCTGCGACCGCCATCATCTTCGAACGGCGAGATCAACCTAGGAGTGAAAGACGCCGATCCCGGTGCCGGCAGAGCAGCCGGCTTCGCCGTACTCGGCGGCGGCCCATACCCCGCGGTCGTTCTGGCCCGGGTCGACTGAGATGCCCGAGTAGTCGCCCCAGCGCCGGTCGGGACTCGTCTTGAAGCTGGTGCAGCTCACCGATCCGGGCCCGGTGAAGTAGACGTAGCCCCCGATGCTGGACCCGAAATGGCCACCCACGACCTCTGAGATCTCCGACGACGCAGTCTGAGTTGCCGAGGAAGACGTGTACGAGATCCAGAGGTTGCCGCTTCTGTCGATGGTCAGCGCGGGAAAGTAGACGTAGCCACCAACGAGGCTGACGTCGACGAGGTGCACAACGTGCGCACCAATGTCGGCATCATTGACGTCACCCCGCTCGGCAAGCTCGACCTCCGCGGCCCGGACGTCGCGAAGTTGCTCAACTTCGTCTACGTGAACAAGTGGTCGAAGCTCGACATCGGCTCTGTGCGCTACGGGGTCATGTGCGGCGAGGACGGCGTCGTCTTTGACGATGGCGTCACCGGCCACCTTGCCGAGGACCACTACTTCATGTCCACCACGAGCTCGGGGGCGGCGACGGTGCTCGACTGGATCGAGAGCTGGCTGCAGACGTCGTTTCGCGACTGGACCGTTCACGTCACCTCGATGGTCTCGGCGTATGCCAGCATCAACATCGCCGGCCCGAAGTCGCGAGAGCTCCTCAGCCGCCTCGTCGACGACGTCGACCTCTCCAGCGACGCCTTCAAGTACATGCAGGTGCGCACGGGCACGATCGCCAGCGTCGAGGGCTGCCACATGTGGCGGATCGGCTTCACCGGCGAACTGAGCTTCGAGATCCACGTCCCGGCCGCCTTCGGGCTCTACGTGTGGGAGCGCCTCATCCAAGAAGGCAAAGACCTCGGCGTGGCGCCGTTCGGCCTCGAGGCGCAGCGGATCATGCGCCTCGAGAAGGGTCATTTCATCGTCGGGCAGGACACCGACGGCGTCACGCAGGCGTTGTCCGCCGGGCTGGACTGGCTCGTCAAGCTCGACAAGGACGACTTCGTCGGCCTGCCCGAGCTCACCTGGCAGAACGAGACGGGCGCCGGGCTTCACCTCGTGGGCATTCAGCCGACGGACACCTCCCTCGTCCCAACAGAGGCGAGCCAGATCGTGAGCGGGCTCGGGACGATCGAGGGACGGATCACCTCGAGCCGCTTCTCGCCGACCCTCGGTCGCTCGATCTGCCTCGGCCTTGTCTCCAAACGCCTCTCGGCTCCCGGCACGACGGTCACCATCAAGCTCCCAGACGGCTCGACGGCACTGGGGACGGTCATGGAGCATCACGCTCATTTCGACCACGAGGGGGTGCGCCTTCGTGGCTGAAGCCGTCACAACCAACCCTTCTCCGCTCGGCCGCTCGCCGGTGCGCCCGCGGCCGCCTCTGCGGGAGCACGCCGGCTGGGAAGTCTCCGCCGTCTCCTCGTCGGCGGCCCTCCGCCTCATAGATCTCACCCCACTCGGCAAGGTCCGGGTGCGGGCCGAGCTCGGCTCGCCGGCGGCAGCAGCGCTCGCTTGCGCCTTCGGATCCGCTCGCCGGGAGGGGATGAGCCTCGTGATCGGATCGGGCCCCGATGAGTGGCTCCTCCTCTCGCCGGCCGGCAGGCGTCCCCCTCTCCTGGAGTCCATCCCGGCCTCGGACGGTCGTGACCCCGCTGCCGGCGGCCTCGTATCGGTCGTCGACGTCACCCACGCCGGTGTCCTCCTCCGCCTTACGGGTGCCGATGCGGCCGAGCTCCTCTCTCGGGTGTGTGCCGTCAACCTGTCCGACAAGACCGCCCCGTCCGGCTCCGCCTTCCGCAGCTCGGTCGCTCGCATCGTCTGCGACGTCGTCCGTGATGACGTCGACGGCCTCCGTTCCTACCTGCTGCACGGCGACCGCTCCTCCGGCCAGTACCTGTTCGACTCCCTGCTCGAGGTGGGTCGGGAGTTCGGCATCGACGTCGATGGATACCCCGAAGAGGAGATCGGACATGTCCTTCCCGAGCGATCTCGAGATTGCCCGCCAAGCGACCCTCAAGCCGATCGACCAGATCGCCACCGACATCGGCCTCGACCCTGCGCTGCTCGAGCACTACGGCGAGAACGTCGCCAAGATCAAGCTCGAGGCCATCGAGGCGCTCTCGGAGCGGCCACGGGCGAAGTACGTCTGCGTCACAGCCATCACGCCGACACCGCTCGGCGAGGGCAAGACGACGACAACCGTAGGGCTCGGACAGGCCATGGGCCACATCGGCAAGCGGGCGACGATCTCCATCCGCCAGCCCTCGATGGGACCGACCTTCGGCATCAAGGGCGGTGCAGCCGGCGGTGGTTACAGCCAGGCGGTGCCCATGGAGGCCTTCAACTTGCATCTCACCGGCGACATGCATGCCGTCACGGCCGCCCACAACATGCTGTCCGCCATGGTCGACAACCACCTCCATCAGGGCAATGCCCTCGGTCTCGACCTGCACAACATCACCTGGCGGCGCGTGCTCGACGTCAACGACCGGGCGCTGCGCAACATCATCGTCGGTCTCGGCTCCAAAGACGATGGCGTGACACGGCAGACGGGTTTCGACATCACGGCCGCATCCGAGGTGATGGCCATCCTCGGGCTGGCTACCTCGCTGCAGGATCTGCGCGCCCGGTTGGGTCGCATCGTCGTCGGCTACACGGACTCGGGCGACTCCGTCACCGCCGAGCAGCTGAAGGGCGCCGGGGCGATGGCGGTCATCATGCGGGAGGCCATCAAACCGAACCTTCTGCAGACGATCGAGAACACGCCGGTGCTCGTCCACGCCGGCCCTTTCGGCAACATCGCCACGGGCAACTCCTCGGTTGTTGCCGACCTGATCGGGATCCACACGGGCGACTTCTTGTTGACCGAGTCGGGCTTCGGGGCTGACATGGGCGCTGAGCGCTTCTTCAACATCAAGTGCCGGACGTCAGGGCTGGCGCCGGACGCCGCTGTCATCGTCTCGACGGTGCGCGCCTTGAAGGCGCACTCGGGGCGGCACCGCGTCGTCGCCGGCAAGGACCTTCCGCCCGCCTTGCTCGAGGAGAACCCGGACGAGGTCCACATCGGTGGGGCGAACCTTCGCAAGCAGATCGAGAACATCCAGCTGCACGGTGTGACGCCCGTTGTTGCTATCAACGCCTTCCCCGGCGACTTCGACTCCGAGCACGCCGCCATCCGCGAGATCGCCGCCTCCATGGGCGTGCGAGCGGCCGTGTCGCGGCATTTCGCCGAAGGTGGCAAAGGGGCGACGGAGCTCGCCGAGACGGTCGCCGAAGCAGCCGAGCAGCCGAGCGAGTTCCACGTGCTCTACCCCAGCGAGCTTCCCCTCCGCGAAAAGATCGAGACCCTCGCGACGAAGGTCTACGGCGCCGACGGTGTCGACTACGCGCCGGTTGCCAACCGCCAGCTCGACAACTACGAGCGCAACGGCTTCGGCAACTTGCCGATCTGCATGGCGAAGACGCACCTGTCGATCTCCTCCGACGCCAGCCTGAAAGGGGCGCCGACCATCTGGCGCTTGCCGGTCCGGGAGGTGCGAGCATCCGTGGGAGCGGGCTTCGTGTACCCGATCTGCGGCGACATGCGCACGATGCCCGGCCTCGGCTCGGCCGCTGCCGCCGAGCGCATCGACATCGACGAAAACGGGGAGATCGTCGGGCTGTCCTGACACGTCGCGGCGGGCGCAAAGAGGCCCGCCTTTCGCAGGAGCGCTCGCCGGCTGGTCTTCGATCGGCCGGACCCAGTCGCCCACGACCTTCCGGACCTGGGTTCGGAAATCGCAGGTTCTCGACAGTGGTGAGGGCCGCTGAGCTCATGCGACCGGCGTCGGAGGGCTGGGTCGGCGTCGCGTCAACGGCGGACGTGCAGGTGTACCGTCGCCAGTGTGATTGACGTGTTCGTCGGGTCAGTGCCGGACGAGCGCAACCCGTCGATGAGCAGAGCGGTGTACCACCTGGGCGGCGATCGGCTCTGGGAGACCTTGTGTGGCGAGGACACGAAGACGTTGGCGAAGGTCGCCATGCCGTGGGAGGAGCTCGCACCCATGCATTGTGAGACGTGCCGCCAGCGGGCCGTGCAGCGGGAGGCCACCTGAGGCTTCTGCGGCTCTCACTGGTGGTTCCGACGAGACCGCTACGGCCAGCTTGACCCTGGTGATGCGTACGCTGCTCCTTCGAGGACGCTGGATGCGGTCATCGTGCTGCGGCGACTATGGCTTCTCGCAGTCGTTCGAGACCGCGGTACCGGGAGAGCAGCACCTTGTCGCGACGAAAAAGCGAGACGTAGAGGTGGACGAACAAGGGTGAGACCCGGTACTCCGTCTGCTGGGTGAGCTGGGTCCCCTCGGGAATGCTCTCGAACGTTGTCTTCACCCGCATCGTGGCCTGCCCGATGCTGAGGGGAGCGTACGGCTTCACCGTCTGAATCGAGGAGCCGCCGCTCAGCGACGTCCTCTCCAGTTGTTCCGTCTCAACGCGGACCGTCTTCCCGCTGCGGAGCACGACATGAGCACGCAAGCTCTTGCGGCCGTCCGGGTGCACTCTTCGCTCATCGACGACAAGGGCGGGACCCAAGAGCGCGAGGAGCCGATCGGCGTCTGACACGAACGCGCACACCTCGTCCCTCGGGACCGGAATCACGATGTCTTGCACGAAGTTCATCGTGGGCACAATGGCTCGGCTCGTCGCCCGTGGCAAGCAGGGTGCTTCGGCCGATGTCATGCGAGCACTCCCGAGAGGCGGCAGGCCGATGAGTGGCGGGGCTCACGCGCAGGACGAGCAGTGTCACTGCCCTCACTGTTCGCGCCGTGCCGGTCGAATGAGCAGCCGATCGATAGACGTCTGAACGAAGCCGGCGCTGAGGTAGAGGCTGCGGGCGACGTCGGTGCCGAAGCCGACTTTCAGGCGGCGTGCGCCTTTGCGTGCGAGCCGATCGAGGCCGTTCGTCAGCAACATGCGGGCGAGGCCGCGTCGCTGGTATTCGTCCTCGACGCGCATCGGTTCGAGGAGTCCGACGAGCGTCGTATGGTCGAACCAGAACAACGCGTAGCCGGCGACCCTGCCATCGGCGTCCTCAACCGCCAAATCGAGCGTCGGATCGTACAGCGAGCACTGTCGCAGCCGCCGCTCGACCAGTTCACCGTTGCGGGCGATCATCGGATGCGGACGATCGGCGCGTACCACGCGATCGACGATGGCGAACCCATCGACCTGTGCGACCGGCGGGTGATGGTCGGCGTCCATCCATGCGGTGCCGGACAACTCGTCGGTCATCGCGAATCCACTCCGGATGGCGAGGTCCGTCAGGAGAGCGTCGTCCTCGTGCACGAGCAGCCGGAGTGCCTCGCCCCGATGTCCAGCGGTGGCTTCTAACGTCGCGGCCCAGACGTCTTCCTCCTTGACGATCGACGGCAGGACGAAGACGTCTGCTTGCCAGGTGTCGTCCCAGGCCGTCAGCCCTGCAGCCGCCACGGGGCCGACCTCGTCGAACCAGACCGACAGCGCCAGCTCGTCGGTCGCCCGGGGCCGGCGCCACCACCACTGCACATCGGCGGCCTCCCACATGCCGCCGAGCGGATCCGCCAGGCGAGCGCGCTGCAGGACCGTGGACGTCGCGTTCAGCCGCCCGAGACCCCGCAGCAGCTCGCGTCGCACGACCACGTCCGCCGAGCGTATTGGACGGCCGCTGAACGCGACGACTCCGGTGCTGCTCGCCATTTCCCACCAGCCCGTCGCCCCGGTCGTCCAATCGATGAGGGGCCTCCGGTTGGGGACGCCAGTCGGCTCCAACCCCTGGACCGCCGCCCTGGCCCGGTGTGTGGGCCTCGCACTCGTCGCGGCAGCTGCCTCGCGCTCTGTTCTGCCGCCGGACCACGAGCTACCACAACGAACCAGAGAAGTGCTCAGCCCGATGCCCAAGCAGTAGAAAGAGAAGCAATGACGGAGAACGAGAAGGCAAGTGGGTGACATACGCCCCTAGGAGGCCGTTTCGCGGCGGTGGAGAATGACTTCATGACCGAGGAGATACCCGTGCCTGATGAGGAGTTGCTGGTCGCCCGTGCGGAGACGCTTGCCGCCTCGCTGCTCGAAGACGCGGAACGGAGGCGCACGAGCCACGAGCGCCGGCAGTCGGCCCGCCTGACCCGTATCCTGGCCGAGCCCCAAGGGCGGACGCTGATCTTGGCGTTAACCGACGAGGTCCTCCGCATCCACGATCGGCGCCGGGCCGCAAGACTGCTCGCGGACCTCGTGCGCGAGGGCGGCGGCGTTTCGGCGCTCGGCCCACTCGACCAGCTGTCCCTCCGGATGGGTGGCGCGCTCGCACCGTTGCTCCCGGGCATCGTCGTACCCCTCGCCAGGAACCGCGTGCGAGCCGAGATGGGCGGGGTGATCCTGCCCGCAGGCGCCGACGAGTTCGGCAGACACGCCGCGAAGCGTGCCGCGCAGGGCATTCGCCTGAACGTCAACGCGCTCGGCGAGGCGATCCTTGGCAACGACGAAGCCGAGCGACGGCTCGGCCGTATCATGGCGACGCTCGACCATCCTGCGGTCGACTATGTGTCGGTCAAAGTGTCCTCGATCTGTGCGCAGATCGACGTCGTGCGCTTTGATTACGAGGTCGCGCGCATCGCTGCTCAGCTGCGCAAACTGTTCGACAAGGCGCTCGGCTTCGACCCTCCGAAGTTCGTCAACCTCGACATGGAGGAGTTCCGCGATCTCGAGTTGACGCTGGCAGTGTTCAAGAAGGTGCTCGACGAAGCGCCGTACGAGCGGCTGCCCGCCGGCATCGTGCTGCAGGCTTACCTGCCCGACTCGCTCGCGGCGCTCGAAGACCTCTGCCGGTTTGCCAGGCTCCGCTACGAAAGGACCGGCGGTTGGATCAAGGTCCGCCTGGTGAAAGGTGCCAACCTAGCAATGGAGCACGTGGAGGCGGAGATCCGCGGTTGGCCGTCTGCGCCCTTCGCCTCCAAGAGCGAGGCCGACGCTCAGTACAAGCGGCTGCTCGACATTGCCCTCGACCCAGCGAACTCGGGCGCAGTGAGGGTCGGTGTCGCCAGTCACAACCTCTTCGAGCTCGCCTGGGCGGCCACAGTCGCCGAAGCGTGGGGCCAGGCCGAACGGGTGGAGTACGAGATGCTGGAGGGCATGACACCCGCAACGGCAGAAGCCGTCGCGGCGCGTCTCGGAGGGCTGCGGCTCTACGCGCCGATCGTGGAGCCGGCGGAGCTCGAGTCGGCGATCGCCTACCTCGTTCGCCGCCTTGACGAGAACAGTTCGCCCGAGAACTTCCTCGCCCACCAGTTCGCAATGACTGCCGGCTCGGCTGTGTGGGAAGAAGAGGCCGAGAGGTTCCGCCGCTCGGTGGTCGATCGCCGGCAGGACCCCGTCAGTACGAGGCGCACGCAACGCCGCGAGGGAGAGGTGCCGGCGGTTGGAAAGCGCTTCGAGAACGAGCCCGACACCGACTTCGTCATTCCTGCGAACCGCCGCTGGGCCGAAGAGCACCTCGCCGTGGTTGCCAAGGAAGGCCTCCCCGACTACCGGCCCGTCATCGACGGGCGACAGCTGGAAGGCACGCCGGTGGACCTGGGCATCGATCCCGGTCGTCCAGAAGCCCCTCTATACCACTGGCTTTCGGCTGACACGTCGGCGGTCGAAGCGGCAGTGGCTGCCGCAAAAGCCGGCCGCGAAAGCTGGGCCGCTACTCCGGACGAACGTCGCCGTGCCCTTTTGGGGGCGGCCGACTCGCTCGCCCGCAGGCGCGGCCGCCTCCTCGCTGTGATGGCGTACGACGCCGGCAAGACCCTTCGAGAGGGCGATCCAGAAGTGTCGGAGGCAATCGACTTCGCCCGCTACTACGCCGACATGGTGCCGACTGACCCGGGGTGCCGACCCCTCGGCACGGTCGTCGTGGCTTCGCCCTGGAACTTCCCGCTGTCCATTCCGGCGGGCGGTGTGCTCGCCGCCCTCGCCGCTGGAAACACGGTCATCCTCAAGCCGTCCTCCGACACGGTTGCCGTCGCAGCCGAGCTTGCGCTGGCGTTGTGGGAGGGCGGCATCCCGCACTCGGCGCTTCACTTCGTGCCGAGCAGGGACCGCGCGGCGGGCCGGCGGCTCATCACGCACCCCGACGTCGGCGCCGTTGTGCTCACGGGATCGTTCGAGACGGCCCGGATGTTCCTCGGGTGGCGGCCCACTCTGCGGCTGCATGCCGAGACGAGTGGCAAGAACGCCATCGTCATCACGGCTACTGCCGACATCGACGAGGCGATCGCCGACCTGGTGAAGTCCGCCTTCGGTCATGCCGGGCAGAAGTGTTCGGCCGCGAGCTTGGGCATCATCGAGGCGTCTGTCTACGACGACGAGAGATTCCGTCGCCGTTTGGCCGACGCCGTGCGGACGCTCTTGCCGGGACCAGGCTGGGACCTCTCGACCTCGATGGGCCCGCTGATCCGGTCGCCTGACGCCGTCTTGGAGAGAGGCTTCGTCGAGCTTGCCCCCGGAGAGGAATGGCTCGTCGAACCAGTCCCGCTCGATGAAGCGCGTTACCTGTGGCGGCCGGGCGTCCGCCTCGGCGTTCGCCCAGGGTCGTGGTACCACCAGACCGAGTGTTTCGGCCCGGTGCTCGGGCTCATGCGAGCGAGAGACCTCGACGAGGCGATCGCCTGGCAGAACTCGACGGGCTTTGGGCTGACGGCTGGAATCCAAGCGCTCGATCCTGCCGAGATCGAGAAATGGCGCGAGAACGTCGAAGCCGGCAACCTGTACGTGAACAGAGGGATCACGGGGGCCATCATCCGCCGGCAGGCTTTCGGCGGCTGGAAGCGATCGGTCGTGGGGCCGGGTGCGAAGGCCGGCGGCCCGAATTACGTGGCGAGCCTTGGGCAGTGGGAGCCTGCACAAAACGACGACCGGCGCGCCTTTGTGGCTGGCTGCCGAAAGGCTTGGGCGGAGATGGCCGAGACCGTCGACTGGAGCGGCCTTGTCGCCGAATCCAATGTGTTTCGCTACCGACCCCTTCGCACGGTGGCCATCTGTGTTGGCGATGGTGTGCCACAGTCCACGGTAGACCTCGCCCTTGATGCCGCCGCAGTCGCCGGTTCGGAAGTGGCCATCGTGCAGCCAGCCGAACTCGCCGCCCGTGCAGCCGAAGGGCAGCAGTTTGTCAAGGTCAGGCTCCTCGGCGAAGTCGGCGACGAAGTGCGGCTGGCGGCAATCGACGCTGGCCTTTGGGTCGACGACACCCCAGTGGCAAAGGACCCGCGCCGCGAGATGCTGCGCTGGGCGCACGAGCAGGCCGTGAGCGAAAGTCGCCATAGACACGGCAACGTCACCCCACGCCGGCCTGGACTTGCCGGGTGGCCCGTGCCTGCTCGAACCAACTAGGCACGGTGGAGGCGAAGGGCCTTGCACCCTGAGCCTCTTGACTGCTAGGGACTCCCGATGGGTTCGGAGCCGTCCGGCCGAGTTCGCAAAGTCCTTATATGAACCAGGCCCTTTCTCTGGGATCTGTTCAGAATCGTTCAGCCCGGTTCGGACCCGTGCCTCAATTTCTGGAGTGCTCTTGTCACTGTAGCTGTCATTATTCGCCGCAGCATGGCTCGGACCCACCACGCTTCGCACCCGGGCGTCGCATTACACACCAAGCCACAGCGAATCGCTTCATCGCTCGGTAGCGTGGTTGCTGCCGCGACCTCCACGGTGCCTGAGGCTGCAAGGAGATCAGCATGTCTCGCCTTTCCTTACCTAGGTGGACGACCACAGTCCTTCTGTGCCTCACGTGCACGCTCGGCACCTACGGCGCCTTCACAGCGCTCGCCTCGGGAGCGACGACAACCTCGACGACCTACTACGCCTGTTTGAAGAGTGGAACGCTATCGGACGTCTCGACAACGTCGCACTCGTGTTCGACGGGCTATACGCCCGCCATCTGGAATGCCACCGGGCCAAAGGGGGCGACAGGTCCGACTGGTCCTCCCGGGCCATCCGGCAGCCCTCTCGATCTCGCCAACGTCGCGACGCTCAACTGGTCCGGCTGGCTCGGGGTCAACAACTTCTCCGGCGGCTCTTACCGGTTCGACGGCGTGGGCGGCATCGCCTTCGACGGCAGGGACCTGTGGGTGACGAACGCCGCCGGCAACTCGGTGAGTGAGCTCAACGCCTCGAACGGCAGCTGGATGAGGACACTTTCCGGCGGCTCCTACGGATTCAATGACCCCGAGGCCATAGCCTTCGACGGCAAAGCGCTGTGGGTGGTGAACCACGGCATCGCCTATGGGACCGGCTCGGTGACCGAGTTCAACACGAACGGCAGCTGGATCAGGACGCTTTCCGGCGGGTCCTACGGGTTCAACTTGCCAGACAGCATCGCCTTCGGCGGCGGCGACATGTGGGTGACGAACCAGTTCGGCTTCGGCGCAGCGTCAAGCACGGGTTCGGTGACCGAGTTCACCACGACCGGCAGGTGGGTGCGGACTCTCTCCAGCAGCTCCTACGGGTTCAACGGCCCGGACGACATCGCCTTCGATGGCACCCACCTGTGGGTGACAAACCCTGGCAGCGGCTATGTGACGGAACTGCGCGCCTCTAACGGCAGCTGGGTAAGGACGGTCTCCAGCCATGAATCCGCGCCCACGGCCATTGCGTTCGACGGCACCCACCTATGGGCCGTGGACAACGCCGACGATTCGGTGTCCGAGTTGAATGTCTCTGACGGCGGCTGGGTGCAAACTCTCTCAGGCGGCTCCTACGGGTTCAACGGACCAACCGGCATCGCCTTCGACGGTACGAACATGTGGGTGACGAACTACGGATCCGGCTCGGTGCTCGACATCGGAAACTCGGTCACCGAGTTCAACGCCTCAAATGGCAGCTGGGTGCAGACCGTCTCTGCCAACTCCTATAAGTTCAGCGACCCCGAGGGTATCGCTTTTGATGGCACGCACCTATGGGTGACGAACGATCACACCAACTCTGTGACCGATTTTCCGGCGGCGTAGCGCACCAGTCGCCCCTTTCGTCGGGCGTCCCATCAAGTGTCTGACACAGCCGGGCGCTGCCTGTCAGGCCACGCCGTCTTCAGCCAGGACGTCGAGGTTCCCGGCGTCGGTGCGCCACGTCGACAGCTCGGTTCTGGCCAGGGTCTCGGCGTCGAAGCGGACGACCAGCGACGGCCAGCCTGCGAGAAGGAGTAAGCGGAGGACTAAAAGCCGCCCCCGAGTGGTCGCAGCTCCGTCGACCGCACCGTACTTGTCGGCCAGGAACTCACGCGCCTGGCTCTCGACGACCCGATGAGGCACGACGTCCCAGTCTCCCCTGCAGTCGTCGGTCGGTGCGGCCAGGGCGACGCGGGCGTTCTTCCCGGGGGTGCCCACCATGTTCCGGCCAGCCGCGCTCAGAACGGCATGCCGAACATCGCTGGCCGTCGGGCTGCCGGCGGCGCCGATCAACAGGCTGCGCGGTCGCCGCGGTCGCGCCACGATGGAAAAGAAGCGACCGGACGCCCCGGGTGGTTCTTGAAGTGTCGCCGCACCAGCTCGAATCCTCCGTTGTTGCAGCGTCGAGCAGACGGTCCCTTCGTGCTTCGTGAGCTGCCGCTAACGGACCCCCGGAGCCCTATGCGGCGGTGTCCTCGAGGATTGCCCCGTCGCGGATGCGCACCCGGCGGCTCGTGAGCTTGGCGACCTCCTCGTCGTGCGTGGCGATCACGATCGTCACGCCGCCGCTTGCGTGCAGACTGCTCAAGACCGCCATGACCTCCTTGGCGGTTTCCGAATCGAGGTTTCCGGTCGGCTCGTCGGCGATGATCACGCTCGGGTTGTTGGCGAGGGCGCGAGCGATGGCGACGCGCTGCTGCTCGCCCCCGGAGAGCCGGGAAGGCAGCTGGTGAAGGCGGTGTCCGAGCCCAACGCTGTTCAGGAGCTGCTCGGCGCGCTCTCGGCGCTCATGGGGGCGAACGTGGTTGGGGAACATGGCGATGGCGACGTTCTCGACGGCGGTGAGCGTCGGGATCAGGTTGAAGTGCTGAAAGACGAAGCCGATCTCCTTGGCGCGGATTCTCGTCAGCTCCTTGTCGCCGAAGGCGGCGAGGTCGCGGAGACCAAAGCGGATGGAGCCGCCCGTCGGGGTGTCGAGAGCGCCGAGCAACTGGAGCAGCGTGCTCTTGCCCGAGCCGCTCGGTCCCTCCAGGGAGAGCATCTCCCCTCGGTCGATGACGAGGTTGATGCCGCGGACGGCGTGGACAACCGTGCCGCCCTTCGAGAACGTCCGCTCCAGCCCGGACAGCTCGTACAGCGGTGTGCCGGCGTCGTGCTCGGGCAGCGGTTCGCCGAGCGGGATGGCTTCGGTTCCGACCATGGTGTCGCCTCCAACTCGAGGATCGAGCGTTTCCCCGCCCATCAGCCGAGGTCCCGAAGCGCTGAGGCTGGTGCCAGTCGTGCAGCCCGCCAGCCACCGATCGTGCCGGCAACGAGGCCCCCCACGAGGGCACCGCCGAAGGCGAGGGCGATCGTCGCGAAGTGCACTGGGGCCGAGAGGTGGACGATCGTGGTCACCGTGCCCGTGGTCGTCTGCCCGACGAGGCTCCCGACGGTGGAGGCGCCGACGGAAAGGCCCGTGGCGGTGACCGAAAGCCCGGGGCCGACGGCAGCGATGATCGCGCACACCCCTACCCCAATGGCGACCCCGATCAGGCCGCCGATGATGCCGATGCCGATCGTCTCTGCCATCACCTGGCGCACGACCTCGCCGCGGGTCCAGCCGATGGCGCGCAGCGAACCGATCTCACGGACGCGCTTGGCAACGCTCGAAAGGGTGAGAAGGCCGGCGATCAAGAAGGCCGCCAGCAGCACGACGACGGCGAGGGCGCCGCCGAGGTCATTTGCGAGCTTGTGGGCGTTGTTGAGGCTGCCGTTCACTTGGTCGGCGAGCGACTTCGACGTCAGAACGGTGGCGCCCGGAAGCTCCTTCTGGATCGCCGCCGTGACGGCGCTCACGTCGGAGGAGCTCTTCACGGCAACCAGCACCTCGTTCACGTAGCCGGAAGCAGACGCCAGGCTCTGCACGGTCGAGAGAGGGAAGTAGATGTCCGAGACGTTGCCGGTCAGCGTCGGCGCCACGAGCCCGATGATCTTGTAGCTCTTGGCGTTGATCGTGACGGTCCCATCGACCTTCAGCTTCTTCGTGCTGGCATAGGCCGTGTTCACGAGCACCTCGTCAGCGGGCTGGCTGGTGAACCAGGTGCCCGACACGAGCTGTGCCTTCGTGACAAGGCCGGTCGTCTCATTCGTCGGGTCCACGCCGGCGACGGTGTAACTCGAAGTCGAGGTGTTGGTCGTCGGTGGCTTCAGGATCCGGGTGATGGTCTGCTCGGGCACGACAACCTTTTGTTCGTAGCTGATCTGTGCCGGCGTGAGGCACTTCTCGACCGCCGGGTTCGACGCGAAGCCGGAGAAGCCACCGCCCGTGCCGCCACGTCCACCCCGGCCGCTCCCGGGACCAGTACCGTGCGAACCACCGGAACCGCTACTGAAGGACTTCTCCAGCACCTTTTGGATGCAGGTCCGCTCGGCGGCGGTCTGGGCGGGAGTGAGCTTTGGTGGTGTCACCGTGGTGGAGATCGTCTGGCCGCCGGTCTTCACGGTGTCGGTGATCGTGGGCACCGTGCCGGTCTCGTGCAGCGCCTGCAAAGAGAGGGCGCCGACGGCGGAGGTGACGCCGGGAATCTTGGCCACGTCGCTGACAGCGACTGACGGGAAGGTGATCAGCGTCCCCGGCAGGAAGAAGTCATGGGTGAATTTCGTCCCGGCCTTCCCGAGCTTCGCGAGGTCCGTGATCACCGAGGCGTTGTTGTTGAGCAGAGCCGTCGCCTGTGAGCTCGTCGTGGCGCCGGCCACGCCACTGGCGAAGAACCCGCCTCCACCGGCGCCGCCTCGTCCCGCGAAGCCCGGTGTCGTGGTCGTGGTCGTCGTCGTGCTCTGGTTGGTCGTCGGCGCGATGGTGCGTGTCACGATGATGTCCGTCCCGACCGAGCCGAGGGGCGAGAGGACGCGGTTCTGCGCATCGGAGAGCCCCTCCGAAACCCCGATGATGCCCATCACGAGACCTACGCCTGCAGCAAGCCCGAGAGCGGTGACGAGCGTGCGACCCCAGCGGCGGCGCAGTTCCTTCGAAACGTAACCGAGAGAGAACACGTCTCCCTCCTTTCGCGCGCCTGGCAGGTGCTGCCTCCAGGTTACGCGTGGCTCCTGTGGTTCTTCTAAGCGTTTACTGGCAACTTGCCGAGTGTTCTGTCTTCCTTGGAGCCGAGGAAGACACGACACTGACCGCAACATGTCTCGATCGCCTCTTGTGGGGCAACGATTCTCCGCAGTGACACCAGGCGCCTGGGATAGGTGACAGTAAGGGCCGAAACGTCCGCTCCCAGGTCCAAACGGTAACCACCCTGCCCGGGTGCCGGTGGATGACCGCGAGCTGTTCCCGCGGGACCTCCTGCCCAGGCTGGCGGCGGTGAAGCTCTCCGAGATCGCTGAGGCGGCGGGCTGCTCGAAGGCCTCCGGGCCTGAACATCAGGCACGGGAAGTGGACGCCGCACGTCTCGACGTGGGCCGCGCTGACGACCCTCTCCACCTGACCTCGTCCACCAGCCGAGAGATTTTCGGGGTGTTGGTGCAGCGCGATGGCCCCCTCGAGCGTTGTTAATGCGTTGAGAGGGGCTCATGCTGTCCGCAGGCGCTGACCGCAGGTCCGCGCTCGTCGTGTCCGTCATCGTCCCTGGTCCTCGTTGGCGCCCACAGCGACCTGCTGGGAACCTCCCGACCCGCCCCCGACTGTAGAGCCGGAACCATCAGCAATGGAGGCGCCGCGCGGGTAATTTGTTCGGCAGAGAGTCGTCCCCGAGGTCTGGGTGAGACCGGTACCCAAGAGTGCGGAGGAGCAGCCGATGCCAGACGTGACACCAGGTGAGTCACAGGATTTGGCCCCGCTACGACCTCGGTTTCGCCGATTGAAATCTGCCGCCGGCTGGAAGGACGTCATCTGGGAAGCCGGCATCAAGCCCTCCCTCGAGGGCCCTTTCCCGACTTCCAAGAGGTCGCGATCGGGCAGTCCCGGCGTCCACTTGGAGACGGAGAAAGGCGCCGACGGTCGGCTCAAGGTGAGGTTCGTCAAAGGCCAGCGCAGAAAATCGCCGTAACGCGACGCCGGGCGCCGCGGGAGCGACTTCCTGTCCGGGACGCCCCACAACCAGCTTTGTCATCCCACCTCCTCGATGCCCGGCGGCTTCCAGCTGCCGTCGGCGACGGCGGCGCTCGGCGCGTACACGCGAAGGGTCACGACGAAGCGTCCTGTCGGGCTCGGCAACCAGTTCACTCGTCCTTGCGGCTTGGTCGCCGACATGACGATCTGGAGCGAGCCGTCCGGGCTTCTCACGAGTCGGGGGGTGTGGTCACCGATCGAGTAGCGATGGATCGGGTTGCGACGAGGAAGCCAGAGGAGTCGTACATGGTGACCGACCAGTATCCATCATTGTCGAATGGCGGCAGGTCGTCCTTGGCGAAACTCAGCACGTATCGATGCGACCCAGTGAGACCACTCCCGCCCGCCGTCGACACGGCTCTGAAATAGACGGCCTGAGTCGGCACTTCCTCGCCGAGACCGAGCTTGGCCACAAGAGCCCGCTCAAGGTAGTTCGTGCCGAACGACCCGGCCAGAGTTCCGCGAGCCCACCCCTTTGAGACCGAGAAGCTGTTGGCGAGGTCTCTCGTAACGATCGATCTGCCGAGCTTCAGAGCTGCCGCGTACTCGAGAGTTGTGGCTGTGTTGGCGGATTCGACAGGGTGCAACCCAGGACCGATCCCCGCCACGGCCATCGCCTTCACCACAGGCCCGTCCTGAGCAAGCGGGGGATCTGCCGCCATGTCGGCGGAGATCTCGTCCAATATCGCGATGCCACCGCTTGCTGGGGTCGGCGAATCGCAACTGAGAGTGCTCTTGCCACCGGTCGTGCCTGATCCATGGCCTTCGAGCGGGGCGAGCGAGTACTTGCGCTGGAGGGCTGTCACCTTCGGCAGATCAGCCGGTTCGCTCACCTGAGAGCGACCGAGAACCCAGACGTCCGGCGTGGGCGAGTCGACCCGACGGATGCCAGAAGGGATCGTCCCGTGCCAACCCGGCCCGACGATGGCGTAGCGCCCGACGCGACAGCCGTCGGTGAGCACGCCGACGTCCGCGAACGTGTTGGTGTACATATCGAGCAGCTGGAAGTTGACGTACCGGCCCATGACCGCCGGAACAGTCAGCACCTCCGGCGCCGCTCTCAGATCCAGGAATGCGGTCGAGTAAACGGTATCGTCGTTGGGCGCCACGACCGCGGTCGACGACGGTCCCGCCAGTTTCGTGGCGTTGTAGAGCTTGTTGATGCCGATCAGGCAGGCCAGCCGGTCGCGAGTGGTGCTCATGATCACGAGTGGGTCGCCCCAGACGTACGCGTCCGCTGCGCCCTCGCAAAGTGTCTGGTCGGAAGCGTGAGCCTTCCGGCAGGCGCTTGCAGCGTCGGCTAGGAGGCTCGGTGGTTCGGTGATCGGACCCGGAGGTTGCAGCAGCGAAGTCGTCGCCCTGGTGGTAGATGGCACGGTCGTGGCGAGCGACGAGGCTGTCGTTGAGGACCCCGGCGACTCAGCGGGCTTCGCAGGCGAGCTGCAAGCTGCGAGCAACACACCGGACGCGGCCAACAAGAGCCGAGTGCAATCCTTCCGGGAGCGTGTCTTGTGTTTGCTCACCCTGGATGTTGTACTCGCCCGTAGCTCAGAACTGCTGTCGAAGGGCCGACGGGCAAGAATCTCCAGCTGGTTATGACGGCTCGGCGAGCCCGGCCGAAAGAAGCCGCTCGATCTCTCCAGATGATGGCCGGCCGCCGGATGTTCTGGGACTGAAACCGGAGGAGCTCATCGACTGCTTGGTTGCGCGAGGACACCGGTGGCGCTGTATCTGCTCAGCTGTGGTGCGCGTCCGGGGCTGGATCGCGTCCCGTCTCAGCCGGAGTGACGAGCCCGCGATCTCGTCGACGTACGAGAGGTCAGGACTCGGTGTCCCCGACAGGTGGCGGCGGGAAGAGGCCGGCGTCCGGTGTCAGCGCGCCGACGTGGCGGTGAATCTCGTCGAGAAGGCCTGTCTGTCGGCTCATCGCGAGCTGAAGATCGTGTATCTGCCGAGTCAATTCCGTGTTTTCGGCAACGGCTTCCTTCAGCCCCTGCTCGATGGCGAGGTCCCGTTCGACGCCGGCGCGGATCTGAGCGAGTAGCGCGGTCAAGGCGTCCTGGGTCCGATTGGCGGCGGCCGCTACAAGGAAGCCGATGAAGAGTTCCGCAACGGTCGTGATCAGGTTGAGGGGGAAGTTGTAGCCCTGCGAGGTGAACCACGCCGGCAACCAGATACCGGAGGCCAAGTGCCGCCCACCCAGGGCAAAGATCAGGGTCCAGATGACGATCAGGACGAACCAGAAGCCGATGTTGGCGGGTCGGCCCATTGCCTCGGAGACCCAATTGGCGACCTTCAGGAACAAGCCTGGAGGCCGCTCGAGCGCGGCCGGCTCGTTCGGCTTTGCAGTCGGATCCGGCTTGTCGACGGCCGTCAGGGCAGTGGTCAAGGTGCCTCCAATCCAATGGTCACGCGGCGAGAGCAGGCGCTAGTGGTCGATCCTCGCGCGTGCGCGGCACTGGATCTTCTCGTCACCGCCTGGCGTCTCCCGATATTGCCCCTTGCCATCGGAGTCGACATTGCGAGCAATCGCGAAGCCAACGACTCCAGGCACTTGTTTAATTCGCCAAGCGAAGCAATTCGAGTTGAGTCCGCCAGAGTGGTGTACAGCCTGAGCTGATGGCCTCGGCCGCCGCGTTCAGTTTGGCCGAGCATCCACCAGAGGCGACGGCCACCGCATCAACCTTCAAGAACCTGCAACGGAACAAGAAGGAGAGATGCGGTGACCGCCAACAACAACATGGG
>Ga0181526_10001197_pt1 | contig 25434 bp, 24 predicted proteins | sample PEATcosm2014_Bin_35_FD_119750 | JGI IMG/M metagenome (GOLD analysis project Ga0181526, IMG submission 119750) | Peatland microbial communities from MTU Mesocosm Facility, Houghton, MI, USA - PEATcosm2014_Bin06_30_metaG | ecosystem: Environmental > Terrestrial > Soil > Wetlands > Peat | place...
GAGGATGGCGATGATGTCCTGCAGCTCCTTGTAGCGCTGCAGGACCTCCTGCACCCGGCGGGCCACGGCGTAGTGGCGGTCACCGACGATCTCGGGGGCGAGGATGTTCGAGGTCGACGCCAGCGGGTCCACGGCGGGGTAGATGCCGAGGGCCGCGATCTGACGGGAGAGCTCGGTCGTGGCGTCCAGGTGGGTGAACGTCGTGAACGGCGCCGGGTCGGTGTAGTCGTCCGCCGGCACGTAGACCGCCTGCAGCGAGGTGATCGACTTCCCCTTGGTCGACGTGATCCGCTCCTGGAGCTCGCCCATCTCGTCGGCGAGGGTGGGCTGGTACCCCACGGCCGAGGGCATGCGACCGAGCAGCGTGGAAACCTCGGAGCCCGCCTGGACGAAGCGGAAGATGTTGTCGACGAAGAGCAGCACGTCCTGGTTCTGCACGTCGCGGAAGTACTCGGCCATGGTGAGGGCGGCCAGGGCGACGCGCAGGCGGACACCGGGCGGCTCGTCCATCTGCCCGTAGACGAGGGCGGCCTTGTCGATGACGCCCGACTCCTGCATCTCGAGCCACATGTCGGTGCCCTCACGGGTCCGCTCCCCCACACCGGCGAACACCGAGACACCGCCGTGCTGCTGGGCCACGCGGTGGATCATCTCCTGGATGATGACGGTCTTGCCCACGCCGGCACCACCGAAGAGGCCGATCTTGCCGCCCTGCACGTACGGCTCCAGCAAGTCGATGACCTTGATCCCGGTCTCGAACATGATGGCTCGCGGCTCCAGCTGGTCGAAGGCCGGAGCGTTCCGGTGGATCTCCCAGTAGTCCTCGACACCCTCGATGGATGGCGTGTCGAGAGGCTGGCCGAGCACGTTGAAGACGTGCCCGAGCACGGCGTTGCCCACGGGGACCGAGATCCCCCGACCGAGGTTGCGCACCGGCGCACCGCGTACCAGGCCGTCCGTCTGCTGCATGCAGATGCACCGGACCCGGCCGTCGCCGATCTGCTGCGCCACCTCGGCGGTGATCGTGTTCGACGTCCCGTCGAGCTCAATCGTGAACTCGACCGCGTGGTTGATCTCGGGCAGCGCGTGGGGCGGGAACTCGACGTCGATGACGGGCCCGGCGATGGCGACCACCCGGCCGTCTTCCAGCGAGCCTGCCGGCACGGTGTCCTGCATCGTGGTGGTGGTCATTGGGGTCAATCTCCCTTCGATTGGCGGAGCGCCTCGGCTCCGCCGACGATCTCCATGATCTCGGTGGTGATGGCGTCCTGACGGGCGCGGTTCATGACGCGGGTCAGGGTGCGGGCGAGCTCGTCCGCGTTGTCGGTCGCAGCGGCCATCGCCCGTTGCTGCGCGGTGAAGAAGGACGCGGCGCCCTCGAGCAGGGCGGCAAAGATCTCCGCCTCCAGGGCCCGGGGCGCCAGCTCGATCAGCAGCTTCTCCGGCTCCGGCTCGAACTCGGTGTAGCCCTCGAGCCCGTCGTCCGCGTGCTCCGGAGCCTCCTCGTCCACCTCTGGGAGCGGCAGCGGCAACATCTGCATCGCCTGCACTCGCTGGGTGCCCGCGGAAATGAAGCGGGTCGACACCAGCTGCACCAGGTCGATCTCCCCCGACACGAACGGGGCGGCGACCACGGCGGCGATGTAGCGGGCGTCGGCGAACTCGGGACGGTCGGCGAAGCCGGCGAACGACCGGGCCGTGTCGATGCCGCGATAGCGGAAGTACGGCGGGGCCTTCTTGCCCACGGACCACACCGTCACTTCGGCGCCGTTGGACCTGTGCTCGGCCACCAGCCGCTCGGTGGCCCGCAGCACCCCGGAGTTGTAGGACCCGGCGAGGCCGCGGTCACCCGCGATGGCGAGGATGCCCACGTGCCGTGGCGACTCGGGGGTGCCCAGCAACCGCTTGGCTGCCGTCGGGTCGGCCGCCGCCGTGAGCCGCAACACGCGCTCCATGCCCTCGCGGAAGGGCCGGTTCGCTGCAATGCGGTTCTGGGCGCGCACGATCCGCGAGGCGGCGATCAACTCCATCGCCTTGGTGATCTTCCTCGTGGACTGCACACTGCGGATACGGCGCCGCAGCGTGCGTTCTTGGCCTCCGGCCATGGGTCAGTCGACCTTCCCCGTGTCGAAGCCTTCGAGGAACGACGCCAGGCCCTTGTCGAGCTCGTCACTGGCGGGCAGTGCCCCGGTGGTCCGGATGGCCTCGAGCACACCGGGATGGTTGCCCTTGAAGTATTCGACCAGCTCGGCCTCGAACCGTCGCACCTCGCTCACCGGCACGGTGTCCGTCCAGCCCTTGGTGCCGGCGTAGATGGCCAGCACCTGCTCCTCGACCGGCACGGGCCGGTTCTGCGGCTGCTTCAGGAGCTCGGTCAGGCGGTAGCCACGGTCGAGCTGGGCCTGCGACACCTTGTCCAACTCGGAGCCGAAGGTGGCGAAGGCCTCGAGCTCGCGGAACTGCGCCAGGTCGAGCTTGAGCGTGCCCGAGACCTGCTTCATGGCCTTGACCTGTGCGGCGCTGCCGACCCGGCTGACCGAGTTGCCGACGTTGATGGCCGGCCGGATGCCGGAGTTGAACAGGTCTGTCTCCAAGAAGACCTGCCCGTCGGTGATGGAGATCACGTTGGTCGGGATGTACGCCGAGATGTCCCCCGCCTTGGTCTCAATGACCGGGAGTGCGGTGAGCGAGCCACCGCCGCGCTCGTCGGACAGCTTGGCGGCCCGCTCGAGCAGCCGGGAGTGCAGGTAGAAGACGTCGCCGGGGTACGCCTCGCGGCCCGGTGGCCTCCGCAGGAGGAGCGAGACGGACCGATAGGCCTCCGCCTGCTTCGAGAGGTCGTCGTAGATGATCAGCGCGTGTTCGCCGTTCTCCATCCAGTGCTGGCCCATGGCGCAGCCGGCATAGGGGGCGAGGTACTTGAAGGGGGCCGGGTCCCCGGCCGACGCCACGACCACCACCGTGTACTCCAGGGCCTGGTGGTCCTCCAGGGTGGCCACGGTCTGGGCGACCGAGGAGTTCTTCTGGCCGATGGCCACGTAGATGCACTTCACGCCCTGGCCCGCCTGGTTGATGATGGTGTCGATGGCCACCGTCGTCTTGCCCGTCTTGCGGTCGCCGATGATCAGCTCACGCTGCCCGCGGCCGATCGGCGTCATGGCGTCGATGGCCTTGATGCCGGTCTGCAGCGGCTCGCTGACCGGCTGACGGCCGACGATGCCCGGGGCCTGCACCTCCATGCGGCGCGTCTCGGTGGTGTTGATGGGGCCCTTGCCGTCGAGCGGCTCACCCAGTGCGTTGACGACGCGGCCCAGGAGGGCGTCGCCGACGGGCACGGTCTGGATGCGACCCGTCGCCTTGACCGTCTGCTCCTCCTCGAGGTTGTCGACCTCACCCAGGACGACGGCACCGATCGTGTCCTCGTCGAGGTTCAGGGCCAGGCCCAGCGTGCCGTCCTCGAACTCGAGCAACTCGTTCACGGCGGCGCCGGGAAGCCCCGACACCCGGGCGATGCCGTCGCCCACCTCGACGATGTGACCGATCTGCTCGGTCCCGACCGCCGGGGTGTAGTCCTCGACGTGACGCTCCAGCGCCGCGGTGATCTCACTGGCGTCGATCGTCAGCTCTGCCATCAGTCTGCTCCCTCTGTCTGTGCTGTCGTCTCGTGTCCCCGTCCGGCACTGCCGAACCCGGATGACTCCCATCCGGCCGGGACGAGGTGCTCTCGCAATGCGTCGATCCGCCCCCGTGCCGTCGCATCCACCTGCAGGTCGCCGATCCTGATGATCGCCCCGCTGAGCAGGGACTCGTCGATGACCACCTGAAGCTCCACCGGTCCCCCGGTCAGCGTGCCCAGCGAGTCGGTGAGGGTCGCCTGCTGCGCCTCGGCGATCGGTGCCGCCGCCCGCACGTGGGCGATGCGCCAGCCGCGGGCCGCTGCGGTCTGCTCGACCAGGAAGTTCAGGGTCCCCACGATGTCGCGCGCCCGACCGCCGGTCACCGTGTAGCGGACCAGCGCCAGCGTCGTGGCGGGCACCTTGCCCTCGAGGAGCTGGGACACCAGGCCCCGGCGGGCGGGGACCTCGAGATCGCGGTCGGTCAGCGCGGCGCGCAGGCCGGGCGTCGCACCCACGATCCGCGCGAAGCGGAAGAGGTCGTCCTCGAGGGACTCGAGCGCGTCATTGGACATGTCCTCGAAGAGCGCCGTGGCGTAACCGGCCACACGCTCGCGCGCCTGGGTCAGGCTCAGCGGAGGCTCCTCCATCGCACGGCCTTCGGCGTCGTGGCGGGCCCGGGCGCTCAGCCAGGCCAGGGCGGCCGGCACGTGGGGCGCCGGGACCACGCGGCAGGCGAACGCGGCCAGCCGGCGTGCCTCGGCCGACACCTTCCCTTCCAGGAGGTCCGCCATGACGGCCCGCCGGGCCGCGCCGGGCACGGACGTGTCGGTCAGCGCCGCCCGCAGCGGCGCGCTGCTCATGGCCAGCTGCTCGATCGCCTCGAGCTCGGCGGCGATGCCGCCGACCGCGGCCCGATCGGCCGCCTCGATGACGGCCGCGGAGTAGCCCTGGAGCGTGGGGTTCACTGGCGCGCCCCGGCGTTGGCAGCCGCGCCACCGCTGGTGTCGGCCCGCAGGGCTTCGACGGCCTCGTCGATCAGGTCCCGGTGCGCCTCGAAGTTGACCTCGCGCCCGATGACCCGCTCCACCACGTCCATGACGATCTCGCCCATGCGGGTGGCCGCCTCCTCGACGGCTCGCTGGCGGGCCAGGCCGACCTCGATCTCGGCGTTGCCGACGATGCGCTCGTATTCGCTCTGCCCGCGCGACTGGGCGTCGGTGCGCACCTGCTCGGCCGTGCGGTTGGCCTGGGCGACGATCTCACGCGCCTGGTGCCGTGCCTCCTCGAGCACGGCCCGCCGCTCGTCGTCGGCCGCCTCGGCGTCGGCGCGCGCCTGATCGGCGGCCTCGAGCGAGGTCCTGATCTTCTCCTGGCGCTCCTCCATCGCCTTGTTGATGGGAGGGAGCACCCACTTGTAAATGGCGAGGATCAGGATGATCGAGACGATCAGCTCAATGAAGAACGTCCCATTGGGCAGAAGGAATATGCCTGCTGTGGTCATGATGCTCTCGGTCTCCGGGGTCTCTCCGGCGGGTAGGTGACGGGGTGCGCGGTGCTACGCGATGCTCTTGGCGGCGAAGACGTAGACGAACACCACCATGAACAGCAGGTTGATGAAGTACATGGCCTCCACGAGGCCGACGGTCAGGAAGAAGTACTGACGGGCCTTGGCCTCGATCTCGGGCTGCCGTGCGATGGCCGCGATCGTCTGCGAACCGGCGAGGCCGTCGCCGACCGCGGCACCGATGGCGCCACCGCCGAGTGCCAGTCCGCCACCGACGAGCGCGCCGGCGACACGTACCGCACCTTCCATTGTGCTTGCTGCCATGTTTCCTCTCCTTTGTTGAGAACGTGTCCGAAGTTGCTTGTTGGTCCTGCGGGTCTCGGTCCTGCCGGGCGCCTAGTGCGCGTCGCGGCTCATCCCCATGCCGAGGTACATGATGGTGAGAAGGGCGAAGATGAAGGCCTGGATCGCTCCGATGAAGAGCTCGTCGAACGGCTTCCAGATCACGAGGCCGATCCACGACAGGTAGGGCGGGATCAGCGTGACGATCACGGTGATCATCAGGACGCCCGAGAAGATGTTGCCGAAGAGTCGGAACGTGAGCGTGATCGGCTTGGTGATCTCCTCAATGATGTTGATCGGCGTCAGCGCGGCATAGGGCTGCGCGTAGTGCTTGAAGTACCCCTTGACCCCGCGCGCCTTGACCGAGTTGTAGTGCACCGTGAAGAACACGATCAGGGCCAGGGCCAACGGCAGGTTGACGTCCCCCGTGGGCGGGGCGAGGTACCCGGGGTCCCCGGTGGGGATGAAGGCGAGCCAATTGCAGACCAGGACGAAGAGCCCGATGGTGACGCCCAGGCCCACGAAGGGGAGCCCCTCTGGCCCGATGGCGGACGAGGCCAGGTCCGAGACCTGCTCCACGACGGTCTCCCAGAAGAGCTGCAGCTTGCCCGGAACCCCCGAGGTGGCCTTGGCCCGCATGCGCAGCCCCAGGCCGAGCACGATGGCCGCCGCGATCAGGGTGGTCCACACGACGTCCAGGTAGACGGTCATGCCGAACACGTGCACCACGCCGTGGTGGTCGCCGATCGTGATGTTGCCGCTGGCGAGCACGAAGCTGTTGCCGTTCATTGGATCCCCTGCGAAATGACCACACGCCCGACGTTGACCACGAAGAGAAGCTGGAAGATGACCAGACCGGCGACGGCGCCGATCCCCAACGCGCCGTTCAGCAGGAGAAGGCCCACGCAGATGACCGTGATGACACCGAGACGGGTGATGCTCTTGGTGCCCATGGCGCGGCGGAGCACCTTGTTGTTGGTCTCACCGTCGGTGTGGAGCTTGGCCACGCCGGCATCGAGGAAGCGCAGGTTCAAGACGGCCATCCCGAGCCCGAGGGCCACGCCGAGCGCGGCCCACGGTACCGAGAGCAGCAGCATGATGATGATGGCGGCCGCGCCCACGATGAGGGCCGACACCACCGTGCGCCGGAGCACCTTGGCCAGTGCATTGCCCCCGAGGTCGGAGAGCCCGTCGAGCATGTTCACGCGGCGCCCTCTAGAGGTACGTGCGGATCTGCTTGATGATGCTGAAGGCGGCCGCAGCCAGGCCCAGCGCCAATCCGACCAGCAGGAACGCCGGTGCCGTCCCCGCCGCGCTGTCCACCCAGAGCCCGAGCCCCAGGCCGGCCCCCACGCAGACGGCAGCCGAGAGCCCCATGCCGAGGAACGCCACGGCCCCGGGCAGCGGCTTCTGGCCCTCGGGCGGGGAGGAATTGCTCGAGTCGCTCACCCGAACGGGCGCGCACGACGAGGCTCACTTGACCACGCATACGACTTCTGGCCCCTTATGCGGTGCGTGGCGCGCCGGAGTCCGTCGTCCTCGATGCCGCGACGGCACCGGACGAGGCGAGGTGGACGGGGTACACAGGTCTCATCTTCGCATCCCGGCCCAGATGGCGTCCAAACGGTCAAGACGGGAACCTGACCACCTCGCTGACCCGTCGGGGCTCGTCGGGCGGGGGCCCCTCCCCCAGGTCGGGCGGGGCGTCCTCCTCCTCCCCGTTTCCCCGGCGCAGGCCCGGGTGGAAGAAGGTGTAGAGGCCCACACCCAGGGCCGCCGCCCCGATCGGGATGAAGGCGTTGACCTGGTGCACGAACAGGGGGAAGAGGAGGAAGCTGGACAGGACCGCCGTCCAGGCCCACAGGATGATGACGCTCCGCCGGGGGCCGTGGCCGAGGCGGAGGAGGCGGTGGTGGATGTGCTCCTTGTCGGGGGTGTCGAAGCCCTGGCCCCGGGCCGTCCGCCGGACGAAGGCGAAGGCCATGTCGACGAGCGGCACCCCCAGGATCAGCAGGGGGATGAAGAGGGGGGCGAAGAAGAAGTAGGTCACCCCGCTGATGGGCACGGCGGTGGGGACCCGGCCGCCGATGACCATCGTCGACGCCGCCATGAGAAGGCCGAGGAAGTGCGCCCCGGCGTCACCCATGAAGATGCGCGCCGGGTTGAAGTTGAACGGGAGGAAACCGAGGCAGATCCCGCACGCGATGACCGCGACCAGAGGCCCGACGTTGTCACTCGGCAGGAGGCCCAGGCCCATCAGGCGGATCCCGTAGACCGCCAGGGCGCCGCCGCCGATCGCGACCACCCCGGCGGCGAGGCCGTCGAGGCCGTCGATCAGGTTCACCGCGTTGGTCAACGCGATGACCCAGGCCGCGGTGATGAGCGGGATGATCCCCGGCGTCAGCACGAAGAACCCGGCCAGCGGGATCTTGAGCTCGTACATGGTGACGCCACTGAAGTACAGGATGCTGGCGGCCAGGACCTGCCCGGCCATCTTGGCCGGCGCCGACATGTCCCGGACGTCGTCGATGAGGCCCACGGCGAACATGGCGCCGGCGGCCAGCACCACGCCGGTCATCTCCGGCGAGTCCACGAAGATGGGCCGCAGCTGCGGCACGATGGCCGACGCCAGGACCGCGACGAGGAAGCCCATGAACATGGCCGCGCCGCCGCCGTAGGGGATCGGCCTGGTGTGCACGCTGCGCTCGCCCGGGTGGGCGACGTAGCCCACGCGCAGCGCGATGCGCTTGGCCGGCACGGTCAGTGCAGCGGTCGCCCCCGCGGCGACCACGAGGACCAGGCCGTACCAGCCGATGTCAGGCACGCACTACGCCACGAGGTCGGGGTACGGCGGGAAGGCGGCGCACAGCGCGCCGACCTCCGACCGGACCGCGGCGATCTCGCCCTCGTCGGTGCGCGCCTCGAGCGTGCGCACGATCAGGTCGGCGACGACCTGCATCTCGGCGACGCCCATGCCGGCCGTGGTCTCGGCGGCCGTCCCGAGGCGGAGGCCGGAGGTGAGGAAGGGTGAGCGCGGGTCGTCGGGGATGGTGTTGCGGTTGCAGGTGATGCCGGCGCGGTCCAGCACCTCCTGGGCCTCCTTGCCGGTGAGGTCCGCGTCGAAGGGCCGCAGGTCGACGAGCAGCATGTGGTTGTCGGTGCCGCCCGACACCAGGCGGAAGCCCTGGCCGTCCAACGCATCGGCCAGGGCTGCGGCGTTGACGACGATCTGCGCTGCGTACTGGCGGAATTCGGGCTTCGCCGCCTCGGCGAACGCCACCGCCTTGGCGGCGATCACGTGCTCGAGCGGTCCGCCCTGCAGGCCCGGGAACACGGCGCTGTCGATCTTCTTCGCCAGCTCCCGCCCGCACAGGATGGCGCCTCCCCGCGGGCCGCGCAGCGTCTTGTGGGTGGTGAGCGTCACGACGTCGGCGATGCCGACCGGGCTCGGGTGCGCGCCCCCGGCGATCAGCCCGGCCGGGTGGGCGGCGTCGAACATGAACAGCGCCCCCACCGAGTCGGCGATCTCGCGGAACGGCCGTGGGTCGATGACCCGCGCGTAGGCCGTCGAGCCGGCGACGATCAGCGCCGGCTTCTCGGTCTTGGCCAGGTGGGCCACCTGGTCGAAGTCGATGACCTCACCCGGGTTCGCCTCGTCGTGCGACTCCGGCGTGACGCCGTAGGAGACGAAGCGCCAGAACTTCGACACGATGGAGGCGGGTGACCCGTGCGTCAGGTGCCCGCCGTGGTCGAGCCGCATGGCGAGGATGGTCGCGCCCGGCTCGAGCAGCGCCTGGTAGGCGGCCAGGTTCGCGTTGGCCCCGGCGTGCGGTTGCACATTGGCGTGCTCGGCCCCGAAGAGGTCGGTGGCGCGCGTGCGGGCCAGGTCCTCGACCTCGTCGATGATCTGGTTGCCCCCGTAGTACCGCCGGCCCGGATAGCCCTCGCTGTACTTGTTCGTCAGCACCGAGCCCGAGGCGGCGAGCACGGCCGGCGAGGTGAAGTTCTCCGAAGCGATCAACTGCAGGGTGGTCTGCTGGCGGTTGAGCTCCTGGCCGATGAGGCTCGCCACCTCGGGGTCGGCGGCCAGCGCGGTGTCGTAGCTGCTCATGGAGTCCCTTCGGCTGGTGTGGGGACGAGCTCCCGGTCGAGGCCCGCCAGCTTCGCAATGCGGACGTCGTGACGACCGTGCTCCTCGGGCGCCCCGAGGAAGGCGGCCAGGGCGTCGACGACGACCGTCGTGCCGGTCGTGCGGGCGCCGACGCAGACGACGTTGGCGTGGTTGTGGCGCCGGGCGAGCGTCGCCGTGGTCACGTCGTGGACCACGGCGGCCCTGACCCCGGGGACCTTGTTGGCCGCCATGGCGATGCCGTTGCCGGTCCCGCAGACGCAGACCCCGAGCTCCGCGAGCCCGCCGGCCACCGCCCGGCCCACCGCCTCCCCGAAGTCCGGGTAGTCGACGGCCACACCGGGCTCGAGCGTGCCGTGGTCGGCGACGTCATGGCCCCAGGCCGCCAATTCGGACTTCAGGACCTCCTTGAGGTCGAACCCGGCGTGGTCCGAGCCGACGGCGACGCGCATGGCCACCGAGTGTACCGGGGCGCCGGGGAGCCCCCTGGGCGTCAGCCGGTACGCTCCTCGGTCCATGGCCGTCGACCCTCGCACCCCCGTCGTGGTGGGAGTCGGCCAGGTCATGACGCCACCGGATGCCGGGCTCGAGCCCGCGGAGCGTCCCGAGCCGCTGGAGCTCATGGTGCGGGCGCTGCGGGCGGCGGCGGAGGACTGTGACGGCGCCGCTCCGGGCGGGGCCGCCCCGTCCGGCAACGCGCTCATCCGGCGGGCGGACAGCATCCGGGTCGTGGTGCCACTCGGCTGGCGCACGGCGAACCCGGCGTTGCTGGTGGCGTCGCGCCTGGGCTTCGAGGCGGGCGCCGAGCCGGCGCAGCTGATGCTGACGGCGGTCGGCGGCAACGCGCCGCAGGCCCTCATGCACGATGCCTGCCGGGCCATCAGCCGGGGCGAGCTCGACGTCGTCCTGGTGACCGGGGCCGAGGCCATGTACGCCCGCGCCCTGGCGAGGCGCGAGCCCTCCCTGGCACCACTCTCGTGGGCCAGCCAGGCGGCCGAGGGGACGCCGACGCCCGTCCCCTTCGGCGTGGAAAAGCCGGGCGCCACCGACCTCGAGATGCACCGCGGCGTGCTCCTGCCCGTCCACGCCTACCCGCTGTTCGAGAACGCCCTGCGCGCCGCCCGCGGCTGGACCCTCGAAGAGCATCGGGCCCGCATCGGGTCCCTGTGGTCCCGCTTCAGCGAGGTGGCGGCCACCAACCCCGGGGCGTGGATCCGCACCCCCCGACCCGCCGCCGAGATCGTCACGCCGGCACCGGGCAACCGTATGGTCTCGTTCCCCTACCCCAAGCTGTGCACGGCCAACATGCAGGTGGACCAGGGGGCCGGCTCCATCGTGTGCTCGGCCGGGGCCGCCCGCGGCGCCGGCGTGCCCGAGGACCGCTGGGTGTTCCCCCTGTCCGGCGCCGACGCCAACGACCATTGGTTCATTTCGCACCGCCCCGACCTGCACCGCTCCCCCGCCATCCGGCTCGCCGGGGCGGCCGCGCTCGAGCTGGCCGGCGTCGGCATCGACGACGTCGCAGCCATCGACCTGTACTCGTGCTTCCCCGTCGTGGTGCAGATGGCGGCGGCGGAGCTCGGGCTGTCCGTCGACGACCCGGCCCGCCCCCTGACGCTCACCGGGGGGCTCACCTTCGGCGGTGGGCCCGGGAACAACTACACCTCGCACGGCATCGCGCGTGCGGTGGGCGCGGTGCGGGCCCAGCCCGGGGCGGTGGCACTGGTCACCGGCCTCGGGTGGTACGCCACGAAGCACTCCGTCGGGACGTACGCGTCGCGCCCCCCGGCCGGCGACGGCTCCCGCCCCTTCGCCTGGCGCGACGTCCAGCCCGAGGTCGACGCACTGCCGCAGTGCCGCGTGGACGCGGAGGCGACCGGCCCGGTGCGGGTCGAGACCTACACCGTGACCTTCGACCGCGACGGCGCCCCCGAGCGCGGCATCCTCGCCTGCCGGACGGGGGACGGCAGCCGCGCCTGGGGCAACGTCGACGACCCCGACGCCCTGGCGCTCCTGTGCGCCGAGGAGGGCATCGGTCGCACGGGCGTCCTGGCCGCGGGCGGGGCCCTGTCGCTCGACGGATAGGGCGGAGCGCCCGGCGCGGAAAACCTATGGTGCGGTGATGGGCGCGCCACGGGACGAACGGGTGCCCGGGGTTCGCCTCGTGGTGTCCCTGTACCGGGAGTTCGAGCAGGTCGCCCGCCGGGGCGACCTGAGCATGGCGCAGTACCGGACCCTGCTGTACCTCCTCGGCGGCTCCCGGCGGGCGGGCGAGCTCGCCGCCGCCAACGAGGTGACCAAGCCGACCGTCTCCTCCATGATCAACGGCCTGCGCCAGCAGGGCTGGGTCGACGACGCCGTCGACGAGACGGGCGACGGGCGGGTCACGAGGATAGAGCTGACCGAGGCCGGACGGGCCCGGCTGGCCCGTTTCGAGGGTGAGCTGGCGGACCGGATGGAGCTCCTCGTACCCGGCGTCGACCGGGCGGCCATGGTTGCCTTCCTGCGCGAGCTCTACGAGGCCCACGCCGAGACACGGGAGGAGCGTCTCGGCAACGTGTTCGGGACGGGCCCGTGACGGGGGCCCCGGGCCGATCCGCCCGGCCCGCCTCTTGCGGACGCCGCCCCTCCGGGATATAGTTAGATCACTCTAACTATTGTCCCGGGGGCTCGCGGGGCTGGGGGGCAGGGCACGCATGGCACAGACGGCGCATGACCTCGTGATCCGCGGTGGGCAGGTGGCCGACGGCCTGGGCGGCGAACCGGTGACGGCCGACGTGGCGGTCGACGGGGCGGCGATCGCCGCCGTCGGCACGGTGGCCGGACGGGGCCGCGAGGAGATCGACGCCGCCGGCCTGCTGGTCACGCCGGGCTTCGTCGACATCCACACCCACTACGACGGGCAGGCGACCTGGGACTCGCGCGTCACGCCGAGCAGCTGGCACGGTGTGACGACGGCGGTGATGGGCAACTGCGGCGTCGGCTTCGCGCCGGTACGGCCCGACGCGCACGGCCGGCTGATCTCGCTCATGGAGGGCGTCGAGGACATCCCCGGTGCCGTGCTCGAAGAGGGGATCGACTGGACGTGGGAGAGCTTCGGCGAATACCTCGACGCGGTCGAGCGCCGGCACCACGACATCGACCTCTGTGCGCAGCTCCCGCACGGCGCTCTGCGGCTCTACGTGATGGGTGAGCGGGCCGCCCGCCTGGAGGACGCGACCGCGGACGACATGGTGGCCATGCGTCGGCTGGCCACCGAGGCCCTGTCGGCGGGTGCCATCGGCTTCTCGACGTCGCGGACGTTGAACCACCGGACGGCGACCGGCGACCCCACACCGTCGTTGCGGGCCCGGGCCGACGAGCTGGAGGCGATCGCTCTCGGCGTGGCCGATGCCGGACACGGCGTGGTGGAGCTGATCTCGGACTTCTGGCCCGACCCCGACGGCGAGTTCGCCATGATCAGGCAGCTGGTCGAGCGGACGGGATGCCCGCTGTCGGTCTCGCTGGCCCAGAGTCACCAGCGGCCCGAGGCGTGGCGCGACCTCCTGGCCCAGATTGCGCGGGCGGCGGCCGACGGCCTGCCGATCCGGGCCCAGGTGGCCCCCCGGCCCGTGGGGCTGCTGTTGGGGCTGCAGTCCTCGTTCCACCCATTCTCGGGCCACCCGGTGTTCCGCGAGGTTGCCGGGCAACCTCTCGAGGCGCAGGTGGCCGCGCTGCGCGACCCCGCCTTCCGGGCCCGCCTCGCCGAGGGCGAGCGACCGGACGGGCCGATACGCCGCCTGGTCGACTACGACCGCATGTACCCCTTGGGCGAGGTGCCCGACTACGAGCCTGCGCCGGAGACCTCCGTGCAGCGCGTGGCCGAGTCCCGCAGGGTCGATCCCGCCGAGCTCGCGATGGACCTGCTGGCCGAGAACGGCGGCCGCAACTTCCTCTTCGTGCCGTTCTCGAACTATGCCGACGGCCACCTCGACGCCTGCGGCGAGATGCTCGCCCACCCCGACACCGTCTTCGGCCTGGGCGACGGTGGCGCCCACGTGGGCATCATCGCCGACGCCAGCTTCCCGACGTACGCGCTCTCGCACTGGGCCCGCGACCGCTCCCACGGCCGGATGCCCGTGGGGTGGGTGGTCGCGCAGCTGAGCAGCTCGACGGCACGCGCCGTCGGGCTCCACGACCGCGGCGTGGTGGCCCCGGGCCGGCGCGCCGACCTCAACGTCATCGACTTCGACCACCTCCGTTGTGAGGCGCCGGTGATGGCCTACGACCTGCCGGCCGGGGGCAAGCGGCTCCTGCAACGCGCTCGGGGCTACTGCGCCACCGTCGTCGGAGGGCAGGTCACGTACCGAGACGGTGAGCCGACGGGGGCGCTGCCCGGACGGCTCGTGCGCGCCACACGCTGAGTTGGCAGAAAGGATCCCCCATGCGGACGAATGAGCTGCGCGAGCTCGAGCCGGCGGCCGAATGGAGGGCGGCCGACGTCGCCGACCAGGAATCCTGGACGCTGCGGCTGACCGAGGCCGACCACGCAGAGCTCCAGGTCGCACTGGCGACGGCAAAACAGAAGAGCACCGATCCGCTGGAGCTCGAGCGCGCGGACTTCCCACTCGACGCCCTCGCCGCCAAGCTCGACGGCGCCGTGAAGACCCTCCTCGACGGCCGCGGCTTCGTGCGCATCGCGGCGCTCGACACCGATCGCTACGGTGACGACGACCTGACGCTCCTCTACTGGGCCATCGGGCTGCACCTCGGCGAGCCATGGGCGCAGAACAAGCACGGGCACGTGCTGGGCGATGTCACCGACCAGGGCAAGACGGTCGACGACCCGACCGTGCGCGGCAACGAGCTCGGCGGCATCGCGCTCGACTACCACACGGATGGCTCCGACCTGGTCGGGCTGCTCTGCCTGCGAGCGGCCCGCACCGGCGGCCTCTCCTGTGTCGCCAACGCCGTGGCGATCCACAACCACCTGGTTCGCGAGTCACCCGATCTGGCGGCTGCGCTCTACGACGCGCTGCCCTACGACACCCGGGGTGAGCAGGCCGAGGGGGCGAGGGACTTCTATTCCGTGCCGGGGTTCACCGAGCACGCCGGCCGGCTCTTCGTGCGCTTCATCCCCCAGTACATCCTGGCCTCGCAGCGCCATCCCGATGCACCCCGCCTCAGCCCGACCGCTCGCGAGGCCATCAGCACGGTCTCCGCCCTCGCCAACGACCCGGACTTCAACGTGTACATGGACCTGCAACCCGGCGAGATGCAGTTCATCAACAACTACCACGTGCTCCACGGCCGGACGGCCTACGAGGACGACGTCGCGCACGGCTACAAGCGGCACCTCAAGCGGCTCTGGCTCGCGACCTATGCGCTCACCGACCGCCCGGCCCACTTCGCCGCCCTCGGGGGGCGCCGCAGGCACTGGGAGGAACGGCGATCGGTCAGCACCATCCCGGCGGTGCAGCGGGTCGCGGCGCCGTCCTAACCGTCCGGGCGCGTCTCGTCCGCGGGGCGAGAGAGAAGCTCGGGCAACGCCGCCACGCTGTCGATGACCAGATCCGGCGGCGTGTCCCGCTCGAGGTCGCTGGCCCGGTACTTCCCGGTCCTCACGAGCACGCCGGTGATCCCGACGGCCTGACTCCCGAGGACGTCCGCGTCGATATCGTCACCGACCATGATGGCCTCGTCGGCCCCGACGCCGAGAGCGTGGAGCGCAGACGCGAAGAAGGCGGGTGCCGGCTTCCCGACGACGGAGATCTCGACGGAAGCCGCGAGCTCGATGCCCACGATGAACGCGCCCATGTCGAGTGAGGGCCCGTCCGCCGTCGCAAAGCGCGTATTGCGGTGCAGGGCGACCACCGGCACGCCCTCCATCGCCAGCCGGAACACGGCATTCAGCTCTGCATACCCGACGCCGGGCCCGGCGCCACCGAGGAGCACCACGCCCGCCGACGAGGGGTCGGCGCGCTCGAGATCCTGCAGGTCGTCCCCCACCGAACCGTCGTTCACGAGAAGGCACCCTCGCCCGGGATAGGTCTCGGACAGATAGCGTGCCGCGCTGCTGACCGCAGTCACGATGTGCGCCGGATCGACCTCCATGCCGGCGTCCCCGAGGAGTGCGGCGATCTGGCGCCGCGACCTCGACGACGTGTTGGTCACGAGCCGGTACGCGATCCCATGCCGGCGCAGCCACGACATCGTCTCGACGGCACCCGGCAGCGGCCTCCACGAGACGGTGAGCACCCCGTCGATGTCGAGCAACACGCCGCGTGCCATGCCCGAAGCTATATCCGCCACCGCCAGCCGGAAACGGGTCGCGGCGCCGTCGGAGGCCGGGCGCGGCGGGTGAGGCCTCCGGTGCTCAGCCGTGCGCCGGGCGCGAGCGCGAGAACCACCGCCGGCGGGTGCTCATGAGCATCGTCCCCTCGATGAAGGTCGCCGGCAGCGCGCCCTCGCGCAGGACCCGCACCGGCGAGACGGTGGCGTCGACCAGCGTCGGGGGCGGCCCCTCGCGGCGCCCGCCGTCGACCACCAGCGCCACCGCGTCGGCGTCGAAGGCCTGGGCCACCTGCGGCGCGTCCGCGAAGCTGAGCGGCACCGTGCGCCAGGGGCCCTGCTCCCGGCACAGCCGGCGCAGTGCCCGGCCGTCTGGCATGCCCACGACCACGGCCCAGGCGCGCCAGGGCGCACCGGCGGGGTCGGCGGTCGGCTCCCGTTCCGGCTCCCCGTCCGCGGCGGCGCCCTCCGGGCCGCCGGCATCGACCCCGGGAAGGAACACCTCGAGCGGGCCGGGCCAGCAGCGGTCGAGCAGCCGTCCCACCTCGTCGGTCCAGCCCGACGAGAGCGAGCGCAGCGCGTCGGTGGACCCCACGGCGTAGTGCGGCCCCTCGGGATCGGCGGCCAGGTCCACCAGCTGTGCCTCGACCTCGGGCGAGCCGGCCCGGACCGCGAGGCAGTACCCGCCCACGGCGGGCACGGCGATGATGCGGTCCGCGGCCAGGGCCTCGGCCACCGCGGCCGCACCGACAGCCACGATCGGCGGCCGGGCCGCTTCCGCCACATCCCCGGGATCCATGTCCCCCATCTCAGCGCGCCACCCGGGCCACCAGCGCGCGCGGCCGCCCGGCCAGGTCGGGCTCGACCCGCACGTCGCCGAACCCCAGGCGACCGGCCAGCTCGGCGGCCGGGGGCGCCTGGTGCGGCGCCAGCTCGATCACGGCGGTGCCGGAACGCCCCAGCCAGTCCATGGCCTGGTGCAGCACGGCCTCGACGTCCCCCAACCCGGGCGTGCCGTCGCTGCCGGGACCCGCCACGAGCGCCCGGCGCGGCTCCGCCCGGACCTCGGGCGCCAGCCCCGGCCACTCCTCTGCGGCGACATAGGGCGGGTTGGAGACGACGAGGTCCACGTCTCCGCGCAGCGCCGGCGGGAGCGCCTGGAGCCAGCTCCCGAGGACCAGCTCAATGCGTGGCAGCGCGTCACCGAGACGCTCGCGCACCGCAGCCACGTTGGCCGCCGCCACCTCGAGCGCGTCGGGGCTGGCGTCGACGGCCCAGACCTCGCGCACCACGGGGCGTCCGAGCTCCGTGGCCAGCGCCAGCGCCAGCGCGCCGGTGCCCGTGCCGGCGTCGACGGCCACCACGCCGGCCCCGGCCGCGCCGCGACCGAGACGGCGGGCCTCGGCGAGCGCCACCTCGGCGACCTGCTCCGTCTCTGGCCGCGGGATCAGCACGCGCCGATCCACCACGAGGTCGAGGCCACGGAAGGGCCAGTGCCCGAACACGTACTGCAGCGGCTCCCCCGCCGCCCGGCGTTCCGCCAGGTGGCGCGCCGCGGCGACGGTGTCGTCGTCGAGCGGGCCGGTCGGGACGTTCGGCAGCCCCAGGACGAGCCCGAGGCCGAGCACCTCGTCGACGATGAAGCGCGCTTCGTGCGGCGCGCCCACGACCTCGGCCAGCTCGGCGACCAGCGCACCACGCGTGGGGCCCGCCGCCACGCTCACCCCTCGCCGTCCTCCTCGCCCGACAGCTGGCGACCGCGCTTGTCGGCCATCAGCGCATCGGTGAGCTCGTTCAGGTCGCCCGCCAGCACCTGGTCCAACTTGTAGAGGGTGAGGTTGATCCGGTGGTCGGTGACCCGGTTCTCCTTGAAATTGTAAGTGCGGATCTTGTCGGTGCGGTTCCCGGCCCCGACCTGGCCGCGCCGCTGCGCCGACATCTCGGCGGCCTGTCGGTCCTGCTCGGCTTTGAGAAGGCGGGAGCGCAGCACCACCATCGCCTTGGCCCGGTTCTGAATCTGGCTCTTCTCGTCCTGCATCGCCACGACCGTGCCGGTGGGTATGTGCGTGATCCGCACGGCGGAGTCGGTGGTGTTGACCGACTGCCCGCCCGGCCCGGTCGAGCGGTAGACGTCGATCTTCAGGTCGTTGGGGTCGATGTCGACCTCGACCTCCGCCGCCTCGGGCAGCACGGTCACCGTGGCCGTGGAGGTGTGGATCCTCCCCTTGGCCTCGGTGACCGGCACCCGTTGGACCCGGTGCGTGCCGGCTTCGTGCTCCAGCCGGATGTAGGCGTCGGGACCCTTGACCAGGAAGACCGCCTCGTTGATCCCGTCCTTGTCCGACGCGTCCTCGGAGAGGACCTCGACCTTCCACTTCTTCGTCGCCGCGAAGCGCAGGTACATGTCGTAGAGCACGCGGGCGAAGAGGTTCGCCTCGTCGCCCCCCACCGCGCCCCGGATCTCCATGATCACGTTGCGCCCCTCGTTCGGGTCCTTGGGCAGCAGCAGCTCCTGAATCCGCTCCTCGAGCGCCTCCACCCGCGCCTCCGCGTCGTCGACCTCGAGCCGCATGAGGTCGCGGTCGTCTCCCGACGCCTCGGTCAGCATCTCGCGGGCGGTGGTGAGGTCCTCGCGGGCGGCGGTGAGGTCGTGCCAGGCGCGGACGATCTCGCCGAGCTCCTTGTGCCGCCGCGACAGGTCGCGCAGGCGGTCCGGGTCGGAGTGGGTGGCGGAGTCGGAGAGCTCGGCCTCGACGGCCTGGTACTCAGCCTCGAGCGCGACGATCCGGTCCTCGAACATGCCTCTCGGGTCTGCTCCTCACGGGGGCGGCGGCACGGTGCACGCGCCCCGCCCCGGCGGGGTCAGTCCTGCGCCGCCGCCGCGCCGGGCTTGGCCTTGGCCTTGGTCTTGCGCTCTCCATAGCGGCGCTGGAAGCGCTCCACTCGTCCACCGGAGTCGACCAGCTTCTGCTTCCCGGTGAAGAAGGGGTGGCACTCGTTGCACAGCTCGACGTGGAGGTCGGCCTTGGTCGAGTGCGTCACGTACGTGTTGCCGCACGAGCACCGGACCGTCGACTCTACGTAGTTGGGGTGGATGTCGGGCTTCATGGTGTCTCCAAGTGTCGATGTGGTCGGTTCAGTCTAGGGGCGCAACCGGCCGATCGGCCCGGCGCCGTCCCGTCGCCCTTCGGGCCCTGCAGGATCAGGTGGCCGGGCCCTTGGCGATCTCGGCCAGGAACTCGTCGTTGCTCGCCGTGGTGCGGATCTTGTCCATCAGCAGCTCCAGGCCGGCCGCATCCTTGCCGTCGCTGGCGAGCGCGTTGAGCACCCGGCGCAGCTTCCAGACCTGCTGGAGCTGGCCCCGCTCGAAGAGGAGCTCCTCGTGCCGGGTCGAGCTGGCGTTGACGTCGATGGCCGGGTACAGGCGGCGCTCGGAGAGGCGGCGGTCGAGGCGCAGCTCCATGTTGCCGGTGCCCTTGAACTCCTCGAAGATGACCTCGTCCATTTTGGAGCCGGTCTCCACGAGCGCCGAGGCGAGGATCGTCAGCGAGCCGCCCTCCTCCACGTTGCGCGCCGCTCCGAAGAACTTCTTGGGCGGGTAGAGCGCACCGGAGTCGACACCACCGGACATGATCCGCCCGGTCGCCGGCGCGGCCAGGTTGTAGGCCCGGGCCAGGCGGGTGATGCCGTCGAGGACGATGACGACGTCGCGGCCCATCTCGACGAGCCGCTTGGCCCGCTCAATGGCGAGCTCGGCCACCTGGGTGTGCTCGTCCGCCGGGCGGTCGAAGGTCGACGCGATGACCTCGCCCTTGACCGACCGCCGCATGTCGGTGACCTCTTCGGGGCGCTCGTCGACGAGCAGCACCATGAGGTGCACCTCCGGGTTGTTGGCCTCGATGCTGTGGGCGATCTGCTTCATGACCGTCGTCTTGCCGGCCTTGGGCGGCGAGACGATCATGCCGCGCTGTCCCTTGCCGATCGGCGAGAGCAGGTCCACGATCCGGGCCGTCAGGTTGTCCTTGTCGCCGGGCATCTCGAGGTTGAGGCGGGAGTCCGGGAACAGGGGGGTCAGGTCCTCGAAGCGGGGCCGGTCGCGGGCGGCCTCGGGATCGAGGCCCGAGATGGAGTCGATGCGCAGGAGCGCCGGGTACTTCTCGTTGTTCGACGCCGGCCGGCACGCGCCCTCGACATAGTCACCCCGCCGCAGCGCGAAACGCCGGGCCTGGCTGATGGAGACGTAGACGTCCTTGGTCGAGGCCAGATACCCCTCGCAGCGCAGGAAGCCGTAGCCCTCGTCGCGCAGGTCGAGCATGCCCTTGACCTCGACGAGCTCGCCCGAATAGGGCTGCTCCTGGCCGCCGCCGCCCTGCAGCTCGCCGCCCTGGCCGCCCCGCTCACGGCCCCGCCGGCGCCGGCTGCGCCGGTTGCCGGCGTCGTCACCGGACTGGTTGCCGCGGTCCTGGTTGCCACGGTTCTGGTTGCCCTGGTCCTGGTTGCCACGGTTCTGGTTGCCCTGGTTCTGGTTCCCCTGGTTCTGGCGGTTCCGGTTGCCCGGCTGGCTCTGGCCGTGACCCTGTCCGTTCTGGCGCGGTGCCACCTCGGCTCCGTCGGCCAGCTCGGGCGGCTCGACGAAGACGGCCGGTCCGGAGTCGCCGGCCGGTGCCGCCTCGGTGGTGGAGGAGCTCGCCGGGGCGGTGGCCTCGCCCTCGGCGGGCGCCGAGGGCTCCGCACCCGGCTCGCCGTCCCCCGTCGCGGCCTCGGTCGTCCCGCCGTTGGCGGATGCCGCCGCGCCGGCCGACCGCGAACGGCGGGGCGGCTTGGCGGCCCCGTTGGTCTCGGCGGCGCCGTTGCTCTGCGCTCCCGCCGCGGGCCCGGAGGTCACGCCGGTGGCGTCGAGGATCTGGTCAATGATGTCGGCCTTCTTGGTCCGGCTGGTCGTCTTGAGCGACATGGCCTGAGCGATGGCACTGAGCTCGTCGCGCTCCTTGCCTTCGAGAACCGATCGTTCGAGCTGCTGTTCCGCAGTCATCGGGCTCCTCATCTACGAGGGTTGTCGCCACCCGGGGTTCGTCCGCGCGTGGCGAGGAAATTTAAGGGAAAGGAGAAGGGATTCGCGTGTGAATTCCCTCCCCCGGATCACCTCTGCGTCATGCTCTCCCGGGACCGCTTGTACCCGCGGAGAGCGCTTCGAAGCGCAGTGGGGATGTACCTACTCTAGCGGGACGGAGTGCGACATGCCAACACACCCCGATTTCCCGGCGGCCGGGTTGTGCCTCCGTGGTGCCTCGACGGCCGTCACAGCGAGATCTCGGCCAGGACGGTGTCGAGGTCCAGGTCGATGACCGAGGGCACCGAGATGGCCTTGATGGCCAGGTCAGGATCCTTCAGCCCGTGCCCGGTCAGCACGCACACGACGGTCGACCCTTCCGGGACACCCTGCTTGACGAGCCCGGCCACCGACGCCGAGGACGCCGCCTCGCAGAAGACGGACTCCTCGGTGGCGAGGAACGTGTAGGCCTCCATGATCTCGTCGTCGGTGACCGCCGTGATCGAACCGCCGGACTCGGACGCGGCGGCCGTGGCCGAGTACCAGCTGGCCGGGTTCCCGATGCGGATCGCGGTGGCGATCGTCTCGGGGTTCTCCACGGGATGGCCCAACACGATCGGGGCCGCGCCGGCGGCCTGGAAGCCCATCATCCGGGGCAGCCTGGTCGACCGCCCGGCCTCCTTGTACTGGAGGTAACCCCGCCAGTAGGCCGAGATATTCCCGGCGTTGCCCACGGGGATGCAGTGCACGTCCGGGGCGTCGCCCAGGACGTCGACGATCTCGAAGGCACCCGTCTTCTGCCCCTCGATCCGGTGCGGGTTGACCGAGTTCACGACCGTGATGGGCGCGTGGTTCGGGAGGTCGCGCACGATCGCCAGCAACTGGTCGAAGTTCCCCCGTACCTGCAGCACGCGGGCGCCGTGCATCAGGGCCTGCGCCAACTTGCCCAGCGCGATGTGCCCCTCGGGGATGAGCACCACGCACCCGAGGCCGGCGCGTGACGCGTAGGCCGCCGCTGAGGCCGACGTGTTGCCGGTCGAGGCGCACACCACCGCCTTGGCCCCCTCGTCCACCGCCATGGAGATGGCCATCGTCATACCCCGGTCCTTGAAGCTCCCGGTCGGGTTCGCCCCCTCGACCTTGAGCCAGACGTCCGCGTTCACCCGCTCGGACAGGCGCGGTGCCGGCAGGAGGGGCGTGCCGCCCTCGAGCAGCGTGATGACGGGCGTGCGGGCGCCGATGGGGAGGAACTCGCGGTACTCCTCCATGACACCCCGCCAGCCCGACGTCATGGCGTGCCTCCCGCACCGTCCTCGTCGTGCCCGCCGATGACGCGGAGCACGCCGCTCACCCGGTCGACCGACTGGTGCCGGCGCAACTCGTCGATGGTGGCGAGCAGGTCGCCCTCCCGGGCGACGTGGGTCAGGAAGATCAATCGAGCCTCCTCGGCCAGCCCGACCTGCTCCATGGCGCGGATGGAGACGTCGTGGTCGCCAAAGATCTTGGCGACCGCGGCCAGGACGCCGGGCCGGTCGGCGACGTCCATGCTGAGGTAGAAGGCGGAGCGCATGTCGGCCTGGGGCCGCACGGTCGTGCTGGTGCGCTTGGGAGCGGGCGAGGGGGCGCCGGCGAGCAGGTTCCGCGCCGCGTCCACCAGGTCACCCAGCATGGCGCTCGCGGTGGGCCCGCCCCCCGCGCCGCGGCCGTAGAGCATGATCTCGCCGCTCACGGCGCCCTCGACGAAGACGGCGTTGAAAGCACCGCGCACCGCCGCCAGGGGGTGGGCCCGGGGGACCATCGCCGGGTGCACCCGGACGGAGATCTCGGGCCCGCCGTCCACCAGCTCGGCGATGGCGAGCAGCTTCACGGAGTATCCGAGCCGGCTCGCGTACGCGACGTCGGCCGCGCTCACGCCGCTGATGCCCTCCCGGTGCACGTCGGCGTCGACGATGTCCGACCCGAACGCAAGGGCGGCGAGGATGGCGGCCTTGGCCGCGGCGTCGTGGCCCTCCACGTCCGCCGTGGGGTCCCGCTCGGCCAGGCCGAGCTCCTGTGCGTCGCGCAGCACGTCGTCGTAGTCGTCCCCCTGCTCCTCCATCCGCGTGAGGATGTAGTTCGTGGTCCCGTTGACGATCCCCATGACGCGCAGGATCTGCTCGCCGGCGAGCGACTCGCGGAGCGGCCGGATGACGGGGATGGCACCGGCGACGGCCGCCTCGTAGAGCAGGTCCACGCCGGCGGCGGCGGCGGCCTCGGCCAGCTCGGCGCCGGCGGTGGCCAGCAACGCCTTGTTGCCGGTCACGACGGGCTTGCCGTTGCGCAGCGCGGTCTCTATCAGCTCGTGGGCCGGGTGCAGCCCGCCGATCAGCTCGACCACGACGTCCACGTCGTCCCGGGCCACCAGCGCGGCCGCATCGGTGCCGATGAGGTCCGTGTCGATGGCCGGCGAGCGGGGCTTGTCCGGGTTGGCCACGGCGATCCCGACCAGCTCGAGGCGGATGCCGGTACGGGCGGCGACGTCCTCGGCACGGGTGAGGAGTATCTCGGCCAGGGCGCCGCCCACGTTGCCGCACCCGAGCAGCGCGACGCGCACGGTGGGCGCCGGGTGCGCGTGCGGGTGGTCCTCGGCATCGGCCCGGTCGGCGTCGGCGGTCACCTCCAAACGGTACAGGCTGACCGCGACGCCACCGGCTGTGCGGTCGCGGCACGCCCGGTGCGGGGCGCTCAGGCGTCGAGGTGGGTGAGGTCCTCGAAGGTCTCCCGACGCACGACGACGCGGGCGGTGCCCTCGGAGACGAAGACGACGGCCGGCCGCGGCACCTTGTTGTAGTTGGAGGCCATGACGTAGCCGTAGGCACCGGTCACCGGCGTGGCCAGGATGTCGCCGACCGCCAGGTCGTCGGGCACGTACGCCTCGGGCACCACGAGGTCCCCGCTCTCGCAGTGCTTGCCCACCACTCGCACCGGCCGGGGGCGGATCGCCGCGGCCGCCCGTGGCAGGAAGGCCTCGTAGCCGCTCCCGTAGAGCACGGGCCTCGGGTTGTCGCTCATGCCCCCGTCGACGCTCACGTAGGTGCGGATCCCCGGGAGGTGCTTGACGGTGCCGACCGTGTAGAGGGTGATGCCGGCGGTGGCGACGATGGAGCGGCCGGGCTCTGCCGAGATCCGGGTGGCCGGGTCGACCCCCGCCCCGGCGCAGGCCACCCGGGTGGCCTCGGCCCACTGGACCTGGGTCGGTGCCGTCTCGCCGTTGACGTAGGGGACGCCGAGCCCACCCCCGACCACGAGCTCGGACAGCCCGAGCGGGGCGAAGAAGGCGCCGAGCACCTCGGCCGCCTGCTCGAAGGAGGAGGCGTCGAAGACCTGGCTGCCGATGTGGGCGTGCACCCCCACCAGCTCGACGCCGGGCAGGAGCTCGAGAGCCGCGACCGCCTCCGCCGCAACGCCCGAGGAGACGGAGAAGCCGAACTTGGAGTCCTCCTGGCCCGTCCGCACGAACTCGTGGGTGTGTGCCTCGACACCGGGCGTCACGCGGACCAGGACGCGCGGCCGGGACGGGGTGGGCGGGGACGACTCCAGCAGGCCCCCGAGCCGGGCGATCTCGTCGAAGGAGTCCACCACGATGCGGCCCACGCCGTGCTCGAGCGCGGCGGCCAGCTCACCCGTCGACTTGTTGTTGCCGTGCAGGACGAGGCGCTCTGCGGGGACGCCGGCCGACAGCGCGACGTGGAGCTCGCCGCCCGACGCCACGTCGAGGTGCATGCCCTCCTCGTGGGCCAGCCGGGCCATGGCCCGGCACAGGAACGCCTTGGTGGCGTAGGCGACGCCGTCCCCCCAGGCCGCCACCGCCTCCCGGCAGGCCCGGCGCAGGTGGTCCTCGTCGTAGACGAACAGCGGGGTCCCGAACTCCTCTGCCAGCTCGAGCAGGTCGACGCCCCCCACGTGGAGGTGGCCCGTGGCGTCGACGGCAGCCGTGAGCGGGAGCAGGTGCCGCTCCGGCGCAGCGGTGGCGACGTCGTGGTCCGTCGGCATGGAAGTGCAGAATACGGCAGCCTTCGCGCGTCCCGGCGACCACGGGACCGGTGGGGGTGTACGAGGACTACGATCGTGCCCTGCTCGTGCACCGGCGCGGGCATCGCCCGCCCCCGTAGCTCAGCGGATAGAGCACCGGCCTCCGGAGCCGGTGGCGCAGGTTCGAGTCCTGCCGGGGGCGCTCGACATATGACCAGTTCAAGTCGATCTTCTGGCATGCTGCGTGGATGGACTCGCCATCACACGCGCGTGTGTCGGGGAATCCTTGGAGGATTCCCCGACACGGTTCGGGCGATCAGTGCAGGGCCGGCTCCAGGTGCTCCGTCTCCAGGTGCTCAATCTCCGACAGATCCACCGCCGGAGCGGCCGTTCCCCGGGAGGCGGCCCGCTCGGTCCAGATGTCGAGCACGAGCAGGCTCAGGTTGGACACGGCGGCCGCACCGATGATCGTCGTGATCAACGCTATGAGCCCGCTGGTCACGTGGAAACC
>Ga0181526_10001199_pt1 | contig 25427 bp, 23 predicted proteins | sample PEATcosm2014_Bin_35_FD_119750 | JGI IMG/M metagenome (GOLD analysis project Ga0181526, IMG submission 119750) | Peatland microbial communities from MTU Mesocosm Facility, Houghton, MI, USA - PEATcosm2014_Bin06_30_metaG | ecosystem: Environmental > Terrestrial > Soil > Wetlands > Peat | place...
CGGGGGCATCTTCAACTACGGCGACTCCTCGTTCCTGGGCTCACGCGGGGGCCAGCCCCTCAACAAGCCCATCGTGGCGATGATGAGCACCTTCGACGGGGCCGGCTACTGGCTGACCGCGTCGGACGGAGGGATCTTCGGCTACGGCGACACCGGCTTCTATGGCTCGGCGGGCTCCATCCACCTCAACGCACCCGTGGTGAGCGGCACGCCGAGCTGAGGCGGGGGCGTCGCCCGGCTACTCAGAAGACGGCGATCGGGTTGACCGGCGACGCCGTGCCGCGCCGGATCACGAGCGGCGCCACGGTGAGGAGGAACTCCCAGCGCCGTTCCTCGGCGCACGCGTCCGCCAGCGCATCGAGGTCCAGGTTGTCCATGAGGTGGACCCCCATGGCCACGATGACGACGGTGTGGATCGGCATCACGACACCCTCGACCCGCGAGGGCAGGACGTCGGAGACGCCGTCGCTGCCCAGGGTGGCCACGTCCCGGTCGCGCAGCCAGGCCAGGCACGAGGCGTCCAGGCCGGCCGCCAGGGTGGCTGCGTCCCAGGCGCCGTGCTCGGCCCGCCAGCGCCAGCGCCCCGTGCGCACCAGCAGCGCGTCGCCGGCGCGTACGCGGAGGCCGGCCCGTGCCTCGGCCGCCTCGAGGTCCTCGGGGAAGATCGGCTCACCCGGCTCGAGGGCGTCGACCTCGCGCAGCGCCGGGATATCGAGCAGCACCCCCCGGGTCACGATGCCCGCCTGGAGGTGGTGGATGCCCAGGCGGGTCGCGCCGTGGGCGGTGACCGTCTCGACCGGGTAGCCGTTGAAGATCTTTCCCTCGTGGAAGATGTGGCAGAGGGCGTCGATGTGGCTGGTGGCGAAGCCGTGGGGTGCCAGGGCGATGTAGTCGGCGCCGCCTCCCTCGGTCGCCGTGCCGATCATGTGGTGGGCCACTGGGTTCGGGTTGTCGACGGCCCCACGGGTGTCGAGCGCCCGGGCACACGAGACCGTGCGCCCGGCCCGCACCGTGGCGACCGCGGCGGCCGTGACCTCGGGTGTGATGAGGTTGAGCGCTCCCAGCTGGTCGTCGTCGCCCCAGCGTCCCCAGTTGGACAGGGTCGAGTGGAGGGCGAGGACGTCGCCGGGCGCCATGGGCTCGTGGGGCACGGGCGGACAGTAGCCCCGGACCAATACGATCGCTCCATGACGACACTCCAAGGTGACTACGAGCCCAGCCCATCCGAGTGGGTCCGCGACCAGGTGGCCGAGTACGAGGCCTCCGGGGGCCAGCGGGCCAACACCCTCCTCGACACGGGGATGCCCATCATCGTGGTGGCCACCCGGGGGGCCAAGAGCGGCAAGGTCCGCAAGAACCCGGTCATGAAGGTGGAACACGACGGCGAGTACGCGCTGGTGGCCTCCAAGGGCGGGGCGCCCGAGAACCCCGAGTGGTTCCACAACCTGGTAGCCCACCCCGACGAGGTCGTGATCCAGGATGGCCCCGAGCCCTTCGCGGTCGACGTGCGCGAGGTCACCGGGGACGAGAAGGCGCAGTGGTGGGAGCGGGCGGTCGCCGCCTACCCGCCCTACGCCGAGTACCAGGAGAGGACGGACCGCCAGATCCCGGTGTTCATCGCCAGCCCCAAGGACGCCTGAGGCGCTCCCTCAGCGCGCGTCGGCGAAGGCCCGGACCATGGCGGCGCGCCACGGCACCAGGTTGGCCTTGCGCTCCAGTGGCGTCTTGCCGAGCCGCACCACGACGAGGTCGAGGGCGGGGCAGATCGTGATCGACTGCCCCTCGTAGCCGGCGGCGCGGAACGTCCCCAGGGTGTCGCCCACCACGCCGTACCAGTGGGCGCCGTACGGGTTGTGGTCGTCGGGGTCCACCGAGGCCCAGGTGCGGCCGTAGTCGACCCAGCCCGGCGGGAGGATGCGGACGCCGTCCCACATCCCGTCGCGCAGGTACAGCAGTCCGAAGCGGGCGTAGTCCCGTGCCGTGGCGCGCACGTAGGACGAGGCCACCCACGTGCCGGCCTCGTCGAACTCGGGGTCCGCACTCGCCATGCCGATGGGCCCGAAGAGGCGGCCGTGCAGGAAGCGGGCGTAGTCCTCTCCCGGCCCCACCGTCCGGGCCACGACGCCCGAGATGATGTTCGAGGTCCCCGACGAGTAGTTGAACCGTGCCCCGGGCTCGGCGACCAGCGGACGGTCGGCGGCGAAGTGGGCCATGTCGGCCTGGCCCTCCCCGAAGAGCATGTGGATCACGTCGGACACCCGGTCGTCGACGTAGTCCTCCGTGAAGTCGAGCCCGTCGCGCATGGCGAGCAGCTGGCGCAGCGTGACGGCGTGACGGGGGTCGTCGGGAGCCGACCACTCGGGCACGTCGGCCGGCGCGTCGAGGTCCAGCCGCCCCTCGCCGACCAGCAGGCCGACCGCGGCGTGCAGCACGGACTTGGCCATCGACCAGCTGAGCAGCGGCACCTCGGCGTTCACGGGCGTGGGCTGGCGGTCGAAGTGCTCGAGGGCCCCGCCGTAGCGCTCGGCGACGACCTTGCCGCCGTGGGCGACGAGCACGGCGTACGAGGTGGCGAGGGGCCCCGCCTCGTCGAAGGCCGCGTCGAGCAGCGGTGCCAGGTGCACGCCCTTCGGCAGATCCCCGGTCGGCCACCCGTCGGTCGGCCACGGCACCCCGGCCGGCTGGGGTGGCAGCGGGACGAGGTCGCTCATCTCGTGGTGCTGAGGAACTCCAACAGCGCGGCGTTGGTCTCGGCCGGCCGCTCCTGCTGCACCCAGTGCCCGGCCCCCTCGACGACCGTGCCGCCGCGGAAGTCGGGCAGCGCCTCGGCCATGGCCTCGGCCGCGCCCGGCATCATGGCGTTCACCGGGTCGAGTGATCCCGTGATGAAGGCGGTGGGCATGGTGTAGACGGAGGCGGGAATGTCCTTCGACCGCTCCCAGTTGGCGTCCATGTTGCGGTAGAAGCTCACCGGCCCGAAGAAGCCGCTCTCCTCGAAGGCCGCGGCGTACACGTCGACGTCCGCCTCGGTGAGCCAGTCCGGGAGCACCTCGGGCGCCGGCGGCAGGATGTCCATGAAGCGGGTGCCCTGGCGCGGCACGTCCGGCAGCGGGTTCGCACCGGCCATCCCCTCGCCGCCGGCGGCGTAGAGCATGGTGCGCAGGAACAGGCGCGGGTCGGCCTCGAACTCGGCCTCGGCCGGCCCGACCGGCTGGAAGTAGAGCATGTAGAAGAACTTCCCCTCGAAGATCACCTCGAAGATCTCCGTGGGTGGCGCCGGCGAGTTGGAGTAGGGAACGCTCATGTTGCAGATGGCGGACACCCGCTCCGGGCGCAGACGCCCCATCTCCCAGACCAGCATGGCGCCCCAGTCGTGGCCGACGAAGGCCGCCTGCTCGTAGCCGTAGTGGTCGAGCAGCCCGGCCAGGTCGCCGGTGAGCTGGTCCGAGCCGTAGGCGGCGACCTCGCTCGGACGCGAGCTGGCGCCGTAGCCGCGCAGGTCGGGGGCCATGGCCCGGTAGCCGGCGTCCGCCAACGCGCCGAGCTGGTGGCGCCAGGAGTACCAGAGCTCGGGGAACCCGTGACAGAGCACGACGGGCGGACCGTCCGTCGGGCCGGCCACCGCGACGTGCAGCTCGATCCCGTTGGCCGGGATCTGCTCGTGCGTGACGTCAGCCACGGGGCGCCGCCTCCTGAGCCTCGGACTTCTGGGCCTTCTCCTCCTGGTGGGTCTGAATGGCCGACATGACGGCGTTCACGGCGCTGCCGATGAACTCCGGCCGGTTCTCGGCGGCCCAGTCGCGGCTGCGGGTGAGCGACGCCGCGGAGCCCTGGAACCGCGGTGCCACGTAGCGGGCGATCAGCTCGTAGGAGTGCCGGGTGGCGGCGGTGTCGGCCCACTCGTGACCCATCAGCAGGTAGGTGCCGAAGCCGCCGGACTGGGACTGCAGGCGCTCGATCTGCGCGATGGCGTCGTCCACCGTGCCGATGACGGCCATGCCCGACGCGTTCAGGGCGTCGACGAGGGACTCGAAGTTCTCGGTGTCGGGTGCCAACGGGAGGGCGGCCACCCGCTCGAAGTAGTCCACCCAGTCGGCGAGCCCGAAGGCCACGTCGGCGATCGCCTGCTCCTTGGTGTCGGCGATGTGCATGGGCCCGACCAGCCGCCAGTTGTTGCGGTCGACCGTGGTGGAGAACTCGGCGGCCCGCTGCTCCATGACCTCCCAGTGGGAGGCCAGCACGTCGAAGCCCCCGGTGGTCGTCGCGCCGAGCGAGAGCAGGCTGCAGCCGAAGCGGCCGGCGGCGCGGGGCCCGGCCGGCGACACCTGCGCGGCGACGGCCACCTCGGGGAAGGGGCGCTGGTAGGGCAGCAGCTGCAGGCGGGCCTTCACGAGCTTGAACCACTCCGTCTCCATGGAGACCGTCTCGCCGGCCAGCAGGAGCAGGATCGCCTGGAGCGACTCCTCCATCATGTCGCGTTGCTTGGCGGGGTCGATGCCCATCATGAAGGCGTCGGAGGGCAGCGCGCCGGGCCCGACGCCCAGCATGACGCGGCCCCGCGTCAGGTGGTCGAGGAGCACCATGCGGTCGGCCAGCATGAAGGGGTGATGGTAGGGCAGCGACGAGACGCCGGTGCCGAGGCGGATCTGCTTCGTGCGTTGCGCGGCGGCGGCGATGAAGACCTCGGGTGAGGCGATGATCTCGTAGCCGGCCGAGTGGTGCTCGCCGAACCAGGCCTCGTCGAAGCCGAGCGCGTCGAGGTGCTCGACCAGCTGGAGGTCGCGTTCGAGCGCCAGCGTCGGGTTCTGGCCCACCGGGTGGAACGGGGCCAGGAAGATCCCGAACCTGAGTCGGCCGTCTGCGTCAATGGTGGTCATCGCTCTCCATGTCTGTCGGTGTCATCCGGTGTCGTCCCTACGGCGTCACGAGGATCTTGCCGTGCTCGCCCGGCGTGCGCAGCGTCTCGAAGGCGCCCGGGGCACCGGCGAGGTCGACGGCGGACGTGACCAGGAGGTCGGCGCCGGGGACGCCGGAGGCCAGGCGGGCCAGGGTGGCGGCGAACTCGTCCGGTGTGTAGCCGAAGGAGAAGCGGAGCTCCATCTCCTTGGTCACGGCCATGAACGGCTCGATGGTGTCGGAGTGCATGCACACCCCCACCACCACGATCCGACTGTGCGGCGGGGCCTCGGCGAGGAGTGACTGGAGCATGCCCGGGACGCCCACCGCCTCGAAGATGACGGGGTCCTGCACGACGGCCCCGAGCATGCCCGCCCCGATGCGCTCCACGACCGTGCGGGCGATGCCGAAGTCGGACCAGCGGTCGTGGGGCGAGCCCTCGGCGGGGTCGAGCACCTCGTCGGCTCCGAAGGCCTCGGCCAGGCGCCGTCGCGTCGGGGAGTAGTCGGCGGCGAGGACCGGACCGTGGCCCCGCCCCTTCAGCGCGGCGATGACGGCCAGCCCGACCGGGCCGCACCCCACCACGAGGCAGGGCTGGCCCTCGCTGAGGCCGGCCAGCCCCACGGCGTGCTCGCCGACCGCGAGCGGCTCGGTGAGCGCGGCGAGCTCGGTGCTGAGCGCGTCCGGGACCGGGAGGCACAGCAGCTCCTGGAGCACCATGTGCTCGGCCAGGGCGCCCGGGTAGGCATTGGAGTAGCCGATCTGCTCGACCCCTGTCGGCCCGAGGACGATGGGCACCGAGCACACCCGGGTCCCCACCGGCAGCGTGCCGGCGGTGTCGGGACCGTGCTCGACCACCTCGGCACAGAACTCGTGGCCGAACACGCAGTCGGCCGTCGGGTCGAGGGCGGGCACGCCCACCGAGTCCATCAGGCCAGTGAAATGGGGGAAGTCGGCCAGGGCGTGCAGGTCGGACCCGCAGATGCCGGCGGCCAGCGAGCGCACCACGACATGGCCCGGGAACGGGACGGGATCGGGCACCTCGCCCAGTACCAACCTTCCGCCCCTCGTGACTGCGGCCCGCATGCCGGCACACCCCCCGGGCAGCGCGGCCGCCCGCATTCGTCGCTACGTTTGCCCAGTGAGTTTCACACAAGGACTTAAGCAGCGCCCGTTCGCGGACCAGGTCGCACTGGTGACCGGGGCGGCACGCCCACGGGGTATCGGCCGGGCCACGGCGCTCGGCCTGGCCCGGGGCGGGGCGGACGTGGCCTGCCTCGACATCGCCCGGCCCTACGAGGAAGCCCCGTTGCACGGCACCGCCAGCCACGACGATCTGGACTCCCTGGCCGCCGAGATCACGGCCCTCGGGGGGCGGGCGCTCACCGTGCAGGCCGACGTGGCGGACGAGGCCGCCGTGGAGGCCGCCGTGGCCCGGGTGAGCGAGGAGCTGGGCACGGTCACCCTGGTGGCCAACGTCGCCGGGGGCAGCGGCCCGGGATTCGGCCTCGGCCCGCTGCTCAACGTCGGGGTCGCCGAGTTCCGCCGCGTGCTCGACGTCAACGTGGTCGGGACCTGGCTGGTCGCCAAGGCCTGCGCCACCCGCATGGTGGCCGGCGGCGTGGGCGGGCGGATCTGCAACGTGTCGAGCCAGGCGGGAAAGCGGGGCTTCCCGTTCCTCGGCCCCTACTGCGCCGCCAAGGCCGGGGTGATCCTCATGACCCAGACCATGGCGCTCGAACTCGGGCCGGCGGGCATCGCGGTCAACGCGGTGTGCCCGGGCACGGTCGACACCGACCTGATGAACAAAGACTCCATGTTCGAGAACCTCATGGGCGGGCCGGAAGGCCTGGCCGCCTACATCGCCCGCGAGATCCCGCTCGGCCGGCTGCAGAGCGCAGAGGAGATCGCCAGCGCCATCTGCTGGCTGCTCTCCGAGTCGGCGGCCGGGGTCACCGGGGAGGCGTTGAACGTGAGCGCCGGACAGACAATGGTGTAGCGATGCCGATCCTCGACGCCCGCCACGACCTCGCCCATCCCGTGGAAGGCGACACCGCCTGGAGCGAGTCGTACTACTTCAACGCGTACGACCCCGGGACGGACTCGGGCCTCTTCAGCCGCATCGGCATCCGGCCCAACGAGGGGACGATGGACGTCGGGATGTCGCTGTGGCTGCCCGGCGGTGAGCTGGGCGAGTACCGCTCGGTGCGGGAGCAGCGGGAGATGGTCGACACCGTGCTCCAGGTGGGCGACGTCCGCTACGAGATGCTCGAGCCACTGCAGTCGTGGCGCCTGACCATGGACGGCGAGGTGCGGGCCCGCCCGTGCCAGCGCGGCGAGACCGCGACCCACCCCGTCCCCGTCTCGCTCGACGTGCGGTTCGACGCCATCACGCCTGCCATCGGCACCGACGGCCAGCCGAGCGGCGGCCCGAAGTCCGCCGAGGCGGCGGCGGCCGCCGGCACGGTGGGCAAGGGGCACCTCGAGCAGGCGGGCCGTTGGACCGGCTCCCTCACCGTCGACGGTGTCCGCCACGAATGGCACGGTGCGCACGGCAACCGTGACCGCTCGTGGGGCCCGCGCCGCTGGGGCGGCCCGAAGATGTGGCGCTGGTTCTCCATCAATTTCAGCAACGGCAACATCGGCGAGGACATGCACTTCGGGGGCATCCGCCTCGGCACCGAGGCCGGCGACCTGCACCGGGGCTGGGTCTGGGACGGCGACCGGGCGACGTCGGTGCGCGAGTGGGACGTGCGCACCGAGCTGGCCGACGACGGCGTGACGCACCGGGTCGTGCACCTCGAGGTCCACGACAAGTCGGGCCGTATCTACCCGCTGCGCGGCGACGTCCTGCGGGTGGCCGACATCGGCCAGGCCGGCGGCACCATGGTCAACGAGGGCCTGGCGCGGTGGACCTACGAGGACCCGGCCGGCGAGGTCCGCACCGGCTTCGGCATCTGCGAGTACCTCCACCAGCTCGACGACGGCGGGAGGCCCGTCGTCCCCGTCACCTAGCGGCGCAGACGATGGCACGGCGGCGCGGGGACGAGATCGCGGCGGCGCTCGGCGCGCACCTCGGCGGGACCGTGCGGGACCTGCACCGGCTCTCGGGTGGCGCATCGAGAGTGACGAGCGCGTTCGAGCTCGAGTCGCCCGGCGCCGCGCCGCGCCGGCTCATCCTCCAGATGGACCGGGGCGACATCGGCACCCAGTCGGGCAAGGTCCCGATGGAACGGTCGCTGCTCCGGGCGGCGCACGCAGCGGGGGTCCCGGTGCCCGCCGTCGTGGCCATGGGCGTCGGCGACGACCTGGGCGCCGACTGGCTGGTGGTCGAGCGGTTGGAGGGCGAGACCATCCCGCGCAAGATCCTGCGCGACGCGCAGTGGTCCGGGGCCCGGAGCGCGCTGACGGCGCAGTGCGGCCGCGCGCTGGCCGCCATCCACACCATCGACCCGGGTTCGGTCGACGGGCTCCCGGCCGCCGACCCCCTGGGTGACCCCCTGTCCTTCCTCGACGCGCTGGGCGAGGCGCGCCCGGCGCTCGAGCTCGGTGCCCGCTGGCTGGACCGGCACCGGCCCGCGACCGGCCCGCGGGTCACGGTGCACGGCGACTTCCGTTGCGGCAACTTCCTCGTCGGCCCCGAGGGGCTGCGGGGCGTGCTCGACTGGGAGCTCGCCCACGCCGGGGACCCGGCCGAGGACATCGGGTGGCTCTGCGCGCCGGCCTGGCGCTTCGGCGGTGGCGGGGAGGTGGGCGGCTTCGGCACACTGCACGAGCTGCTCGGCTCGTATGCCGCGGCCGGCGGTGAGGCGATGGAGCGCGACCGGGTGCACTGGTGGCAGGTGCACGCCACGGTGAAGTGGGCGGTCATCTGCTCCTTGCAGGCCTCCGCGCACCTCAGCGGGGCGACCCGTTCCGTGGAGCTGGCCGCCATCGGCCGGCGGGTCTGCGAGAGCGAATGGGACCTCTTCACGCTGCTGGGCGTGGCTCCCGGCGAGCCCGCCCCCGAGCCGGTCGCCACGGGCAACCCGGTGGCGCCGTTCGGGAGGCCGACGGCGGCCGAGCTGGTCGAGGCCGTCCGCGAGTATCTCGAGGCCGACGTGATGGAGCGCAGCGAGGGCGGGGCGCGCTTCGAAGCGCGGGTGGCCCGCAACGCGCTCGCCATCGTGGAACGCGAGCTCGTGTACGGCCGGGACGTGGCCGTCGCCCACGCCTACCGGTTGCGTGACCTCGGGATCAGCGACGATGCCGCGCTGGCCGCCGCCATCCGGGCCGGGGACTTCGACGACGGCTGGGAACCCGTGGCAGCCGCGCTCGCCGCGTCGGCGCGTGACCAGCTGCTGGTGGCCAACCCCGCCTACTTGCCACCGGCCAGCGCGTAGGGCGCCGCCCCGGACGCGGGCGCCTCGTCGAGCGCCACCGTCCCGGCGTCGGCGGTCTCGGTGACGCGGGTGCCGATGCCCTGCAGGATGGCACCGGCCACCAGGCTGCAGGCGATCATGAAGATCCAGGCGTGGTGGAAGGCGGTCACGGCCGTCGCGCCCGTGGCGGAGCCGAGGATGGCGACCAGGCACGCCACCCCGAGAGCGATGCCGATCTGGCGCGTCATTGCGTAGAGCGCGGAGCCCGTGGCGAAGCGCTGCGGGGGGAGCGGGGCCGTGGCGGCGCCGCCGAGCGAGGGCAGCATCAGCCCCACACCGATGCCGCTCACGATGCTGCCGGGCAGGTAGGCGCCGGCCCAGTCCGGCACGGCGCCGGCATGGGTGATCCACCACAGCCCGCCGGCCGCGAACAGCAGCGAGCCGGCGGTGCCGACGGCGCGGTGCCCGATGCGGGCCCCGAGCAGCCCACCGGGGAAGGCGGTGAGCGCGGCCAGCAGGGGTCCGGGAGCGATCATGAAGCCCGCCCGCAGGATCGACTCGTGCCAGACGCCGGTCAGGAACAGCACGCCACCGAGGACCAACGCCCCGAAGCCGCCGAAGAAGGCGAGCGAGCTCAGGTCGGCGAGGGCGACGGCGCGGTGCCGGATGACAGCGGGCTCGATGATGGGGTTCGGGTGGCGGTACGAGCGTACGACGAGCCAGGCGCCCGAGGCGACGGCCACGGCGAAGGCGCCCACGATGCGCGCGCTCAGCCAGCCCCAGTCCGAGCCCTCCACGATGGCGGCCACGAGGCTGGCCACCGACACCGAGAGCAGCGCGGCGCCGAGCACGTCGGACTTGTGGGCGGCCGGGTCGCGCACTTCGCGCAGCGAGCGGACGCCGAAGACGAGCGCCAGCACGCTGAAGGGCAGGTTCACCAGGAACACCCAGCGCCAGCTGACCTGGACCAGGAGCCCGCCGATGGGCGGCCCGAAGGCGGCTGCGGCGCCGCCGACGGCGGACCACAGCCCGATGGCGGCCCCCTTGCGCTCGGGCCCGAAGGCCGGGAGCAGCAGGCCGAGGGAGGTCGGCAGCATGAGTGCGCCGCCCGTCGCCTGCAGGACGCGGGCGGCCACCAGGAAGCCGAGCGAGGGGGCGAGGGCGCAGAGCGCCGAGGAGGCGGTGAAGACCGCCAGGCCGATGAGGAACGCCTTCTTGCGCCCGGCGCGGTCGGCCCAGCGCCCGGCCGGGACGAGGGCGGCGGCGAACACGATGGTGTAGGCGCTGAGCACCCACGACAGCGAGCTCAGGCTCTCCCCGTGGAAACTCGCCGAGATGCTCGGGAAGGCGATGTTGACGATGAAGAGGTCGAGTGAGGACAAGAAGACCCCGGTCAGCACGATCAGGGCGGTGAGCACGGGGCGGGAGCGCTCGGACGGAGCCGTGGACCGGATCGTGAGTTCTGTCATGCAACGTACTGTACCAAGAAAGTTGTATAAAGCAACCGACTCCGATGAAATCTGCTGTATGCTGGGGGGATGCTGAATCGTGACTACCCGAGCCAGTACTGCCCGGTGGCGTCGACGCTCGAGGTCGTGGGCGAACGGTGGACGCTGCTGATCATCCGCGACGTCTTCCTGGGCATCCGTCGCTTCGACGACCTCCAGCGCGACCTGGGCGTGGCGCGCAACATCCTCCAGGCCCGCCTCGAGCGCCTGGTGGAGGAGGGGATCCTCGTGAAGCGCCCCTACCAGGAGCGCCCCGTGCGCAACGAATACCGCCTGACCGAGAAGGGCGCGGACCTCTGGCCCGTCCTGGTCGCTCTCCTGCAGTGGGGTGATCGCTACGGGCTGGAGGGCGAGCGGCCCATGATCCTCCAGCATCGGGGCTGTGGCGGTGAGCTCGACGACCGCCGGCGCTGCGTCGCCTGCGGGGCCGACGTGACGGTCACCGAGGCGATCGCCGTCCGGACCGGCGCGCGGCGGCCGCAGACCGTGGCCGAGCCCGTCAGCGCCTGAACCGGCCGGCCGGGCGCGCCGGGTCACCCCTCGCTACCGTGGCGCCATGAGCGAGGACACGGCATGGCTGGACGCGACGGCGCAGGCGGAGCTGGTCCGCACCAAAGAGGTCTCACCGGCGGAGCTCGTCGGCGAGGCCATCACGCGCATTGAGGCGCTGAACCCACAGCTCAACGCGGTCATCCACGAGCTCTTCGACCGCGCCCGCACCGAGGCGGCGGGCGAGCTGCCCGACGGCCCCTTCCACGGTGTGCCGTTCCTCCTCAAGGACCTCGGCGCCGAGCTGGCGGGCACGCCCTACAACGAGGGGACCGATTTCTCGGGTGACTACATCTCGACGGTCACCCAGGAGCTGACCCAGCGCTACATCGACGCCGGCTTCGTGGTCTGTGGCAAGACCAACACGCCCGAGTTCGGGATCCTCCCCACGGCCGAGCCCCGCCGCTTCGGGCCCTCGCGCAACCCGTGGAACACCGGGCACTCGACGGGCGGATCCTCGGGTGGCTCGGCGGCCGCGGTCGCCTCGGGCATGGTGCCGGTGGCGCACGCCAACGACGGTGGCGGATCGATCCGGATCCCGGCCTCGTGCTGCGGCCTGGTCGGTCTGAAGCCGACCAGGGGACGCAACTCCCTGGCGCCCCAGTACGGCGACATGATGGGCGGGCTCGTCATTGAGCACGTGGTGACGCGCTCGGTGCGCGACAGCGCGGCGATCCTCGACGTCACCGCCGGCCCCGTCCCGGGCGACCCCTACTGGGCCCCACCGTTGCGCGGGCCGTCCTTCGCCGCCGCCGCGGCGACCGCACCCGCCGCCCTGCGCATCGCGGTCATGACGGCCTCGCCCACCGGCAGCGGGGTGCACCCCGACTGCGTGACCGCGGTCCGCGACACCGCTGCGCTGTGCGAGTCGCTCGGGCACCGGGTCGAGGAGGCGACGCTCTCCGTCGACGGGGACGCCTTCACGGCCCACTTCATCAACCAGTGGGCGTGCTCCAACGCCTGGTCAGCCGGCGACTGGGAGCATCGGGTCGGCCGCAGCATGGAGGAGGGTGACGTCGAGCCCCTGACGTGGGCGCTGACCCAGCTGGGCCGCTCCATCGACGGTGGTCGGTATCTCGAATCGGTCCAGGAGCTGCAGAAGATCAGCCGCCAGATCGCCGACTACTTCGAGGGCATCGACGTGCTGGTGACCCCGACCCTCGGTGAGCCGCCGGCACCGATCGGGACGTTCGACTCGCCCCCGGGCGAGCCGCTGGCCGGCCTCCTGCGCGCCGCCGCCTACGTGCCCTTCACGCCGCCCTTCAACGTGACCGGCCAGCCCGGGATCTCGCTGCCCCTGCACTGGAACGACGACGGGCTGCCGATCGGCGTGCAGTTCGTGGGGCGCTTCGGCGACGAGGAGACACTGCTCGCGCTCGCCGGCCAGCTCGAGCAGGCGGCCCCGTGGGCGGAGCGCCGGCCGCCGGTCCGGGCCTAGGCAGAACCGGGGCGGTCGTCCACCAGGACGCAGCGCGTGCCCGAGTAGATGGTGGGCATGCACTTGTTGCAGTGGATGCACAGCGACGTGGTCGACGTGCCGGCCTGCATGCGGTTGGGCAGGTCGGGCTCGCGCAGGAGGGCACGAGCCATGGCGACGAACGCGAAGCCCTCGGCCAGCGCCGCCTCGACCGTCGCCAGCTCGGTGATGCCGCCGAGGAGGATGAGCGGGGTGGACAGCGCTCGCTTGAACTGCCGCGCGTAGGGGAGGAAGAAGGCCTCTTCGTACGGGTAGGACTTGAGGAACCGGTTGCCGACGACGCGGAAGCCGAGCCGGACGGCCGCCGGCAGGGTGGCCCCGAATTCCCTGAGCGGCGCGTCGCCCCGGAACAGGTACATGGGGTTGGCCAGGGAGCTGCCGCCGGTGAGCTCCAGCGCATCGAGCGCGCCGTCGGATTCGAAGAGCGCGGCGATCTCGACGCTCTCGTCGAGCCACAGCCCGCCGTCCACGCCGTCGGCCATGTTGAGCTTGGCCGTGACGGCCGTCCGTGGTCCTGCGGCGTCGCGCACGGTGCGCAGCACGTTGCGGGCGAAGCGGGCACGGTTCTCGACCGAGCCGCCGAACTGGTCGTCGCGTCGGTTGAGCTTCGGGCTCAAGAACGCACTCAGGAGGTAGTTGTGGCCGACGTGCACCTCAATGGAGTCGAAGCCGGCCTCGACCGCCAGCGCGGCGGCCCGCCGGTAGTCCTCGGTGATGCGCTCGATGCCGGCCACGTCGACGGCGCGCAGGCGCGAGCCCATCGGCGTCAAGCCGCCGGAGGGCGAGAGCGCCGGAGCTCCGTTGGAGCGCGCGTTGGCCACCGGCCCGGCGTGGCCGATCTGGGCCGCCACCGCGGCACCCTCGGCGTGGACGGCGTCGGTGACCCGGCGGAGACCGGGCACCGTGGCCTCGTCGAGGAGCAGGCAGTGGCGGTCGGTCCGGCCCTCGGGCGACACGGCGAGGTAGGCCACCGTCGACATGGCGGCGCCGCCGGCGGCCACCCGGCGGTGGAACTCGACCAGTGCGTCGCTCGCCGTGCCACCGCGCATCACGCCCTCGAAGGTGGCGGCCTTGATGATCCGGTTGCGCAGCGTGAGCGGGCCGAGGGGGGCCGGGGAGAAGACCTGCGGCGCGGCCGGGCGGGCGGTGCGTGGCATGGGCCCACCTTTATGCACGCGGGGGGCGGCCCGCACGTCGGAGTCAGTCCGGGTGATCGCCAGCGGCCGCCAGCGCCGGCTGCAGCGGTGGGCCGCTCACGGGGCACGACCAGCACCGCTCGTCGCGGCGGTGGACGGGCGCCGGCCCGTGCGAGGGGTTGCGGATGGTCAGGGCGGCGACCAGGCCACCGGCGGCGCAGGTGACGCCGGAGATCAGCATGGCGGTGCGGAACCCGGCGGCCAGCTCGGTGGCTCCGAGCGCCGCGGACCCGGTCAGGCCGGCGAGCAACGGGAGCACGGCGACGGCGAGCAGCCCTCCCGCCCGGGCCACGACGTTGTTGACCGCCGACGCGACGCCCGAGTGCTGGGCCGGCGCCGCCCCCATGGCGGTGGCCGTGAGCGGGGCCACGGTCATCGCCAGGCCGAAGGAGAACACCATCACGGCCGGGAAGACCTCGGTCCAGTAGCTCCCGGTGTCCGTGGCCCGCCCCAGCAGGGCCAGGCCGGCGCCGACCACGAGCGGCCCCACCGTCATCTGGAGGCGGGGGCCGATGCGCGCCGACAGCTGGCCGGAGCGGGCCGACAGGGCCAGCATGACGAGCGTCAGCGGGAACAGCGCGAGCCCGGACTCGAGCGGGCTGTAGTGCTGCACGATCTGCAGCTCCACCGGCAGGAGGAACAGGGCGCCGCCGAGGGCCCCGTAGACGGCGAAGGTCACGGCGTTGGCCCCGCTGAACTGGCGGGACCGGAACAGCCCCAACGGGAGCATGGGGCGGGCACGGTGGTGCTCGAAGATGAAGAAGGCGGGCGCAGCCACGGCCGCGATGGCGAGCGAGGCGACCACGGCCGGGCTCGACCAGCCGCGGGCGGGGGCCTCAATGAGCCCGTAGGTCAGCCCGGCGAGGAAGACGACGGCCAGGGACGCCCCGATGCCGTCGATCCGGCCGGTGCTGGTCGGATCCCTCGACTCGGGCACATGGCGTGCGGTCAGGACGAGCACGACGGCGGCCAGGGGGAGGTTGATGAAGAAGACCCAGCGCCACGAGCCGACGGCCAGGAGATAGCCCCCGACGAGCGGCCCGGCCGCCGCCGCCACGCCGCTCAGGCCCGACCAGGCGCCGATGGCCTTGGCGCGGTCGTCGGCGCGGAACGACGCCTGCAGGATGGCCAGGCTGGCGGGGGTGAGCAGCGCGCCGCCGACGCCCTGGACCACCCGGGCGAGGACGAGCAGCTCGGCATCCGGGGCCAGGCCGCAGCACGCCGACGCGGCGGCGAACCAGACGACCCCGACCAGGAAGATCCGCCTGCGGCCGTAGCGGTCCCCGAGCGACCCCCCGAGGAGCAGGAAGGCCGCCAGCGTCAGCGAGTAGCCGGTCACGACCCACTGCAGCGTGCCCACGCCTCCGTGGAAGTCGCGCCCGATGGAGGGGAGGGCGATGCCGACGACGGTCGAATCGAGCAGGGCGATGCCCGAACCGAGCACCGTGGCGGCGACGACCCAGCGCCCCCGGCCGCTCGAGAGGGCGAGCGGGTCGGCGACCGTGCCCGCAGGGGGTGGGTCGCCGGCGTCCGCCCTGCCGCTCACCGGGGACAGTGGTGCGCGGTGAGGGTCATTTCAGGATGTTGACGGCGCGGGCGACCACCAGGATCGCGACCACGAGCGAGATGGCCTCCTCGGCCATCATCATCAGCTTCATCCAGGGCTTGACCGCCGATACGTCGGTGGGGCTGAAGGCGGTCGCAGTGGCGAACGCGAAGTGGAAGTAGTCGATGAACGTCGGGTACCAGCCCACGGCGACGTGCTCCTTGTGCAGCATCTCGGGGAAGATCAGGGCGGCGCTCGGGCCGGTGCCCAGCGCGCGGGCGGCGGGACCACCACGGTCGAGGTTCCAGTACCACAGTGCGAAGGCGATGATGTTGGTCAGCCAGATGGCCCCGCCGCTGGCCAACAGCACCTTGGCGTCCTGCGTGAAGCTGGACACGTCGACGATGCCGATCACCAGGCGAACGGCCGCGTCCGCGTTGGCGACGGAGATCAGCCCGATGAGGACGCTGGTCAGGTTGTGGAGCCACGGGCGGTCACGGTCGATGCGGCCGGGATCGCCGATGATCAACGCGCCGAGGAGCACGACGAGGATGACCAGGAAGAGCCACGCGGCGTCGCCGTTGCGCAGCTGGTGGGGAAGGGTCGCCCGCAGCAGCCCCGTCGCGATGACGGCGAGCGCCATCGGCCACCGCGGCTCGCCTCCACGGCCCTTCTGCTGCTCGCGCACGGGTTCGGGGCCGCTCGACACGGGGCCATCTTCCCCCACGCGAGGGTCGACGGCCGGGAACTCCCTCCGAGCGCCGTTGCCGAACCCGGACGCCGCCGTTCCGGGGCGACCGCCCCTACCGGGTGACTCCGGAGCGGTCCTTCGCTACCGCTGCAGGGCGGCGATCCGCCGGCTGAGATTCACGGCGTGGTCTCCGAGCCGCTCGTAGAAGCGGGAGAGCAGTGTGACCTGCGCGGTGACCGTGGTCGGCATCTCCCCGTTGGCGATCTCCGCCGTCAGGCGATCATGGAGGATGTCCAACTCCTCGTCCGCTTCATGGAGCTCGAGTCCATCCGCATCGTTCCCCGTGTAGGCCGCCGCGGTGGACTGCCACATGTCGGCCGCCACCTCTGACATCCGCTGCACGATGCCGCGGGCGACCGGCGTCATTTCGGAGCCGGTGTTCGAGAGTGCCCTCTGGGCGATGTGCTCGGCGAGGTCGGCACTCCGTTCGAGTTCGGGGAGGATGAGGAGGATGCCGACCAGTTGGCGCAGCGCGGCGCCGTCGAGATCCTCGGCCTCAATGCGCGACCAGACCAGGAGCTCCAACTCGGCCGTCATCTCGTCGACCGCCTGGTCCCCGTCGACCACCGCCTGGCCCAGCTCCATGTCGCCGTTCAGCAGTGCCCAGGTGGCCCGCGCCATCGCCTCTCTCACGAGCGCGAACAGATTCAGGACGGATTGCTCCATAGGGGGCGCCACGGACCATGAAGATACCCAGGTCGGCGGCGAAGTCCACCTTTTGTTCGCGCAAGGCTCACCCTGTGGTCACGATTCGTGCCGTGCGAGGGGCACTCGGCCTCCGCGTGTCTCCGGTCTGACCAGGTCCGAGGCCCGGAACGACCCGCCCGTCGGCCGCACGACCGTTGGCAACGGCTCCCGAAAGGGATAGGAATGGTGGGAGTCCGGCATCCACATGGGGGCGGACGCTGTCCGCCTCCGGGAGGCGCCCATGGAACCCGATGAGACGATGCAGGTCAGGGTGACCGACAACGGGCCGTACCTGGTCTCCGGCTCGGTGCCGATCGCCCGGCAGACGATCGTCGCCGACGGCGAGGGGAACTCCGTCAGCTGGCGCCAGGGCGAGTCGTACGAGACCAAGGCGACCTGCGCTCTCTGCCGCTGCGGCCAGTCCGCCGACAAGCCGTTCTGCGACGGATCACACGCGCGCGTGGGCTTCGAAGGGGCGGAGACGGCGAGCCGCGAGCCCTACCTGCGGCAAGCCGGCGTCCAGGAGGGCCCCACCCTGATGCTCACGGACGCAGAGCCCCTCTGCGCGTTTGCCCGGTTCTGCGACGTCGCCGGCCAGGTGTGGAACCTGGTCGAGCAGGCCGGCCAGGACGCGGCCACGATGACCGCGCAGGAGGCCGGGCTCTGCCCGTCCGGGCGCCTGGTGGCCTGGGACCGCGAGACCAAGGCCCCGCTGGAGCCACGGCTGGAGCGATCGATCGGCGTCGTCGAGGATCCGGCCGAGGGCGTGGCCGGACCACTGTGGGTGAGGGGTGGGATCCCCGTCGTCGCCGCCGACGGGGAGCCCTACGAGGTGCGCAACCGCGTCACCCTCTGCCGGTGCGGCGCCTCGAAGAACAAGCCGTTCTGCGACGCCAGCCACGCCTCCATCGGCTTCACCGATTGATGCTTCAGGCCGCCGGGTCGCTGAACAGCACCGGTTCGGAACGTCCCTCACGCTTCGACCGGTACATGGCGGCGTCCGCCTGGGCGACCAGCGCCGTGGCGTGTGCGTTCCGCTCGTCGGACCACGCGACCCCGAGACTGGCGCGGATCTGCACGCTGGCGGTGCCCAGATCGATCGGTGAGCCAAAGGCACGGAGCGTCAAGGAGCGCGCGATGGCGAGAGCGGTTTCCGGGTCGACCACGTTCGGGCAGATCACGAGGAACTCGTCCCCGCCGAGACGCCCCGCGACATCGCCCGAGCGCACTGACCTGCGTATCCGTTCGGCCACACGAAGGAGCACCTCGTCGCCGGTGGCGTGACCGAATTGGTCGTTCACCGGCTTGAACTGGTCGAGGTCGACGAAGATGGCGGCCGTTCCCACGCGGTCGGTCACTCCGACAGCACGATCCAGCGTGTCCTGCAGCACGGCCAGCGTGCCCGCGCGGTTCAGGCACCCGGTCAGCGGGTCGCTGATGGCCTTCACCTCGAGATCGCTGCGGCTCTGCACGCTGGCCGTGACGTCCTCGACGCAGCCGGTCAACCCGATGACGATCCCGTAGTCGTCACGGAGAGGCCGGACGCTGACGGAGCAGTGGCGGGTCCTGCCTTCTTCGGGAATCCGCACGATGGTGTCGAGCTCCGCCCCGTCGGTGGCCGCACCGAGGGCGGCCTCGAGTTGGGCACGGTCTTCCGGGTCGACGCGCTCGAGCTGGTCGATCAATCTCGGCCCGAACGGTGACCCCAACAGCTCGGAGAGGCGCCCGTTGGCAAACAGGAGGTTGCCGGCGAGGTCTGCATGGAAGAGCCCGACCGGGACCGTCTCGGTGAGCTGGCCAAGGAGCTGCTCCCGGGCGTGCAGCGCATCGATGGTGGCCATCTCCTCGGAGACGTCCAGCATTTGCGCCAGGATGCTGACCTCGTCGTCCCCGTCACTGGGGCGCTTCTGGTTGGTGACCTCGAGCCAGACCCATGAGCCGTCACGGTGCCGATGGCGCAGCCGGACGGGGGGGCTCTGGTCGTCGGAGTCCAGCATTTCCAACCACGTCCCAATGCCCAGTTCCCGGTCGTCGGGATGCACCAACTCGAGCGTGCGCTGACCGATGAGCTCCTCAGGGGCCCAACCGAGGATGACCGAGAGCGTGGGGTCGACCCACGTGAAGACGGCGCTGGTGTCCTTCAACGCGCGGGCGAGGCGGGGGGGTGGCATCGGGAGACGTGCGGCCTCGATGACCTCGTCGCCGTCGGACGAGTAGCCCGGCGTGAACAGGCCGATCATCACCTGATGCCTGTGTCTCACGTCCAGCAGGTACAGGTTGGACGGGTTCTCCGGGTCGCTGACTCGCCGCACCACGGCCACGGCGGCGCCCTGGGTGCGTGCCTGTCCCCACAGCTTGGCCACCAGGGCGCGGTCGGCCGGGATGACCTCGTCCATGAGCTGTGCGTCACCCGACGCGGACTCATGGCGGACCAGCGGGATGGTCCCGGGCACCGGCATCGGCTTCGGGACGCCCCCACCGCTGATCGCGAAGACCACACCATCGGGGTGGCGCTGGAGGAGCGTCTGGAGAGCGGACTCGATCGCCTCGACCGCTCGTGGTTCGGCGCCATGGGAGACCCATGCCTCTCCGGACGCCCTACGAGGGGGCACGGAGAAATCGTAGGTCATCCGTGGCCCCGGTCCGAGGCGGTCCGCCGTTCCGCCCGCCTCATGGGGAGGCGGGACTCGCGTGCTCTCCCCGCCCGCCCGGGCGAGAATTGCCGGGCGGGCAGGTATCGCTGCCCCGCGCCGTCACACCCGCCGCGAGAAGGAGCTCCCCATGCACACCTTCCTCACCGAAGTCCGCCAGACTCTCTTTCCGACCCGGTCGGGCCGGGACGGTCCGCTGCCGCCGCTGCTGGTGGCCATGACGCTGGTTACCGGGCTGGTCGACGCCTTCAGCTACCTGGTGCTCGGGCATGTGTTCGTGGCCAACATGACGGGAAACGTGGTCTTCCTGGGCTTCGCCCTGGCCGGCGCACCGGGGTTCTCCATCGGCGCATCCGTAGTGGCCCTGGCGTCGTTCTGCCTCGGCGCCCTCGTCGGCGGTCAGGCCGGGAAGAGATATGGGGCGCACCGGGGCCGCCTGCTCAGCACGGCCACTGCGGTCGAGGCGGCGCTGCTCGGCGCCTCGGTCGTCTTGGCGTCGCTCAGCGGAAGTCCCGTCACGGCCGGATTCCGCTACCCGCTCATCTTCGTCCTGGCCACGGCCATGGGGGTGCAGAACGCCGCCGCCCGCCAGGTCGCCGTCCCGGATCTCACCACCACGGTGCTCACCCTGACCATCACCGGCATCGTCGCTGACAGCACGATCGTCGGCGGCAAGGGGTCGAGATCCGGTCGCCGTCTCGTCGCGATCACCGCCATGCTCGTCGGTGCCCTCGTGGGGGCGGCGAGCGTCCTGCACGTCCACATCGTCCTGGCCCTGGTGATCGCCCTCGTGGTGCTGGTCGTGGTCGGCGTGATCACCTTCGGGATGGGCAGATCGGAATCGGACTGGGCCAAGGCCCGGGAATGATCCGGTGCGAGTGAGCGAGCTGCAATTGGAGATCGGGGCCTGCCGATCGGACCTAGGCTCGTCGCCGACGACGCGTCGAGAGACAGGAGCGAGGACACATGGCGAACGAATGGGGACCGCTGGGGGCGCTTGCAGGCGAGTGGGAGAGCGACAAGGGCGGGCTGGACACTGCGTTCTCGCATTCCCAAGGGAAGGTACTGGGCACCCCCTACCTGGAGAAGTGCACAATGAAGCCGTTCGGTCCGGTCGACAACGGGAGCCAGCACCTCTACGGCCTCGACTACAGGAGCGCCATGTGGCGTGGTGACGAGGAGAACCCCTTCCACACCGAAGTGGGCTACTGGCTCTGGGACGCCGCGACCGGCGAGATCCTGAAGGGCTTCGTCGTCCCTCGGGGCATCACCACTCTGGCCGGTGGCATCGCTGCGGCCGATGCGACCGAGTTCACCCTGAAGGCCGCCATGGGCGGAGCCCAGTACGGCATCGGGGAGAACACGTATCTGGCTCAGAACGCCAGCACCCTGAGCTACGAGGTGACGATCACCCTCGGTGAGGACACCTGGTCCTACGACGAGGTGACGATCCTCAAGATGAAGGAGTTCGACGAGCCGTTCCCCCACACCGACCACAACACCCTGCGCCGGGTGGGCTGACTAGCGGTTTCCCGTTCGGGCCATCTGCTGGTGCCCGAGCCGCAGGACGAACGGCCAGATCCTGGACGCGAAGACGTCGCCGCCGGTGAACGTGAAGTGGATGCCGTCGGCGAGCCGGACCTGCTGGCCGCCCATGAATTCCTCGTACTGCCCGCCGGGGCAGGCCATGGCGTTGAAGTTGAGGAGCGACGTGCCCGGGATGGAGGAAGCGACGCCGCGGACGATGCGGTTGTAGATCGCCAGGCGCGCCCGTGAGTCCTCGGGCCACGGCTGGCCGTCGGGCTGCTCGCCCGTGTCGTAGCACGGAGCCGTCATCAGGACGACCGCGGCTCCGCCGGACCCGGCCAGGTGGACCGCGTCGGTGAGCTCGTGCCGCACATAGTCGGCGTAGGCCGGATTCTCGATGTTGGTCCAGTGGCCGTCGTAGGTGCGGTTCGAGACCTCCCAGCGCCCCGCGAGGATCATCACGACGTCGGGATCGTCCTTGACGATGGCTGCCTTCCAGAGTGCGGGCCACTGCGTCTGCGGCGGGCGCCCCAGGCACTGGACGGCCATCGGCGCATCGACGCCCTTCTCCTGGTATTCGGCGCCGCTGGTGACCCCGCAGCCCAGGATGCCGTCGTTGAACGGCTGAATGCCGTAATCACGGGCGTGTTCGTTGAGGCCGATGTCGAGGGTCAGAGCGGTGGAATCGCCGACCACCAGTGCCTTGACCAGAGGTCCGGTGGCGGAGGCCGAGGTCGGCCGGGCGGTCGGCCCCGGTGCCGCCACCGCGGGGACGTTCGTGGCGGCCACCAGCGCGACGACCGTCGCCAGCACGGCGGCCGGCGTGAGGGCCCAGGCTCGCCAGCCGTGCAGGAGATTCCCCTGTCGGATCGGCCGCTCGATCACGTAGAAGGACACCGTGGCGACGGCGAGCGTGACGGCGACCCGCACCGCGAACAGCGGGTAACCGGTGAGGCCGGTCCTCGCATTGTCGATGTAGATGAAAAGGGGGAAGTGCCAGAGGTACATGCCGTAGGAGATGCGACCCACGTAGCGCAGCGGTGCCACCGACAGGCATCGCGCCAGGATCGAACGCTGGGAGGACACGACGCTGAACAGCACAGCCGTCGTGGCGAGGGCCGCCAGCAGAAAGCCACCGCGGTACGCGAAGGCGTCGTTGTAGGAGACGAGGGTCCACAGCAACGCGCTCACGAGAACCCCCGCCAGTCCCACCACGAGCGCAACGGCTCGCCCGCGCACCGTCCGCGCGGCCCACGCCGGATCACCGCCGAGGCGTCGGCGCGTCCGGTCCGACGGCGCCGAGCGGTCGCCCGCCCGCCGGCGACGATCCGCCCAGAGGGAGAGCGACGCCGCCAATGCCGCGCCGACGAGCAGGGACTGGGCCCGGGTGTCGGTGCCGTAATAGAGGCGGTCGACGTCGCCGGGGGAGTAGAGCACGGCCATCTCGATCGTCGACGCCAGCGCCCCCACGATGCACGCCACGAGCAGGGCCCGCGTGCTCTTCCACAGCTTGAAGAGGCCGAGGACCACCAGCGGCCAGACCAGGTAGAACTGCTCTTCGACGGCGAGTGACCAGGTATGGGTCAGGGGCGAGGTGAGCGCAGACTGGTTGAAGTAGTTCGAGCCGTTCGCGATGAAGTGCCAGTTGGCGAAGTAGAAGAGGGCTGAGTAGGCGTCACCGCGCAAGGTGGGGTACGTGCCCGGGGGAACCAGGAACGCGGCGAAGAGGGCGACACCCAGCAGCATCACCAGCAGGGCAGGCAGGAGCCGCCGGGCCCGCCTGGCCCAGAAGCGCCCCAGCCGGATCGTCGCCGAACGCTGCCATTCGGAGATGAGCAGCGAGGTGATGAGAAATCCCGAGAGGGCGAAGAACGTATCGAGGGAGTAGAAGCCCCCCGACGTCAGGAAGACGCCACCGTGGTACCCCATGATGACGATGATCGCCACGCCCCGGATCCCGTCGAGGGCGGGGATGTAGGAGAGATTCGGCCCCTCACGGGGCGCGTCAGGGTCGACGGGATAGGGGTCGTCCGGAGTCGCCGGTTCCCCGACTGCCATCGTCACGGACGGCTCGGCGGGAGAGTGCAACGCCGTGGCGTGGGGCTGGCCGCGCTCATTGGGGTCAGTCTTGTCGACGTCGCCAGGGGTGAGGTATCGGGTGGACTCGGGCAGCGGGCTCGTGGGCGGGACGCCCGGCGGGGCGAATACGCGCGGACGCCGGTCCGGTGCTTCTGCGGACGTGGGGAGCATCGAGCTGGAGGAGGCAGACCTATCGTGGGGTTCCGTGACCGTCCCCGAGCCTTCGCCGGCCCGCTCGCCGGAGGAGAAGTCGGACGCCGCCGAGGATGCCGGGCCAGCGCGCCGTCCCGGTCCGATTGAGGCCGCAGTCCGCCGGGCGGACAAGTTCCAGCAACGACACGATGTGCTGAGTTTTCCCTACGCGGTCGTGCAGAAGTTCGGCAACGACCAGGCGGGCAGCAAGGCGGCACTGATCGCGTACTACGGCCTCTTTGCCCTCTTCCCGCTCCTGATGCTGTTCACGACGATCCTGGGCTATGCGCTGCACAACAACGACCAGCTGCGCAAGGACCTGGTCGACAGCGCCCTCGGAAGCTTCCCGATCATCGGCTCGCAGCTCCAGTCCCAGGTCCACGGCCTGACCGGGAGCGCCCTCGCGGTCGTCGTCGGAAGCGTCCTCCTCCTGTACGGGGCCATCGGTCTCGGTCTGGCGACGCAGAGCGCGATGAACAAGGTGTGGAACATCCCCTACGTTCGCTGGCCGTCCCTCCCCATGCGTTATCTCCGTGGGTTCGCCGTCCTGGTCCTGCTCGGCCTCTCCACCATCGGATCGACCCTCCTCACGGGGTTCGCAACGCTGACCACCCACGGAGTGTTCTCCACCGTGTTCCTGCTGGTCGGATCACTCGCCCTGAACTTCGGGCTGATACTGATCGCGTACATGGTGACGACGGCGGTGAAGTTCACATGGCGGGAGGTCGTCCTCGGCGCGGCGTTGGGCACCGTGTTCTGGCAGGCGCTGCAGATCGTCGGGAGCTGGTACGTGGGCCGAGAGCTTCGGCATGCGACGGCGACCTACGGCTTCTTCGGCATCGTCATCGTCCTGGTGGCCTGGATCTACCTGGGAGCTCAGTTCTTCCTGCTCGCGGCGGAGATCAACGTCGTCAAGCGTTACCGCCTCTGGCCGAGGTCCATCACCCAGCCACCGCTCACCGTGGCGGACCGGGCGGTCTTCTCGCGCCTGGCGCAGATGGAGGTCCGCCGTGGCGAGGTCGAGGTCGACGTCGACTTCACGCCAGACGCCGACTTCGATCCAATGAATCCGTCAGCGGTCGTGGTGAGCGGCGCCGACGACCAATGACCCGACGGCACGGAACAGGAGGCGAGGCGCGATGACCGCCGTTGACGGCTTGGACGACTTCCACGGGCTCGACCCGTTCTTCCGGATCATCGAGGAGGGCCTCGAAGGCCTGGTTGACGGCGACCACTTCTTCGACCTGCTCGCCGATGACGTCCTCTTCGAGTACGTCATCACGGTCCCCGGCTACCCCCGCCGGGTCGTCGGTCGCCAGGCCGTGGCCGAGCTCTATCGGCCGTACAGCGGAACGTTCAACGTGCACCGTTGCTTCGATCTCGCCGCCCATCACGATCGTGAGTCTGGAGTGGTCGTCCTCGAGTACGCCTGTGAGGGTCATGTGGTTCCCACCGGGGGTCCCTACAGCAACCGCTTCGTCTCGGTGATCACGATCAACGACAGGAAAGTCACGAGATGGCGCGACTACCTCGACCCGATCGCGGTCTTCGACGCGATCGGATGGCCGTCGCAAGGCTCTGGAGCTCAGGGGGATCCCCCATCGGAAGCAGAGGACTCCGGTTAGAAAGGTGGGTCAGCGATCACTGCGTGGTCCCTGCGGGCGGCGTCGCTCGGACTGGAGCGTGTGGGCAGCGTCCTTGGCTGCAAAGCAACGTCGGCGGAGCCCACTCGGTCCTGACCGGCGCTCACCTCCTCTCTGGGCGGACGCGTCTCCACCCGGCCCGAGAGTCCGAGCCGGGTGGAGCGGTACCGCCCTCTGTGAGAGGACTCAGGACCCGGCCGGCTCCAGGACCTTGCCGTGGCCGTTGGTGACTTCGCTCTTGACCACGAGGTGATCGTCGTGCACGTGGAGCTCCTCGTCCTCACGGACCCGGCGGGCGTGCCAGAAGCCGAAGGCGACGAGGATCAGCATGACGCCGGCGAGGACGAACGCCGCGATGGCGGCC
>Ga0181526_10001203_pt1 | contig 25295 bp, 25 predicted proteins | sample PEATcosm2014_Bin_35_FD_119750 | JGI IMG/M metagenome (GOLD analysis project Ga0181526, IMG submission 119750) | Peatland microbial communities from MTU Mesocosm Facility, Houghton, MI, USA - PEATcosm2014_Bin06_30_metaG | ecosystem: Environmental > Terrestrial > Soil > Wetlands > Peat | place...
GAAGACGGACAGCTTTCATGATTTGCTCACTCCTTGATTTCGGACGATACGATCACGCGCATATGGTGTCTCGCCGCCGCTAGCGGAAAGGCCGAGGCTCACGCCGCGTCGTGGAAGATTATTCCAAGGCTGAAGCGCTCGCCGCTCTCGATGTGGCTGATCCCATGGCGCGCCGCCGCGCGGCGCGTACCCTGAACCGGCCGCTCGCGCACCGCGAGGATCACGCCGTCGCCCTGGCCCAGGCTCGCGACCTCGGCGTGCGAATGCACGCGCGTGCGCTGCTCGGTCAGGAAGACGTCGCCGCCCACAAAATCGCGCTCCGGCGCTGAGAGCAGGATCGCGATCTGGAGCGCTGCTATCGAGAGGCCTCGGGGAGGGGCATTTCGAACTCATCTCACGTCGCCAGCTGTTGGTAGCTAATCGCGAGCAAGGAAGCGCGTCCATGACCACCAAGCCCGTTCGCGGTCTCTTATGATCGCCCGAGGAATCATCGAGGGCGAAGGGGACGGGGCCTGCGCCGAGGCACGAAAATGAACTAGGGGCTTCGCTTCGCCAGCAGTTGCCCGAGCAGCAGCAGTCCCGCCGCCCAGACGCCGAGATGAGCGTCGTTGCCGATGTGGCCAAGTTCGCCGACGTCCGCGAGGTCGGCGCCCCAGGCCTCCGCGAATTCTTGCGCGCGCGAGAAGCTGACACGCGGGTCATTGCGGCTCGCGACGACGAGCGCCGGAAACGGAAGCCTTGCGTGGGGAAGGGGCGCAAAAGCACGAACCAGATCGAACGACGGATCCGGGTTCTCGACATCGGTCGGAGCGACAAGGAAGGCTGCCGCCACTTTTGCGGTTTCGCCTTCGCTCGCTGTCTCGGCCCATTTGACGACCGTCGCGGTCGCCAGCGAATGCGCGATGAGCGCGACAGGCCGCGCGGCGGCCCGCACAGCAGCGCCGACCTTGGCGACCCATTCCGCCGGCGCCGGTTGGGCCCAGTTCGATTGCAGGACCCTCGACGAGTTCGGCAATTCCTTTAGCCAATGCGATTGCCAGTGCTGCGGGCGCGAATTGCCGCGACCGGGAACAATCAGGAAATCGAGCGCGCTTGGGTCAAAAGCCATGGCTCCAGGGTCCTCATCTCTCTTTGGCGCCTCGCGCCGTTTCTGCCCGCGGCCGCGTTTCCAGAAGAAGCGCCGCACCAGCAGCGCTGCGGTGGAACATCGAAACCCAAAATAGATGTTGACGTAATCTATCAGATTAATAGATTTTTTCTACGCACTTTGGTCTGCAAACCGGCGGTCGGCGTCGACGGGCGGCGCGCCGTCTCCCAGCGTGGCGGGCGGCCAGCGGGCCGCAGCGTCGCTCAGACTCCGGCGCGAGGCGACGTCAGCAGGCTCGACCCTGAGGGGCAGAGCCGCCGCGCCGCGGTTTTGAAAATGGCCTCGGAGGTTTTCGATAGCATGTCATCGGCGGAAGACTGCGACTGCAAAGAGGGCATGTTCCCCCGAAAGCCCTTGAGCCGACGAGGCCTGTTGTTCGCGGCGGGATCGACGGCGGGCGCGATCGCGGCGGGTCTGCCCGGCCGCGCATCCGCCGAAAATACTCCGCCGCCCGGCGCCGCGCTCTACGAGGTCGCTACGGATCCGACCAAGGAGCCAGGGCGGGCGATCGGTCTCGACGGCGGTTACGGGACGCGTTCGCAATTCGAGACAGCGGTCCGGATCGTGCCCTCGGGCTCCAATCCCTACACCACCTTTTCGCTGACGCCGCTCGCTTCGCTTGTCGGCAACATCACGCCCTCGGGGCTCCATTACGAGCGGCATCACGCGGGCGTGCCCACCATCGATCCGGCCCGGCATTCGCTGGTCGTCCATGGTCTCGTCGAAACGGCGAAACGCTTCACCATGGAGGACATCAAGCGCATGCCTTCCGTGACGCGCAAGCATTTCATCGAATGTTCCGGCAACACCAATTCGGAATGGGCAGGGCCGAAGGGAAAGACCGTGCAATTCACTCACGGGCTGCTCAGCACGTCGGAATGGACGGGCGTCCACTTCTCGATCTTCGCGCGACAGGTTGGTCTGAAAGCCGAAGGCTTGTGGGTCCTGGCTGAAGGGTCGGACGGCGCGGTGATGACGCGCTCCATTCCGATCGAGAAGGTGCTCCGCGACGCGCTGATCGCCTATGGCCAGAACGGCGAGGCGCTGCGCCCTGAGCAGGGTTATCCCTTGCGGCTCGTGCTCCCTGGCTACGAAGGCAACACCCATATCAAATGGCTGCAGAGCCTTCAGGTCAGCGACGTTCCCTTCATGTCGCGCGAGGAGACGTCCAAATATACCGACCTGATGCCGGACGGCCGGGCTTGGCAATTCGTGTTCGAGATGGACGCGAAATCCGTCATCACGTTTCCCTCGGGCGAGATGCGATTGCCTGGGCCCGGCTATTACGAGATTCGCGGCCTCGCCTGGGCCGGCCGAGGCCGTGTGGCGCGGGTGGAAGTTTCGACCGACGGCGGCAGGACCTGGACGCTTGCGGAGCTCGAAGGGACGCCCGAGCCAATCTGCACCGTTCGATTCAAGCTGCCGTGGCTTTGGGACGGAAAGCCCGCCACTTTGCTCAGCCGTTGTCAGGACGAGACCGGCTATATCCAGCCGACGCGCGAGAAGCTCGTCGCGGAACGCGGCCTCAACGCCTACTACCATTACAACGGCATCCAGAGCTGGAGCGTCGCGGCGGACGGGAGCGTCGCCAATGTCGCGGCTTGAGGTCCTGCTCGCATTCGCTGTTGCGATCGGCGGGTTTAATGCGCTGGCTGCGGAGTCACCACCGGGACCGAATCTCGGCTCGCCGGTTTCGGCGACCGAGCTTGCCCGCTTCATTGCCATCCCGCAGAGCGGCGCGGGCTTGCCGCATGGCCGAGGCGAAGTAGCCCAAGGCAAGGCGATCTACTCGGCGCGATGCGCGGCCTGCCACGGCGAACATCTCGAAGGGGTCAAGGAGACGGGCGGCGTCGCGCTGATCGGCGGCCGCGGCACGCTCGCATCCGCAAAGCCCGTGAAGACGGTCGAGAGCTACTGGCCCTATGCGACCACGATTTTCGATTATGTGCGGCGCGCCATGCCGTTCAACGCGCCGGGCTCGCTGACCGACGAAGAGGTCTATGCCGTCACGGCCTACATCCTCGCCAGCGGCCACGTCATACCGGAAGATGCGGTCCTGGACGAGGTCAGTCTGCCCAGGATCGACATGCCCAATAGGCAGGGTTTTTATCGCGATCCGCGCCCGAAATAGCGGGTTCGCGCCGCCCGGCCACCGCGCTCGCGGAAGGCGAGAGGCCGAAAGCGGAAGGCGATTGAAAGCGACCAAGACAAAAGGAAATTGAAATGCAAAGCCCCCATGCCGCCGCGCCTGAATACGCCGAAACGGCCCCCGGCGGAGAAACCGACGCCGTTCCAGTCATGTCGCCCGTGGTCGCCTTGGTGGAAGTGGCGACGGGCAAGCTGCATGCGGTCACCGTCACTTAGGCCGACCTGAACTATATCGGATCAGTAACAATCGACGAGGATCTGCTGGATGCAGCCGGTTTCATGCCGCACATGATCGCGCCGATCACAAACAACGCCACAGGCGCATTCTGGACGACCTATATCATCCCCGGAGCCCGTGGGTCCGGCATCATCATCCTCAACGGGGCGCCCGCCCGGCATTTCCAGCCCGGCGACAAGGCGTTCATCGTCTCCCACGCGATGGTGGAGCCTGCGAAATTGAAGGAACATGGATTGCGCGTAGTCTTCGTGGACGACAAAAATAATGTCACCGAAGTCCAGAAGCAGAGCTTCGGCGGCGCCGAAAAGATTCGCTGAGAGACGGAGCTCGCCGCAGCCCGTCCGTTCGTCCAACAAGCCTCGTTGATATGCGTCGAGCCGTCCCAAGAGCTTGCCGGAGACAAACATGATCCGCGAAATCTTGAAGATGGGTGATCCCCGGCTCTTACAGGTGGCGAGGCCAGTGGAGGACATCAACGATTTCGCCCTGAAGGCGATCATCGCCGACTTATACGAGACCATGCATGCCGCGAAGGGCGTGGGCTTGGCCGCGCCGCAGATCGGGGTCGACCTGCGCCTGATGATCTTCGGCTTCAACGAAAACCCGCGCTACCCGAACGAGAAGCCAGTCCCGGTGACCACGCTGATCAATCCCTGGCTCGAAGTGCTGACCGAGGAGACCGAGGAGGGTTGGGAAGGCTGTCTTTCGGTGCCTGGAATGCGTGGGCTGGTCCAGCGCGCGACACGCATCCGTTACGGCGGCACATTGGAAGACGGCAGCGACCTCGCGCGCGAGGCTCACGGGTTTCACGCCCGGGTCTTCCAGCATGAATTCGATCATCTCAATGGCGTGCTCTACCCGCAGCGGATCAAGGACATGACCAAGTTCGGCTTCATCGAGGCCTTGTTCCCAGAGAGCGATCTGGCCGCTCTTGAAGCCGAATGAGCAGCAATCGAGCTCATGACGCTGCAAACGACTCGGAAGGCGGCTTTCTTCCGGCTCGTGTCTGCCTCAAAGCGTCCCGCGCGGCAACCGCGGCACGGGAACAAAGGTCTGGAAAAAACGGGCTCCGCATACCACGTCTAGCGACATAGTCGGAGGTTGCCATGACTCAGTTCCAGGTCGCCGACCATAGCGACGAGGCGGGCACGAAGGCAGGATCGTCGGCCTATGTGCCGCCGCTCCAGCGCACGGCAGGCCAGCCGCCACCCGTCGCGGCGCATGGCGGCCTGTCTTACATGGCGTTCGATCGCAATGGCGACGCCGGAACCGCCGTCGCACTTGAAGATGCGCGCGCCGAGATCCTCAGCGGCGCCGAACAGCGCGTGATCGACGTGATCGACAATGCGCCCCCGGGCCCGATCAAGACCCAGTGGGGCCTGGGGTTTCTTCGCTACGAGGAATGCGTGGATTATATCCGCGCGAACGGGATCGAGGCCCCCGAGGGCGGCGTGGCCCTTCCGCTCCGCTACACGGTCTATGAGCGATCGACCTATTCGGTGGTCTCTTCCAATGCGATTTGGCGGGACCCGGCCCGCGCCGATTTAGCGGAAATCCTGCGCGGTAGCGGGGAGCTGGCCCAGCGCCGGCCGGAACTCTATTTCCCGCAGGTACTGCGCGATGCGCGGCGCATCGGCGAGTATTATCCGGGCCTTTCTCCGAAAAGCCCCGAGAGTATGGACCGGCTCGGCGTCTCGCTGGCCCATCTCGAATCCAAGTGCGCGAACTTCTATGATTCGGCTGAGGTCGAGCGTGTATTCTACCCGGAAATCGAAAAGCTCCTCTTGGAATTTTTTCCCGGTGCGACCGATGCCCTGGTCTACAACCACGATGTTTTCGACAAGGACTACGCGGGCGATCGCAAAGAGGACCAGGATGCCAAGAACCCGGGCGTGAATGCCCAGTATGCCAACATTGTGCATAACGATCTGAACGATAATAGCGGGCGGGTGCGCTGTCGCGAACTGCTGACCCGGAATCTGCGGAATTTCGGACGCGAGGTGCACTACACCGAGGCAGAGGCAGACGCGAAAATGTCGCGGCGTTTCATGTCGATCAATCTCGCCAAGCCGATGGAAACGGTCGAGCAATTCCCCTTCGTGCTCTGCGCCTGGCCTTCCTTCGCCGACCAGTCGTACGTCACCAACTACCGGATCTATGACGACCGCGTCGGCGAGACCACCCGCTTCACTTACCGCGCCGACCACGAGTGGTACTGGTTTCCCCATCAGAAGCCCACCGAGGTCTCGATGCTCAAGTGCTATGACTCCGTCACCGACGGTTCCGTCTCTCGCTGGTCCTTCCACACCGCCTGTATCGACCCGACCGCGCCCGCCGACGCCCGGTGCCGCAAGAACGTCGTGGTCCGGTCCTTTGTCTTCTTCTAAGGAAGCGGCGCGAGACTGGCTCGTTGAGGCATTGAGAAGCTCAGGCGGGCGGGGAAAACCTGCGATCAAAACCGTGCGCGGTTTGGAGTGGGCACTTTCACGAGCCTTGACAGAGACCGTTAGAAGGTTTCGACCCACGGTCGCAGCTCGATCTCCCAGCTCCAGGCGCTGCGTGGCTGGGACAGCACGGCAAGGTAGCTTTGGGCGATTGCATCGGGGTCCAACGTGCTGTCAGGCCGCCCCGGGGGATCGTGGCGGGTAGCGCTGCGCACACCCCCATCTATGACGAAATGCGCGACATGGATGCCCTGCGGCGCTAACTCTCGCGCCGCGCTCTGGGCAAGGCCACGCAGGGCGAACTTGCCCATGGCGAAGCTAGACGAGAGAGCGAACCCCTTGACGCTCGCCGATGCGCCGGTGAGGAGAATGGCGCCGTGATGCTTGGGCGCCATACGGATCGCTGCCTGCTGGGTGACAAGAAAGCCGCCAAAGGCGGACACCTCGATCGCCTCGCGCACCGCGTCCGGATCAAGCTCGGTGAGCGGCCCGCGCACGCGGGCGCTGGCGTTGTAGACAACAACATCCGGCTGCCCGAGATCAGCATCAACCTGTTCGAACAGACGTGCGACCGCCGCGGGGCTGGTCGCGTCGACGCTGTAGGTTTTCGCCCCGATCTCATCGGCCAGCGACCTGAGCTTCTCGGCGTTGCGTGCGGCGAGGCCGATTTTCAGTCCGACGCCCGCCAGCGCACGCGCGACGGACGCGCTGATTCCAGGCCCCGCGCCGACGATCAAGGCCGTTCGATAGGCAAGGTCGGTCATAGCGTGCTCGCTTCCCGGTGTTGACGTTCCTGCTCTTCGGGCGTCACGCTGGCCGGATCCTCCGGCTCGCCGGCGGTGACCGCCAAGCCGCGCTGAACCGCCGGCCGCGCCGAAAGCTCATGGAACCAGAGCTGCACATAGCGGAACTCGCTCAGATCAATTCCTTGCTGTTGCTAGCGGACAGTCCGGGCATAGGACACAATGTCGGCAATCGAATGACACGAGGCGCTCAATCCCTTGGTAATTAATATTAGACTATGCGGACCATTACAAATGGCTCAGTCGCAAACCTTGGCGGAACGCGACGTTGGCGCCACGTGTCGATATTCGCTGTTCCAGAAGCATCGCGATTCGGAGGCAGGCCCGGTTCGTTAGCCGATGACGCCCAATCGCTCGCCCAAGATGCGTTGGACAACCTTGCGATCAATCTTGCCAGGACCGTTGAGCGGCAATTCGGCGACGAAATCGATGCAACGCGGATGAGCGTAAGCGGGAGCGTTGGCGATGAAGAACCGTTTCAGTTCGTCTTCGCTGACGTCGCGGCCCTTTGCCTTGACTACCATCGCGACCGGGACCTCGCCCTTCACCCGATGCGGCAGCGGCACGACGGAAACCTCGGCGACGGCGGGATGCTTCAAGAGCACGTTCTCGACTTCGAGCGGATAGACATTCTCACCGCCCGAATTGAACATGTCGTCGGTCCGGCCGCGGAAATAGAAGAAGCCATCCGCGTCGCGAGCGAAGACGTCGCCTGTCTTGAGCCAACCGTCGACGAGGCGCTCCCTGTTGACCTCGGGCAGGCGGTAGTAGCCCGGCGTCACGCCGGGATTGCGGACCCAGAGCTCGCCGTAGCTCTCGCACTCGCGCCCCTCGACGTCGGTCAGCTTGACCTCTCCCTCAGGCCAGGCGACGCCACAACTGCCGCGCGGCGTCGGCCGTCCGTTGACCGGAGGGCCGATCATCACCGGGCCGCCCTCGGTGAGGCCATAGCTTTCCGAGACGGGTACGCCGAACGCTGCCTCGACGCCGTCGAGCAGCTCCTTCGGCGTCGGCGCCGAGCCGATCTTGAGGCCCTTGAGCGCAGAGAAGTCGAGCGTTTCGATCAGGTCACGCTCCTGCAACAGCAGGGTGAAGACCGCGGGGACCCCGCTCGCGTGCGTGCAGCGATAGTCGGCGAGCGCCTTCAGAAATCGGCGCGGCTCGAAATTGGGGAGAAGCACGACCGAGGCGCCGCAACTCAATAGGGGTTTGATGGCGCCGGCCATCGCGTTCTTGTGGTAGAGCGGAACCGCCGCCAACGCGCGGGTTTCGACCGGAGTCGGCCAGTATTTGTGCAGGCAGTCAATCCACCAGCATTGTCCTGCGTGGGGAAGCGCAACCCCCTTCGGCTTGCCGGTCGAGCCGGAGGTATAGGGGAGGAAAGCGAGATGATCCGGTGCAAGCTCGGCAGGAGTGAATCTCGGGGGGCTTGCGGCCAAGGCATCCTCGTAGCTGACCCAGCCCTCCGCCGCATCCTCGAGCAGAACTCGTACGGGAAGGTCCTGCGATTCGATGATGCCCGTGAGGTGGGCGTTGGCTGCCGGCTCGACAACCGCTCCGACGGCGCCGGAGTCCTCGATCACGTAACGCAGCGTATCCGGACCGAGCTTGGTGTTCAGCGGAACCGGAACGATGCCCGCCCGCATAGCGCCGAACATGATTTCGATGAACTCGGTGCGGTTGGTCACCGCCATCGCCAGGCGGTCTCCGCTTTGCAAGCCGAGACGCGTCAGCGCCGAAGCGACGCGGTCGAGTCGCGCTTCCAGCCCAGCATAGGTCGTCTCGCGCGGTGTTTCGCGCGACAAATCAAACACGGCGACCTTTTCGGGGAAGCGCGCCGCGGAGTCGCTCATCCAGTACCCGAGGTTGCCAGCTTTTGGATCAGGGGTCATCATCGCTCCGTTTTTCGCGGTTGCGGGCGCACGGGTTACGGTTGGGTGAGGACAGCGTCGCCAAGCGGCGTCTCCAGTTCGGCGACGAAACCCGGCTCGATCGCGCGCTTGACCACTACGGGGACGCCGAGACGCGCATAGAGCGCGGCGAGGCGCTGGGTGTCCGGATGCAGGGCGGCGAACGATTTCAGCCGACATCCCGGCGGCGTCGAGACAGAAGGATGCGGCGTCGCGCCCCAATCGATCACGAAGGGGATCGATTCGCCAAAGAGGGCGTGGTCGAGATAAAGGATCCTCCAGTTAAGCTCAGCGCCGCTCGGCGTGGCGCGGTGCATCGGCGTCGGGCCTTTGACGGTCAGGCCCTCGGCAAGCGCGGTTGCTTTCAGCGCATCGAGCGCGTCGGAGGCGATGGCGAAGGTCAAGAGCCCCGGACGCTTCAGCGCTGCGATGCGGCCACCGCGGTTGCCGGTCCCGTCCTGGGCCGGATCGGGCGCAAGGATCTCGAAATAGGCGCCGCGATCGAGCGCAGCAAGGCTGTTGCGGGTGCCGAAGCCGGGATGGACCCCGCCACGCGCGGGCGTGACCCTGGTCAGGCGCTCGAAGAGCCGCTCGCCCTCATCGAGATCGGGCGCGGCCCACAGGATGTGATCGATCCGGATCACGGCTTGGGCTCCTTGTTGCTGTCGGGGGAGCGGGTAAGAAAGAGCGCCCGGCCGCTGGCGACGAGGGCGCCCTTCTCGTCGTAGACCCGCGCCTCCGCGACGCCGACAGTGCCGCCTAGCTTGACCACCGAGGCCCGCGCCATGAGCGCGCCCGGAAAAGCAGGGCGATGGTAGTCGACATGAAGGTCGATCGTCGGGACGCCGCGGCCGAGCCGCACCGCGACCGCGTAATCGGCGGCAAGGTCGATGAAGGACGCAAGCACGCCGCCGTGAGCGTAATGGATTTCGGGGTCCGAGCTGAACTCATCGCGCCAAGGCAATTCGATCGCGACGCCGTCGGCGTCGAGCGCCTTCAGTCGCACGCCGAGCCACTTGTGGAAGGCGCAGCCCTCCACCATCGCCGCGAGCGTTTCGAAATCCACCGCCGGCTCTCCACGGATGTTGGTCATGGCAGCAGAACCGCCTTGCCGAACACCCGCCGCTCGATGAGGTCGGCCATTGGCTCACGAAATCGCGCAAGCGGCAGCTCGCAGTGCTTGATCGGTCGAAGCCGGCCGTCGGCGACGCGGCGCAAAAGCTCGATCTGATCGTCGCGAGTCCAGCCGTTGCAGCCGATGACGTTGAACTCGAACGACCAAATGTAGCGCAGGTCCGTCCTGGGATCGTAGCCCGCGGTCGCGCCGCAGGTGAGCAGGCGGCCCTGGCGGCCGAGCGCGCGCAGACATTCGGCCCAAGTGTCGCCGCCTGTGTAATTGACGATGACATCGACGCCGCCGCCGCCGCGAATGCGAGGCTTGCCGTAGAGACGATGGATCTCGGCGACATAGCTTTGGCGTGACGTGTCGACGACGTGATCTGCGCCGAGGTCCTTGAGGCGATCGGCGCGCGCTGTCGAACTCGCGCAGGCGATCACCTCGCAACCGGCCGCCTTGGCGAGTTGCACGCAGCAGGTGCCGACGCCGCCGGCGGCAGAGAGAACGAGCACCTTCTCGCCCGGGTTGAGATGGGTGCGCGTCTCCAGCATGCGTAACGCCGTGCCGTAGGCGACTGGCAGGCAGGCCGCGTCGACGAAGCTGACCGACTGAGGGATCGACAACAGGTAGCGCACGTCGGTGACGAACAGTTCGCTTGCCCCGCCGCGCAGCGTCTCGCCGACCATGCCGTGATCCTGGTTGGGGATGACGGTGACGCGATCGCCGACCCTCCATACCGAGCGGTCGACATCAGCGCCGAGTGTCACGATCTCGCCGGCTATGTCGGCGCCCGGGATCATCGGCGTCGGCGTTTTGAGGCCGGGGATACCGCGCAGGATCATCGGATCAAAGCCATTCAGTGCAACGGCTCGCACGCGGATGACAACTTCTGTGGGAGCAGGATCAGGGTCAGGCGCGTCGCGATAGACCATGTTTTCAAGCGGACCATGGGATTCGAAAATGACGGCTTTCATTGCAGAGGATCCTCGTCGAGGGCGTTCGGAGCGGCGCCGAGGTAGAGTTCAGCGACTCGAGGATCCTCGATGAGATCGCACCCTGATCCCTCATAGGCGTTGCGTCCCAGGTCGAGCACATACCCTCGGTCGGCGAGCGCCAGAGCGCGGCGGGCGTTCTGCTCGACGACCAGGATTGCGACGCCGAGTTTGTGGATCGCTTTCACTTGCTCGAAGACGACCTCGACAAGCGTCGGCGCCAAGCCTGCGGACGGCTCATCGAGCAGCAGCAGGGACGGCTCGGGGGCGAGCGCGCGCGCCATCGCCACCATCTGCCGCTCGCCGCCCGACATCGTGCCGACCTTCTGTCGGCGGCGCTCCGCCAGGCGCGGGAACAGCGCGTACATCGCATCGAGACGGCGCGCGAGCGGCTTCTCAGGCGCCGCGGCAAGGCCGATCTCAAGGTTCTCCGCCACCGTGAGGCTCGGAAACACGTTGTCGCGCTGCGGCACGTAGCCGACGCCAAGCCTGGCGATGGCGCTGGGCTTAAGACGGTCAAGGTTGCGCGCCCCAAGCCGCACGCGACCGCTCTTGGTCCCGACCAGACCAAAAATAGCCTTCAGCAGCGTCGACTTGCCGGCGCCGTTCGGTCCGACCACGGCGACGATCTCGCGCTCGGCGAGTCGAATGGTGACGCCGTTGAGAATGTCGACTTCGGCCGAATAACCGGCAACGAGATCCTCGACCGACAGCGCCGGGGAATCGCTCATGCCGCGTTCGCCTTTCGCCCGAGATAGGCGTCGAGCACGCGCGGGTCACGTCGGATGATCGACGGCGGGCCGGCAGCGACGACCGCGCCCTCGGCCATGACGACGACCTGATCGGCGCGCGTCATCACCACGTCCATGTCGTGCTCGATGAAGAGGAAAGTCATCCCCTGTTCGCGCCGAAGCCGCTCGACCTCGTCGAGCAGGCGGCGGCCCAGCGCGCGGTTCACGCCCGCCATGGGCTCGTCGAGGAGAACCAGACGCGGCGCGGCCATCAACGCGCGCGCCAGTTCAAGCAGCTTCCGTTGCCCGCCGGAGAGAGCGCCGGCGTAGTGGTCGCCTTTGTCGGAAAGCGCGAAAGCGCTCAGCAATCGTTCGGCGCGCTCCAGCGCTTCAGCCTCGGCGTGGCGCACCGCAGCTCGGCCAAAGGCGATCTGATGCAGCCGCTCGCCCGGATGCTTCTGCGCGCCGACCAGCATGTTGTCGCGCACGCTCATCGCCGCGAACACGCGCGTAAGCTGGAATGTCCGCACGACGCCCTTGCGGGCGATCCGATGGGTTGCGAGCCCGTCGATGCGCCGTCCGTCGAACCGAATGGCGCCGCTGCTGGGCCGGTCGTAGCCACTGATCAGATCGAGCATCGTCGTCTTGCCAGCCCCGTTTGGGCCGATCAGCGCCGTGATCGAGCCGCGCGCCACCGCAAAGGTGGCGCTGCGCAGCGCCGCCACGCCGCCAAACCGTTTGACGACCGCCTCGACGCTGAGGAGGGCGGGGTGCGTCCGGGCCTTCATGCTCGAAGCTGCATTTCCGATCGATTTCCTAGGAGGCCCTCGGGCCGATAGAGGCTCAGGCCAACAAGCATGAGGCCGACAAGAATCATACGCAACGATCCGACCTGGCCCGACGACAGCGGCAGATCGAGGAAGCGCAGACCTTCGGTCAGAGCGCACAAAACTACGGCGCCCAGCGCCGCGCCGGCATAGCTCGCAAAGCCGCCGAGAAGCAGAGCCGCATAACCGAAGAAAGTGAAGCTGAGGTCGAACTCGCTTGGATAGAGATAGGTCACGTTGAGCGCGAGGAAGAATCCTGCAATCGCAGCGAGCGCTGCGGCGAGCCCTAGTGATTGCAGCTTGAAGGCGAAAACGTTCTTGCCCAACGCGGCTGCAGCGTCCTCGTCCTCGCGGATTGCCCTGAGTGCGCGGCCCCAAGGGCTCGCCTGCAGCGCCTTGAGCCCGCAAACGCAGAGAAAAAGCATTGCCCAGACCGCAATCAGGAGCGGCGCCTGGGTGGCGCGGTCGAGGCCGAGCGGCTTCAGATGCGGCGAAACCCAGCTTTGAAAGGCGCGCCATTCCGCATCGTAGCCGATCACGCCTTGATTGCCGCCGGCGAAACTGGCGTTCTGCAGTACGTAGCGAACGATCTCCGAAAAGGCGATCGTTACGATGCCGAAGTAATCAGCGCGTAGCCTGAGTGTCGGCAATCCGACTAGAAGGCCAGCGCCGACCGCGACGCCAACTGCGGCCGGAAAGGCAAGCGCCATCGGCCAGCCGGCGTCGACGACCAGCATCCCCATCGCATACGCGCCGATCGCCATGAAACCAGCTTGGCCGAGATTGATAATGCCGGTGAAGCCGACATTGAGCTGGAGGCCTAGGACGAAAATGCCATAAATGCCGGCGATGACGCCCACGCCAATCCAGAAGTCGAGGTTGAGGAACGTCATGACCGCTCGCGCGAGCCGCCAAAAATGCCTCGTGGAAGCACCAGCAGCACGACAATGAGAATGGCGAAGCCCACTACCGGCTTCCAGCGCGGATTGACAAACAGCGTCGACCATTCCTGGGCGAGGCCGATCACCAAACCGCCGACCAGGGCGCCATAGGCGTTGCCGATTCCGCCGAGAACGGCTGCAGTAAACAGGCTCAGCAAGGTGAAGAACCCGAAATTCGGGTTCACGGAGCCGACTGCGGCGGCGAAGAGGATGCCTGCGAGCGCGGCGAGCCCGCCGGCGACGATCCAGACCACCCTGATCGCGCGGGCGGTGTCGATGCCTGCGACCTCGGCGAGCGCCATGTTGTCGGATAGCGCCCGGATCTGCTTGCCCAGCCGGGTGAAGGCGAGCCCGAGGCCGACCAGCGTCGAGGCGACGACGCCGACAACGAGCACCAGCGCCTGCAGCGAGCCAAGATGCAGCGGGCCTATATTGATGCTGCTCAGCACGTCCTGGCCGACGCCGCGCACCTGACTGCCGGCGAAAAACTGCACCGTGAAGCGGATGACCATCGCCAGGCCGATGGCGGCGAGCATCGCTTGCAGCGTGCTCGTGCGCGCGCGCCGCAGCGGCGCCCAGATGACGTAATCAAGCGAGAGCGCGATCAGCGCCGTCAGAGCGATCGCGACCGCCGCCGCCGGCCAGAACGGCGCGCCCATCGCATTGAGGCCGAAGGTGAGATAGGCGCCGAGCGTAAGCAGGTCGCCGTGCGCGAAATTGATGATGCGCAGCGTGCCGAAGACCAGCGTCAGGCCGACCGCGCCGAGAGAAAAATAGCCGGCGGCGATGAGTCCGTTCAGCGTTGTCTGGCCGACTGCGACCGGACCTCGGGCGACCACGAGGCAGACCGCGACGAAGACCAAGGTAAGGGCGAGCCAAGCGGCCGCAGGGATTTCAATAGGCGGGCGCGGCGCGCGACCCTGCGCGCCGGCCCCGATCCCCTCTTCGATTGTCACTTGGCCGCGTCGATCTGCTTGATGACGTCGAGCTTGCCGCCCTTGTACTCGTAGATGTCGAAACGGCTAATGGTCGGGTCGCCGTTGTCGGCGAATTCGAACGCGCCGGCGACGCCGACATAATCGATCGGCTTGCCGCTCCAGGCCGCCTTCAGTGCCTCTCCGAGCGTGGTCGGGCCGAATTTCGGCGCGCCCGGCTTGGCCACATCGCGGATCTTGGCGGTTAGCGCCGCTGGATCCGTTGAATGCGCGGCGGCCGCCGCGAGCACAACCAGCGTCGTCGAGTCAAAGCTGTTGGCGTCAAGCGCGAAGTGCTCGACCCCGCCCGCCTTCTGCCACAACTGGTCGAACAGCTTGTACGCGTCGGTGGAGATGTCCGACCCGCCGCGCGTGCCGCGCGCCCCTTCTAGGGCCGGAGGCGGAATGTTGCCCGGCACAGTCGAGAAAGCGAGCGCGTCCGGCACCACAAGCTTGGCCGCGTCATAGTTCCCAGTCCGCACAAGCGACGCCCCAAACTTTGCGAAGGTGTCGGGGTAGTCGATCACGACATAGGCGTCGGGATTGTGGTCTACGACCTGCTGCGCTTCGGAATCGAAGGTCGCCTGGGCCGGATCGAACACGACCGGACCCTGGATCGTGCCGCCCTTTGCGGTCCAGGCGGCCTTAAGGTCTTTCGCCAGACCTTCGCCATAGGGCTCGTTGCGATAGGCGATCGAAAGCAGCTTGCCCTTGGGATCGCCTACTTTGTCTACGACGGCGGCGGCTAGCGCGTAGGCCTGCAGGCTGTCGGGCGGAACGGTGCGGAAGATCGTTCCTTCGTCCTTGATCGTTCGCAGCCGCGTGCTGGTGCCGACCGGCCACAGGCTGATCCGTTTCTGGATGGTGAGACCGTTGGCGATGGCGATCGACTCCGGCGTGATCGACGGGCCGATAATCGCCGATGCGCCTTTGGCGACGAGCGCACGCGCGGCCGACAGAGCCGCTTGCGGATCACCCTGCGCGTCAGCGGAGACGGCGCTCACTTTGATCGGCACTCCGGCGGCGGCTGCCGCTTGATTGGCGTAGTCGACCGCGATCGTGATCGCTTTGTCTTGGGACGGCCCGTTCTCCGACAAGGGACCAGTGAGCTCGAGCAGCTTGCCGATGGTCAGGGTGACCCCATCTTCTGCGCGCACCGGGCCCCAACCGAGCGCGACCGTCGCCACTGCGACGGCCGCGAGCAGAGACTGACGACGATTCATGCTTTTGACCCCTCCGTTACCGCCAAGCGCAGTCGTGCGAAAACGGGAGGGAAAGATTGACCGCCCGATTAGCCGACTCTTACGAGAGGGAAATTAGACCATTAAATCTATAAAGTAAATCATATGCCCGACACACTCAGCGACGACGGCCGTCCCGGCTTCGGCGCCACGATCCGTGCATGCGGCGGTTCAGACGGGCGACAGGTCGTGGCGCCCACCGAGATGCCGGCATGTTGACAGTGGCCGGGACCAACAGACCTTGCCTTTCGAAGTCGTCAAAACCAGGCGCTCAGGCGAGCGGCTAGCCACAATCTCGCCGCCGACAATTGATGCGCTGACACGTCGGGTTGCGCACTTCAGACAATAACGCACTCGCTGGATCTCAGTCGTTGCTGCCCCTATGGCACAACATTGCCCTGTTTTGTAATGGCCTCCTTGACGCCAAGCGCGCTGCTTGATAGCCATTCTACAATGTCGATAAAAACAATAGACAATCGCTGAGATTTGCGTCGACCGCCGCCTGACGGAGCAAGCTCTCTGCGCCAAAGGGGCCGTCGATGAGTAATTTGCGTCTCCCGCTGCCGGGCACAGTTCGAATCGCAGCACTTCTCGCCTGCGCGTCTGTTTATTGCACGCGCGCGAATGCCGATACGACATCGCCAAATGTCTCCCATGACCCCAACCACGAGCTCCACAAGGCGGTGGGCCCTGCGACCGCCAGCGCCTTCGTCAAGGCGTCCAAACGCGACGGCATCAGCCTGAGATTTCAGTCAGGCCCGGATGAAAGTTCAGGGTCGCCAACCGAAAAGGAACACATCATGGCAAGTGTCTTGCGTCGTCGTTTCATCTTGGCCGCATTCGCCGGCGCTCTCGCCTTCTCGGCCGGGCTGACCTGTGCGCACGCCGACCAGCTGGACGACATCCACAAGGCGGGCGTGCTTCGCGTGGCCACTTTCGATTCCAACCCGCCCTTCGGCTCCATCGATCCCAAGAGCTACAAGATCGTCGGCTATGACGTAGACATCGCGCAGGCCATCGCCGACGCTCTCGGGGTCAAGCTGTCGCTCGTCGCCACCAATCCGGCGAACCGCATCCCATTGTTGCAATCCGGCAAGGTTGACCTCATCGTCGCCGACATCACCATCACTCCGGAGCGGGCGAAGGTGATCGATTTCTCGACGCCGTATTTCATCACCGGCCAGCAATTCCTGGTTCCGGCGAGCTCGTCCGACGATCTTGCCGCCTACGCCAAGTCGCGCGTCGGCGCGGTGAAGGGCACTACCGGCGAGCAGCAGGTGAAAACCCGCTTCCCCGAAGGCCGCGTTCTCTCGTATGACGACATCCCGCTGGCCTTCTCGGCGCTGCGAAACGGCTCCGTGGACGCCATCACGCAGGATAGCACCATCCTTGGCGGGCTCCTGGCGGAAGCGCCGGACAAGGCGAAGTACAAGATCATCAAGGAGGCGATCAGCGTCGAGGAGATCGGCGTCGGCGTGCCGAAGGGCCAGAGCGCGCTCCTTGCCAAGGTCAACGAGATCCTCGTAGGCTCGGAGAAGGATGGCCGCGCCGCCAAAATCTACGATGCCTGGTTCGGACCGAACACCAGATTTCCTCAGCCCCGCAACTTCACCATCGGCGTGAAATAGGGGCGGTCAGGGCCCGGCCGGCGGCCAGCCGGCGGGCGCGACGCACTCAGTGAGCCACGAGGAGAAGACGCGCGCCGCGATGAACCCTGCAGATGCGCCGCTGATCGTCCTGAAGAACCTGCACAAGCGGTATGGGTCGTTGCATGTTCTTCGAGGCGTCGATCTCGAGGTGGCGCGCGGCGAGGCAATCGCCATCATCGGGCCGTCGGGCTCGGGCAAGTCCACGCTGATCCGCCTGATCAATCGCCTGGAGACCATCTCGGAAGGCGAGATCTTCATCGACGGGATGCCGACCGCCAGCTTCACCGGGCGGCGGCTGCGGGAGCTGCGGACCGAGATCGGTTTCGTGTTCCAGCAGTTCAACCTCTACGGTCACCTCAACGCGCTCGACAACGTCTCCCTCGCCTTGCGCAAAGTGCGCGGCCTGCCGCGCGCGAAGGCCGAGGCGCGGGCTCACGAGCTTCTGGAGCGGGTGGGCCTCGCCGACAAGGCGCGCCAATATCCAGCCCAGCTTTCCGGCGGGCAGCAACAGCGCGTCGCCATCGCCCGCGCGCTCGCCACCGATCCGAAGACCGTGCTGTTCGACGAGCCCACCTCGGCTCTCGATCCGGAAATGATTGGCGAGGTGCTGGCGGTGATGCAGGAGCTGCCGAAGAATGGCATCACCATCCTCGTCGTCACCCATGAGATGAGCTTCGCCCGGGAGGTGGCGGACAGGGTGGCATTCATCGATGGCGGCAAGATCCTGGAGCTGGAGCCGCCCGCCCAGTTCTTCGGCGCGCCGAGCCACCCGCGCACCAGGCGCTTCCTCAAGCAGGTGCTCTCTCCCTTGAGCGCGGCGGAGCCGTGATGGGCGGCATCACCCTCAATTTCGGCGACGTTCTCGCGGGCCAGCCGGGGCAATGGCTTCTCTCCGGCTTCCTCATGACGCTCTATGTGAGCATCGCCGGCAGCCTCGTCGCGACGGTCCTCGCGGTCGTGCTGCTGGCCTTGCGCATCGCGCCGTCGCGGGCCATCAACGCAATCGCCATCGCCATCATCGAGGTGTTCCGCAACACCCCCATCCTGGTGCAGTTCCTGTTCTGGTATTTCGCCGCCTTCGGCCTCTTGCCGCGGGCGGTGCGGGACTATGTCACCGACAACCACCCCTGGGCGGTCCTTCCCTTCAACAACGTGGTGCTGGCGCCGGAATACCTCGCCGCCGCCTGGGGTCTCGGCGTCTTCATCGCCGCCTTCCTTGCCGAGGAATTGCGGGCCGGGCTCAATGCGGTGCCGAAAGGGCAGACGGAAGCGGCGATCTCTCAGGGTTTCACCTATGGAGAGACCTTGCGTCTCATCCTGCTGCCTCAAGCGCTCGCCAATTGCTGGCAGCCCCTGGTGACGCAATATCTCAACCTGATGAAGCTTTCCTCGATCGCGAGCGCCATCGGCCTCGCGGAGATCACCTATCAGGTGCGCCAGGTCGAGAGCTACAACTCCCACGCCTTCGAGGCCTTCGCGATCGGCACGGCGTTCTACCTCCTCGTCGGACTGGCGCTGGGGCAAGCACTAGGCGCGCTCGGTCCGCATCCGCCGGGCGGCCGGCCCAGGCGCGCGGACCTCGCCGCCGAGAAAGAGGCCCGCGCCGCCGAAGTCGCCGAAGCCGCAAGCGATGCCTGACTTCTCCGTCATCTGGGAAAACCTGCCCTACTTCCTTTGGGGCCGCGCCTACGAGGGTCAGCCTGGCGGACTGCTCCTCACCATCATCATGGCGGTGGAGGCCGGGGTTCTCGCTCTGGCGGTAGGGGTGCTCCTCGCGCTTGCCGCCTGGCTGTTCGGGGGATGGATGCGGCGGGCGCTCTTCGCCGCGGCGGATTTCATCCGCGGCATCCCGCTCATCTTTGTGATCTTCTGGCTCTACTTCCTGATCCCAGCCCTATTTCAGGCTCACCTGCCGGATACCTTGACCGTGGTCCTCGCGCTGGCCTGGTTCACTTCGGCGGCGGTGATGTATTCGACGCTCGCCGGAATCGAGGCCTTGCCGCCTGGCCAGACCGAGGCTGGGCTCTCCTCCGGCCTCTCACGGCTGGGCGTCCTCGCCTACATCCTCCTGCCGCAAGCTGTGCCCAATATTCTGCCTTCGCTCGCAGGCGTGTTCATCTCGCTCATCAAGGACACGTCTCTCGCCTTTATCGTGAACGTGCAGGAGCTCAGCACCGTGGCGGGACAGGTGAACAGTCGCACCCAGATTTATCCGACCGAGATCTTCCTCTTCACAGGCGCCGTGTATTTCGTCCTGTGCGGAGCGCTGTCCCTCGCCGTCCACGTCGCGCAGCGGCCACGGGCACGAGCGGTTTGATGTGAACAGACACGGCGGTTTGACCTCGTTAAAGTTAAGAAAACGAATGGTTTGGAACGCCGATCCGCATTCGGACCTCGCGCCCCTCTGTCCCAGGCTGGAAAAAGAGTTGGGAGATTGACACATGATGAAATTGTGCGAAATACAGATGGACCAGTAGGTTTAGTCTTTAGAATTGCGCCACCGACATTTACTGGAAATATTGCGATTAGTCAGAGATGGTGATTGATTTGCGTGGCAACTGCCTGAGAAAAGACCTGAACTCGCCGTCGAAGACGCGCGTAGACGCACAATTAGGTTGACAGTGGCCGCCCGTTGATTTACGCGTTTGTTGTGAAATCCATAAAGACTATATGTTCTATCGTCTAAGAGGACTGTTGCAGCAATGGAACACGCTGCGGACGCCAATTTCCTCACCGCTCTCGAACAGGTTCGAACGACCCCCATTCCCTGCGCGCCTGAGATTCGTACCTTATTCGACGAGGCGACCAACACGGCCACCCATGTGGTGTGGCACCGGGGAACGCGTCGCGCCGCAATCATCGACAGTGTTCTCGATTACGACCCGGCCTCTGGCCGAATCAGCACGGAGTCCGCCGAACGTGTGGTCGATCTCGTGAGGACCGAGGCGCTCACCGTCGACTGGCTGCTGGAAACCCATGTCCACGCCGACCACCTCACGGGGGCAAAACATCTGCAGAAGATCCTCGGCGGCGCGATCTGCATAAGCCGCTCTGTCGTTCGTGTGCAGTCCGTATTTGGCGACCTTTTCAACGCAGGTGTCACATTCCTGCGCGACGGGTCGGCTTTCGACAGGCTCTTCGATGACGGCGACCGCTTTTCGATCGGCGGCCTGAACGCTACCGTCCTGCATGTGCCGGGCCATACGCCTGCGGATATCGCCTACGTGATCGGCGACGCCATTTTCGTCGGCGACACGATCTTCATGCCGGATTGGGGAACCGCGCGCACGGACTTCCCAGGCGGAGACGCGCGAACGCTCTATCGCTCTATCCGGCGGCTGCTCGCGTATCCGGAGGAAACGATTCTGTACCTCTGCCATGATTACAAGCCGGACGGGCGCGACGATTATCGCTGGCGGACGACCGTCGGCGAGGAGCGCCGGACGAACATTCATGTCCACGACGGCGTCGACGAAGACAGCTTCGTGGCGGTTCGCTCGGCGCGCGACGCCACGCTGCCGGTTCCGCGGCTGTTCTTTCCATCCTTGCACGTCAACATGCGGGCCGGCCGATTGCCGGAACCCGAGGACAACGGCCGCCGCTACCTCAAGATTCCGATTGCGCTGGCGTGAGGGCCAACGCCGCCGCGAGCAGAAAAAGTGTTGATGTCTAAACCCAGAGCGCCGCTACTCTCCGCGGGGGCAGACGAAACGGTCAAATACACGACCTGCTACATGTGCGCCTGTCGATGCGGCGTTGCGGTAACGGTTCGCGACGGGCACGTGGCGCATATCGAGGGCGATCCGGATCATCCGGTCAACAATGGCGTCCTCTGCGCCAAGGGCGCGGCCGGCGTCATGCAGCAGGTCTCGCCGGCGCGGCTCAGAAAGCCGCTGAAACGAGTCGGCGAGCGAGGCCGGTGCGAATTCGTCGAGATCGAGTGGGACGAGGCGCTGTCGATCGCGGCAGAGTGGCTCGGCAAGATCCGCGCTGAGGACCCCCGCAAGCTCGCCTTCTTCACCGGCCGCGACCAGAGCCAGTCGCTCACCGGCTGGTGGGCGACCCAATTCGGCACGCCGAATTTCGCCTCCCACGGTGGATTCTGCTCCGTCAACATGGCGGCGGCCGGCTTCTACACCATCGGCGGCTCGTTCTGGGAATTCGGCGAGCCGGACTGGGAGCGCGCGAAATATCTGCTGCTGTTCGGCGTCGCCGAGGACCACGCCTCGAATCCGATGAAACGCGGTCTCGGAGCGCTCAAGTCGCGAGGCGCGAAGGTCGTGTCGGTCAACCCGGTGCGCAGCGGCTATTCGGCGATCGCGGACGAATGGATCGGTATCCGGCCCGGAACCGACGGGCTGTTCGTTCTGGCGCTCGTCCACGAGCTCTTGAAGTCACGCAAGGTCGATCTCGATTATCTCTCGCGCTACGCCAACGCCCACTGGCTGGTGATCGACGCGCCGGGCGCGGCCGATCACGGGCTCTTCGCGCGCGACGACATGGGCCGACCGCTATGCTTCGACCGCAAGGTCGGACGTTTCGCCGAGGCCGGCGCCAAGGACGCCGATCCGGCTTTGGCGGGCGCCTTTCCGCTCGCCGACGGGCGGCGTGCGCGGCCCGTTTTCGCGCTTGTCGCCGAGCGCTACCTGGATTCGAGCTACGGTCCCGACGCTGTGGCGGAGCGCTGCGGCGTGCCGGCAACGACCACACGCCGCATCGCCGCGGAAATCGCCGACGTCGCCTTCAATCATACGATCACGATCGAGACGCCGTGGAAGGATTGCTGGGGGCGCAGACGCGAGACCTTCGTCGGCCGGCCCGTTTCCGTCTTCGCCATGCGCGGCGTCTCGGCGCATTCGAACGGTTTCCAGACCTGCCGCGCGCTGCATCTTCTGCAACTACTCCTCGGCGCCATCGACTGCCCCGGCGGCTTCCGGTTTCGCCCGCCGTTTCCGAGGCCGTCGCCGCCGGCGCAGAAGCCGGCGGGCAAGACCGTCGCGCCCAACACGCCTCTTCCCGGGCCGCCGCTCGGCTATCCGACGTCGCCCGACGACCTGCTCGTCGATGGGACGGGCGCGCCTTTGCGCATCGACGAGGCCTATTCCTGGGAGGCGCCGCTCGCGGCCCATGGGCTAATGCACATTGTCATCGCCAACGCCTGGAGGCATAAGCCTTATGCGATCGACACGCTGTTCCTCTACATGGCGAACATGGCGTGGAACTCGTCGATGAACCCCGCCGAGACGATGCGGATGCTCACCGACCGCGACGAGTCGACCGGCGACTATCGCATTCCGCACATCATCTACAGCGACGCGTTCTTCTCGGAGACGGTCGCCTACGCCGACCTCGTCTTGCCGGACACAACCTATCTCGAGCGCTGGGATTGCATCTCGCTGCTCGATCGCCCGATCTCGGACGCGGACGGGCCGGCGGACGCGATTCGCCAGCCGGTCGTCGCGCCCGACCGCGACGTGCGGGATTTCCAGTCGACGCTGCTCGAACTCGGCGTCCGCCTCGGCCTGCCCGGCATGACGGCGGCGGACGGCTCGCCATCCTATCCCGGAGGTTATCCCGACTATCTTGTCAATCATCAGCGGACCGCGGGGGTCGGGCCGCTCGCGGGCTGGCGGGGCGTCGATGGCAAGCGCATCGGCCGTGGCTCGCCCAATCCGAAGCAGCTCGAAGCCTATGTAGCGAACCACAGCTTCTGGCGCCGCGAACTCGAGCCGTGTCAAAGGTTCTTCAAGTTCGCCAATCTCGATTATCTTAACTTCGCCGTCGACATGGGCTTCGTCGCGTCCCGCGACCCGCTCGTCATGCAGCTCTACGTCGAACCGCTGCAGCGTTTCCGCCTCGCGGCCGAGGGCCACGGGTCGCGTCAGCCGCCCGACCGCCTGCGGCCGCGCCTCATCGCCGCGATGGACCCGCTTCCCGTATGGAGCCCCACCTTCGAGGACGAAACCGACCGCGCCGACAGCTTCCCGCTGCATGCGGTGACCCAGCGGCCGATGCCGATGTACCATTCTTGGGGGTCGCAGAACGCCTGGCTGCGCCAGATTCTCGATCGCAACGCCCTCTACATGAACGCCGGCCGCGCCGCCGAAATGGGCTTTGAGGACGGCGAGTGGGTCCGGGTCGTCAGCCGCAACGGCGCGATCACTGTGCGCATCAGGGCGATGGACGGCGTGCAGCGCGACACCGTCTGGACGTGGAACGCTGTCGGCAAGCGGGCCGGCGCCTGGAACCTCAACGCCGATGCGCCAGAGGCGGTCCAAGGCTTCCTGCTCAACCATCTCATCGCCGAGCGCCTGCCGGCCGACTGCTCGGGAACCCGGCCGCTCAACGCCGATCCCGTCACCGGTCAGGCCGCCTGGTTCGATCTTCGCGTGCGCATCGAGAAGCTGTCGGCGCACGAAGGCAAGACCGCGCCGCAGTTCGAGGTCATCCCTCGCCCGCCGGGCCTCGCTCCGGCGCCGGCGATCAACAGCTTCGGGGGACGCGTGCAGTGACGTCCCTTCCGAAAACGCGCCCGTCGCGCCGGCTCGGCCTGCTAATCGATCTCGATATCTGCGTCGGCTGCCACGCCTGCGCGGTGGCCTGCAAGGAATGGAACGCGTCGGGCCCCGTCGGCCCGCTGAACGACGTCGACCCCTATGGCGCAGAACCGCGCGGCGTCTGGTTCTGCCGGGTGCACGCGTTCGAAGCCGGCGAGGGACAGGCCGGCCGCACCGTGCATTTCCCGCGCAGCTGCCTGCACTGCGAGAACGCGCAATGCGTGACAGTGTGCCCGACGGGTGCCTCCTACAAGCGGGAATCCGACGGCATCGTGCTCGTCGAGACGAGCAAGTGCATCGGTTGCAAGCTCTGCGCCTGGGCCTGCCCCTACGGCGCGCGCGAATTCGACGAGGTCGAAGGCGTGATGAAGAAATGCACGCTCTGCGTCGACCGCATCTACGACGAGAGGCTGCCGGAATCGGAGCGCATCCCGATGTGCGTGCGCACCTGCCCGACGCATGCGAGACACTTTGGCGATTTCGCCGATCCGGACTCGTTCGTCTCCCGCCTCGCGGCCGAGCGCGGCGCCGTCGATCCGCTCCCCGAGCTCGGCTATCAGCCCACGTGCCGGTATCTGCCACCGCGAACCCAAGCCGTCGACGAGACGAAGCCGCTTGCCGCTGCGCCGAACGGGCTCAGCGACTGGCTCGACGGGTTTCACCGGCGTTGACGGGAGCCTCGATCCTTGGATCCCGCAGCGTCCGTGATCGTCTTCACAGTCTGCGCCGGCGCGGGTTATGGGCTGCTGATCCTTACGGCCGTCGCGGCCCCGCTTGGCTTGTTCGGCAGCCGCGCCGATCTCGTCGCGCCGGCCGCCGGCCTTGCGCTGGCAGCGATCGTGACGGGCCTCCTGAGTTCCACCCTTCATCTCGGACGTCGGGCGCGGGCGTGGCGGGCGATCACGCAATGGCGAAGCTCCTGGCTCGCGCGCGAAGGCGTCGCGGCGCTCGCCGGCCTGCCGCCCGCCGCGCTGTTCGCGGGATTGTCGTGGCTTGGCTTTTGGCCGACGCTCGCGACCGTAACTGGCCTCGTCGCCGCAACGCTCGCCCTCATCACGATCTTCTGCACGGCGATGATCTACGCGAGCCTCATCCCCATCGCTCGCTGGCGCAGTCGCTGGACGCCCGCGGTCTATTTTGCCTTCGCGTTCCTGTCCGGCGCGCTGCTGTTGGCGTCGCTCGCGGGAAAACACGCGACCGGACTTGCGGCTTTCGACTGGGTCGCCGCGGCGGCGATCTTTGCGGGTTGGGCATTGAAGAGCTTCTACTGGCGCGACCAGCCCAACGAAGGCTTTGCGCGGGCGACCGGCCTCGAGGCGCTCGGGCGGACGCGTGTCCTATGGGCTCAGGACGGCGCGTCGACTTTCGTGCATCGCGAGATGCTGCGCAGCCTCTCGCCCGAGCGGGCGCGCAAGCTGCGGCTCATTGTTCATGTCGTGTTGTTCGGACTGCCGCTCGCGCTGATCGCGTTCGCGCTCCTCGGCCCGCCTTCGGCAAACGCGCCCGCGAGCTGGGCTGCGACGATCAGCGCCACCGTCGGACTCTGCGTCGAGCGCTGGCTCTTCTTCGCCGAAGC
>Ga0181526_10001209_pt1 | contig 25209 bp, 22 predicted proteins | sample PEATcosm2014_Bin_35_FD_119750 | JGI IMG/M metagenome (GOLD analysis project Ga0181526, IMG submission 119750) | Peatland microbial communities from MTU Mesocosm Facility, Houghton, MI, USA - PEATcosm2014_Bin06_30_metaG | ecosystem: Environmental > Terrestrial > Soil > Wetlands > Peat | place...
CGCCCCCGCCGCTCTCGGATTCCAGCAGGATGCCCGCCGCCTTCCTGCCGCCCAGCAGCACGTCGTTCGGCCATTTATAGGCGAGGGTCGCGCTCTTGGGCAGAAAGCCCGCGCAGGCCTCGCCCACCGCCAGCGCCGCCGCGAAGCCCAGCTGCGCCGCTTGCGCGGCCGCGCAATCCGGCCGCAACACGGCCGAGAGATGGAAATTCCCCGGCGGCGAGAACCAGGCGCGGCCCTGGCGTCCGTGCCCCGCGGTCTGTTCCAGCGCCAAAATCAGCGTGCCCTCGGGCGCGCCCTCGCGGGCTTGGCGTTTCGCCTCCTCGCTGGTGCTGGGAACGCTCGCGAGCCGAGTCAGGCGGAAAAAACCGGGAAGCTTCGGCTGCGCGTTCATCCAGCGAACAACGCCGCGGCCACGGCGTCGGCGCCGTTCACCAGCGGATTGGGCCAGACGAAGAAGAACATGATGACCAGCGCCGCGACCAGGATCACCGTCTGCACCTCGCCGCCGAAGGGCTTGTCGAACGCGCCCTTGGGCTCGTCGAAATACATCAGCTTGACGATACGCAGGTAATAAAACGCGCCCACCACGCTGGCGAGCACGCCGATCACGGCCAGCGTGTAGAGCCCGGCATCGATGGCGGCGAGGAAGATATAGAGCTTGGCGAAGAACCCGGCGAGCGGCGGAATCCCGGCCATGGAGAACATGAAGATGCCGAGCGCCAGCGCCAGGCCGGGATGGGTGCGCGACAGACCCGCCAGATCGTCGATGCGCTCGACCGCCTTGCCCTGGCGCCGCATGCACAAGATCACGGCGAAGGTGCCGACGTTCATGAACAGGTAGACCGTCATGTAGACCAGGATGCCGCGCACCCCGGCGGCCGTGCCCGCCGCCAATCCGATCAGCGCGTAGCCGGCATGGCTGATGGAGCTGTAGGCCATCAGCCGCTTGATGTTCTGCTGGTGGATGGCGGCGACGGCGCCCAGCACCATCGAGGCGACCGAGAGCGCCCAGATGATCTGCCGCCATTCGGCCAGGAGCCCGCCGAAGGGCTCGACCATGACGCGCACGAACAGGATCAGCGCCGCGATCTTGGGCGCGACCGAGAAGAAGGCGGTGACCGGCGTCGGCGCGCCTTCATAGACGTCGGGCGTCCACATGTGGAAGGGCACCGCCGAAACCTTGAAGGCCAAGCCCACGGAAATGAACACGATGCCGGTGATGAGGCCGATGCCGGGCGTGCCGCTGTCGGCGAACAGCTTCGACAGGCTGTCGAAATTGGTGGTGCCGGCGAAGCCGTAGACCAGCGAGGCCCCGTAGAGCAGCATGCCCGAAGCGACCGCGCCCAGGACGAAATATTTGAGCCCGGCCTCGGTCGAGCGCAGATTGTCGCGGGCGAAGCTTGCCAGCACGTAGAGCGCCAGGCTCTGCAATTCGAGCCCGAGATAGAGCGCGATCAGATCGTTGGCGGCGATCATCATCATCATGCCCGCCGTGGCGATCAGCACCAGCACCGGGTACTCGCAGCGCGCCAGGCCCTCTTGCGCGTTGAAGCGCATGGAGATCACGAGCGAAAGCGCCGAGCCAACGATCACCAGCGTCTTGGAGAAATATCCCAGCCCGTCGGTGACGAACATCCCGAACATGCTGACGTTGCGCGCGAGGCCCACGGTGTACGGCACATAGAGCACCAGCGCCAATGTCGCCGCCAGCACCGCCACCGCCAGCCACGAGACCGCGCGCGCCGCGCGGTCGCCGCTATAGACGCCGATCAGCAGCAGCGCCATGGCGCAAGCGCCCAAGAACATCTCGGGCAAGGCGGGCAGGAAATTGGGCGTGGCGAGGACGGGGATCATGGGCGTTTCCTCACCGCTCGGCCAGCGCGGCGTGCGCGCGCTCGGAAACCTGGACGCGCTCGATCAGATTGGCGAGCGAGGGCTGCATCGGCCGCAAGAACGAAGCCGGATAGACGCCCATCCACAGCACCACCGCGATCATCGGCGCGAAGATCAGCACCTCGCGCGGCGAAAGATCGATCATGGCGCGCACGTCGTCCTTGGTGATGACGCCGAAGACGACGCGGCGATAGAGATAGAGCATGTAGGACGCGCCCAGCACGATGCCCGAGGTCGCGAGAAACGCCACCCAGGTATTGACCTGGAAGGCGCCGATCAGCGACAGGAACTCGCCGACGAAGCCGCTGGTTCCCGGCAATCCGATCGAGGCCAGCATGAACACCATGAAGGCCAGCGCGTAGCGCGGCATGTTGTTGACCAGGCCGCCGTAGCGCGAAATCTCGCGCGTGTGCAGCCGGTCATAGATCACGCCGACGCAAAGGAACAACGCGGCCGAGACCACGCCGTGTGACAGCATCTGGATCATCGCGCCCTGCAATCCCTCCGGCGTCACGGTGAAAATGCCGATGGTGACGAATCCCATATGGGCGACCGAGGAATAGGCGATGAGCTTCTTCATGTCCTCCTGCGCCAGCGCCACCAGCGAGGTGTAGATGATCGCCACCACGCTCAAGGTGTAGACGAGGGGAGCAAACGTGGCCGAGGCGTCGGGGAACATGGGCAGGGAGAAGCGGATGAAGCCGTAGCCGCCCATCTTCAGCAGCACGCCGGCCAGGATCACCGAGCCCGCGGTCGGCGCCTCGACATGCGCGTCGGGCAGCCAGGTATGCACCGGCCACATCGGCATCTTGACCGCGAAGGAGGCGAAGAAGGCGAGCCACAGCCAATTCTGGAGATTGGACGGGAAGTTGTAGGCGAGCGCCTCGGTGATGTCGGTGGTGCCGGTGGCGAAATAGATCGCCAGGATCGCCAGCAGCATCAGCACCGAGCCCAGAAGCGTGTAGAGGAAGAACTTGAAGGCGGAATAGACGCGGCGCGGCCCGCCCCACACGCCGATGATGAGGAACATCGGGATCAGCACGCCCTCGAAGAACATGTAGAACACGACGAAATCGAGCGCGCAGAACGTGCCGACCATCATCGTCTCGAGCACCAGGAAGGCGATCATGTATTCCCGGACCCGCTTGGTGACGGCGACCCAGCTCGCCACAATGCAGATCGGCGTCAGGAATGTGGAGAGCAGCACGAAGAACAACGAGATGCCGTCGACGCCCATGCGGTAGGCGATGTTGAAATCGGGCAGCCAGTCGGCCTTTTCCACCAGCTGGAAATCGGCGCGGCTGGGATCGAAGGCCGCCCATACCTCGACCGAGACCGCGAATGTCACGAGCGAGGTCCAGAGCGCGATCCAGCGCGCGAGGCGCGCGGTCTCTTCGTCGCTGCCGCGCAGCAGCATGATCGCCAGCACGCCCAAAAGCGGCAGGAACGTGGTCAGCGACAGGAGCGGCCAATGCGCCATGGTTCAGCCCCCCACCGACCGCAGCAGATACCAGGATACGAGAGCGACGACGCCGATGAGCATGGCAAAGGCGTAATGGTAGAGATAACCGGTCTGGAGACGGCTCGCCAAGACCGAGAGGCCGCGCGTCACCGAGGTGACGCCGTCGGGGCCGAAGCCGTCGATCACCTTGCCGTCGCCGTCCTTCCAGAGAAAGCGGCCCAGCGCAAAGGCCGGCCGCACCAGCAGGAAATCGTAGAGCTCGTCGAAATACCACTTGTTCAAGACGAACACGTAAAGCGCGCGGAAGGTTTTGGTGAATTGCCCCGGAATCTCCGGCCGCGCGATATAGGCGACCCAGGCCATGAAGATGCCGAAGAGCCCGACCACCAAGGGCAGCTTCGAAACCCAGAACGGCACATGTTCCGCGCCCTCGATGCTGTCGTGATCGGCCAGCACCAGGATGGAATCGCGCCAGAAGCCGTCGCGCGCCGCGCCGACGAACCAGTGGAACCCGATCATGCCGGCGAAGATCGCGCCCAGGGCCAGCACCACCAGCGGCAGGATCATCACCGGGGGCGATTCATGGACGTGGCTCATGACCTCGCGCGAGGCGCGCGGCTTGCCGTGGAAGGTCAGGAACAACAGCCGCCAGGAATAGAACGCGGTGAGGAAGGCCGAGAAGGTTCCGACCCAGAAGGCATAGTTGCCGAGGAACCCGCCCGCGGCCCAGGAGGCTTCGAGGATGGTGTCCTTGGAATAATATCCCGCGAAGGGCCAGATGCCGGCGAGCGAAAGGCTGCCGATCCACATCAGCACGTATGTGACGGGAATGAGCGCGCGCAGGCCCCCCATCTTGCGCATGTCCTGCTCGCCCGACACGGCGTGGATCACCGAGCCCGCGGCCAGGAACAACAGCGCCTTGAAGAAGGCGTGGGTGATGAGATGGAACATGGCCGCGCCGTAGGCCGAGACGCCGGCGGCGAAGAACATGTAGCCCAATTGACTGCAGGTCGAATAGGCGATGACGCGCTTGATGTCGTTCTGCGCCATGCCGATCGAGGCCGCGAAGAACGCGGTGGTGCCGCCGACCACGACGACGACGCCGAGCGCGACCGGCGAATATTCGAACAGCGGCGACAGCCGCGCCAGCATGAACACGCCGGCCGTGACCATGGTGGCGGCGTGGATCAGCGCCGAGACCGGGGTCGGGCCTTCCATCGCGTCGGGCAGCCAGGTGTGCAATCCCAACTGGGCCGATTTGCCCATGGCGCCGATGAACAGGAGGATGCAGGCGACGGTGATGGCGTCGAGGTCGAAGCCCAGGAAGTTGATGGTGTTGCGCGCCACGTCGGGCGCGGCGGCGAAGACGGTGTCGAACTGGAGCGAGCCGAAGATGAGATAGACGGTGAAGATGCCGAGCGCGAAGCCGAAATCGCCGATGCGGTTGACGACGAAGGCCTTGATCGCCGCGGCGTTGGCCGAAGGCCGGTCGTACCAGAATCCGATCAGCAGGTAGGAACAGAGCCCGACGCCTTCCCAGCCGAAGAACATCTGCACGAAATTGTCCGCCGTCACCAGCATCAGCATGAAGAAGGTGAACAGCGACAGATACGCCATGAAGCGCGGGATCGACTTGTCGTGCGCCATGTAGCCGACGGAATAGACGTGCACCATGCACGACACCACGGTCACCATCGCCACCATCACCGCCGACAGCGTGTCGTAGCGGAGCGCCCATTCGACCTGGAGATCGCCGGTGTCGATCCAGGTGAGCAGATCGACGGTGCGGCCGTGGCCGTAGAGCGCCACGTCGACGAACAGCGCGCAGCCCAGCACCGCCGCGATCGCCAGCGCCAGGCAAGTGACCAGCTGCGCGCCGCGGTCGCCGATCCATCGGCCGAAGAAGCCGGCAATGAAGGCCCCGAGCAGGGGCAGGAAGATGGCGGCGATGGTCATTTCAGCCTTTCATCGAATTGATGTCTTCCACCGCGATGGTGCTGCGGTTGCGGAAATAGACCACCAGGATCGCGAGGCCGATGGCGGCCTCGGCCGCCGCCACCGTCAACACGAACATGGCGAAGATCTGGCCCACCAGATCGTGCAGGAAGGCGGAGAAGGCGATGAAGTTGATGTTCACGGCCAAGAGCATCAGCTCGACCGACATCAGGATCACGATCACGTTCTTGCGGTTCAAGAAGATGCCGAAAATGCCGAGCGTGAACAGGATGGATGCCACGGTGAGGTAATGGGCGAGGCCGATCTCGAACATGTCAGGCCCCCTGCCCCGGCCGGACCTTGACGATCTCGACGGCCTCGGCGCGGCCGCGGGCGATCTGCTGCGCGATCTTCTGGTGGCGCATGTCCTTGCGCTCCCGGAGCGTCAGCACGATGGCGCCGATCATGGCGACCAGCAGGATCATGCCCGCCGCCTGGAAGGCGTAGACGTAGCGGGTGTAAAGCAGCGCGCCCAACGCCGCGGTGTTGGAGAGGTTGCCGGGCGTCGGCGCCACCGCGACGCTGGCGGATTCGGGCGCGAACGCCCAGGCGCCGAACATCAACACCAGTTCGACCAGCAGCAAAAGGCCGATCAGCCCGCCGACCGGCAGGTAGCGCATGAAGCCCTGGCGCAGCTCGACGAAATTGATGTCGAGCATCATCACCACGAACAGGAACAGCACCGCGACCGCGCCGACATAGACGATGACCAGGATCATGGCGAGGAATTCCGCCCCCAGCAGCACGAACAATCCGGCGCCGCTGAAGAAGGCCAGGATCAGGAACAGCACCGAATGCACCGGGTTGCGCGCCGTGATCACCAAAACGCCCGCGGCGATGGTGACGGCGGCGAAGGCGTAGAAGGCAAGCGCCTGGATGATCATGGCGCGCTCACCGGTAAGGCGCGTCGAGAGAGAGATTCTTGGCGATCTCCGCTTCCCAGCGGTCGCCGTTCGCCAGCAGCTTGTCCTTGTCGTAGAACAGCTCCTCGCGGGTCTCGGTGGAATATTCGAAATTGGGTCCCTCGACGATGGCGTCGACCGGGCAGGCCTCCTGGCAGAAGCCGCAATAGATGCACTTGGTCATGTCGATGTCGTACCGGGTCGTCCGCCGGCTGCCGTCGGCGCGCGCCTCGGCCTCGATGGTGATGGCCAGCGCCGGGCAGACCGCCTCGCACAGCTTGCAGGCGATGCAGCGTTCCTCGCCGTTGGGATATCGGCGGAGCGCGTGCTCGCCGCGGAATCGCGGGGAGAGCGGCCCTTTTTCGTAGGGGTAATTCACCGTGACCGGGCGCTTGAACATGTAGCTCAGCGTCAGCAACATGCCCGAGACCAGCTCGTACAAGAGCAGGGAGCGCGCGGAGCGGTCGAGCATCGCCATGGTCCCTCCTCAGCCTCCCGAGCCCGGCAGCCAGCCGAAGGCCGTGAGCACGCCCGCCGTGGCCACCAGCCAGAACAGCGACAGCGGCAGGAACACCTTCCACCCCAGCCGCATCAGCTGGTCGTAACGGAAGCGCGGGAAGCTCGCCCGCACCCACAGAAAGCAGAACAGCACGCAGGCCATCTTGGCGAAGAACCAGATCGGGCCGGGAATCCAGGTGAAGGGCGCCACCGCGACGGGCGGCAGCCAGCCGCCCAAAAACAGGATGCTGGTCATGGCGCTCATCAGGATCATGTTGGCGTATTCGCCCAGGTAAAACAGCGCGAAGGGCATGGCCGAATATTCGACGAAGAACCCGCCCACCAGCTCGCTTTCGCCTTCGACCAGGTCGAAGGGCGAGCGGTTGGTCTCGGCCAATCCCGAGATGAAGAACACCACGAACATCGGCAGCAGCGGCAGCGCGAACCACACCGTCTTCTGCGCCTCGACCACGGCGGTCAGATTCAAGGAGCCGACGCAGAGCAGCACGCTGACGATGACGAAGCCGATCGAGACCTCGTAGGACACCATCTGCGCCGCCGCACGCAACGCGCCGAGGAAGGCGTATTTGGAATTGGACGCCCAGCCGGCCATGATGATGCCGTAGACGCCGAGCGAGGAGATCGCGAAGAGATAGAGCACGCCGACGTTGATGTTGGCCAGCACCACGCCCTGGTCGAACGGGATCACCGCCCAGGCGACCAGACTCAAGACGAAGGTCAGGATCGGCGCCGCCAGGAAGACGCCGCGATTGGCGCCGGCCGGGATCACCGACTCTTTCATGAACAGCTTGAGGCCGTCGGCGAGCGGTTGGAACAACCCGAAGGGTCCCACCACGTTGGGCCCTTTACGCTGATGCATGGCCGCTATCACCTTGCGCTCGGCCAGGGTGAGATAAGCGACCGCCACCAGCAACGGCAGGATGATCGCCAGGATCTCGGCGAGCATCAGCGCCGTCGGCCAGCCATAGATGCGCCAGACGTCAACCATGGGTGCCGGTCTTCTCCTGCTCGCGCTTCAAGGCCGCGGCGCATTCCGCCATGGTGACGGAGGCGCGGCTGATGGCGTCGGTGCGGTGGAAATCGGATATCGGATGGACGAAGGGCGAGGATTCGACCGGCCCTTCCTTGCCGAACTTGCCCCAGGCGGAGCGCGGCACGTCGTCGATATGGCTGAAAACCGGGTTGGCTTTGACCATGGACCGGCGCAGCGCGCCCAGGCTGTCATAAGGCAGCGTCTTGCCCAGCGCCTCGGACAAGGCGCGCAGGATGGTCCAATCCTCGCGTGCGTCGCCCGGCGGGAAGACGGCGCGGCGGCCCAACTGGACGCGGCCCTCGGTGTTCACGTAAGTCGCGTCCTTCTCGGTATAGGCCGCGCCCGGCAGCACCACATCGGCGCGATGGGCGCCGGCGTCGCCGTGATGGCCTTGATAGACGACGAAGGCCTTGCCCAGCCGCTTCATGTCGATCTCGTCGGCGCCCAGGAGATAGACCGCCTCGATCTCGCCCTTTTCCGCGCCCGCGAGAATTCCGGCCAAATCCTTGCCGCCCGGGCCGGGCACGAAGCCCAGATCGAGCCCGCCGACGCGCGATGCGGCGGTGTGCAGCACGTTGAAGCCGTTCCAATCCTCGCGGATCATGCCCGCGCTTTCGGCCAGCTTGCGCGCGAGAGCGAGAATGGCCGCCCCGTCCTTGCGCGCCAGCGCGCCCATGCCCAGGATCAGCATCGGATTTTTCGCCGCCTTGAGCGTCTCGCTCCATTCGTGCTTGCCGGCGGCCAGTTCCTTCAGCGTCTCGGGCCCGGCGCCAAGTTGGGCTACGGGATAAGTGAGATCGCGCTTCGGCCCGATCACGCCCACCTTGAATCCGCCCCTGAGCCAGCGCTTCCTGAGCCGCGCATTGACCATCACCGCCTCGACGCGCGGATTGGTGCCGATCAGGAGACAGGCATCGGCCTGCTCGATTCCGGCAATGGTGGTGTTGAACACATAGCCCGCGCGGCAGGAAGGATCGAGCGCGGCGCCGTCCTGGCGGCAATCGAGATGGGGCGAGCCCAACGCCGTCATCAAATCCTTCAGCGCCAGCATCGCCTCGCAATCGGCCAGATTGCCGGCTATCGCGGCGATGCGCGATCCTGCCACGCCCTTGAGCCGGGACGATATGGCGGCGAAGGCCTCGGGCCACGAGGCTTCCTCGAGCTTGCCCGCTTTGCGCACATAAGGCCGGTCGAGGCGGCGCTTCAACAGTCCATCCAGGGCGAAACGGGTCTTGTCGGAAATCCATTCCTCGTTCACGTCCTCGTTGAGGCGCGGCAGCACGCGCAGCACCGCCGGCCCGCGCGCATCGACGCGGATGTTGGAGCCGACGGCGTCGAGCACGTCGACGCTTTCGGTCTTGGTCAACTCCCAGGGCCGGGCGACGAAGGCGTAGGGCTTCGCCGTCAGCGCGCCGACCGGGCAAAGATCGATGATGTTGGCCGACAGCTCCGAGGTCAGCGACTTTTCGATATAGGTGCCGATCTCCATGTTCTCGCCGCGGCCCGTCGCCCCGAGGTCCTCGACCCCGGCGATCTCGGTGGCGAAGCGGATGCAGCGCGTGCAGTGGATGCAGCGGGTCATCGCGGTCGCGACCAGCGGCCCGAAATCCTTCTCCTTCACCGCGCGCTTGTTTTCCAGATAGCGGCTGCGGTCGAAGCCGTAGGCCATGGCCTGATCCTGCAAATCGCATTCGCCGCCCTGGTCGCAGATCGGGCAGTCGAGCGGATGGTTGATGAGCAGGAATTCCATCACGCCGTGGCGCGCCTTCTTCGCCATCTCGCTGTCGGTGTGGATCACCATGCCCTCGGCCGCGGGCATGGCGCAGGAGGCGATGGGCTTGGGCGACTTCTCCTGCTCGACCAGGCACATGCGGCAATTGCCGGCGATGGCGAGACGCTGGTGGAAGCAGAAATGCGCCACCTCGAAACCCGCCTGCTGGCAGGCCTGGAGCACGGTCATGCCCGGGGCCGCCTCGACCGCTTTTCCGTTGATGGTCAGCTTCGGCATGGCATTACTCCGCCGCCACTTTGCGGTATTCCCGGATGCGCCGCTCCATCTCCGGACGGAAATGGCGGATCAGCCCCTGGATCGGCCAGGCGGCGGCATCGCCCAGCGCGCAGATGGTGTGGCCCTCGATCTCGTAGGAAACCTGCAGCAGCGTGTCGATCTCGCGCGTCTCGGCCTCTCCCTTGACCATGCGCTCCATCACCCGCCACATCCAGCCCGCGCCTTCGCGGCAGGGCGTGCATTGGCCGCAGCTCTCATGCTTGTAGAATTTCGCCAGGCGCGCGATCGCCTTGATGATGTCGGTGCTCTTATCCATCACGATCACGGCGGCGGTGCCGAGGCCGGATTTGACTTCCTTGAGCGCGTCGAAATCCATCAGCACGGTGTCGCAGACCGATTTCGGGATCACCGGCACGGAGGAGCCGCCCGGGATCACGGCCAACAGATTGTCCCAGCCGCCGCGCACGCCGCCGGCGTATTTCTCGATCAGTTCCTTGAGCGGAATGCCCATCGCCTCTTCGACGTTGCACGGCTTTTCGACGTGGCCGGAGATGCAATAGACCTTGGTGCCTTCGTTCTTGGGCCGGCCGATGGCGGCGAACCAGGGCGCCCCCCGGCGCAATATGGCCGGCACCACGGCGATGCTTTCGACGTTGTTGACCGTGGTCGGGCAGCCGTAAAGCCCGACGGCGGCCGGGAAAGGCGGCTTCAGGCGCGGCTGGCCCTTCTTGCCCTCGAGCGATTCCAAGAGGCCGGTTTCCTCGCCGCAGATATAGGCGCCGGCGCCGCGATGGAGATAGAGCTCGAAATCGAAACCCGAGCCGCAGGCGTTCGGGCCGATCAGCTTGGCGGCATAGGCCTCGTCGATGGCATGCTGGAGATTGACGGCCTCGTTGTAGAACTCGCCGCGGATATAGATGTAACAGGCATGCGCGCCCATCGCGACCGAGGCCAGCAAAGCGCCTTCGATCAGCTTGTGCGGATCGTAGCGGAGGATGTCGCGGTCCTTGCAGGTGCCGGGCTCGCTTTCATCCGCGTTGACCACCAGATAGCACGGCTTGTCGCTGGTCTTGGGCATGAAGGACCATTTGAGGCCGGTGGGGAAACCCGCCCCGCCGCGCCCGCGCAGGCCCGAGGCCTTGACCTCGTTCACGATCCAATCGCGGCCCTTCAAGATCAATTCCTTGGTGCCGTCCCAATCGCCGCGCTTGCGCGCGCCGTCCAAGCGCCAATCGAATTGCCCGTAGAGATTGGTGAAGATGCGGTCCTTGTCGGCGAGCATTATTTCTTGCCTCCGGCGAAGGACAATTCCTTGAGCGTGGTGGCGCCGCCCTCGGGCGCCGAGCCCTGGCGCTTTTTCACCGAGCCGGCCGGCGGTGTCTTGCCCGCCTTGAGCGCGTCGATCAGGTCTTCGGTCGATTTGCCGTCGAGGTCCTCGTAGAAATCGTCGTTCACCTGGATGATCGGCGCGTTGACGCAGCCGCCCAGACACTCGACTTCCGTCAGCGTGAAGAGGCCGTCTAAAGTCGTCTCGCCGATGCCGATGCCGAGCTTTTTCCGGCAGGCATTCACCACCTGGTCGGAACCCCGGAGCCAGCACGGCGTGGTGGTGCAGATCTGGAAGAAATGCTTGCCCACGGGCTTGAGATTGAACATGGCGTAGAACGAAGCCACCTCGTAGACCCGGATCGCGGGCATGTTCAGCATCTGGGCCACCGCATCCATGGCGGCGCGCGGCAGCCAATTGCCGCTCTGGCGCTGCGCCAGATCGAGGAGCGGCAGCACCGCGCTGGCCTGGCGCCCCGGCGGATATTTGGCGATGTGGGCCTGAGCCTTTTTCAAATTCTCGGGCGAGAAGGCGAAGCTCTTGGGCTGCGCCACGGGTTTGTCCTGGGCCGGGCCGCTCATCGGTCGATCTCGCCGAAGACGAGGTCGGTCGAAGCGATGATCGCCACCACGTCGGCCAGCATGTGGCCGCGCGTCAGGAAATCGAGGCCCTGGAGGAAGGCATAGCCGGGCGAGCGGATCTTGCAGCGATAAGGGCGGTTGCTGCCGTCGGCGACGATGTAGACGCCGAACTCGCCCTTGGGCGCTTCCACCCCCACATAGGTTTCGCCCGCCGGCACGTGATAGCCCTCGGTATAGAGCTTGAAGTGATGGATCAGGGCTTCCATCGACGCCTTCATCTCGCGGCGCGGCGGCGGCGCCACCTTGTGGTCGTCCACCATCACCGGGCCCGCCGGCATCTTGTCGAGCGCCTGTTTCATGATCCGGAGCGACTGGCGCATCTCTTCCACCCGCACCAGATAACGCGACCAGCAATCGCCGCTCTTGCCGACGGGGACGTCGAAATCCATCTCGCCATAGACGTCGTAGGGCTGCGCCTTGCGGATATCCCAGGCCACGCCCGAGCCCCGCAGCGTCGACCCGGTGAAGCCCCAGTCGATGGCGTCGGCCGCGCTGATGCGCCCGATATCGACGGTGCGCTGCTTGAAGATGCGGTTCTCGGTGAGCAACTGTTCCAGATCGTCGAGCCGACTGGGATACCGCTCGATGAAGGCATAGATGTCGTCGGCCAGTCCCGCCGGCATGTCCTGATGCACGCCGCCGGGGCGGAAATAGGCCGCGTGCATCCGCGCGCCCGAAACCCGCTCGTAGAATTCAAACAGCTTCTCGCGCTCCTCGAAGAGCCAGAGCAGCGGCGTGATGGCGCCGACATCCAACCCGAAAGCGGAGACGTTGAAGCTGTGATTGAGGATGCGCGTGATCTCGGCATAGAGCACGCGGATATATTGCGCGCGCGGCGGCGGCGTTATGCCCATCAGCTTCTCGACCGCCAGCGCGAAGGCGTGCTCCTCGCCCATCGGCGAGACGTAATCGAACCGGTCGAAATAGGGCACGGCCTGGAGATAGGTCTTGTACTCGATCAGTTTCTCGGTGCCCCGGTGCAACAGGCCGATATGCGGATCGGCGCGCTTCACCGTCTCGCCGTCCATCTCGAGCACGAGGCGCAGCACGCCATGGGCCGCCGGATGCTGCGGCCCGAAATTCATGGTGAAGGTCTTGATCAGGGATTCGGCGGTGGCGGTCGACGCGGCGTCGGTCATTTGGCCCCTCCGCGCGTGGCCTTCTCGTCGCCCGGCAGAATCTGGTTCATGCCTTCCCAGGGCGAGAGGAAATCGAAGCTGCGGAACTCCTGCTTGAGTTTCACCGGCTCGTAGATCACGCGCTTCTGTTCCTCGTCGTAGCGCACCTCGACATAGCCCGTCAGCGGGAAGTCCTTGCGCATCGGGTGGCCTTCGAAGCCGTAATCGGTGAGGATGCGCCGCAAATCGGGATGGCCGGAGAAATAGACGCCGTAGAGGTCCCACACCTCGCGCTCGTACCAGCCGGCGGAACTGAAAACCGCCGCCGCCGAAGGCACCGGCGTATCCTCGGAAGCAGTCACCTTGACGCGGATGCGGTGATTGAGAGTGAGGCTCAACAGGTTATAGACGACCTCGAACCGCTCGCCGCGGTCCGGAAAATCGACGCCGCAAATGTCGGTCATCTGCGCGAACCGGCAATCCGGATCGTCGCGCAGGAATTCGAGCGCGCGGACGATTGAGTCGCGCTTGACCAAGACCATCAGCTCGCCCAGCGCGATCTCGTGCTTCAAGACGTCGCCCGGCAAGGATGCCGCGAGATGATCGCCCAGTTCCTGGAGCGTTTTGGTCATGTGCGTCCCGTCAGACCGTTCAGCGCGAGAAGCGGCGCTGACGGTTGATCTTCTTTTTCAGTTGCAGAATGCCGTAGAGCAACGCCTCGGCGCTGGGCGGGCAGCCGGGCACGTAGATGTCCACCGGCACGATGCGGTCGCAGCCGCGCACCACCGAATAGGAATAGTGGTAATAGCCGCCGCCATTGGCGCAGGAGCCCATCGAGATCACCCAGCGCGGCTCGGCCATCTGGTCGTAGACCTTGCGCAACGCCGGCGCCATCTTGTTGGTGAGCGTGCCGGCGACGATCATCACGTCGGATTGGCGCGGGGAAGGACGGAAGACGACGCCGAAGCGGTCGAGATCGTAGCGCGAAGCGGCGACGTGCATCATCTCGATCGCGCAGCACGCCAGACCGAAGGTTACCGGCCAGAGCGAGCCGCTCTGCGCCCAGTTGACCAGCTGATCGACGGACGAGAGGAGGAATCCCTTGCGGCGAATCTCGGAAAAGGTGTCGGCGGGCGCGATCACTCCCATTCCAACGCTCCCTTCTTCCACTCATAGATGAAGCCGATGGTGAGCACGCCGAGGAACACGATCATCGACCAGAAGCCGAACATGCCGAGCTTGCCCAGCGCCACCGCCCAGGGAAACAGGAAGGCCACTTCGAGATCGAAGATGATGAACAAGATCGCGACGAGATAGAAGCGCACGTCGAATTTGGAGCGGGCATCGCCGAAGGACGGGAAGCCACACTCATAGGGCGACAGTTTCGCGGCGTCGGGACGCTGGCGCGCCAACAGCCACGAGGCGAGCACGATCACCACCGCCAAGCCGACGGCGACGCCGATGAAGATCAGGATGGGAAGATAGTCGCGCAGCAGGTTTTCCATCGATCCCTCACTCCCGCCTTAACGCCGGGCGGCACGGATGCTGCGCTGCAAAAAGCTGGCCGTCAATATCACGCGAGATGGCGGGAGTGACGGGGCTCGAACCCGCGACCTCCGGCGTGACAGGCCGGCGCTCTAACCAACTGAGCTACACCCCCACAGCACCGACACCTCGGCGGCATCTCGTACTCCGGGACCCTAGGGGTGTCAAGCCGCCCGGCCCCGGTTTTTTGGCGGATTTCCGGGCTTTTTCCGCGATTCCGGCATACGGTCCCCGCATTGCAACAATTCTGCCCAGCGCATCGAAACGGCGCGCGGCGAATCACACAAAAAAACGCGGAAAGCGTCCGGCCATCCGTCATTGACCCAGATCAATCGGCCAACAAAAGAAATTTGGCGGCCAAGGCAGGCGGCGCGGTTAAACCCGATCAATCAATGACCCCGGACCGGGTTTGACGGCGGGAAGGAGCCACCTATCGGATACGCAGATTCCTGCCTAGGGTAGGGTGATTGCCGCACTCGGGAATGGGGGCGTTCGAGCCGCCCATCTTCATCATGGAGTTTTGACCGCAAGTGACGTTAAAATCCGTGTCCAATACCCATCCAAAAATCCAGGGAATCTTCAAGGGCAACCGGATGAAGGGTCGGGCTCTCCACCGGAAAGATTTCGCGATGAACGGCGTCGAATCCATTTCGATGACGCCGGAAATCTTTTATCAAAGGGAAAAGCGCCGGCGTTCGCTCTTCTCCCGCGCTTGGAAAGAAATGATTCCCAAGGTTTTCGAGGATGTGCCGAAATATTATCGTTTGGCGAATATCGTCGCGAGTTTCGGTCTGTGGGAAATCTGGGTTTGGCAGTTCGTCAGGATGATCAAGCTGAAACCGGGCTACAAGGTGCTCGACGTGTGCGCCGGCACCAACGACATCGGCATCCGGCTGTTGCGCAAGGAGCCGAAAATTTCCGTCACCGCGATCGACCGCAGCAAGGAAATGCAGGAAGAAGGCCAGCGCCGCGCCCGGAAATACGGCGTTCGCATCGAAAGCGTGATTCACGACGTGCATGAACTGCCGTTTCCGGATAATTCGTTCGACGTCGTCACGCTGCAGGCCGCGTCGCGCCATCTGCGGCTGGACAAGGTTTTGCCGGAGATTCTGCGCGTGCTGAAGCCGGGCGGGGAATTTTATCACAGCGACATACTGAAACCGAGCAACCGCGCGGTCGAATGGCTTTATCTGCGCTTCCTGCCTCTGTCGGTGGCCTGGACGACGTGGATTTTCGGATCGACGGGAGCAACCCGGCAATGCGGCATTTATTTCAAGGATGCGATTTCGAATTACTATACGCCGGAAGAGCTGTCCAAGGTGTTTCGCCTGGTCGGCTTCAGCAACGTGACCTGTAAAAAGAGCATCTGGGGCGGCATGGTCGCCTATCACAAATCGCAACAGTCTCTCACGACCAACGTGCAATCGCTCGAGACCGTCCGCCGCGGCGTCGTGGCCGGCGCGGGCGCCGGCCTCATGAGCGCGGGAGATTGAGCCGCGGCCGCCAAACCGAAGCGCGCGCGGCGCCCCGCCGCCGTCCGTTCTCCGGGCGATGACGGGCCGAGTCACCGGGTGGAACGCGTGTTGCGCGGGTTTCGGCCGGGGCCGTTGTTCGATCTCGCCGCCGATGTCGAGCGCTATCCCGAGTTTCTGCCCTGGTGGGTCGCGGCGCGGGTTCTGAGACGCGACGGGAAGATTTACTACACCGACCAAATTCTCGGTCTTGGCCCGCTCCACGTCAGATTCGTCTCGAAGGCGGTTTTGCAGAGGCCGAGACGGATCGACGTGACCTCGGACAAGCCGCCGTTCCGCCGCTTCGAGTTGTCCTGGATATTCGAGCCGATTGCGGACGCCGGCTGCCGGGTCAGCGTCGTCGCCACGCTGGCGCTGCGCTCGCGGCTGTTGCAGCGGGTCGTGGACCAACTGTTGCCGGCCGCGGTCGACGGCATCATCACGGCCTTCGAGGCGCGCGCCCGCGCATCCGACCGGCTTGCCAAGCCGTAGCTGCGAAGCAGCGAAGGCTGGTGGGCGATGAAGGTTTCGAACCTCCGACCCCCTCGGTGTAAACGAGGTGCTCTACCGCTGAGCTAATCGCCCGCCGACCAGGAGTTTAGACCAAATTTGGCCTGCATTCGCGCCCTGCGTGCTTCGACAGGCTCAGCATGAGGAACATGGGTGATGGCATTAAGAAAACCTCCTCACCCTGAGCGTCGTCGAAGGGCGCAGAGCCTCTATCCAGAACTAAAAGTGAATAGGCGCGATAGATCGCCCTAGGCGATCGCGTCCTTCAATCCCTTGCCGGCGCGGAAACGCGGCAGCTTCTTGGCCGGGATTTTGATGGCTTCCCCGGTGCGCGGGTTGCGCCCGTCGGATGCCGCGCGATGGGACACCACGAAGGTGCCGAAGCCCACGAGACGGACCTCGTTGCCCTTCTTGAGTTCGGAGGTAATCGAATCCAGCACCGCGTCGAGCACGGTTTCGGCTTCCGATTTCTTGATGTTCGCGGCGGTTGCGACGGCGTCCACAAGTTCGATCTTGTTCACGGGCAACTCCCCTTGCGCCAAACCGGCAATCCCGGTCGAAGTTTGAGTCTAGATCGGCGGTTTTACGGGCGTCAATTGCGACATGCCGCGATTTGCCGCATTTTCCAGCGGATTCCGGGAACGAATCGCGGGCGACTCGGCTGAGCGCGTCCGCCTTTGGCGAACGCGCTCAGCCCTATCGCTCTAATGCGTGACCACGCCGGAGCGGTCGTCCTCGGTCTTGGGCGGCGGCAAATTGCCCGGCACGGGCTCTTCGCTCCAGACGATGGGCGTGACGGGCTTGGTCAGCGCATGCGCGAGCAGCTCGTCGACCGTGCCGACCGGGATGATGGTCAATCCCTTCTTCACGTTGTCCGGAATCTCGGCCAGATCCTTCTCGTTCTCCTTGGGGATGAGCACGGTGGTGAGGCCGCCGCGCAACGCCGCCAGCAGCTTCTCCTTCAAGCCGCCGATCGGGAACACGCGGCCCCGGAGGGTGATCTCGCCGGTCATGGCGATGTCCTTCCTGACCGGAATGCCGGTCAGCACCGAGACGATCGAGGTCACCATGGCGACGCCGGCCGACGGCCCGTCCTTGGGCGTGGCGCCCTCGGGCACGTGGACGTGGATATCCTTCTTCTCCAAGGAGGCGAAAGTGATGCCGAAGGCGGCGGCGCGCGACTTGACGTAACTTTCCGCCGCCTGCACCGATTCCTTCATCACGTCGCCGAGCTTGCCGGTGGCCGTGACCTTGCCCTTGCCGGGCACGATCACCGCCTCGATCGACAACAGCTCGCCGCCGACCTCGGTCCAAGCGAGGCCGGTGGTGACGCCGACCAGATCGGTTTCCTCCACCTCGCCGTAGCGGAAGCGGCGGACGCCGGCGTATTTCTCCAGGTTCCGGCGCGCGATCGTGACGCGCTTCAGCTTGCGCATCAGGATTTCCTTGATCGCCTTGCGGGCGAGGTTGGCGAGTTCGCGCTCGAGATTGCGGACGCCGGCCTCGCGCGTGTAGTAGCGGATCAAATCCTGCAACGCGTCGTCGGTGATCGACCATTCCGACTGCTTGAGGCCGTGCGCCTTGACCTGCTTCGGAATGAGGTGGCGGCGCGCGATCTCGACCTTCTCGTCCTCGGTGTAGCCGGGGAGACGGATGATCTCCATGCGGTCCATCAGCGGCTGCGGCATCCGCAGCGTGTTGGCCGTGGTGACGAACATCACGTCCGACAGGTCGTAATCGACCTCGAGATAATGGTCGTTGAAGGTCGAATTCTGCTCGGGATCGAGCACTTCCAGAAGCGCCGAGCTGGGGTCGCCGCGCCAATCCTGGCCGAGCTTGTCCACCTCGTCCAACAGGAAGAGCGGGTTCGAGGTCTTCGCCTTCTTCATGCCCTGGATGATCTTGCCGGGCATCGAGCCGATATAGGTCCTGCGGTGGCCGCGGATTTCGGCCTCGTCGCGCACGCCGCCCAGCGACATGCGCACGAAGTTGCGCCCGGTGGCGCGCGCCACCGATTTGCCGAGCGAGGTCTTGCCCACGCCGGGCGGGCCGACCAGGCAGAGGATCGGTCCCTTCACCTTGCGCATGCGGTTCTGCACCGCGAGATATTCGAGGATGCGCTCCTTGACCTTCTCGAGGCCGTAATGATCGTCGTTGAGCACGCGCTGGGCGGCGCGGATGTCGCGCTTCACCTTGGTGCGGTGCTGCCAGGGAATCGACAACAGCCAGTCGAGATAGTTCCGGACCACCGTCGCCTCGGCCGACATCGGGCTCATGGTGCGGAGCTTTTTCATCTCGCCCACGGCCTTGTCGCGCGCTTCCTTGCTGAACTTGGTCTTGGTGATGCGCTCCTCGAGTTCGGCCAGCTCGTCGCGGCCGTCCTCGCCCTCGCCCAGCTCCTTCTGGATCGCCTTCAGCTGTTCGTTGAGGTAGTACTCGCGCTGCGTCTTCTCCATCTGGCGCTTGACGCGCGAGCGGATGCGCTTCTCGACCTGGAGAACGCCGATTTCGCTTTCCATGTAGCCGAAGACCTTTTCCAGGCGCTCGGACACGCTTTCGGTTTCCAACAGTTCCTGCTTCTCGGGAATCTTCAGCACCAGGTGGGACGCCAGGGTGTCGGCGAGCTTCGAGGAATCCTCGATCTGATTGATGGAAACCAGCACCTCGGGCGGAATCTTCTTGTTGAGCTTGATGTAATGCTCGAACTGGGTCACCGCGGTGCGCGCCAGCGCCTCGAGTTCCTGGGCCTCGCCGGTCTTGTCCGGAACCGGCTCGGCATGGGCCTGGAAGAAGGCCTCGTTCTCGGCGAAGCGCGTGATGCGCGCGCGGCCGCCGCCTTCGACCAGCGCCTTGACCGTGCCGTCGGGCAGCTTCAAGAGCTGGAGCACCGTGCCGATCGTGCCGACGGAGTAGATGTCGGCCGGGGTCGGATCGTCCTGCGCCGCGTTCTTCTGCGTCACCAGCAGGATCTGCTTGTCGTCCTTCATCACGTCCTCGAGCGCGCGCACCGATTTCTCGCGGCCGACGAACAGCGGCACGATCATGTGCGGGAAGACGACGATGTCTCTGAGCGGCAGAACGGGATAGAGAGTACCGCGGGGCAAATCCAGCATAAGGCTCCTTTCGAGGGAACCCCGGCGGGAGGAGGATGCCGGGGCCATAACGGCCGGACACGGGGCCACGCTTGATGGCCGTCCGGGCACTATAACACATTATAAAATGGCGAGCGGGTAGCGCGGAATCAAGGGGCGGCCAAGGCGCGGCTCGACCCCGCCGGGAACGCCGGCGCATGCGGAAGACCCGCGCGACTCGCGGCGCTCAACGGACTTGCCGGAAATTCAGGCGCTGGTCGGAACCTCGCCCCGGCGCTGCTCGGAGTAGATATGGAGCGGCTGGGCGCGGCCTTCAACCACCTCGCGGTTGATGACCATGCCGGTGACGCCTTCGAGCCCGGGCAATTCAAACATGGGTTCCAGCAGGATGGCCTCCATGATGGAGCGCAGGCCGCGCGCGCCGGTCTTGCGCGCGATCGCCTTGTGCGCGATCGCCCGCATCGCCTCGTCGTTGAATTCGAGGCGCACGTCTTCCATCTCGAACAGGCGCTGATACTGCTTCACCAGCGCGTTCTTGGGCTTGGTCAGGATGTCGACCAGCGCCTCTTCGTCGAGGTCGTCGAGCGTCGCCACCACCGGCAACCGGCCGACGAATTCGGGGATGAGGCCGAATTTGAGCAAATCCTCCGGTTCCAGATCCTTCAGGATCTCGCCGGTCTTGCGTTCCTCGGGCGCGCGCACCTCGGCGCCGAAGCCGATCGAGGTGCCCTGGCGGCGCTGGGCGATGAGCTTTTCGAGCCCGGCGAAGGCGCCGCCGCAGATGAACAGGATGTTGGTGGTGTCGACCTGCAGGAATTCCTGCTGCGGGTGCTTGCGGCCGCCTTGGGGCGGCACCGAGGCGATGGTGCCTTCCATGATCTTCAGCAGCGCCTGCTGCACGCCCTCGCCCGAAACGTCGCGGGTGATCGACGGGTTGTCGGATTTGCGGCTGATCTTGTCGACCTCGTCGATATAGACGATGCCGCGCTGCGCGCGCTCGACGTTGTAGTCGGCGGATTGCAGCAGCTTGAGGATGATGTTCTCGACGTCCTCGCCGACATAGCCCGCCTCGGTGAGCGTCGTGGCGTCGGCCATGGTGAAGGGCACGTCGATGATGCGCGCCAGGGTTTGCGCGAGCAGGGTCTTGCCCGAGCCGGTGGGCCCGACCAGCAGGATGTTGGACTTGGAAAGCTCGACGTCGTTGCTCTTGGCGCCGTGGGCGAGCCGCTTGTAATGGTTGTGCACCGCCACCGACAGCACGCGCTTGGCGTGGTCCTGGCCGATGACGTAGTCGTCGAGCACCTTGCAGATGTCGCGCGGCGTCGGAACGCCGTCCCGCGACTTGACCAGGGTCGTCTTGTGCTCTTCACGGATGATGTCCATGCAGAGCTCGACGCACTCGTCGCAGATGAACACGGTCGGACCGGCGATAAGCTTCCGGACCTCGTGCTGGCTCTTGCCGCAGAAGGAGCAGTAGAGGGTATTCTTCGAATCACCGCCGCTCGGCTTGGTCATGGGCTCTCCGTCACCGCCTGGAACACGTCATCGCTCTCAAGCACCATGCATGTCCCGTGCCGTTGCCATCCGCCGAGCCGGCCCCTCTCATTTTTCCGGTACACGACGCCGGGCGATTCCACGCCCTTTTCCATTGAACATTATGCACCGGCCCGGGATCAATAACCAGTTAATTTAGGTGACTCCGGGCCGGATGTTAAGGTTTTGCCTTAAGCATGAGCCTTAGCCGCGCGGTTTTTCATCCGTCGGCACGGGCGGGCGGTTCACCATGACCTCGTCGATCAGGCCGAAGGCCTTGGCCTCGTCCGCGGTCATGAACTTGTCCCGTTCGAGCGCATCGGCGATGGCCTCTTCCCGCTGCCCGGTATGCTTCATGTAAATCTGGTTGAGACGCGCGCGGGTCCGCAGAATCTCCTTGGCGTGGATTTCGATGTCCGAGGCCTGCCCCTGGAAGCCGCCCGAGGGCTGGTGAACCATGATGCTGGCATGCGGCAAGGCCACCCGTTTGCCCTTGGCCCCGGCGGTCAGCAGCAGCGAGCCCATCGAGGCCGCCTGGCCGATGCAGACGGTGGCGATGGCCGGGCGGATGTATTGCATGGTGTCGTAGATCGCGAGGCCCGAGGTGACGACGCCGCCCGGCGTATTGATATAGAGCGAGATGTCCTTGCCCGGGTTCTCGGATTCGAGGAACAGCAGCTGGGCGCAGATCAGGCTCGCCACCATGTCGTTGACCGGGCCCACCAGGAAGATGATCCGCTCCTTGAGCAGCCGGGAATAGATGTCGTAGGCGCGTTCGCCGCGGTTGGTCTGTTCCACCACCATCGGCACGAGCGTGTTCATGTATTGCTCGAAGGGGTCTTTTTCCATGCTGGTCTCTTCTCTCTCCTTGCCCGCCCCTCGTTAACCCTTGCTCTTCGGCTTCTTGCTTTTGCCGCTTTTGGCTTTGCGCTTGCCCTTGTGGGCGCCGGCCTTGTCGGCGCCAGAATCTTCCGCGCCGTCCTCGTCCGATTCTTCGCCGGCGGCGCTGGCGCGCGCCTCGGATTCCTCGTTCACGGCGGCGACCAGTTCCTCGGCCTTGACCATGCGATCGGTGATCTTGGCCATCTCAAAGATGAAATCGACCACCTTTTCCTCGAGAATCGGCGCCCTGAGACTGTCCAGCGCCTGCGGATTGTTGCGATACAAGTCTAGCACTTCCCGCTCCTGGCCGGGGAAGCTGCGCGCGCGTTCGACCGCCGCGCGATTCACCTCTTCGGGCGCGACCGCGATGTTGTTGGCGCGGCCGACCTCGTTCAACAGCAGCCCCAACCGCACCCGCCGCTCGGCCAAGGCGCGGTATTCGGTCTTCAATTCCTCGTCGTTCCCGCCGCCTTCGGGATCGGGCTCGCCCGCCTCCGTGGCGCGCTTGCGCTCGGCCTCGACCTCGCGCCAGAGCTGATCGAACTCGATTTGCAGCATGCCCTCGGGCACGGGAAATTTCTGCTTTTCGGCCAGGATGTCGAGCAATTCGCGCTTGAGCTTGCGCCGGGATACCGCGGCGTATTCGCGCTCCACCCGCTCGCGCACGGCCTTGCGCAGCTCCGCCAGATTCTCCATGCCGACCGCCGATGCCAGGGATTCGTCGATCGCCTGCGGCACCATCGCGCGCACTTCGCGGACGGTGACGGCGAATTCGGCCGCCTTGCCGGCCAGTTCGGCGTTGCCGTAATCCGCCGGAAAAGTGACGGCGACGGCGCGCGCCTCGCCCGCCTTGGCGCCCGCGAGCTGATCCTCGAAGCCGGGGATGAAGCGGCCCGAGCCCAGTTCGAGCATGTAGTTCTCGGCGGTGCCGCCGGGAAAGGCCACGCCGCCAACCGTGCCCTTGAAATCGATCGCCACGATGTCGCCGGTCTTGGCTTCGCGCTCCACCGTCTCGCTCTTGCGCTGCTGCTTGGCGATGCGTTCCAGCGCCTCGTCGATCTCCTTGTCCGCGACTTCGGGTTTCCAGCGCTCGAGTTGGATCGCGGCGAAATCGATCGGCGCGATTTCGGGCAGCACCTCGACCGCGAGCTTGTATTCGAGGTCCTTGCCCTCGTTGTAGGAGACGATCTCGATCTTGGGTTGCAGAGCCGGGCGCAGATTGCGCTCGCGGATGGCCGCGCTGGAACTGTCGTTGACCGCGCGCTCCACCACCTCGCCCAGCACCGAGGGGCCGTAGCGTTTCTTCAGCACCGAGATCGGCGCCTTGCCGGGACGGAATCCCGGCAGCCGCACCGAACGTCCGATTTCAGCGAGCCGGTCCTGAATCTGCCGCTCGATGTCGGAGGCGGCCACCACCACGGTGAATTCGTGCTTCAGCCCGGCGGCGCTGGTTTCTGTCACTTGCATGGAATGAAAACTTCGACCCTTTGCACGTTATGGCTGTCTCAAGATCCGGACTGGTGCGGGCGGAGGGATTTGAACCCCCACGACTTTCGTCGCTGGAACCTAAATCCAGTGCGTCTGCCAATTCCGCCACGCCCGCGCCCGGACGCGTCCGCTCGCCATGCGGGCGGCTTCATAGCATAGGGTATCGGAGAGGGGAACAGCCCGTGCCCGGCAAAGCCCGGGAATCGGCGGGAATGGGGCTTCAGATCAGGCGCTGGTGGTAGGCCTCGACGAAGGAATTGAGCGCCAGCACGCGCTTGCCGCCCTCGACCCGGCCAATGGCGGGTTCCTCGAAGGTGAGGCTGAAATGGACATGGGGAATGCCGAGCGGATCGGGCCGGAGTTCCATGACCGAGGCGGTTTCCAGCACCTTGTCGCGCCGTCTGCGGCAAAAACGGTCGCCCGCCTTCACCTCGACCGGCTCGCGCTTGGGCGTCCAGAAATTGAATATCGACCGGTCAATGGCCACGCAGGCCCCCCATATCCATCCCCGGCCGTCTTACCGTTTTAATTTTCAGCCGATGGTTTAATCCACAAGCGGCTGGGGATAGTTCCGGGATTATTGAAAGCAGGTTTTATGCTCAAAAGTCAACGGGTTTCGCGCGGTTGTTGTCGCTTATCGGTCATTGTTCAGACGCGCGATCGCCGCGGAAGCGGCGACCTTGCCCTCGCCGGTATAGGCCTCGTGATTTTGCTCAATGTCTCCCAGGCGATAGAGGTAGTTGATCATCAGCCCATAGGATTGCTGGAAGCCCTTGCGCGATAGATCGCCGCGCCAGTCCAGCCGCTCCATCCGGGCGCCATTGCTCAAATGGAAATGCGCCACCGGATCGAGCACGCGGCCTTCGGGCGTGGTCTCGGCCAGGAGATAGCGCGCGCACAGCCGGAGCAGCGGCACCCTCACCGCCTGCAACACGGCCATGTCGTCCTGCCAATCGGGCTGCGCCAGCAACTGGGCGAAGTCGCGCCGGCCGTGCCCGGGGATGGCGGCTATCGCCGCGCGCTCCTCCGCGGTTAGCAGATCCTCGCCCTCCTCGGGCAGGCGTTGTTCGAGCCAGGCGCGGAAGCCGGGAATCGGCGACAGCGTGGCGTAGGTCTTGAGGTGCGGCAGCTCGGCGGCGAGATAGTCGACCACGCGCTTGATGAGGAAATCGCCGAAGCTGATGCCCCACAGGCCGCGCTGGCAGTTGGAAATCGAATAGAAGATCGCGGTGTCGGCCGTGGCCGGGTTGCCCACGGGGGCGTTCTCGTCGAGCAGCAGCTGCACGTTGTCCGCCATGCCCTGGGTCAGCGCCACCTCGACGAAGATCAGCGGCTCCTGCGGCATGCGCGGATGGAAATAGGCGAAGCAGCGCCGGTCGGCCTCGAGCCGGTTCTTCAAATCGTTCCAGCTGCGGATTTCGTGCACCGCCTCGTATTTCATGAGCTTTTCCAGAAGCGCGGCGGGCGCCTCCCAGGTGATGCGCCGGACCTCGAGGAAGCCCTCGTCGAACCAGTTCGTCAGCAGGCCCTTGAGATCGCCTTCGAGCGATTGCAGCACGTCGTCGTGCCGGGCGAGCGGTATCAGCTCGGCGCGCATGTCGACCAGGAACTTGACGCCCTCGGGAAGCGCGTTGAACTGGGTCAGGAGCTTGAGCCGCGGCGGTTCGAGCGCCTGGCGCAGCTCGCGTTCGAGCTTGCGGCGCTCGAAATCGTCGGAGGCGGATTGGAGCCGCGCCGCCAGGGATCCCAC
>Ga0181526_10001212_pt1 | contig 25166 bp, 20 predicted proteins | sample PEATcosm2014_Bin_35_FD_119750 | JGI IMG/M metagenome (GOLD analysis project Ga0181526, IMG submission 119750) | Peatland microbial communities from MTU Mesocosm Facility, Houghton, MI, USA - PEATcosm2014_Bin06_30_metaG | ecosystem: Environmental > Terrestrial > Soil > Wetlands > Peat | place...
CAGAAACGGAGAGTAACTCCAAGCGTGTTCTCCGAGCATCTCCCGTAATCCACCTGCTGGTTAGCAGCCAACAGGTCCTTATGGTGACCCTGTTTCCGTCCGCACTGCAATTGCTGCCTGAGTTTTTCAGGACCGCTCCGCTGACAAAACACATACCCTCGCAGACGGACGCAGATCAAAAATTCTTTTTCCGCATCTGCGTTAATTTGCGTAATCTGCGGGCAAAGGTGTTTCCTGTCGTTCTTTGTTCCTTTGCGGCAGAAATCTTCTCGAGCAAGATTGCCAAACGCGCCCGGTTGGAACTCGAAGCCAGGACCGGCAAGAACGTCGTGACCGGCGAAAACCACCTGCCGCCAGCCAGCGCCAAAAATATCCGAGATTTAAGATGAGGAACTCCTTTACTTCTTTAGTCGGTCTCTTGACGTCTTACTGCCCGGGTTCGAGAAACGCCGTGTCGAAATTGTAGCCTCCTCGGAAATCGTCTTTCGTGTCCTCGGGGCGTCCAGTTAACCGTCCTGCTTCCATCAGGTTGAAAACGATTTCGCCAAAATCTTCACATTCGAAGACACCCCAAGAATTTAATACCGATTTGGCCTTGCCTCCAAACATGTCAAGAGCGCAACGGCGAAGAACTTCTAAAAGTTGGCCGCCCGATATATGGTAACGGGCGAAGTCCCCCGAAGCGTATTGCTTCATGAAGAGTTCCTTGAATGCGAAATCCCCTGATGTGGATTGGTCCAGCAAAAGTTTCTGGCAAGCTTCTGAAACGAAATGGTAGGCATCTATGGCATATCGTGTGTCACGATTAACGATTTCCAGCAAGGGGTCTGCCGGGTTCATATACTCCCACATTTCACCAGAAAGCACGCGAGGAGAGGGAGTGAAGGTAACCGACTGTGCGCAGATCGCGCACAAATAGCGCCTTGTCTTTTTGTTCCCAGTGATCTGAGTAATGCTTGCCTTCGCTTCGTGTTGATTACATTCGTTGCAGAGCATATGCTTTGTAGCCAGTATGGTGACAGAATGCTGCCCGCACAAGCACAGCCTTCCGGCGATGTAAAGGGAACACTGTTTGTTTGTCCAAGTTTGCCGGAGCCTCCGACGTTGGATTGCTGTTACGGTTCATTGAACAGGAATCTGTTGCAGCTCGGGGGAAGTCATCGGGCCGGGATGGACTTCCTTGCGGGCGGCGGCTACTTGCTCGGGCTTCACCGGCGTCGCATTGTTGCCCCAGGTGCTTCGGATGTAGGTCAGAACCGCCGCGAGTTGCTTGTCATTGTAAGTGTCTTTCCACGGTACCATGGTCAGGTTCCAATCCCTGCCTTTGACGGTTATCGGCCCGGTCAACCCATTCAAAACAATGCGGGCGATCCGGTCCGGCCCCGGCGCAAGCACCCATTCGGAGCCGACCAGCGGAGGCGCCGTGCCCTCCTTACCCAAGCCGGTGGGCTGATGGCAGGCGGTGCAGGTCTTGTTGAAAATGTCCTGGCCCATTAAGCGCACTTCATCGCCCGCACTCTTGGGATTCATGGCGACCACCTCCTCAAGTGAATCGAAAGGAGCATAGACCTGTTTGTCAAAACCGCCGGCGTGATCGCTCAGATAAAGCTGGCTCCAATAAAACAGGCCGCCAAACACCATAATCAGCCAGATCGGGACGGTGGCAAATCCGGCGCCCGGCTCGGCGTTTTCGTGATTGGCGGGTTTCTTTGTGTCGTTCTGGCTCATTTCGCTGGAGAATTGGTCGGGGCCACAGCTTTCGCGGGAGCGTTCGTTTTTCCCGCAGGTTGTGGCGGGGGCGGAGCTTCAAAAAGATAGCCGTCCTGGTGCAGGCTCGTCACATAAGCCGCCAGTGCGCGGGCTTCCGGACGGGGCAGGATTTCATAGCCGGGCGGCGGCGCGAAAGGCGCGCGCAGTTGCAGGGCGTCAGCGGACGGAGCGCCCTGGATTTTGCGTTTGTCAAACAAAAATGGGTGGGGCGGCATAATCGAGCCGGGAGTGAGGGCGCGCGGCTCATAGAGACGCAGGAGCACGGCGGCGGCATCCATCCGTCTGCCCACATTGGCCAGATCGGGACCGACCCGCTGCGAACCGAGCAGGACCGGTTGATCGAAGAGATAATCGTATCCAGTGCTGCGGCGGAGTCCCCAGCCGCGGTTGATGTCCGAGCCAAGGTCCCGGGGGCGGACCTGCTCGGTATGGCAGGAAGCGCAGCCGTTGGCGCGGTAAACCTCCGCGCCTTGATGGGCGTCGCCGGGTTGAGGATTGGGATAAATCTGCCCGCTGGCTCCGACGATCATATTGGTGGTTGGGCGCATGTCGCCGAGTTGCAATTGCGGGCCAAGGACAAAACTGAGCCACGAACAGGCCATGGCCACAAACAAACCCAGAAAGAGCATGGGACCGCTGTTCATGCGCCCTCCTTTCTTTTTTTATTCCAGCAGCGGCAGCAATGGCGCGAGAGAAGCAGCGCAAAATTCAGCAGGAAAAAGATCATGCCGACGACGACGCACAGGTCGCCGAGTGTGCTGGCGCGCAACGCCACCAAAGTGCCGCGTGTGATTTGGGCGAAGGAATACTTTGGTTCGTTGAGCATGATACCCTGGCCCAAGCCGCCCACAAGCAGAGCGAGATACGAAATAAGAATGCCGAAAAAGGTGAGCCAGAAATGCGCATTGACCAACCCGGAAGACCAGGCGGGCGGATCATTCCCGTCCAGAAAGCGCGGCACGATATAATACAGTGCGCCGAACATGGCGAGGGCGAAAAAACCGTAATGAAAAAGTTCCCAATGCGCGACGGGAAACCAGGTATAATCGGTCAGCGCACTCACGTTGGGCAGCACGCCGACAATCTGTTGCGCGGCGGCTATCAGCCAAAAAACCAGGGCAACATAAGTGAAGCGAAGGGTGATATCAGCGTCCAGAGCATCAAGGTTGTGGCGGGCGGTTTGATAGAAATTCGCGGCCACGGCCAGCAGAGGCACCGCCGTCAGTACGGTGCCAACCACCCCCATGCTGATGATCCAGGACGGAAGCGGCGCGCCGCCGGGAATGCCGCCCCAACTGCCAAACAGAGCGAGTGTCCAGAAAGCCAGCGCGGCCAGATAATGGCTGTGCAGCGGACGACCCAGCCGTTTTGGAATGAAGTAAAAAATCGAGGCCAGGCCGGCGAAACCGAGGAAGATCGAACTAAAATTATGCGCGTACCACCAGGCGATGGACGATTGCATCACGCCGCGCACCGGCATGCAGAGCAGCAGCATCGAGGCCGTGGAAAATATCCAGGGGAACCAAAAGAACGATCCGAGCACAAACCATTGCGACGGGTAAAGGCGTCCTTCCGCGCGGCGGTGGAAGGTCAGGACGCCGCAGAGGGCGATCAACAAATAAGAGAAGAATAGAATCGCGGTGACATAGCCGGGCATTTGAAATGACTCAAACCCGGTGCTGTCGCCGCAGAGAATGGCGATCAGGCCGATGGCAACGGCGGTGTTCCAAAAAGTGACCCCGATGAGGACTACCCCGGGGCCTGCCAGCAGTGCGCGTCCGAGACGGCACAGCAGCCAGAGTCCCACGCCCAAGGCCGCCGGCACGCCGAAGCCGTAGAGCAGCGCGGTCCTGTGCGCCGCGTGAATGCGGCCGTAGGTCCAATACGGCTCGTTGGCCAGAAAGTGCGGGTCGTGAAACTTGAGGGAAGCGATCAAGGCAAAAAGTGTGCCGAGAAAAAGCCAAAGCACGCCGCCGCCGAAAAGGCCCAGAAGCGGCAAACGGCACGAAGCGTCGATTTCGATCGCCGCAGACTGGGGCGGCGGGCAGGGGGCTGTTTGCGCTGGAAAAGCAGTCTCGCTCATGGCCGGAACAGCCTATTCGTATGGACTCTTCTGTTCGGGCGGTTTGGGGGCGGGGGCGAAAGCCTTTGCCGCCCGGTCCATTAAGTTGGAACGGGCCGCGGCTGGATTTTGCCACTCCTCCAAAACCAACTCCTTGGCGCGCGCCACCGGCACGCGCACGATTCCCTTGTCCTTGTCCTGCCAGTCATATTTCTCAAGAAGGGGCGCGTTGACGGCCTTGAAGTCGGCCAGGATTTTCATGCGCTCCGCCGCGCGATCGGCGGAGAGCGAGGGCGCCGCGGTATAATGCCGCATCAACCCGACGAGAAACGCCATGACCAGGAAAGTTCCCAGGATGGCCAGGACATTGGCGGCGATTCGGGTTTTTTGGCGGACGGATTCCGGGTTCATTTGGCGCGCTCCGATGCGGTTGGAATCTCAGTGGATGGCGGGATGTAAATGTCCAGCGCTTCCGCCATGCGCGGGTCCTTCTGCGGAAAGGGCGGATAACGGTTGAACGAGATTATAAAAACCTTGGCCAGAACCCCGCCGAAGAACAAGACGCAGGCAATATCGACCAACAGCCCTGGAGTAAGAATGGTGTCCGTATGCAGGGCCGGCATGATCTGGAATTCAATATCGACAAAATGCATCAGCCATGCCCAGGCGGCGAGGGGCACCATGACGGCCAATTTCAGTTTCCAGTCAATCCGGAGCAGCATCAGAAATGGAACAAAGAAATGTCCGAAAATAATAGCGTATTTCCCCACATAATCCCATGTGCCCTTTTCGCGCAGCACGTACCAAAAGGTCTCTTCCGGCATGTTGGCATTCCAAATGATGAAATATTGCGCGAAGTTGACGTAGGCCCAGAAGACCGTAAACGCGAAAAAGAGGGAGCCGATCATGTAGTAGGTTTTCTCATTGACGACGCCTTTCAAGACCCCGGCGCGTTGCAGGACGAGAGTGATGACATACACAGTGGGAAGGGTTGTCCAGACCGAGGCGGCGAAATAACAAACGCCGTACATCGTCGAATACCATTCATCGGTCAAGCCCTTCATCCACATGATGGCCGCCAAAGTCAGGGAAAGGGCAAAACAAACGATGCCCAGACACGAATAAAGCCGCATCTTGCTGGTGCATCGGGCCGAACCGGTTTGGTCCTGTTGCAGCGACCAATAGCGCAGGCGATTGGAGAAGAGCCACCAAACCGCAAAAAGGGCCGCCGCCGCAATGTAATACCCCGGCGTCGTGAACAGGGGATATTTGGAGCTGAGAGCGTGAGCGAGATGCATTTGTTCCGCCGATTGCAGCCACGGATAGATTTTGGGCGCGAGGAAGGCCACGGGCAGGAAGAGGATCAACAAGGTTGGGCACAAGAGGCAGGCCATGGTCTCCATCACACGCCGGATGGGCACTGACCAACTGGCATCGACGAGATGATGCACCATGACCAGGAACCAGCCGCCCAAGGCGAGGCTCAAATAGAACATGAAAGCCAGCAGCCAGGAAAAAGCGAACTGTTTCACGGCATTCCCGCTCATGGCCGCCCCGCCGATCGCGCCGATCGCGCCCACCGCGATCAGTATCCAGGGCACATTGCGCCATTTGGATAAATCCAGCAGAGCAAACTGTGGTGTGTAGGTGTCCGAACTCATAAGATTATTTTTTAAATTGGGCGCGGTCCGGCTCGGGAACATCGTCGGCCGAAGCCAACTGGCTTCTTTGCAGCGTCCGCACGTAATAGATGACGGCCCAGCGGTCCTCCACCGTCACATTCGGGCCGTAGGCGCCCATCAAGTTCTTGCCGTAAGTGATGGTGTTGAAAATCTCCCCATCGGGCATGTTGACCAGGCGCTGGTCGTGGAAATTGGCCATGGAAAACATGTTGTATTTGCTGGTGATGCCCTTGCCGTCGCCCACTGGACCGTGGCAAGGCATGCAATTGATCTGGTAACGTTGTTCACCCCGGTCCAGCAGTTGGCGCGTCAAGGGCAGGGGATTGATGGGGATAAAATTGGTCGTGCCGGGGATTCGCCCGGTGTTGACCGGCGAATCTTCATAGGCATAAACCGGTTTCCCGTCGATGAGCAACGGCTGGCCGTTGATGACATAAGGAGCGGTGTGGGCCACCGTGCCGGCGGGAATCGGGCGCGAGGAAAGCTGGTCGGCAAAAAAATCGCTGGGCGTCTGCGGGCGCACTTTGTTTTGGCGGACCATGTCCGGAAACAACTCGATGGGCGGGCGGCGGGTCTGGCTCCCTTGAAAACCGCAAATGCCGACCACCGCGGCGCACGTCAACAGAAAGAGGAGCAGAAAATAGCGCATTATTCCTCCACCCATTCGATGTGTCTGCTGCCCAAAGATTCGAGCAGCCGGCGGGTTTCCTGGTCGGAAAACTTTGCGTCACTGGTTTCGATGACCACGAAAAAGCGGTCGTGGGTGGCCTGGGCAAAGCGGCGGTTCTTGAGCAGCGGATGATGCAGTCTTGGCAAACGATTGAGGAAAAGCATTCCGAGCAATGCGCCAAAGGAGCCAAACAAGATGGTCAATTCGTACGAAGGCGGGAAGGCCGCGAACGGGCTGAACATCGGTTTGCCGCCGATGTGGATCCGGTAATCGTGGGCGTTCATAAACCAAATCATCAGCATTCCGGTGGCGTAGCCGATGCATCCGCCAATAAAGGAAAACCAGCCGACTTTCGAGTTGTTGATGCCCATGGCGCGATCCATGCCGTGAATGGGGAAGGGCGTGAAAACGTCCCAATTGTGGTAACCGGCGTCATGCACCTTTTGCGCGGCATGCAGGGTCGCCGCCGGCGTTTCAAATTCAGCCATGAGCGCGTAAGTGTTCGATGGCATCAGTGTTTCCCTCCGGGTTTTGCGCCCCCCAACGGGTGGTGCGGGTCCGCTTGCGGCGTAACGCCTTTGACTTCGGCGATGGCAATCAGAGGCACGTAGCGCAGGAACAAAAGGAAGAAGGTGAAAAACAATCCGAACGTTCCCAAGTACTGAAGGATATCGACCCAAGTCGGACCGTAATAACTCCAGTTGGACGGGAGGAATTCACGTTGCAAGGAGGAGACGACGATGACGAATCGTTCAAACCACATGCCGATGTTGACGAGGATGGACAGGAAGAAAACGATCAACATGCTGGTGCGGATTTTCTTGAACCAGAAGAGTTGCGGGACGATCACGTTGCAGGTGACCATGGTCCAGAAAGCCCACCAATAGGGTGCCGGCGGGGTATGCATGAGCGGACCGAAAATGAACGGGTCCGCCGCGCGGTTGTGGAAGAACAGAAACCGCTCATAAGGATTGCCGCTATACCAGGCAATGAAAAACTCCATGGCGTAGGCGTACCCGACGATCGAGCCGGTGGCCAAAGTCACTTTGCACATCAATTCCACATGGCGCACGGTAATGATGTCCTCCAGCTTGAGCAACCGGCGCAACGGCACCAGGAGCGTCAGCACCATGCCGAAGCCCGAATAAACGGCGCCCGCGACGAAGTAAGGCGGGAAGATGGTGGTGTGCCAGCCGGGGAGTTGCGATACCGAGAAGTCCAAAGACACGATGGAATGCACCGAGAGCACCAGCGGGGTGGAAAGCCCGGCCAGAATCAAATAGGCTTTCTCGTAATTGCTCCAATGCCGGTTGGATCCGGTCCAGCCCAAAGAAAAAAGGCCGTAGCCGAATTTCCTGATCCTGGTTTTGGCGCGGTCCCGCATCACCGCCAGGTCGGGAATCAAGCCCATGTACCAGAAGAGCACCGACACGGTGAAATAAGTCGAAACGGCAAAGACGTCCCACATCAGGGGCGACCGGAATTGCGGCCAGATGCTGTTGGAGTTGGGGATGGGAAAGAGCCACCAACCAAACCAGATGCGCCCGATATGGATAAGCGGGAAAATACCCGCGCACATCACGGCGAAAATGGTCATGGCCTCGGCGGCGCGATTAATCGAGGTGCGCCAGCGCTGGCGAAGCAGGAACAAAATGGCGGAAATCAACGTGCCAGCGTGGCCAATCCCGATCCACCACACGAAATTGACGATGGCCCATCCCCACATGATCGGATGGTTCAAGCCCCAGACGCCCACGCCAGTGGACATGAGGTAAAGAATCATGGCGAAGCAGACGACCATGAAGGTGAAGCTGATGCCGAAGCAAATTTTCCACCATCCAGGCGTCTTGCCTTCGACAACGCCCGCAATCCGGTCGGAAATCCAACCAAGGCCGCGATTGTTGGCCACCAGCGGGACGCGCTCCAATTCAGCCGGCGGCCCTTGCACGCGCAAGGTGGGTTGTTCTTCCGCCACTGAGCTTTTGGGTGTTTGAGCCATCAGAGCGATCCTCCCTTGCTATCAATGGAATTCTCTTCCGCTTTCAGAAACTCCTCGGTCGTGTAGGGCATCGGATGTTCCTTGTAGTCCGGCATCTCCTGGTTTGGATTGCGGACCCTGGCCAGATAAGTGCAGCGCGGCTTGGTCAACAAGAATTCCAAGACGGCGTAGTCGCGCTCCTGCTCCTTGGCCTTGCTGACGCGGCTCTCCGGATCGGAAATATCGCCAAATATAATCGCTTCGGCGGGGCAGGCCTGCTGGCAGGCGGTTTTCGGAACGGTCCCTTCCTTTTCCGAAAGCCGGATGTGGTCGCTGTCGCGCGCCTTGACTTTCAGCGCGATCTTGGCCTGTTCGATGCGTTGCAGGCAAAGCGTGCATTTCTCCATGACGCCGCGCATGCGGACCGAGACGTCGGGATTTTTCACCAGCCGGGCCAGTTGCCATTCGTCCTCGGGCAGGTTGCCCTTGTCCGGGTTTTTGAGCCAGCGCAGGAATTCCCATTCGCCGTCCGTTGTCATGACGAGCGGGCTTTTGTAAAGATGATTCAGCGGGCGGCGGTTGTAATCGAAAAAGTTGAAGCGGCGGACCTTATAGGGACAGTTGTTGGAACAATACCGCGTGCCGACGCAGCGGTTGTACGTCATGAGGTTCAAACCCTCGTCATCGTGCGAGGTGGCGTTGACCGGGCATACGCTTTCGCACGGGGCCGCTTCGCAATGCTGGCAGAGCATCGGTTGAGTCACCGCCTGCGGGTCCTCCTCCGGTCCGGCATAGTAGCGGTCGATGCGGATCCAGTGCATTTCGCGGCTCTTGCCCACCATTTCCTTGCCGACAATCGGGATGTTATTTTCGCTTTGACAGGCGATCATGCAGGCGGAGCACCCGACGCATCGGTTCAAATCGATGGACATGCCCCATTGATGCAGGGCCAGTTTCTTGGCTTCATCCAGCGGGTTCGGATAAAGCGGCGCAATGACAGGGGGCGCTTCCGGTCTCATGGCTTTGGCAAAGCCGGGATGTTGGCGGAATTGGTCCAAATTGGCTTCCCGCACCACAGGCCGGCCTTCCATGTGCCAATGGCTCTGGGTATTGGCCAATTCATAGCTCAGGTCCTTCGTGTTGCAGAGTGCCGCGCCCGATGCGTAATAGAGAGCTTCACTGGTGCGCAGGGGATAGGCATTGAAACCAGCGCCCCGGCCGACGCGCCCGGTCTTTTCCCGTCCATAACCCAGGGCCAGTCCGACGGTGTTATCAGCCATGCCGGGCTGGACCCAAATCGGACCGCGCACGGTGCCATTGCCCAGTTTGATCTCGACGGTGTAGTTGAAAAACTTTTGATTCTGGCCGAGGCGCTCCGTGAAAACGCCCAAATCCCGGGCGGTTTTGGGGCTGATCAAAATGGCGTTGTCCCAAGCCAGCTTGGTGATCGGGTCGGGCAGTTCCTGCAACCAGCCGTTGTTGTTGTGGCGTCCGTCATCCATCTTGGCATCGCGATAGAAAACGACATCCAGTTTGTTCGGTGTCGGCGCGGGACCGATGGGCTTGAGTTGTCCCAAGGCTTTGCCCAATGCGCTAGGATCATATTGCACGCTGACCCGCGGCGAGGCGCTGCCAGCCAGGAATCCATCGTGTAGAAATTTCCGCCAATTGTTTTCGTCATTTCCGGCAATGTTACGGTGGGTTTGGCGGACGATTTCATACGGACTCGTCGGGGTGAGTCCGCCGATCAAGGCCAGCACTTCCAATTCCGTCAGACCGCCGAACAACGGCTCGATCAATGGCTGAATGGGAACTATGGTGCCGTCGGCCGTGCGGGCGTCGCCCCAGGATTCCAGAAAATGAGCGGCCGGCAAATCCCATTGGACATCGGCATGCAGCTTCGGATTCCAGGATGTTTCGTCTTCGTAATAACCGAGGCGGACCACGGTTTTTGCCTTCGCCTGCGCTTGTGGCCAGTTCAAATCCGCGGGCGCGTTGTAGGCGGGATTTCCTCCAAGGATGACGAGCGTTTGCACTTGCCCGGCATTAAGCGCGTCGGCCAGGTCGGAAATCGGTCGGGTGACAAGCATTGTTGGCGGGTGTTTCATCAAGGCGGCCAGGTCGGAAAGCATTGTTTCCGTGGAAACTTGAGTTTGATGAAATGATTGATGAAATTCGACGGTGTGATTGACAGCGCCCAGCGCTTCGTTCATCGCGATGACGAGCAGATGCGCGGCGAGCGGCAACCGGTAACCGGCCATGACCAGGCTCTTTCCGGGATTGGCTTTGAGATCGCTGGCGCACGGGATGATCCATCCGTCATGGGCCTGTGCCGAAGCGGAGAGTTCCTGCAAATGCTGATCGCTGGCGGAAGAGGCGAGGATGTTCACGGCCAATCGGGCCAGCACCGGAACAATCATGCTTGGAGGCACCCGCAAACGATGATCGGCATTGGCGCCGGTCAGGGTGAAAAGGCTTTCCACCGCATACAGCCGGCTCATCGAACTCTCTTTGCCGTCTAAATGGCGGCCTTTGGCGAAGCGGCGAATATGGTTCGAGGCGTTTTCTTCGCTGCCGATGAAATCACAGTCCAGCGAGAGAATGACCCTGGCTTCGTCCAACTTGTAAAACGGCTCGACTGCTGCGCCATAGGGCAGCGACGCCGCCCACCAAGGCAGATCCAGTTCAACCGGCTCATAGACATGCCAGCGCGCGTTGGGGAATTTTTCCGAAATGGCCTGTTGCAAACGTCTGCGCGAAGGCGAACTGCTTTGTTCGAGCAAAAAGGCCAGGCCGCTTCCGTCGCCCAGGTTTTTGGAAAGCGCGGTCAAACTGTCCAGGGCGGCCTGGCGGCTTTCACCCGAGCCGTTGCGGGCGCAACGCATGGCTCTGTCCGGATCGTAAAGACTCAGGACCGAAGCCTGGGCCAGGTGATCGGTGCCGCCGTTGCTGTCAGGATGATCGGGGTTGCCTTCGATCTTTGTGGGCCGGCCTTCATTGGACTTGACGATCAGCGGGATGGCCGTGCGGCGCGTGGGCAGGGCCGTGGCAAAATATTGCGGAACGCCGTGGACGTAATCCTGCGGCATTTTGGCGTAGGGATAAATCTTCTCGACTGGACGGCGGCAGCCGGTCGCTCCCAACCCCGCCAGGAGAAAGGAGGCCGACATGATTTTGACGAAATTGCGGCGGGAAAGCGCGTCGCCCAGTTGGCCGGCCCCGGCGGGGAATTCCCGTTCCGCCCACTGGCGAAATTCCGGCGTGCCGGCCAGTTGATCCAAACTGCGCCAATACTTCGGCCCGGTTTCCGGCTCAAGACATGGTGGAGGAATCGTTTTCATCGATGGCAGGCCGAACAATTTTGCAGCGATTGAATCTTCCAATCGTGGACGAATTTCCGCCCGTTCGCCAATTGCGTGTCTTCATCCGGTGCTTTCCAGTCAAGATCCGTGATTTTATCCAGCGGCCGGACATGCAGGGCGGGGTCGCGATGGCAGTCCAGACAAAAGGACATGCTCAACGGCTTGGCATGGTACACTTCCTCCATCTGATTGATCTGGCCGTGGCATTCGACGCAACTGACGCCGCGGTTGACATGCGCCGAGTGGTTGAAATAAACGTAATCGGGCAGCTTGTGAATCTGCACCCACGGGATCGGTTTGCCCGAAGCGGCGCTCTCGCGCACCAGGGCCAGCCGGTCGTCGTCTTTCAAGGCCTGGTTGTGGCAATTCATGCAGACCGAAGTGGCCGGGATGTTGGAATACCAGGATTTTTCAACGCCATTGTGGCAATAACGGCAATCAATCCCCAGTTGCGTGGCGTGGACGCTGTGGGGAAAGGCCACCGGCTGGATCGGCTCGTAGCCGACCCGCGTATATTTGGGCGTGAAATAATAAGTGACGCCGGCCGTCACGGCGGAGCCGGCCAGGAGAGCGCCAATAATGATATTGCGCGGAAGATGATTAGTCCACTTTGGAAAAAAATCAGACATCTCAGCGTTTTTTTCTCTGCATCAAGATAATAATAAAACGCCGGCAATGTTCTTGCCGGGGCAATTTTAGTCAACTTATTTCCCGCACTGCCGCAACGAGAGGCAGGGCGGAACAGCCACAAGCCGAAAAGGGCACGACCTCCTTTTCGTCACCGCAGTTGTTTAAGGATTTCCACTGGGTCTGGCAAGAGAGTTTGTGCGATTCTGCACGAATTCGGCATCATTAATGTTGACTATTAGATTTGGTTGCTACGTTTGTTTCGCGGGATCGAGCAGCTCATCCAGTTTGGCCCTGTCCAGGCCGGAGATTTCCGCGGCGACCTGGCGGATGGTGCGGTTGGTTTCAAAGGCGACCTTGGCGATCTTGGCCGCTTTGTCGTAGCCGATGACCGGCGCCAGGATCGTGCAGTTGGAGAGGCTCAACTCAAGGTTGCCGTTGCATTTTTCGCGGTCGGCTTCCAACCCGCTGACGCACCGCCGGGCAAAGACCTGGCTGCCTTTGGCCAAAAGTTCGATCGCTTCGAGGAGATTGTGGGTCATGACCGGCATCATGACGTTGAGTTCAAAATTGCCAAAGCTGCCGCTGAAGGTAATGGCGGTGTCGTTGCCCAGGACCTGGGCACAAACTTGCAGGAGCATTTCGCACATCACCGGGTTGACCTTCCCGGGCATGATCGAGGAGCCGGGTTGGGTGGCTGGAAGGCGCAGTTCGCCCAGACCAAGGCGGGGACCGGAACCGAGCAGACGAATGTCGTTGGCTATCTTGATGAGGCTCACCGCGAGTGTTTTGAGCGCGCCGGAGGTTTCGACAACGGCATCCTTGCCGCCTTGAGCTTCGAAATGGTTTGGCGCTTCGCACATTGAAAGCCCTGTTTCGGCGGCCAGGCGCGCAATGGTGCGGCGGGCAAATTCCGGGTGGGTGTTGATGCCGGTGCCGACAGCCGTGCCGCCCAGGGCCAGTTCGCCCAGATTTTTTTCGGCGGCGCGCAACCGCGCGATGCCGTGTTGCACCTGGCTGGCATACCCGCCGAATTCCTGCCCGAGCCGGATGGGGGTTGCGTCCTGCAAATGGGTCCGGCCGATTTTGAGAACGTCGTGAAATTCCTTCGCCTTGCCTGCCAAAGCCTTCTGCAATTCCACCAGGGCCGGGACCAGCGATCGTTCGATGCCCTCCAGCGCGGCCAGATGCATGGCCGTGGGTATGACGTCGTTGCTGGATTGGCCTTGATTGACGTGGTCATTGGGATGGACCAGTTTTTCGCCGCGTTTGCCCCCGAGCAATTCAATGGCGCGATTGGCGATGACCTCGTTGGTATTCATATTCGTCGAGGTGCCGGAGCCGGTTTGGAAAATATCCAGGACAAATTCGCCGTCCCATTTCCCGTCGGCCACTTCCTGGGCCGCCTTGACGATGGCCGCGGCGATCTCGGGTTTGAGGCCGCCCAACTCCTGGTTGGTCAAGGCGGCGTGTTTTTTGATCAAGCCCAGCGCGCGGATGAAAGAGCGGGGGAAGCGCAAGTTGCTGATGGGAAAGTTCTCGATGGCCCGTGCCGTTTGCGCGCCATAATAAGCGGAAGCGGGCACCTGCATCGGCCCCATGGAGTCGGATTCGCAGCGAAACTGTTCATTCATAGTGGGCGCAGGATGAATAAACCCGCCGCGCAACGCAAGAAAGACTGCGACACCAACAAACAGGCAAAGTGGAGACAGGATGGGTGGATGGGGAACGGAGTCAAAATCCTTTGCGTTTTCCTGTCCGCCTTTGGCTTGGCGGCGGGGGATGCGCACTCATTGGAGCCACGCAATTTTGATTTCCTTTTCCAGCGCCTTGAATTCGGTGTCGGCGGTGACGAGTTCAGCCTTTTTCTCTTTGGCCAGCGCGGCGGCAAAGGCGCCGGCGAGGCCGAGGTCGTGTTCGTTCTTCAAAAGTGCGGCGGCTTCCGCCAGTTCGCGGCCAACGGGCACGGTCTCCAATGGAGTCGTGGCTTCAAACTGGCGCGCCGTTTCCCAGCCGGCTTTGCCCTGTTTGCGTTCCATCCGGTAAAGAACTTCGGCCCAATTAACGGCGCTGATGAAGACGGGCCGGTCGGCTTCGGCTGCCTGGTGGAAGAGTTCGCGCATTTTCTCCATGCCCGGTTCGCCAAAAAACATGGCCAGCAGCGCCGAGGCGTCCAAAACCACGGACTTCATTCGCGGTTCTCCTTGTCGCGTTCAGCGCGGCGTTCTTCCAGATGTTCCTGCACCACGGATTTCTCGCTGGGCTTGAGTTTGAAGACGCCGCAGAAGGAATCAATGTATTCCCGCGTGACGGGCTGGAAGATGATGCGGCCGTCCTCCTCCACGAAGTTGACCCGCGTGCCGGGCTTGATGCCGAAGCGGCGGCGGATGCGCGAGGGCACCACCAATTGGCCTTTTGATGTCACGTAAGCGGCATTCATATATTTTCCATCATTCTGCAAAAGTATGTCATATTGTGGAATGTAAGGCAAGTATTATTTTTAAGACAAATTCACAACGGCCTTTTCCCTGCGTCATCGGGCCAATGAATGCCTCGCAATACCTTAAACGCTGTTTGCATTAAAAATAATAGTGGTTGAAATATTGTTTAAAAAATCTATTGACGAATGAATGTGTTAGCTGTAATATTCGTCTAATGAATGACGCATTAAGGCCATGTCGGACGGAGGAAGTGAATGGGAAGGTTAAAGTTATGATGGAATTTCCCGGATCCAAAAGTCAACTTGTGCCTTTTCGCGGCCCTTCCTTTATCGTTAATCCTTCCCCGACCATTCGGGTCGCGGCGGGTCAAACCAAATCAAACCGATGCCGCTGGTCATGGTGCGGGCCAAAGCGCATGCAAATACTTTATAATGAACTGCTTACAACTTTAATCCACTCGAACCCGATCAAGCTCAATCAAACTGAATCAAACCACTTTTTTCCTGCGGGCGCTTTCCTGACCTTGCCAAAACACTGATTTCAGGTATGGTTGATAAACTGTGCTTTTTTCCGTGATTATTGTTGATAATAAACCTGTCTGTGGCGCCGGCTGGCGGCGATTTCATTGGTTAATTGCCGCAATCAACTTGGCTGTCTCCGTTTTCCTGGAGACCCCGGCCAATGCTGCGGAACGACAATTCGTCCAGGGGCATCTCCCGGCGGTCATTGCCGGCCAACAACCCATTGGCCGCCTTTCCGAATCCACCCGTCTGGATCTCACTTTTGGCCTTCCATTGCGCAATTCGCAAGGCCTGACCAATTTGCTGCGGCAAATCTATCAACGGGGCAATCCCGCCTTCCACCACTATCTGACGCCCGATGAATTTGCGGCGGCTTTCGGCCCGACTGAGGGCGATTACCAGGCGGTGATCGATTTCGCAAAGTCGCATGGCTTGACCGTCACCGGGACGCATCCCAATCGCACCTTAGTGGATGTGAACGGCGCCGTGGGGGACATTGAACGGGCGTTGCATGTGCATATTGGTCTTTATCAACACCCGACGGAGAACCGCACATTTTACGCGCCGGACGCCCAACCGGCGATTGATCTGGAAACGCCCGTGCTGGCGATCAGCGGCCTGCACAATTATACGTTGCCGCATCCGTGTATTCGTGCCGCCACCGATGTTCAGTCGGCGGGGCCCCGGCCGCAAGCAGGCTCGGGAACCGGCAGCAATTATTGGGGCCAGGATTTCAGGGCCGCCTATGCGCCCGGCGTTTCCCTCACCGGCGCCGGACAAGCGGTCGGGTTGTTCGAATTGGACGGCTATAATCCCAGCGACATCACAAACTACGAGAGCCTGGCCAGCCTGACCAATGCTCCGCCGTTGACGAATATATTGCTGGACGGGTACTCAGGCGGAACCAGCGGCGGCTTGGCCGATGTGGAGGTATGTCTCGATATCGAAATGGTGGTTTCAATGGCGCCGGGCCTGACGAATGTTTTGGTCTATGAGGGAAACCCCAACGTGAAGACCTTCGCCAACCATGTCTTAAACCGCATGGCCACGGACAATCAAGCCGGACAATTGAGTTCTTCCTGGTCGTTTGACGTTAACGCGTCCACCGACCAGATATTCCAGCAATTTGCCGCGCAGGGACAATCGTTTTTCCAGGCCTCCGGCGACTACGGCGCATACTCCGGCCCGGTCATAGAACCGTCGGACGACCCAAATATTACGGTCGTCGGCGGGACAACATTATCCACGAGCGGTCCGATTGGCGCCTGGGTATTTGAGACAACTTGGGGAAGCAGCGGCGGGGGGGTCAGCGTGGTGGTCCCAATTCCCTTTTGGCAACAGGGTCTTGTCATGTCGGCCAACCAGGGCTCGACGACCCTGCGTAATGTTCCAGATGTCGCCATGGTTGCCAACAACGTTTGGGTTCAGGTCACTGGCGAGAGCGGGTCTTACCAGGGCACCAGCATTGCCACTCCGCTTTGGGCCGCCTTCACGGCCTTGGTCAACCAGCAGGCGGCTCTCAACGGCCAGCCGCCGTTGGGTTTTGTCAACCCGGCCATTTACGACATTGGCCGGAGTTCCAATTACACTGCCTGCTTTCACGACATTACCACTGGCAATAACACCACTGCCTCCAGCCCGGCCAAGTTCTATGCCGTCGCCGGCTACGACCTTTGCACGGGGTGGGGAACCCCCATCGGCGGCAATCTGATTGCCGCCTTGCTCGCGCCCCAGGATGCTTTGGTCATCACTCCGCAACTGGGCTTCACGGCGATCGGTCCCGTCGGCGGCCCGTTTAACGTTGCTTCACAGAGCTATTGGCTGACGAACGCGGGAAACGCGCCGTTGAACTGGACTCTCGCCAACACTGCGCCGTGGCTCAGTGTATCCCAAACCAGCGGCACGCTGTCGCCAGGCGGACCCGGCGTCGCCGTGACAGTGGCTCTCAATTCCGTGGCGGGCAACTTGTTGATCGGCGACTTTAGCGGGACCGTTTCATTCACCAATTTGCAGGACAACGTCGCGCAGAGCTGGCCATTTGCCCTTCTGGCGGGCAATGGCGGTTTTGAAACAGGCGATTTTTCGGACTGGAGTTTTTCAGGCGATCCCAATGCGGATATGCCGGTTGCCATTGATGACAGCGCCTTTCCCGGCAGCACCGATCCGCTCCCCGGGGTGCCTGACTCGGCCTTTGTCCATTCCGGCCTGTACGGCGCTTATCTTGGACAAACCGGTTCGCTGGGCTCCCTTTCGCAGACCTTGCCCACCGTCGCAAAGCAGCTCTATTTGCTCTCGTGCTGGTTGAGCAGCTTTTCCGACAGCGGTTCAACGACGCCGAATGAGTTTCGAATTAAGTGGAACAGCACAACACTCTTTGATCAGACCAACATGGGCGCGTTTGGTTGGACGAACCTGCAGTACATTGTCGCGGGAACAGGCAGCTCAACGGTTCTCGCATTCGGCTTTAGAGACGACCCCGCCGCCCTGGCGCTGGACGATGTTACCGTGCAAGCCATTCCAGCGCCTGTCTTCCAAACGGTGACAATGATTGGCGGCACGGTGTCGTTTACTTGGAACGCCTTGCCCGGCCTGGCTTATCAATTGCAATTCACCACAAATCTGAACCCAGCTAACTGGACCAATTTGGGCGCCCCGACTAATGCGGCCTCAAATGTCGTGACGGCAGCGGACACCGGGCCAACTGATCCGCATCGGTTTTATCGTTTTGTTTTGTCGCCATAATGTTTATGCTCTTTAAGACACGCAGGGCATGGAATATGACGAATGACGAAATCCTAAAGACGAAAAAATGTCCAAACAGCCCAAACACGGTTGGGGCCAATGGGGCAACATTCGGCATTGGAGATTCGTCATTCTTTCGTCATTCCTGCTTCGTCATCCGTCATTTTTTCCTTGTTGTCGCGGTCGCCGGGCCAATGATTTGTGGACCGGGCAGCGCGCAGTCAGGGCCGGCGGTGGGCGCCGGAGCGGGAGGCCGCCGCACAAACAGTTTGGGCCAGGTGTTTGTGCCAGTGCCGGGGACATCCGTCCTGTTTTGTGTCTGGGATACGCGAGTGCAGGACTACATGGCCTTCGCCTCGAAAACCCATCGCGAATGGCCCAAGGCGGATTTTGCGCAAGAGCCGACGCATCCGGCGGTGAACGTTTCCTGGGACGACGCGCAGGCTTTTTGCGCATGGCTCACGGAAAAGGAACACAAGAAGGGATCATTAAAGAAAAGCGAGACCTATCGTTTGCCGACCGACGCGGAATGGAGCCTTGCCGTCGGCCTGACCAACGAGCCACCTGGCATGCCGGCGGACAAAAACCAAAAGGTCCGCGGCATCTATCCGTGGGGCAGGGGATGGCCGCCGCCAAAAGGCTCGGGCAACTTCGCTGACCAAACGTTGAGCGCGAAGAAAAAGGACGCCTATAGTGTGATTGAAGGATACGACGACGGTTACGCGGACACGTCGCCCGTGGGAGCGTTTGCCCCGAACCGATACGGCCTCTTCGACATGGGCGGCAATGTCTGGCAGTGGTGCGATGATTGGTACGACGCCAACCAGCACGACCGCGTTTTGCGGGGCGGATCGTGCGTCTGTGTCCCGAGAATGTTATTGTTGTCGTGGCGCAATCATTTCAGCCCGGCTCAGATCTACAACTACATTGGATTTCGCTGTGTGCTGGCCGGAGCGCCGTAGAAAATCCTAATGATTGACACACATCCCATCGCCCACTTGTACGTGCATGTTCCGTTTTGCGCGAAGAAGTGCGCCTACTGCGCCTTTTATTCGGAAGCCGGCGGCGGCGCGGCGGTCAACCGCTATGTCGCCGCCTTGATTCGCGAGATGGAATTGGTCGCGGACGATGTGCGGCCGCGCACGGTTTTCTTTGGCGGCGGAACGCCTTCGCTTTTGAACCTGAAACAGTGGGAACGCATCCTCAAAGCGATGGAACGGCTCAATTTGCTGGGAGCCGCCGAGTGGACCGTGGAATGCAATCCGGCAACGGTGTCCGCCGACAAGGCCAGGCTCTTGCGGGATTGGGGCGTCAACCGCGTTTCCATGGGGGTGCAGTCTTTTGAAGCGGCACTGCTGGAGAGCCTCGGACGCATTCACAGCCGGGAGACGATTTTTAGATCGTTCGATATTTTGCGCGCGGCGGGTTTCGATAATCTGAATGTCGATTTGATGTTTGCCATCCCCGGCCAAACGATGGAGATGTGGCGCAAAACTTTGGCCGAAGCCATTGCCCTGGGGAGTGAGCACCTCTCCTGCTACGAGGTCATCTACGAGGAGGACACTCCGTTGTTCGAACAATTGCGCGCGGGCAAACTATCCACCGACGAAGCTCTGGCCTGTGCCATGTACGACGAGATTCTTTCGGCGGCGGCGGAAGCGGGATTCCACCAGTATGAAGTGGCCAACTTCGCCCGGCATTTTTCCGCTGTTCCGGGGGAGACGCCCGATCATGCCTGCCGGCATAACATCAATTGTTGGCGGGGCGGCTCCTTTTACGGTCTCGGCCCCAGCGCCGCCGGTTACGTTCGCGGCGTGCGAACCAGGAACTGCTCAAACACCACTCTGTATTGCAGCCAACTGGAACGCGGCCGGCGGGCCATCGAATCGAGCGAAGAATTGGCGCCTCTGGCGCGGGCCGGGGAAATCGCGGCCTTCGGCTTGCGCATGACGGCGGGCTGGCCTTTGCTCCAATTCCAGGAACGAACCGGCTTTGAACTTCAACGGGAATGGAAAAGCGAGATCAACCGAATGCTTGACTTGGGCTACGGCAAACTGGACCGGCAGCGCTTCCAACTGACCCGGCAGGGATTGCGTTACGCAGACTGGGCGGCGGCCGAGTTTCTGCGGAGTTAGAGCATTTTAAATATAACTGTACCCGTATGCTGTTCGGTCTCGGGGAGCGCGACCGTCTCGGTCGCACTCGTCGGCGTCTCGCCGACGAGACATTCCGCGGCTGTGTCTTTATTTAAAATGCTCTGGATCACATATATTTGACAAAGCAGGGCAGGGGGGACATCAAATATTGAGCACCTTCAACGCTTTTTTGGCATCGGACACGCGCAGGATGAGCAGGCCCCGTTTGGCATCCGGCGGCGTGGCGCAATAGGCATATTCAATATTGATTTTGGCCCTGGACAGCTTATGGGCCAAACTGGCCAGCGACCCCGGCTTGTTATCGCCCGTAATCATCAACACGTCGTCCTCCACCACCAGCGTGCCGTGCGCCTCAAAGATAAACAACGCCTTGACCGGATCGCTCACCACCATTCGCACCACGCTGTGGTCCACCGTGTCGCTGGTGGAAATGGCGTAAATGTTGATCTTTGCCGAGCTTAACGCATCGCAGACCCGGGCCAGCGTGCCCGGCCGATTTTCCAAAAAGAGGGCCAATTGTTTTGTGATTTGCATAATTTAACAGACCTTTCGTTGCGGCAACTTCTGCGTCAAAAAACAGTAACACGCTTCCAAAGATTATGCCAACATCGAAAGCCTTAAACTTTTTTCACCAAGCCCAAGCCAGACCATGGAACCTGCAGGCAAACAAGTCCATGCTCGTCCATATAAGTCCATGAAAAAAGGCCGCCGCAAAAGAACACGTTCCCACCGGAAGTGGCATTAAATAACAATTCTCTGGATGCGTCTTTGCAGAGTAGCCACGAACGCCGTTGACAGTCCTTCCGATGGGATGGTATTTTCGCACAATGTTTGTTATATTCAGTTCAGCGGCCCCCCAATACAGCTCCGCCAGTTACAAAACATCGCCACCATACACGGCTGGCTCATGAAGCGTTTCGGGAACACCCGGACGCGCGGCAGATCGTCCCTACCCGCGACGCTGCGGTAGGGACGCGCTGCCGCGCGTCCGGGGCGACCGCAAAAAGGAATCATGGGGTCTTCATGAGCCAGCCGTGGCACCATACCTGATACAATTCTTGATCTTCAATCGCTGCAGGATGATGATGAATGAGCTGACTATGTCTTATCAAATTCTCAGTCTTGACGCTGTCGCGGAGTATTTGCATCTGACCCCGGCCGACATCGCGCAACGCGTCAAATCCAACGAGATTCCGCACGAGAAACGCGGCCGCAGGATCGTCTTTTCCAAGGACGAGATTGACCTTTGGGCTTCCCAACACCTCCTCCGCCTGCCCGGTCAGCGGTTGACGGAGTATCACCGAAAATCCACCCTTGGCACCCGGGAAATCCTGCCGCGCCAAACCCTCCTGCCGGAAATGATCCAACGCGGTTTCATTGCCCCTGCCCTGCCCGCCAAAACCAAGTCTTCCGTTTTGCATGAATTGGTGGCGTTGGCGGAAAAAACCGGGCGTTTGAACAACCCTCAGGACTTGCTGGCCAGCCTGGAAGCCCGCGAAGCCCTTTGTTCCACCGGCATGCCCGGCGGCTTTGCCCTTCTCCATCCCCGCGTGCCCGAGCCTTATCTGTTTGAAAGCTCGTTCATCCTCCTCGCTCGCACCGTTCAGGAAATCCATTTTGGCGCGCCCGACGCCCAGCCGACAAACCTGTTCTTCCTGGTATGTTGCCAGGACGACCGGTTGCATCTGCACACCCTGGCCAGAATTTGTCTCATGGCCCGGAAAACCGCCCTCCTCGACCAACTCCGCCAGTCCCCCGATGCTCCCTCCATGCATGCCGCCCTGCTGGCCGCGGAAGAAGAAGCCCTGGCCGAAACAAAAACATGACGCCCGCCGTCGCCAAAGGCTTCCGCCGTCGCTCCTTCATGGGAGCGCGACCGTCATCGGTCGCATCCGTCGGCGTCCCGCCGGCGGAACTCGTGCTTCCGAAACTTTCACCCTTTGAGTGAACTTTTGAGCAATGATTCGGACGCATAACAAATTCGCCCTTTGACATTGCGTTTCTTGAGGGTTTGCCTGTTTTCAGGCTAGCCTTTTATATGGATCACAGCGGATTCCCGGTCGTAAATCACCCTACTTTGAGAAGCGACGGGCAAGAAAGGTGGATTATGGCAGCGAAACGCTGTAAAATCGCATCGGGATACCTTGTGTGGTGGTGTCGGTCAGTTGGCCGGTTCCGTCGCCAGAGGTGATACTGGTCGCGATCGGCGACCAAACAACTGGCGGCGAGAAATCGGACGTCATCCAAAGACGATGCGGGGCAACCGGCGTACTGTTGAAATTGATCGTGACAGACCCTCCCGCTTGGACAGCAATTGCGTCGATGGACGGCTGCATGGTGAAATTCAGGAGGGCCAGACTGTGATAACCGCCTGCGGCGATGGCCACTACGTTGGTCAATCCCGTCGGTATGTTCGTCTGGCCATTGGCATTCGATCCCCAGATAACCAGCGTTCCGTCACTCTCGAGAGCCATGACGTGCCCTGCACCGGCCGAAATGGCCACGACGTTACTCAACCCAGAGGGAAAGTTTTTCTGGCCAAAGCTGTTATCGCCCCACCCCACAAGCGTCCCGTCACTCTTTAGGGCGATGCTGGTCGCCGCCGTTGCGGCAATGGCGACCACATTGCTTAACCCTGGCGGCACATTGGTCTGGCCTGAGGAATTCAAGCCCCATGCAATCACTGTGCCATTCGTCCGAAGTGCAATGCTATGATACCCACCCGCTGCCACCGCTATTACGCCCGTAAGATTCGTTGGCACGATACATTGCCCATAGTTAGGTGATAAACTCTTGGTTGTCCCCGCTCCCCAAGCGACGACCATCCCGTTGCTTTGGAGAGCGAGACAATGATACCAGCCGGCAGCAATCGCCGTCACGTTTGTAGCCGCAGCCGGCACTGTGGTTATTCCGTAACTGCTAAGTCCCCAGACCGACACCGTCCCGTTGCTCCTTAACGCCATACTGTGGTACAATCCGCCCGCGATGGCCGCGGCATTCGTCAATGAGGCCGGGACATTCGTCTCTCCGTAAGCATTAAAACCCCAAGCCGTGACCATGCCACCTGCCTGCAACGCCAGACTGTGATATCCACCGCCTGCGATGGCCACGGCATTGCTCGTGGCGACGGGAATCAGACTCTGACCGAAATTAGGGCTTATGTTTGAATTGGTCATGCCCGCTCCCCACGCCACAACGGGAGAAACGACCAGCGTCGAATAAGAGCCTACCGTTCCCCCTGCCGAATTTGAGACGGCCACGGAGTAATTACCAGCATTTACAAGACTAATATTTGTTAACAACAGGCTTGAATTTGTTGCGTTTGGAATATTCAATCCGTCGAGTTGCCATTGATACGTTATTGGTTCAGTCCCTACAGCCGTCGCCGCGAACGACCCCGTCCCGCCCACTTCCGACTGCTGGTTGGTTGGCACCTGCGTAAGCACTGGTGCACATGGAATAACGGTCACAGCCGCGACACAGCTGGTTACGGCACCTAGATTGTTCGAAGCAACTACTTGGTATTCGCCGGTGTTGACGGCTTGCGCGTCAGGACACGAGTAATAAGCGTGGGTGGCTCCTGGAATATTTGATCCATTCATCATCCACTGGTAAGAAATCGGACCCGCCCCTGCGGCTGCGGAAGCCAGGGCCATTGGATAGCCAGCTTGCGGCGACACGCCAACCGGCTGACGGGAAAAGTTGACCGGGCCCACACCCATCAGTGCCAGATCATAATTATTGCCTGCTGCGATGGATACGGCAAAGGTCAACGCTGCGGGAATGACGGCTTGTCCGGTATTGGTCGTCCCCCAGACAATAATCTGGCCATCGTCGCGCAAAGCCATTGCATGAGAATAGCCAGTGGCGATGGCCACAATGTTGGTGGCTGCCGCCGGAACAGGGCCGGCAGACCATTCCGTCACTGTCCCGTCTGTGCGCAGGCCGAGGCTGTAGTTGTATCCCGACGATATGGCTATGTAACCCACAGGTGAGATGGGGGGCGCGGCACCGCTGCCCCAAGCCATGACGCTGCCATCCGCGCGTAATCCCAGATTGCCGATGCCTCCGGCCGCAATCGCTACGAGGTTTGTTGCCGTTGTCGGAGGGACCGGATAGTAGAAGGGCTCGCCCCATGCAAACACCGTGCCGTTGCTTCGAAGTAGCAAACAGTAATTCTCACCGGCCGCGATGGCACAAACATTTGTGTCTCCTGGAGCTGCGTAGAAGTCGCCTGCGGCCACGACTGTTCCGTCGTCCAATAAGATCACACTGAATTCGTCTGCCGCCGAAATCGCAGCGACATTGGTGTAGCCCTCGATCGCTGAAATCTCATTCCAACCATCGTCGCCCCATCCAATTACCGTTCCGTCAGCAGTTAGCGCCAAGCTGTGGTTGTACCCCGCAGACAAAGCGGTTACATTCGTCAGACCCATGGGAAGTGCGAGCACCCCGAAGTCCGTTCCGCCCCAAGCAAAAACCGGGACGACCTGCAATGGAGCTGCTGCACTAATCGTCTGGCCAAAAGCATTCGATGCCACAAGCTGATACAAGCCACTGTTCGAGAAATTCAGGGCGGTAAGCGTCAATGTTTCGTTCGTTGCTCCAGGAACATTGTTGCTGTCGCACTGCCATTGAAGTGAGATCGGTGCCGATCCCTTGGCAAATGCCGTAAAGGAGGCGTTGCCGCCTAGAGATGCTGCCACGCCGAATGGATTAAGGGTGATAATTGGCGGAGTGGGAGAAACGGTTAAAGTAGCAACCTGGCTCGTTACCGCTCCAAACGCATTTTTCACGACGACGTCGTAACTACCCGAGTCGTTCGTCTGCACGTTTGCCAATGCCAATGGCGAAGACGTTTGGCCACTGATTGGGACGGAATTGAGCCGCCACTGATATGAGACGGGTAACTGTCCAATGGCTGGCGTACTAAAAAGCACCTCATCGCCAGCAGTCGCCAGCCGGTCGCTTGGTTGGCGGAGAATCGACACCGGCCCGGTGACTTGAATGCCCAAAGCGTGGTATTCGCCGCTGCTAACCTGCATTTCTCACCAATAGAATGAACGAGGCGGGGCCGGGAGCAGTCAATATGTTTGACTAGAACAACTTATGACTGACTCCAACGACTCCGCCTTGAAAACAGACTGTAACCCTC
>Ga0181526_10001215_pt1 | contig 25162 bp, 18 predicted proteins | sample PEATcosm2014_Bin_35_FD_119750 | JGI IMG/M metagenome (GOLD analysis project Ga0181526, IMG submission 119750) | Peatland microbial communities from MTU Mesocosm Facility, Houghton, MI, USA - PEATcosm2014_Bin06_30_metaG | ecosystem: Environmental > Terrestrial > Soil > Wetlands > Peat | place...
CCTCCCCGCTTGCCCATTTCCCTCTACGATTGGTGCCCAGGGTGGGGATCGAACCCACACGCCTTTCGGCGGCAGATTTTGAGTCTGCTGCGTCTGCCAATTCCGCCACCCGGGCGATGATCGAAGGCGGATCCGACCGCAAGGCGGGCCTCGAGGCAAGTCCCTAGTGGGCTGATGCCGCCGTTGACACGGGGCTTCACTGCAATCTCCTAATTGAGCGATGCCCGACTTTCGCGCGTACTGCCAGCCACCCGTGACGGACCCGAAGGAGATCACCCTCTCGGAGGCGGAGTCCCATCACCTTGTCTCGGTGAACAGGGCGAAGCCCGGCGACACGGTAGTCGCATTCGACGGCAGGGGATCGGAATGGATCTGCGAGCTCGGGGAAGCGGGCAGGAGGGGTGCGCTCCTCAGGGTCCGGTTCGCGCAAAAGGCCAAGCCCCTGCCCTGGCGGATCACGCTCGGCCAGGCGCTCCCGCTCGGCGGGGCCATGGATTCGATCGTAAGGAAGGCGACCGAGATCGGCGTGTCGGCGATTGTCCCCCTCGAGAGCGAGCGCACCCAGATGCACCTCGACGGCGACCGCTCGGACAAGAAGATCGGCAGATGGCAGGCTGCGGCGCTCGAGGCCGCGAAGCAGTGCGGCAACCCATGGCTTCCCGAAATCGGCCCGGTGACGGGCGCCGCTGCGTTCATCGAGTCGGCAAAGGGGTACGACCTCAAGCTCATCGCCAGCCTGCAGCCCGGCGCGCGGTCGCTCAAGGCGGTGCTGGCCCAGTTCCGCGCCTCTCGCGAGCGCGCCCCCGCGGACGTCCTATGGCTCGTCGGGCCGGAGGGGGACTTCACGCCGGCCGAGATGAGCCGCGCGAGGACCAACGGGTTTGAGCCCATCACGCTCGGCCCGCTCGTACTGCGGTGCGAGACCGCGGCGGTGTACGCCCTGTCCGTGCTCAGCTACGAGCTCGGCGCCTGACCCCGGGGCGTCACCACACGAGCAGGCCGCCCGCGAAGGTGAGGCCCGCGCCGACGCTGCAGAAGATGATCCTGTCGCCCTCGGCGAAGATCCCCTCCTCGGCCGCCCATCCGAGGGCCATCGACACGCTCGCCGCGCTGGTGTTGCCGTACTTGGCGATCGTCATCACGAACTTCTCGAAGGGGACGCCCACCCGCTTGCTGACCGCGTTCAGGATCCGGGCGTTGGCCTGGTGCGGCACGACCCACGCGATGTCCTCGGGGCGGAGGCGCTCCCGCGCGAGCGTCTCCTCGATCTGCGCCACGAAGCCGATCACCGCGTGCTTAAAGACCGCCACGCCGTCCATCTGGATGTAGAAGTTCTGGAGGTCCGCCTGCGCCGCGGGCCAGGGGTTCCGCGCGCCTCCGCCCGTGCGCTGGATCGACGCGAACTGCTCGGCGTCGCCCGAGAGTGCCATCCGGTGGAGCCGGTGGCCCCCCGGGGACTTCGTGAGGATCGCCGCGCCGGCCCCGTCCCCGAAGAGGAACGCGGTCTCGTGGTCCTGCGGATTTGTGATCCGAGAAAGGAGCTCGGCCGTCACGACGATCACATTGCGGGCCGTCCCCCCGAGGATCAGCGTGCGCCCGACCTCGAGGGCGTAGAGCCAGCCCGAGCAGGCCGCGTTCAGGTCGAACGCCGCGGCGCGCGGGATTCCGAGGCGCGCGGCCAGGGCGCTCGCCATGGACGGGACCGGCTGATCGGGGATCATCGTGGCCATGATGATCGTGTCGATGTCGCCCACCTGGGTCGCCGCCTGCCTGAGCGCGTGCTCCACAGCCACGGCGGCAAGCGACGTCGCGTCCTCGTCGTCCGCCGCGTACCGGCGCTCCCTGATGCCGGTCAGGCGGACGATGTCGTCCTCGGTACGGTTCGGGAAGGCCTTCAGGATCTCGCTGTTCGCCCGGATGCCCTTGGGGACGGCAAAGCCGACCCCCGCGATGCGTACGGTCTCCGCAGACGACGTATGCGAGGTCCTCATGCGCGGCGCTTCTCGATGTAGTGGGCGACGTCGTCGCCCGAGACCCGCCCACCCGGGCCGGTCGCCGCGATGTCGGTGATATTCGCGGGGTCGAGCCCCGCCTCCTGGGCCAGCTTGACGGCCCTCGGCGTCCAGACGGCCGCGGATGCAGGGGCCGCGGCCGGGGCGGGCGCGGTCACGAGGCCGGACTTGCTCCTCAGGTGGGCCAGGCTCGCGTCCGAGGTCTCTATCTGCAGGAAGACCGCCCCCGACGGCCTGGCCTCGCCGGGCTGGATGAGGATCGAGCGGACCGTCCCGTCGCACGGGGCCTCGAACTCGAAGATCGACTTGTCGCTCTCAAGCTCGCCTATCTTCTGGCCCTTGGCCACGCGGGCGCCAGCCTGTATCTTGAGGTTGACGACGGTCAGCTCGTTCACGGTCGCGCCCATGGATGGCATGGGGACGTCGATCAGGAAGGTATCCATCGGGGTTCTATTTAGCCCCCGATGGTGGTGGCAGCCGCGAGTGCGGTCAACCCCGCAACCTAAGGGGAAACCCCCGCCTCACAGGCCCCGCCGGTTCCGCACGGTCTTCCAGACCGCGATGCACTCGGCGACGAATCCCGGCAGGTCCCCGAGAGGGATCATGTTCGGCCCGTCGCTTAGCGCATGGTCCGGATCGGGGTGGGTCTCGACGAAGAGCCCGTCCGCGCCCGCCGCGAGCGCCGCCCTGGCGAGCGGCAGCGCAAACTCGCGCTCCCCGCCGCTCTTTCCCCCGGCAGCCCCCGGGAGCTGGACGCTGTGGGTCGCGTCAAACACCGTCGGGCGGCCGTTCCGGCGCATGATCGCGAACGAGCGCATGTCGACCACCAGGTTCTGGTACCCGAAGGTCGTGCCGCGCTCCGTCTGCCAAATCTCCGATGCCCCTCCCCGCCTCAGCTTCCCGGCCACGTGAGCCATCTCGCCCGGCGAAAGGAACTGGCCCTTCTTCACGTTGACGGCTTTCCCGGTGGCCGCGGCCGCGAGCAGCAGGTCCGTCTGGCGGCACAGGAACGCGGGGATCTGCAGGACGTCGCACACCCGGGCGACCGGCCCGGCCTGGCCGCTCTCGTGGACGTCGGTGAGCACCGGGAGCCCGTACTCCCTGCGCACAAGCGCGAGGAGAGCGAGGCCCTCCGTCATGCCCGTGCCCCGCGGGCCCGCTATCGATGTCCGGTTCGCCTTGTCGAAGGAGCCCTTGAACACGATCCTGAGGGCCCGGTGGGCCCTGCCGAGCGCGGCGAGCCGGGCGGCCACGGCGCGGCACACGGCCTCGCTCTCGAGGGAGCACGGCCCCGCGATGAGCAGAAGCCTGCGGGGATCGAAGATCTTCACGGCCTCCGGCCCCTCCCCCCCCGGGCGGCCCCGGCCCGGCGCCCGTGCCGTATCGCCGCAGCGATGAACGCCGCGAACAGGGGATGGGCCCGGTTCGGCTTCGACTGGAACTCGGGGTGGAACTGGACCGCCACGAACCAGGGGTGGTCCCTGAGCTCGATGATCTCGACAAGATTGCGCGTCGGGTTGATCCCGCTGACGACAATCACCCTCTTCAGCAGGTCCAGGTAGGCGTTGTTCACCTCGTAGCGGTGCCTGTGGCGCTCCCGGATCAGGGTCTCCCCGTACGCCCTGGCGGCGAGGCTGCCGGGCAGGAGCGCGCAGTCGTAGCTTCCCAGCCGCATCGTCGCGCCCTTGTCCGTTATGGCCTTCTGCTCCTCCATCATGTTGATGACCGGATCGGCGCACTTGGGGTCGAACTCCGTGCTGTTGGCCCCGGGAAGCCTGAGGACGTCGCGCGCGACCTCGATCACCGCTATCTGCAGCCCGAGACACAGCCCGAAATAGGGGACCCCGCGCTCCCTGGCGTACCGAGCCGCCTCGATCTTCCCCTCCGTCCCCCGGTCGCCGAATCCGCCGGGGACCAGGATCCCGTCGAGCCCCCTGAGGAGCCTCGTCCCTCCCTTCCTCTCCAGGTCCTCCGCGTCGATCCTGCGCACGTTGACCCTGCAGGTGTTCGCTATGCCCGCGTGCGCTATGGACTCGTAGACCGACTTGTACGCGTCCTGGAGCTCGATGTACTTCCCCACGACCCCTATCGTGACCTCGTGCCTCGGGTGGAGCAGCCGCCGCACGATCTCGATCCAGATGTTCTTCTTCGGCTCCGGGATCGAGAACCCGAGCAGGTCGAGGACGAGCTCGTCCATCCCCTCCTTCTGGAGCGCGAGGGGCAGCTGGTAGATCGAGCTGTCCACGTCGCGGCACTCGATGACGGCCTTGACGGGCACGTTGCAGAACATGCTCAGCTTGTCCCTGAGCTCCGTCCCGAGCGGGTGGTCGCACCTGCACACGAGCACGTGGGGCTGGATGCCGATCTCGCGAAGCTTCGCGACCGACTGCTGGGTGGGCTTGGTCTTGAGCTCGCCCGCCGCCGCCAGGAACGGCACGAGCGTCACGTGGATGAAGATCACGTCCTTCGGCTTCATCTCTAGGGCGAACTGGCGCATGGCCTCGAGGAACGGCAGGCCCTCGATGTCGCCCGTCGTCCCGCCAATCTCGGTTATCAGCACGTCGACGTCCTTGCCCCCGGCGTAGAACCGCTCCTTGATCTCGTTCGTCACGTGCGGGATCACCTGGACGGTCTTGCCCAGGTACACGCCGCGCCTCTCCTTCTGGATGACGCTCTCGTAGATCTGGCCGGAGCTCAGGCTGTTCAGCCTCGACAGCTTCCCGCTCGTGAACCGCTCGTAGTGGCCCAGGTCGAGGTCCGTCTCCGCGCCGTCCTCGAGCACGTAGACCTCGCCGTGCTGGTAGGGGCTCATCGTCCCAGGGTCGACGTTGAGGTACGGGTCGAACTTCTGTATCCGGACCTTCAGGCCCCTCAGCTCAAGCAGCGCCCCGAGGGCCGCCGCCGTCAGTCCCTTGCCAAGGGAAGAAACCACTCCGCCCGTCACGAAGATGTATTTCATCCGTGAGGAATAAACGTCAGCGCCCAAGCCTCGCAAGACTCTTCAACCGGGCCCGCCCGCGCCGGCCCTCTAGCTGAGCAGAAGCCAGACCGCCGCCGCCCCTCCGACCAGCAGGACGCCGAAAATGAGCATCCAGAGGGCCGCCTTGATGATCTTCATGACGATCCACAGGACGACGGCCGCCGAAAGCGCCGCGCAGGCGACGACAAACCAATGCGGGTACTGCGCCAGCGAATCGAGCATGCCCGACTTTAGCGGCGCCTGCGGCCGGTGCAAAATGATTTGCCCACGATCCGCGCCCGGCTCCAACTCGGCGCAGGTGGACCCGACGAACGTGAACTCCAAGCCCCAGCTCCTCGCCTGGCTCCTGTGCGACGCCGTCCACATCGACCCCGGGTCGGGAAAGCACACCCTCCTCGGCGTCTTCTCCAACATTGTGGCTAAGAGGTTCCCGGTCACCCACCCGCGCATGACCTGGTTCATGGCCCTCACCGACGTCGCGGCCGGTCCCCACGTGATGAGGATTTCGATGGGGCTCGACCCCACCGACCCGAAGCCCTTGATCGAGCGCCCGTTCGAGTCCCAGGGGCCCCTCACCCGGATCAACCTCATCAGCGAGATCCACAACCTGAGCTTCCAGCAGCCGGGGGAGTACTCCATCCTGATCGAGATCGACGACGAGCCGCTCCTTGCGACAAGCCTCACGGTCGCCGGCTGACGCCGCCATGAAAGAGCCCGCGCGCGAGATAGAGCTTGCCGGTGTCGGAAACCCCATCGTCGACCTAGTGGCGCAGGTCCCCGACTCGTTCCTCGCCAACGTTCCGGGCGAGAAGGGAGGCATGGTGCTCGTGGACGACGCCGAGATGGGCCGGATCCTCGCCCTGCTTGGCGCCCCCCCGGCGCTCAACACGGGCGGGTCCGCCGCGAACGCGACCTTCAACGCCGCGCGGCTGGGGCTGAGGACCACCTTCATCGGGAAGGTCGGCAACGACGACCTCGCAAGGACCTACGTCGAGCGCTTCCGCAGGGCGGGCGTCGACGTCAGCCGCTTCAAGCGCGGCTCGGTCGCCAATGCGCGCTGCCTCGCGCTCGTCACGCCCGACGCCCAGCGGACCATGCGCACGAGCCTCGGGGCCGCGAAGACGCTGTCGCCGGCGGAGATCTCGGCTGCGGACTTCGCGGGCGTGCGCCACGCGCACATCGAGGGCTACCTCGTGTTCAACCACGCGCTCTGCGAAAGCGTGCTCAACGCGGCCCGGACCGCCGGCTGCACGATCAGCCTAGACCTGTCCTCGTTCGAGGTCGTGAACGACTCGCGCGACTGGATGCTTGGCCAGTTCGGCAGCGGGATCGACATCGTGTTCGCGAACGAGGACGAGATCCGGGCCCTGTTCCCGGGCCGGGGAGCCGACTACAGGGAGCTCGCCCGCGCGCTCGCCTCCCACGACGTGATCGCGGCGGTGAAGATGGGCCGCGACGGCGCGTGGATCGCGGCTGCGGACGAGGTCCACAGGATCGCGCCGGTGCGCGTTCCCGACGCCGTCGACACGAACGGCGCCGGAGACGCGTGGGCCGCCGGGTTCCTGTTCGGCCACCTGCGCGGCCGGACGCTGGCCCAGTCCGGCGCCATCGCGTCCGTGATGGGCTCCGAGACGGTGCGCCACCTGGGCCCGGTGATCCCCGAGTCCGCCTGGCCGGAGGTGAAGCGCCGGGTCCTCGGGGGATGAATCCTCGCCAGCTTGGCCACGCCGATGCGGGATCCAGTGAATCAAGTCTTCGGATGAACGGCCGGCCCCCGCTCGTCTCGGCGAACGGCGTCGCCAAGCGCTTCGGCCCCGTCAAGGCGCTGGACGGCGTGTCGCTCGACATCGCATCCGGGGAGTTCTTCGGGCTCCTCGGCCCGAACGGGGCCGGCAAGTCGACCTTCATGTCGCTGGTCGCCGGGATTCGAAGGCTCGACTCTGGGACCCTCACGGTCGACGGCGCGGGCGTCGCCGCGGGGTCCGCGTCGGCGCGCCTTGCGCTCGGCCTGGTCCCGCAGCACATCGCCCTTTACCTCGAGCTGAGCGCCGAGCGGAACCTGAGGATCTTTGGCGAGCTCTACGGGCTCCGCGGCGCCAAGCTCAGGGAGCGGATCGGCTTCGCGCTCGAGGCCGTGGGGATCGCCGACCGGCGAAGGGGCCTCGTCAGGACGTTCTCCGGCGGGATGCAGCGGCGCCTGAACCTCGCCGCCGCCCTGCTCCACGAGCCGCGGCTCCTCCTGTGCGACGAGCCGACGGTCGGCATCGATCCGCAGTCGCGCAACGCGATCTTCGAGCTCCTCCAGGAACTCAACCGGGGGGGCCTGACGGTGATCTACTCCACGCACTACATGGAGGAGGCGACCCGGCTGTGCTCGCGGGTCGGGATCATCGACCACGGCAGGATCCTCGCGCTGGGCACCATCGACGAGCTCCTCGCCCGGCTGCCGTTCGAGGAGGAGATCCGCTTCCCGTCCTCGCCGCAGACGCGGGCGCTGAGCCGCGAGCTAGAGGCAAGCGGCGACGTGGAGACGGTCGACTCCGTCCACCGCTTCAGGCCCCGGGCGGGATACCGCATGAGCTCATTCTACGGCCTCACCGAACGCCACGGCCTTCCCGCCCGGCTTTTCACGAGCCAGCGCCCCACGCTCGAGGCGCTCTTTCTCCAGCTGACCGGCCGCACCCTGCGCGAGTGACGTGAGCACGATCCTCATCCTCGTGAAGAAGGACTTTTCCATCCTGCTGCAGGACAAGGTGTCGCTGCTGCTCACCTTCATCGTGCCCTTCGTTCTCATCTACATCTTCGGCCTGGTCTTCCACGTGAACTCCTCCGACCCGGGCCCGGCGGGAATCCGCCTCGCTGTCGTCAACCAAAGCGACAATCCCGCGGCGGCGAGGCTTGCGGACGCCCTGCGCGCGGAAAAGGCGTTCAAGGTCGTGTCCCGGTACGTCAACCGCGACAGGTCCACGCGCCCGCTCGAGGAGGCGGACCTACGGCCCCTCATGCGGGCCGACGACTTCAGGTTCGCGGTCGTGATCCCGGCCGACGTCGTCTCGGCCCAGGCGCCCGGGATCCACCTGAAGGTCTACTCGAACCCGAGGAACGAAATCGAGGCGCAGATGGTGACGGGGATCCTGCAGAGGACGCTGTTCGCGAGCGTCCCCGAGCTCCTGGGCCAGTCGCTCCAGGCGCGGGCGCGCGCCCGCGTCGGCGGCGAGCGCCTCGATCGCTTCAACGCCGCCGTCGCGGGGGCCGTCGCCCGCACATTCGGCGGCGACGAGGAGGCCCTCCGGGCCAGGATGGCAGACGGCGACCTCGGGCTCGGGCAGCTCGGCGGGGGCGGGACCGGGCGCGGCGGGGACATGCTTTCGAGGGTCGTCAACATCGAGGCCGTTCAGGTGGCGGGCAACGACGTCAAGTCGCCCGCGGCGACACTGCTTGTCGGGGGATGGGCGGTGCAGTTCCTGCTCTTCGCGGTCACGGCGTCGGCCACCGGCCTCTTCTGGGAGAAGCAGGGAGGGATCTTCCAGCGCCTGCTCTCCGGGCCGGTCTCGCGGGGCGACATCCTCTGGAGCAAGTTCCTCTACGGCGTCTGTCTCGGCCTGGTCCAGCTGGTCGTCCTCTTCCTCGCGGGCGAGGCCCTGTACGGGATCGAGATCGGCGGCCACATCGGCCTCCTCGTGGTCGTGTGCGTGTTCGCGGCGGCCGCCTGCACGTCCTTCGGCATGCTGATCGCCTCGGTGTCCCCGACGGCGGAGGCGGCGCGCGGGATCGCCACCTTCCTGATCCTGCTCATGTGCGCCGTCGGCGGGGCCTGGTTCCCGGTGAGCTTCATGCCGCCGTTCATCCAGAACTTCAGCAGGCTGACGCTCGTGTACTGGTCGATGGAGGGCTTCAGCCAGGTGCTGTGGGCGCACGCCACCCTCGTCGAGCTGCTTCCGACCCTGGGATGCCTTGCCCTGATGACGGCCGCCGTGATGGCGGTCGCGGTCTGGCGGTTCCGCACGGGAAGGATATTCGACTAGGGTCCCCCGGCGAGCGCCCCGAGAATTCCTTTGCGGGCGGCCCTCCCCCGGGCGAAAGTGGGCGCCCTCCCATGCCCGAGGACGTCTCCACGCTGATCACGGCCATGGCCGAGCGAGCCCGCTCGGCGTCGCTGGCGCTCGCCGTGGCCCCGGCCGCGGCGAGAAACACGGCGCTCGCTGACCTGGCCGGCCGGATCGAGCTGTCGCACGACTTCCTGATCGACGCGAACGGGAGGGACCTCGCCGCCGCCCAGGCGAACAAGCTGACCGCGGCCGAGGTCGACCGCCTGACCCTGACGCCGGCCAGGCTCGGGCTGCTTGCGGACTCCGTGCGCCAGGTGGCGTCGCTGCCCGACCCGGTCGGGGAGATCCTGGAGGAGACGATCCGCCCGAACGGCCTCAGGCTGCGCAAGGTGCGCGTGCCGATCGGGGTCATCGCCGTCATCTTCGAGGCCCGGCCGAACGTGACCGTGGACTGCGCTGCCCTGTGCATCAAGAGCGGCAACGCGTCGATCCTGCGGGGGGGCCGCGAGATCTTCGAGACCAACGCGGCACTGGCGGCGCTCATCTCCGAGTCGATCGCCTCCGCCGGGCTCCCGCGCGACTGCGTTCAGCTCATCCCGACGACCGACAGGGCCGCCCTGGAGGTCCTGCTCAGGCTCGATTCGCTCATCCACTGCGTGATCCCGCGCGGGGGCGAGGGCCTGATCCGGTTCGTCGCCGAGAACAGCACGATACCGGTGATCAAGCACTTTGAGGGGGTCTGCTTCGTGTACGTCGACAAGGCGGCGGACCCCGCGATGGCCGAGTCGATCGTCGTCAACGCCAAGACCCAGCGGCCGGGGGTGTGCAACGCGGCCGAGCAGCTCCTCGTCCACGCCGCCGTCGCGGGCTCCCTCCTGCCGCGGATCGGCGCCGCGCTCGCCGCGAGGGGCGTCCGGCTCCGGTGCGACGGCGCCTCGGCCTCCATCCTCTCGCGCGCCGGGATCGGCAACGAGCCGGCCTCCGCGGCCGACTTCACGGCGGAATTCCTCGACCTTGTCGTCGCGGTCCGGGTCGTGGCCTCGCTCGACGAGGCCATCGCGACGATCAACCGGGACGGCTCCGCTCACAGCGACGCGATCGTGACGGCCGACGGGGCCGCGGCGTCGAGGTTCCTCGCGGCGGTCGACAGCGCCGCGGTATTCTGGAACGCGAGCACGCGCTTCAACGACGGCTTTGAGTTCGGATTCGGCGCGGAGATCGGGATCAGCACGGACCGCCTCCACGCGCGGGGGCCGATGGGCCTTCGCGAGCTCTGCAGCTACAAGTGGCTCGTGACCGGGACGGGCCAGATCCGGGAGTGACGCCGGCCCGGGGGCGCGGCGCCGCCGCGCGGGCCGAGTCGGGCGGGCTCCGTCCAAGGATAGGGTTGCGTGGAACCATTACCCGCGCTAGGTTTCTGCATAGAGAGCCATCGTGAACCGCGCCTCAAAGATACTGCTCGCCGTCATGGCCGCGGCCGCCCCCGTGGCGGCCCAGCAGACGGCCCCGGCCCCCCCTCCCCCCCCGGCCGAGTCTGAGTCCGCGCCGCCGCCGGCGGCCGACGCCTCGAGCGTCGTGCTAGCCCCAAAGGCCCCCGCCCTGGCGCCGGTCCGGGCCGACGAGGGCCCCAGCCGGGCGGTCTCGCCGGAGATCGCCGCCGACCTCGCGTCGGGCATGCCCAAGTACGCCCCCCCGACGCCCACGCCGGCCACGACCGCCGAGCCCCAGGACCTGCGCGACATCGACAAGCCGAGGAACGAGATCAGGCGCCTGCCCGCGTACGTGGTGCGCGAGACCAGGCCCGCGGTCTTCCGCGAACGCGACCTCTACAACACCAAAGGCCTGGTCGACCTGTCGCTCAAGAGCCATCCCGGGCTCATCGTCGGGAACTTCCTGGGGCTCAACTCGAAGGTCGCCTACGAGATGTACCTGGACGACCAGCGCCTCGAGAACATCCAGGACCTCAGCGATGAGGCCCACGCGATGGCCCTCGGCGGCGACAAGGCCGAGAGCGCCTACATTCTCAAGGAGAGCCAGGAAACCTACATAAGACCCATCGAGGAGACGTGGACCGGACCCGGTGGCGGCGGGGGATTCTCGGGGGGCGGGGGTCGGTGACCGAGACCCTGATCCTGCGGGAACTTCTGGCAGCCGAGCCGGGCTGGGTTTCCGGCGGGGTGCTTGCGTCGAAGCTCGGCGTCAGCCGCGTGTCGATATGGCACCACATGGAGAAGCTGCGCTCCCAGGGCTTCGCCTTCGAGGCGCTGCCCGCTCGGGGCTACCGGCTGTCCAGGCGGCCCAGGGTGCTCCACGCCGGGCTGGTGGAGGCGCAGCTGAGGGTCCGCCGCAAGGGCTTCACGTTCGAGGTCCTGGACGAGGTCGACAGCACGAACGACGAGGCCGCCCGCCTGCTCGCCGCCGGGCGAGCGGCGCCCTTCGCCGTGTTCGCGCAAAGGCAGACCCGCGGGCGCGGCCGGTTCGGCCGGGCCTGGCACAGCGAGGCGAACGGCAACCTGTACTCGAGCTTCGCGTTCCGCCCCAGGATCGCGCCCGAGAGGATGCAGACGTTCACGCTCTGGATGGGTGTCACGATCTGCGAGCTCGTCTCCAAGTTCGTCCCGATGGCTCCCGGGATCAAGTGGCCGAACGACATCGTCTTCGACGGGCGCAAGGCCGGCGGGATGCTCACCGAGGCGCGGGTGGACGCCGACCAGATTCGGGACCTCGTGTTCGGCCTCGGGCTCAACGTCAACTGCCCCGCGGACGGGTGGCCGTCCGACCTGGGCAGGCGCGCGGTGTCCCTCTCGGAGCTCGCGGGCGCCCCGATCGACCTCAACCGGCTGACCGCCGCCCTCGTGGGCCGCGTCCTCCTCGCCTACGAGCGCTTCGCCGACGGCGAGCACGTCGACCCGTTCGTCTCGCTCTGGAACCGGTACGATGTCCTGAGGGGCCGCGACGTCACGCTCTCCGTCGGCGGCCGCAGGCGGCGCGGAAGGGTCCTGGGCGTCGACGACGTGGGCTCGCTGCTCCTGCGCAGCGAGCACGGCCACACGCGAGGGTTCCGCGCCGGCGAGGTCACCGTCGAGAAGGGCGGCTAGCGCCGCGGTCCCCCGAAAGAGCCCCCATGTCCGAACCCCCCGCGCAGCCGGCCATCGAGGTGTCCCGCCTCGTGAAGGTCTTCGCGGGCGTGACCGCGGTCAATGACATCAGCTTCAAGGTCCCGCGGGGCGAGATCATCGGGTTCCTCGGCCCCAACGGCGCCGGCAAGTCGACCACGATGCGGATCCTGACGGGCTACCTCCCCGCGACGTCCGGGGACGTGTCGATCTGCGGCTTCCGGGTCGCAGAGGAGCCCGACGCGGTAAAGCGGCGGGTGGGCTACATGCCGGAGAACAACCCCCTCCCGGAGGACATGCGCGTCAGCGAGTACCTTTACTTCCGGGGCAGGCTCAAGGAGGTCCCGCGGCGCAAGCTCGGGGCCCGGATAGACGAGGTCCTCGAGCTGTGCGACCTGAAGCGCGTCCGCCACAAGATCATCGGCAAGCTCTCAAAGGGGTTCCGCCAGCGCGTCGGCATCGCCGAGTCCGTGCTCGCGGAGCCGCCCGTCATCATCATGGACGAGCCGACGATCGGCCTCGACCCGCACCAGATCCTGATCGTCCGCGACCTGATAGCGAGCCTGAGGGGCAGGATGACCGTCCTCATATCGAGCCACATCCTCCCCGAGATCGAGATGACGTGCGACCGGGTGCTCATCATCAACCAGGGCAGGATCGTGGCCCAGGGGACGCCCGCCGAGCTCAGGCGCGAGGTCCTGGGCCAGTCGGCCTACGAGATCGAGGCGGCCGGGCCGCTGGGCTCGCTTCAGTTCGTCCTCGGATCGATCGTGCCCGGGCTGTCCGTCGCATCCGAGGGGCCCGAGGACGACCAGGGCTTCCGCAAGATCAAGCTCAAGACCATCGGAGACGAGGACGCGGGCGAGGCGATCCTGCGGGCGTGCCTCTCGGAGGGCCTGCGGGTGCGCGCGCTCAGCCGGGCGCGCCCGACCCTGGAGGACGTCTTCCTGGCGGCGACGCGCAGGAGCTGGGACGCGGTGGCGGACGGCCAGGGCCCGGAGGCGGCGCCATGAGGCATTTCTTCACGATCCTGGCCCACGAGATCCGCATGCTGCTCGTCAGCCCGAGCACCTACGTGGCGGCCGTCTCCTTCCTCGCGGTGATGGGCTTCATCTTCACCAACATCCTCGAGAAGTACAGCACGGCGCCGCAGGACGCGTCGCCCGCGTCGGTGTTCTTCTCCGTCTACTTCCTGCCGGTGATTTTCATGGTGCCGCTCCTCACGATGAAGTGCCTGGCCGAGGAACGGCGCCTCGGCACGATCGAGACGCTCCTCACGACCCCCGTCACGACGACCGAGGTCGTCCTCGGCAAGTACGGCGCGGCCTACCTCCTCTACCTGGCCTTCTGGGCGTCCACGTCGGGGCTGTTCTTCATCCTGAAGCGGTTCGCGGGGGACCCGCGCCTGATCGACCCGGGGCCCATCCTCGGCGGCTACCTCTTTATAGCTGTCTCGGGCCTACTGTTCATCTCGATCGGCGTCTTCACGAGCGCCCTGTCGCGCAATCAGGCCGTGGCGGGGCTCCTGTGCACGACGATCCTCATCATGGTCATCTTCGGCGGGCGCTACCTCGGAAGCGTCACGTGGCTCGACCGCGAGTCGCTGGCCCCGCTCAAGGCCGCGGTCTCCTACGCCCAGGTCTCGCAGCATTTCATGGACTTCACGCGCGGGGTCGTAGACACGCGCGAGCTCCTGTTCTACCTGAGCGGCACGGTCCTCGCCCTGATCTTCAGCATCCTCAGCGTCGAGGCGAAGCTGCTCCACAGCTAGGCCCGCCCCCCACCCCGTGATCGACAGCTCCCGAGCCGCCCGATGGATCAGAACGCTCAACCTGGTCCTCCAGGCCGTGCTCTTCATAACGCTCGTCGGCGGCCTCAACTACCTCGCGAGGAGCCACGCCTGGCGGTTCGACCTCACGCGCTACCGCCGGTACTCCCTTTCGGCGGAGACGCTTTCGTACCTGCGCGACCTCTCCCGCCCCATCCACGTCGTCGTCACCTGGGACGGCCAGACCGACGACCCCGAGGTGGAGGGCCTGCTGCGCGAATACGTCTACGCGACCGAGGCCAACCCCACGGGCCAGGTGACGGTCGAGAAGGTCGACATATACCAGGACCGCCGCAGGACCGAGAAGTACGGGATCGAGCAGCCGGGGATGGTGCTCTTCCAGTGCGGGGACAAGCGGCGCATCCTCACCGTATCCGACCTCTACCGGGCGGAGAACAGGGTCCGCAAGGCCTTCATCGGCGAGCAGGCCGTGACGGACGCGATCCTCGACGTGTCCAACCCCGACCGGAAGAGGATCTATTTCCTCGTGGGCCACGGGGAGCTGCGGCCGGACGACGTCGACCCGGCGCGCGGCCTGTCGCTCGTGCGCGACCAGCTGCGCCTGCGCAACTACGACGTCGACATGCTCGACCTCGCCACCGCGCGCAAGGTGCCGCCCGACGCCGCGCTACTCGTCAGCGTCGCGCCGCAGGATCCGTACACCCCCTTCGAGCAGGAGGTCCTCCGCAACTACCTGGGCGCCCAGGCCGGAAGGCTGATCCTGTTCATCCAGGCGGGAACGCAGCCCGGCCTGAGGGACCTGCTCATCGACGACTGGGGCGTCCTCGTGGACGACGACCTGGTGATCGACCTTGGCTCCGACAACATGACCGAGGACGGCGACCTCATCATCCTTGCCTTCGCGCAGCACCCGATCACGCAGCCGCTGCTCGACTACAAGGAGCCGCTGCGCATCGGAAACGCGCGCAGCGTCAGGCCGCTGCCCGGCCACCCCGCCGAGGCCGGGCTCACCGTCGTGACGCTCGCGGCGACGTCGACCACGGCATGGGGCGAGATCGACTTCCGCCAGCGCGGGATCCAGCAGTTCACCCCCGGGGTCGACATAAAGGGCCTTCCCCAGATGGAGCCCCCCAACAGGCTGGGGCTCGCCGTCGCCTCGGAGAAGGTCGCCGTGCGGGGCAGCCTGCCCTACAGCGTGCCCGGAGGCCGGATCGTGGTCGTCGGCACGGGCGACATGATATCCAACGCAAGGATCGTCAACACGGGCTCCGAGGCGTTCTTCCTCGGCGCGGTCAACTGGACGGTCGGGCGCGACACCGCGCTCAACGTCCCGTCGCGGCCGATCGACCGCTTCCAGCTTTCGCTGAGCGCCGGCGACCTCGCCCGGCTCCGCTACAGCCTCATGCTGGCGCTTCCCGGCATTGCCGCCCTGCTGGGAATAGCCGTATACTGGTCCCGGAGAAGCTGACCAACGAAACGCCCCACCGAAATGCGCTCCAAAGTAACCCTTGTCCTGCTCTTCCTGAACGTCGCTCTTTTCTTCTTCATCTTCTACTTCGAGCGGGACTGGAGGATAGAGCGGGCCTCCCTCGAGGCGCGGCGCAGGGTCCTCGGACCGGAGGCCTCGGACATCCGCAGCCTCGAGGTCGCCGGGCCGGGCGCGACCTACGGCCTCGAGCGCAGGGGCGACACCTGGTACCTGACGAAGCCCGTCGACTGGCCCGCGAACCCGAACGCGGTCAGCAGCATCATAAACGAGCTCCAGTTCCTGGAGCACGAGACGAGCTTCAGCACGCGGGACCTGGAGAAGAACGGCCAGAGGCTCGCCGACTACGGGCTCGACCAGCCCAAGCTGACCGTGACGTTCACCTCCGGGGAGGCCGGCGGGCCCGGGGCGCCGGCCCCGAAGACGACGGTCCTAAGGATCGGCGACACGACCAAGGTGGGCAACCGACTCTACCTGCTGTCGCCCGACGGCGAGCGCGTCCACGTGGTCGGCCGCTCGCTCGCCGACAGCCTCTCGATCCCGCTCGACCAGCTGCGCTCCGACGTCGTGTTCTCGATCCCGGTGTTCGAGGCCCGCTCGCTCAGCCTCCAGACGGCCGCGCCCTCCGGCGTCAGGGTCCGGCTCCACCGGGACGGCAGCCGGTGGTCGTTCGAGACCCCGGTGATCGCCCGCGCCGGCAAGAACGCGACGGAGCTGGCCATCAACGGGCTCGACTCCCTGCGCGTGAGGTCGTTCCTCCTCCAGGCGAACCAGGCGGCCGCGCCGTCGGCGGCGCCCCTCCTGCGCGTGACGCTCGAGGGCAACAACCGCCACGAGACGCTCTTCGTGGGCGGAACCGCGGACGGGGACCAGAACTACTACGCCCAGCTGGAGGACCGGCACGCCGTCTTCACGGTGACGATCCCGAGGGCGCTCATGGACACGCTGCGCAACGCGTCGGAGGAGCTGCGCGACCGCCACGTCCTCGACTTTGACCCGAACGCGGTCACGTCGATCGCGCTGTCGGCCCCGAACCTCCCCGAGCTCGACCTCCAGCGCCTCGAGTCGGCGGCCGGCGGCCAGATCGCGGGCTGGCAGATCATCAGGCGGGGCGGCGGGGCGCCCGGGCCCCAGACGCTGCCGGCGGACTCCGGCGCCGTCCAGCGGCTCCTCGAGCGGCTCGGGGCCCTGACCGCGCTCAAGTTCCAGAGCGACGCCCCGACCAACGCCGACCTCGAGGACTGGGGGTTCAACCGCCCGGAGCGCGAGATCACCATCACGCTCGCCGGGGCGGCGATCACGCAGCTGACGCTGCAGATCGGGGTCCCCACGAACCGCGAGAACGTCGCCTACGCCAGGATAGCGGGCTCTTCCTCGGTCTACGCCGTGGAGCCCGACATCCTGCGCGAGACCGCAGCGACGCCGCTCGCCTGGCGCGAGCGGCTCCTCAGCGCGATCCCCGCGGCGGCCCGCATCACCTCGATCACCCTGGCCAACACCGCGGACGGCTCGGTCGTCTACGCGCGCAAGCTCGCCGACGGGGAGAGCTGGGACGGGGTGCTCGCCGCGGAGCCGGCGCCCAGGAAGGCGGCGCTCGGTGCGCTCCTCTCGCAGCTGCGCCTCCTGCGCGCCGCGGCGTTCGTGCAGGACGGGTTCCCGGAGAAGGTGTTCGCCGCCGGGGAGGTGCGCCCGTGGCGCTACCGGCTGGATGCGACCGTCTCCCTCCCCGGCGGCCCCGGCCTCGGGCAGGTCAACACGATCACGCTCTGGTTCGCCGAGAGGACCGGCGCGGCGGAGCAGCTCGCGGGCTCGAAGGACATCGGGGCCGTTTTCACGATCGAGCAGCCGCTGCTCGACGCGCTCTGGACCCTGACGCAGCCCTGACAGGATGCTCGAGGGTATCAAAAGGTCCTGCAAGGCGGGCGCCCGCCACTGCGCCTCCGGGCTGCTCACTGCGGGGGTCTGGACCGCGTGGCTCGCCCTGGTCCTGCTCCTGGCGTTCCAGGCATACATCGCCTCGGTGAGGGAGCTCGAGATCCCGCGCTTTCTCCTGCATGCGATCGAGAGGCACCTGGCCGAATCCGGCGTCTCCGTCACGTTCGGAAGGGCGATCTTCGACCCCTCCGGGCGCGTGCTGCTCGAGAGGGCGCGCTTCAAGCTGGCTTCCTTCAGCGAGCCGGTGGTGACGGCGCGCGCGATCTACATTAGGCTGGACCCCCTGTCCCTCGTCGAGGGGCGTTTCGAGCCGAGCGAGATCAGGGCGACGGGCGCCGACCTGTTCATCCCGGCGATGCTCTCCAGGTCCGGCGGCGCCGAGCGGGTCGTCCAGGACCTCGACGCCGCCTTCTCGATCACCTCCAGGGGCGACGAGTTCTCGGTGGACTACCTGAACTGCCGCCTGGGGGGCGTCTGCCTTTCCGCACGCGGGACGATCAACGCGGGAACCGTCGCCAGGCGCGGCGCCGCCGCCACCTCCCTTCCCCTGGCCGAGTTCGTGTCCAAGAACTACGTCGCCCTGAGCAGGGAGTTCTCGCGCGCCGAGGAGCGTATGTCCGCGCTCGAGCGCGCCGAGCTGACGGCCGTCCTCGCCCCGTCCGAGACGCGCGGGGCGATCGTCACCGCCGAGCTGCGCGCGCAGGCCCTGAGGATGGCCGGCCCTATCGCCCTCGAGGCGGAGGGGATCCGGGCCTCGGCCCGGTTCCCCCTGCTCGGCAGCGACCCCACCATGGCGGCTGCAGCCGCGTCGGCCGAGAGCCTTCGCGCCGGCGCCAGGGCGGCGGCGATCGGGGTGCGGATCCAGATCCGCGGAATCCTCAACGTGGAGACGCTCTCGTTCGACCCGAAGGAGCTCAACGCATCGGCAGGGTCCGTGTCCGGGGAGGGGGCCCTGGCGCTCGCGCCCTTCGCGAGGCTGTCCCGCGGGACCGGCGGCCGGTTCAACGCGGAGGCCGGCGCATGGGTGGCCAACTCCCCGCTCTGGGCGCGCGCCGACGTCGACCCGGCGGCGAAGTCGGCCGACGTCGCCTTCGAGGGGTCGGCGGCGCCGGACATCCTGGGCCCGATCTCGGCCCGGATGCGGTTCCCGGTGCGCCGCTTCATCGATTTCTCCGAGCCCGTGGCGCTAGCGGGAAGGATCCGCCTGGGCCCGGGATGGAGGTTCGCGGACGCGAGTGCACGCGTGGACGCCCGGGGCCTCGTGGCCTACGGCGTGCGCATAGACGAGGCGCGCGGGCTCGTGACCTTTGACGGGAAGCGTTTCGCCGCGCGCGAGGCCCTCGTGCGCAGCGGCGAGAACCTGGCGCGGGGCTCCTACGAGCAGAACTTCGAGACCCGCGACTTCAGGTACCTGCTCGAGGGCAGGCTGCGCCCGCTGGACATCTCGCCCTGGTTCCTCGGTTCGTGGTGGCAGAAGCTGTTCGCCAGCTTCGGCTTCCCCTCCAGGCCGCCCGACGCGGACGTCGACGTGCAGGGGCGATACCAGCACGGCCGGGTCTTCTCCGTGTTCGTGTACGCCGACGCGGCGGATCCCGTCCTCAAGGGGGCCGCCTTCGACCGCGTCCGCACCCGGCTCTTCGTGGACCAATCGGCCTGCGAGGGCCTGGAATTCTCCGCCGCGCGGGGATCCGGAGCCGCGCAGGGTGCGTTCAGGCTGACGACGCTGGCGCAGACCGGCGCCTGGAACGGGCTCGACCTCGACATGACGTCGACCCTCGACCCCGCGGCCGTGGCCGGCCTGCTGCCGCCCGCCTCCGCGGAGGCGGTGGCGGCGTTCGCCTTCGAGCGGCCGCCGTCGATCTCCCTGCGCGGGCACTTCGACGGGCCCGCCGCGCCCGGCGGCCCCCACCGGACCCTCAACGTGCAGGTCCGGTCCGACGCGGGCCTGCGGGTCCACGGAGTCGAGTTCAGCAAGGCCCTGTTCAAGGTCGACGTCCGCGACGAAGCCGTCGACATCGACGACGTCGACGCGGTCTTTGCCGGCGGGACAGCGTCCGGCTCGGCGCAATTCAGCGGGACGGGCGAGAACAGGCGCCTCCGGTTCAAGGCATCGCTGACGGGCGCCAGCCTCGGTAGGGCCGCCGCCGCCGCGGCAGGCTACGTCTCGCGCACCCCCGTGCGCTCCGGCGCGCTCGAGACCTTCGCCCGCGAGAAGGCCGACGTCCGGCTCGACCTGAACGCGGCCGCGGACGGCAGGCCGGGTGAGCTCGCGAGCTTCGTCGGCAGCGGAACCGTCCAGATCGACGGGGCGGAGCTGGGGGAGCTGTCGCTTCTCGGCGGGCTCTCGCGGCTCCTGCGGGTGACCGAGCTGCGCTTCACCCAGGGCAGGGCGGAGTACTCTATCGAGAGCGCGTCCCTCGTATTCTCAGACGTGAGCCTCATCGGGGCGAACTCCGCGATCGCGGCGAAGGGCACCTATTTCATCGACAAGCGTCTGCTCGACTTCTCGGCGAGGATATCCCCGTTCCAGGAGAGCAAGTCGATCCTCCAGGTCTTCAACGCCATCTCGGCGCCGATCTCCGCCGTGTTCCGCGTCAAACTGGCCGGAAGCATCGACAAGCCCACGTGGAGCTTTGTTTACAGCCCCCTGACCCTGTTCAGGGCCGGCGACGTGAAGGCCGGATCACAGGAGAGGCCCGCCCCGCCCTCCCCGCTCGTCAATCCCCCTCCCTGACAGGCAGATGAGCATCTCCCGGGGGCCGCCGGACCCACGGGAACTGCGTAAACTACGCAGCCCGAAACACGTTGCACCGGGCGGCCCGATGGCCTTAGCTACGTGCGGGACCAATGGATCAAGTAATCACATTGCCCCGCCGATCATGGACCGAGCGGGCGTCGCTTGCGCTTGCATTGGCCCTTGTCGTGATAGGCGCCTGGAGCCTGGTGGGCTGGGTCTTCCACGCCGATTCGATGCTTGAGCCGTTCGGCCACACGGCGCCGATCAAGGCAAACGAGGGCCTGTGCTTCCTCGCGATCGGCCTGGCGCTGGCGGGCCGCGAGCTCGGCATCGGCAGGGCCTCGTGGGCGGCGGTCGTGCCTGCGCTCGTGGGGGGGCTGACCGCCCTCGAGGGGCTGTTCGGGACAGACCTGAGGATCGACGAGCTGCTCGCCCACGACTCGCTGCTGGTCGACACGGTCCAGCCGGGCCGCGGCTCGGTCATGGCGGCGTGCTGCATCGCGCTGGTCGGGGGCACCCTCCTCCTCAAGCTTTCCGAGCGCCGGGCACGCGAGCGCCTGTTCGCGGAGGCCGTTTCTGGATCCGTCCTGGCATCGGTAGGGTTCTCGGCCCTGCTGGGTTACATGTTCAGGCTCCCCGCGGTGTACGACTGGGGGACGAACACGGCGATGGCGGCCGTGACGGCGGTGGCGCTGCTGGCTACCGGCTCCGCGCTCCTCGTGCTCGCCTGGAGGGAAAGCATGAAGAACGAGGGCGGCCCGCCCGCGTGGCTGCCCATGCCCGCGGTGATCGGCAGCCTCACCCTCACGCTGATCTTCTGGATCGGGCTCAAGGAGAACGAGAACACGCTCCTGAGCTCGAAGGCCCTCACGGCGGCCGACCAGCTGGCGACGACGATCAAGGCGAGCATCGAGCAGCAGATGAACGCGCTGGACCGGCTCGCACGGGACGGGGCCGAGAACCCGGACAACAACCTGGCCGCCTGGCTCACGGACGCGGTGCAACTCTACGACGAGTCCAAGGACGTCGGGTGCGTGAACATCCAGTTCATCGACCCGAGCCTGAAGACCCGCTGGATCTGGCCGACCGTGGGCAACGAGGGCATGATGGGCTTCGACCATGTGTCGATCTCCGAGCGGCGCGACGCGATCTATGCCGCGAAGACCAAGAACGCCCCCCAGGTGGTGATCTCCGCGGACGTGAGCGGGAAGAAGGCGGCGGGGTTCGCCATATACGCGCCGATCATCAGGATCGGGAGCCCGAACAGCTACGCCGCGACGGAGTACCTCTACGCGAGGTTCTTCTCGACTCTCGTCCGCCAGCAGCCCGGGCTCGTGTCCGACTACTCGGTCGTCGTGAGCATAGGACGGGCCGAGGCGTACCGCTCGACGCTCCTGGACGAGAAGGTGGACCAAGCCCTCCAGTCCGAGAAGGTCTACAAGATCTTCGACGAACACATCAAGCTGGCGCTCACCCCGACGTACCTTGCGCTCTCGCGCGACCGGCGGTTCCTGCCGGAGATGGCGCTCGGGGGCGGGCTCGCGATCACCCTCCTGCTCGGGTTCACGCTGCACCTCGCCCGCCGCGCCCGCTCCGGCCAGTACCTCTCCGAGCTCTCGAACAAGAAGCTGGTCGCGGAGAACGAGGAGCGGCGCAGGATCGAGGCGCGGCTCAAGGTCTCCGACGAGCGCCTGCGGCTCGCGCTCGACTCCACTCAGATCGGGATCCTCGAGTGGAACGTGCCCAAGGGCCACGTCTACTACAGCCCCGGCCTCTGGGGGATGCTCGGGTACGAGTACGGCCGGATGCCGTCGACCCTCGAGGCCTGGCAGTCGCTCATCCACCCCGACGACCTTGCGCTCTACAGGAAGCGCACCGAGTCCCAGCTCAACGGGGTCGCCTCCTTCATCGATCCCGAGTACCGGGTCCGCGCCGTCGCGGGCGACTGGCGCTGGGTGTACGTCCGCATGAAGTCCGTGCTCGCGGGGCCCAACGGGCGCCCGACGCGGATCATCGGCACGGTCCAGGACATCACGATCAGGCGCGAGTCGGAGCAGGCGCTGCGCGAGAGCCAGGCCGAGGCGCGCAAGCTCTCGCTCGTCGCGTCGAGGACCGACAACCTCGTCATCATCGGGTCGGCTGACGGGAAGATCGAGTGGGTCAACAGCGCCTTCTGCAGGGTGATGGAGTACACGCTGGAGGAGGTCGTCGGCAAGGACCCCGGCCAGCTCCTGGTCGGCCCGGAGACCGACATGGCCCAGACCGAGCTCATCCGGAGCGAGATCGCCCGGGGCGTCGGCTTGAACACCGAGATCGTCAACTACTCGAAGTCGGGCAGGAAGTACTACCTGCACCTCGAGGTCCAGGTCGTGCGCAACCAGGCCGGCCAGGTGGAGAACTACATCGCGATCGAGAACGACATCACCGCGAGGGTGGAGACCGAGAACCAGCTGCGCCGGGCCAAGGCCGAGGCGGACGCGGCGTCGCGCGCGAAGAGCGAGTTCCTCGCCTCGATGTCGCACGAGATCCGCACGCCCATGAACGGCGTCATCGGGATGACGAGCATCCTCATGGAGACAAAGCTCACGGCCGAGCAGCGGAACTTCGTGAGCACGATCCGCACCTCCGGGGAGGCGCTCCTGACGATCATCAACGACATCCTCGACTTCTCGAAGATCGAGTCCGGCAAGATGGACCTGGAGAAGGCCCCCTTCGAGCTGGCGCTCTGCGTCGAGGAGGCGCTCGACCTGTTCGCGCCCACGGCGGCCGCGAAGCGCCTCGAGATCGGCTACCATGTCGAGCCCGACGTGCCGCCGTGGATCGTGGGCGACGTCACCCGCCTGCGCCAGATCATCGTCAACCTCGTCAACAACGCCATAAAGTTCACGCTCGCCGGCAGCATCTCGATCCACGTGAGGAGGATCCCCATGGACACGAACTTCCGGGCGATCCACCAGGGCCGCATGAGGCTCGAGATCACGGTGCAGGACACCGGCATCGGCATCCCCGAGGAAAGGATCGACCGGCTCTTCAAGGCGTTCAGCCAGGTGGACTCGTCGACGACGCGCAAGTACGGCGGGACGGGCCTCGGGCTGGCGATCTGCCAGCGCCTTTGCCAGCTGATGAACGGCGACATCCGCGTCGAGAGCGTGCTCGGCAAGGGATCGGTGTTCACGATCGCCATAATGACCGAGGCCGCGCAGCGCCCGCAGGAGGCCGCGGCCCCGCCCCTCGCAGGGCTCGACCTTAAGGGGGCCCTCGCGCTCTGCATCGAGGACAACCCGATCACCCGCGCGCGCCTGCGCACCCTGTTTGAGACGCTGGGCGCGACCTGCGCGTTCGCCAACGACCCCGAGTCCGCGGTGCTCGTGACGGCCAAGCTCCCGAAGGCCCCGGCGGTGGTTGTCCTGGACCTTCCCGAGTTCGACAGCCAGAAGGCGTTCGAGCAGACGTGGGCGATCAAGTGCCCGAGGGTGGTCCTGTTCCGCCTCGGCCAGACCCCTCCCCCGGCGCCGTCGGACGGGCAGTCGTACGCCACGGTCTCCAAGCCGGTTAAGACGGCGCAGTTCCTCCAGGCCCTCTCGGGCCTGTGGAGCCGGACCGCAGGCGGGACCGTGACGCAGGCGAGCCAGGAGGACCGCCCGATCGCCGAGGAGATCCCGCTCAACGTGCTGGTGGCCGAGGACAACGCGGTTAACCAGAAGGTCGCCCTTCGGTTCCTCGAGCGGATGGGCTACCACGCGGACGCCGTCGGCAACGGCCTCGAGGCCGTCAACGCCTTCAAGACCCGCAACTACGACCTGGTCCTCATGGACCTCCAGATGCCCGAGATGGACGGTCTCGAGGCAAGCCGGAGGATAAGGAGGGACCTGCCGTCGGAGCGCCAGCCGAAGATCATCGCCCTCACCGCCAATGCGATGCAGGGCGACCGGGAGATCTGCCTCGACGCCGGGATGGACGACTACATCCCGAAGCCGGTGAAGATGCACGAGATCGTGGCCGCGATCAGGCGCCAGTTCTCGAAGAGCAAGGTCGCCACGCCCGTCAGCGGGTGACCGCCCCGGAGGGCCGCCGGATGAGCCGGGCTAGCCCGGCGATCTCGCCGGCGCGGGACGGGTCTCCGGCGAGGTTGCGCAGCTCAAGGTGGTCCTCCCCGAGGTCGAAGAAGAGCCAAGGCTCCCCGGCGCCGTCCAGGACCAGCTTGCGGGCGTCCGTCCGGACAGCCGTCCAGGTCCTGTCGCACTGATCCGGGAGCCTGACGACCGACGGCATCGACATCGCGGAGAAGCCGCCGCCGTCCCGCGGCGCGGACCGGGGCCCGGCCCCGTCCGCAAGGGCCGCGGTCATCGCCGGCAGCTCGAGAAGCGATATCGGGCGGCCGTCCCGGCCCGCGTGGCCCGGGGCGCGCACGATCAGGGGGACGCGGACGCTCTCCTCGTGCGGCCATCCCTTCCGGAAGAGCCCGTGCGACCCGTGCATGTCGCCGTGGACCGAGGTCACCACGACGCGCGTGTCAGGCGGCAGGCTGGACACGAGCGCCCCGATGGCGCGGTCCGTCGCCTCGATGTGCGCGTAATAGCCCGACAGTTCCGCGCGGGCCCTCTCGACGGCCCAGCCGGCCGCGGGAAGGTTGCCTCGGAGCACGAGCGCCGCGGGGTCGGGCGGACGGATCCCGGAGGCAGGCGCGCCGTAGGGGGGATGAGGCGCCTCGAGGCTGACGACGGCAAACCAGGGCCCTTCGTGCCCGCGCAGGGCCTCGGACGCCCGCCCGCACACGACGTCGCTCTGGTATCCGTCGAAGCGGACGGGCGCCTGCAGGCGCGAGCCGTGCAGCCACGGATCGTTGAGCAGGAAGCCGCTCTCGAATCCCTCCCAGAAGCCGAACCCGCCCCGGTACTCCGGCGGGACGACTATCCTCGCGTGGTCCTCACCCGCGAGCGGCGCCCGGCTGTCCCTCCTGTACAGGTGCCACTTGCCGAAGAAGAGAGTCGAGTACGAGCGCTCGCGCATCCCATGGGCGATCGTGCGGGTCGCGGGCGGCAGCGGGTCGAAGTAGTC